>Ga0209061_1000244_pt1 | contig 167490 bp, 148 predicted proteins | sample Coa_R1_10_FD_187157 | JGI IMG/M metagenome (GOLD analysis project Ga0209061, IMG submission 187157) | Surface soil microbial communities from Centralia Pennsylvania, which are recovering from an underground coalmine fire - Coalmine... | ecosystem: Environmental > Terrestrial > Soil >...
GGAAGTGTAGTAGTGGTGCGCGGGCGTCCCTATAGTAGCGTTCCAACGGTAGCAGTCTACTGTAGCCGTGTGCTCCTGTGAGGCGTAGGGCTAAGTCTAATACCTTAAGCGAGGTCTCGGTTATGAACCCCTTAACCTTTAGGAGGTCTGGGTAACTGTCCCTTGCGAAGGCGTCCACACCGAACCTTAGGACCTGCCTCATAGCCTCAACACTGCTACCCATCTCTGAGAAAATCGCTTTTACACCCTCCCTCTGCCCGAGTGCCTGGCCTCCCACCACTCGCTCCTTAACATGCCTCCTACACACATCAAACGCGGCCTCTGCAAGCCCGAAGCTTACCGCGCACGCCCCAAGCATACCCATGTGGCCACTGGAGTTTATCGTGCGCACCCCGTCGGCAATCATGTTACCCCGGGGTACCTCGCAGTCTCTGAAGACGAGTTCACCCCAGCCGATACCCCGCATACCCATCGGCTCGAACCTCTGACCAGCACTGAACCCCTTAGTGCCCTTCTCGACTATGAATGCTGAGAGGTTCTTGGGGAATGGGGCGTCCGAGTTGGCCACCCTCGCGATCACTAGGAATGTGTGGGCGCCGTGTGCTCCAGTTATGAATGATTTGGCTCCATTCAACACGTAGACATCACCTCTGGGTTCAGCCTTGGTCTCCATACCCGAGATACCCGAGCCTGTGGCGACCTCCGTGGCCGCAAGCCCCATCAGACTCCCCGAAGCGGCTTTACGGAGGTGGTGCTCCCGCTGCTCATCGTTCCCACACGCGTATAGACTCTGAGCGGCGGCGCAGTGGACAACATATAGCCAAGCGGTTGATGCACACGCTTTAGCCAGCTCCTTCACCACCTCAACGTAGAGTGACGCCCCAAGCCCGAACCCGTAGGGCTTAGGTATAAACGCCCCAAAATAGCCGTTATCGGAGAGCTCCCTTAAATTATCATCTGGGAACAACCCTTCGCGGTCAACCCTGCCAGCCCTCTCCGAGAACCTCTTCGAAAGCTCGCCTAGGCTCTTAAGAATCAAAGCCTCTTCAGACTCAGACATACAGATGGCAATACACATCAGAAAATATATTGGTATTGATTAGCCTACACACAGCAATAAACATGCGCATCCAGTGTAGATAGAACGGATTCACGGTGAAAATATCCCCACGACAAACCCCCATATTTAAGTAGCAACGCAGCACGCATTCCTCAGATTAGGTATGCTACCGCCACAAGCTATTTATTACACGCCTCGGAGTATCCGTTGTGAGGTTAAAAAACCAGTTAGCGTTAGTGAGAAAGTATTTCGATGAGTTCTGCGCTAAACTGAGTGGTGACGCTGACAGCTATGCGCTTGAGAGACTCAGCCAACTGGTTTCGCAGGCTTTATTCGACCTATCAGCCATGATGGCAGCACAGAGTACTGGTAGGAAACCCGAGAGCTATAAGAAGCTGGCTACTTGGCTAGCGGGGGAGACGGGTCTCACAGAAGAGGAGGAGGAATTCTTGGTGGGTCTCGCGGGTTTTAGAAACCTTCTTGTACACGGCTACGCTCAGATTGAACCCGAGAGGGAGCGTAGCGCATTTTTAGAGATAAGGCATAAAATACCATCCATCCTCGACAAAATAAGTGTGCACATTAGGGGTGACCCATCCCTCTCAGAGGTTAGAAAAGTTAGGAATGTTCTGAAAAAGTTTGGTGTAAGGTATGCGTACGTCTTTGGCTCAGTTGCGAGAAAGGGTAGTGGGAGAGACCTTGACCTAGCCGTGGTCTTCGAGCAGAGGGCGGATGTACTCAAGCTTGGCAGGCTCCTAGAGGAGGTGGCTGATACCCTGGGTTTACCCGACAACCTAGTGGACTTGGTGGACTTGGATTCAGCTGACCAAACCATTCTCAAGACTATAATAGATGAAGGAGTAGTGGTCTATGGGGGGAGGGAGGCGGGAGAGTACCTCCAGAGAAAATACATTGAACTACTCGACGTGGTCTAACATAGCCAAATTAGAGTTTGGCGACATCTGAAGATTTGTTTGAGCCGCGATGGCTAAGGCGACCGGTCGATAACTTAGCTCGCGTAACTTTCGGATTCTAGTGTTTTAGGGTGAGCTCAGCGAAGTTGGAAGCCCAACCCTAACAGATTTACGATAACCGACGGGTTTGCTGTGTTTACCAGATTTGTATAGTGCCCCTTTATTGGGTCCATGCAGTATCTCTTACTCTCCTTTGTGTTTTATGGCTGGATTGTTCAGCCAAATCCTTATTAAGCCTTGTAGGTGATTGGTGAACATGTCTGGGAATCAGCGGGGACTCGTGATTGTTTACACTGGTGACGGTAAGGGTAAGAGCACCGCGGCTTTCGGGCTGGTTGTGCGCGCCTTGGGTTATGGTTGGAGGGTCGCGGTGCTGCAGTTTGTTAAGGGCACTTGGAGGACGGGGGAGGAGAGGATGTTCGCGAAGCTTGGGGAGAGCGTGGTTTTCAGGAAGTTGGGGGTGGGGTTTGTTACCTGGCATCCCAAGAAGAGCTTCGAGGAGCATCTTGAGGCTGCGAGGAAGGCTTGGGAGGAGGCTAAGACGACTGTGCTCTCGGATGGATTCGACCTAGTTGTACTCGACGAGTTGAATAATGCCACCCGCTTCGGGCTTATCCCCGTAGAGGAGGTCCTCTGGCTTATCGCCAATAAGCCTAGGAGGCTGCACCTAGTGTTGACTGGTCGGGGCGCCGATGAGAGGGTGATTGGGGCGGCAGACCTAGTCACCGAGATGAAGATGGTGAAACACCCCTTCGAACATGGTGAGTGGGCTAGGGCTGGTATAGACTACTAAGGGGGATAACGGTTTACGTCAACTATACGCCCACTGGGATTAGGAGTGTGGCCCCCCGTGCTCGAATCCTTGGTGATTGTGCTCCTAATTATCTCGGCATCCTTCGCAGCCGACTCGCTGGGTGAGCCTCCTCTGAGAATCCACCCCGTGGTGCTTATCGGCCGCATGGCCGGCTTCTTGGATCGTAAACTCAGATTCACGGATAGGCTGAGGGCTGCGGGGGTGGTTCTCTGGGTCCTCTGCGTGGTGGTTCCAGTGGCTTTCTCAGCGCTTGTGCTACGGGCGCTCTATTCGCTCGGGTCTATAGCTGTCTGGCTCCTCGTATCGGTGTTCTTGCTGAAATCCTCTTTCACACTGTTTTCAATGGATCGCCATGTTAGGCCTATCCTCGACTCGCTTAGAAGGGGGGAAATAGATGATGCTAGGCGTCACCTCCAACTCATCGTGAGGAGGCCTACGGCTGGCTTGGATACTGGGTTGATCTGCTCCGCGGTTGTGGAGAGCATCGCGGAGGGGCTAGTGGATGGGACGTGTTCACCCCTGCTATTCTTCTCGGTGCTCGGTGTTCTGGGTGCTTTGGGCTATAGGGCTGTGAACACACTTGACAGCATGGTTGGATACACGACGCCAGAGTACTTGGAGCTTGGGTGGTTCTCAGCTAAGGCCGACACAGCCGCTAATTATCTCACCGCACGCGTCGTGGGCGTCCTCACAGTTATAGCCGCATTCATCTTGGGGTTTAATGGGAGGGATTCATGGGTCACGTTTAGACGTGAACACTCTAGGACGCGCAGCCTCAACGCTGGTTGCCCCATGGCCGCGTTCGCGGGTGCGCTCAACGTTCGCTTGGAGAAGCGCTCAGAGTATGTTATAGGTGAGGGCTACGGGTACCCTGGCGTCGGGGAAATCGAGGCTTCACTGAAGCTTATGAAACTCGTTACCCTGCTCTTTACAGCCATAGTAGTCATCCCCCTCAGCCTTCTTGTGGCTGGCAGATATTTGAGGTGGTGGCTGTGAATAGGGTTGGAAAGCTACGCGTGGGCATCAGTGAAGCCAACCTAGTGGTGTGGCTACCCAGCGTGTGCCAAGCTCTAAGCGACGCACCGTGGAATGGTGGGCTAACTAGGGTGAGATATGTTGTGAACCACCAGGTGCCCGAAGACTTCGATTGTAGCTCACCAAGTAGAGAGATGCTGAGCGCCCTCTCACACTTAGGAATCCCCCCAGAAGAAGCCTTAGGGTTGATGACAGCGGCCGATGTCACACGTTACAGTGTAAAGATGCGCCGCACCCAGGGTGTATCCGTGATATCACTGGCCACAGTGGGTCTAACCAATACGCGCGGCGTCATGGAGCCACCCCCAAAGGCTGAATCATGCTCCACCGTCAACCTCATCGTCTTTTGCGATTGCGTAGCGACCCCGCCAGCCATGGTGAACGCCCTCCAGACCGCTGTGGAGGCGAAGAGCAGCCTCTTCAGGCTTCTCGACGTGAGAAGTAGGGCAAGCGGGGTGCCGGCCGCGGGTACATCCACCGACACCACAACCGTCGTATTCAGCGGGGCTGGTAGGAGATTCGAGTACGCGGGTACAGCCACCACCCTCGGCTACCTAGTGGGCCGAACGGTCACAGAGTGCCTCCTCGAGCAGCTTGGGGTGTTGGGATTCGTCGGGAGAAGTGTGCTTGATAGGCTCGGGGAGCGTGGTGTGAGCTTGGAGGACTTGGTTGAGGCGGCTGTTGGGGGCATCGTGGGCTCAAAGCCCAACTCCTTTGAGCGGAGGTTTCTAGCCGAGCTCAGGGTTGCCCTAAGCGACCCCAATGTGGCATCCCTTATAATAGCGGCCCTCAGACTCGAGGACGAGGCGGAGTGGGACATGATTCCAAGCCTCCCCAAGAAGCTGCACGACGCGGACCCAGTGCAGGTGACGGCCGATGAGGACATCGGAGAGATGATTGCGAGGTACCTAGCGGGGACGATGGGTATACACAACTTCCACCACTATGATAGGCTTAAACCTGGATGCCTAAGCAGGCTGCCCATGTTTCTGGACGACGCCCTCTGCGGGCTCATCGGCGGCGTGGCATCAAAGGTATTCAGTGAGATGGGGCGAACAAAATGAAACCCATTAAGATGATCAGGGCGGCTCTCAGCTTCCTCACATCCATCCCTCTGCTAGGTGGACCCACGACGATTGAAGATGTGGCTCAGGCTACACCCATCTTCCCCCTCATAGGGTACCTCACAGGTGGCTTGAGTGGACTCATCTTTTACCTATCACTCAGAGTCTTCAACCCGCTTCTCGCATCCACACTCGCCATCGCAGCGCTCCTCTTGGTTACAGGGGCGAATGAGCTCGACGGCCTCGTCGACTTCGCCGACGGCGCCATGTGTGTTGGCTCACATCAAAGGAGGCTGGAGGCGATGCGCGACCCACACCTCGGAGTCGGGGGTATGGCTGCGGGTGTACTAGCACTCTCGGTACAGCTATTCGGCTGGGCTCAACTATCAGCAGCACCCTTCACCATAACCCTAGTTTATGAAGTGTTCGGTAAGCTCTCAATGGTCTACCTAGGCGTGCTAGGAACCCCGGTGACCCCTAGCAGCGCTGAACACGTAACAAAACACATGCACACGAGGAGGGGTGCAGCGCTCGCCACCCTCTCAACCCTCCTATGCACCCCCATGGTCCTACTTCTAGGGTTAACACCCACCGTGTCACTCATCACCCTAGACTTGGTGTGCGCTTTGTTTCTTATGGTTGTCTCTAAGAAGCTCATAGGCGGCCTCTCGGGCGACGTGTTCGGTGCGACCAACATTATAGCGGGCTCAGCGTGCACGCTTCTAATCGCAGGGCTACGCTGAGGAGTAAGGATCCAGATCGGTTTGACAGTATGGCAACAAAGTCCCTGCGAAAACCCAATTCTTGGGTGGCTACTATTGTCTTCCCATGATACCCTCATTTTCTAGTTTACTCATATCTGGGACGGGGTGGATTGAAGCATAGTTTAATGAATGTGTCCGTGAACTGTTATATAGCATGGTTTAATATTGTGTTATGCATCCTATAATTCGGAGACCATGGGTGTTTCGGAGCGCTACGCCGTGGAGCTAGGCGATGTGTGTGTCAAATACGGCTCGAAAACCGTGCTGAGAGGAGTCAACCACGTGTTCCACGCTGGGTCGTCCACAGCGATACTCGGGCAGAACGGGGCTGGTAAAACCACGATTCTCAGAACTATTGCAGGAGTTGTCCACCAATACAGTGGGTGGGTTAAGGTGTTTGGGTTGGAGGCTGGGACGGTTGGTGCGAAGCGGCTCATAGGCTACCTCCCAGAGAGACCAGGGGTTTATGAGAGGTTGACAGCCATGCAAAACATGTTATTCCACGCCGAGCTCAACGGCTTGGACACTGGGACCGCGTTGAGTAGGTCCAAGGCGCTATTGGAGGCGTTTGGATTAGCTGAGGTGGCCCACGACCGTGTGCACACCTTTTCTAAGGGCATGAAGCAGAGGCTGGCACTCGCCAGAACCCTACTCGCGGATCCACCACTACTCCTATTGGATGAGCCAACCTCCGGCCTAGACCCAGACGGTGCGAACCTCACCGTCTCCCTTCTACGGGAGAAGCTAGAGCAGGGCTCCACGCTCATAGTGAGCACCCACAACCCATACTTTGCACGCAGGGTGAGCAGGGATGCTCTCATAGTGGCTGATGGGAGCATCAAGAGTAGGGGTGAATTGGAGTCGCTCGTATTTGAGCGTAAAGTGAGAATCAGGCTGCTTAGAGGGGTTGATATAGGGTTGATAAGCCGCCTAGTTGGGGATGGCTCCACTCATCTAGTAAGTCAAGGAGGGTCTGGTGTGGTCTCGGAGTTCGAGGTCGCCGTCGGGGACGGTGAAGAAATAGCGCAGACAGTTGAAAACATGGTGAGAGCGGGTCTAAGAGTGGTGGGCGTGGAACCCGTCGAGTCGCTACCCAAACAGGAGGAGGGAGACCACACATGAGGAGCACGGTGCTCACAATAGCCTCCAAGGATATAAGGGAGTACCTCTCAAGCAGGGCGCTCGTGATCTCAGTGGTGGCCCTACCGCTACTCATATCGGTGACGATACCCTTCTTCATAAAAACCCTCCTCCTAAACGTGCCCACGAATCTATCACCACAGGTAACCCGCTTCCTACCACCCGTGCTGAGGCAGGCGCTCCTCGTCATGGGGCCAAAACAAGCGCTCTACTGGTACATGTTCTCAGTGGTCACACTACCCATGTTCCTACTGCTACCAATAACAAGCGTGATTGTTCTCGCATCCGACAGCTTCGCGGGTGAGAAGGAGAGGAGGACGCTTGAAACCCTACTAGCGGAGCCCGTCTCCCCCACAACACTATTCCTCGGGAAAACCCTTGCCCCATCATCCGTCGCACTATGCGTAACCTGGGCCTCGGTAACAGTGTACTGGGCGCTCGCATCCAACTACGCACGCGCCGTAGGGGTGAGCGTAACCCCAAACCTCGTGTGGGTGACGGCGATGCTAGTAGTTGTGCCAGCCATCACGCTCGCGAACGTCGGCCTCGTAGCCTGGATATCCTCCTTCTCAAAGGGCTTCAAGGAGGCACAACAGCTCAGCGGCATCCTAATACTCCCCATAGCCTCAATAACAATAGTTTCAGCAACAGGCAACCTGGCACCCAGCGTGACCCTAAACCTAACCGTGAGCTCCATCTACCTCGCAATATTCCTACTCCTATCCGCCCTGTGGCCGAAGCTCGCAAAACCCAACAGACTCGTCCAATAGGCGTCGCCCAACACGCACATAAGACCTAGCAGTATTCGGCTCACCAAGAATTCCCCTTCTAAACCGCTAAGTCACACGCCAAGTAGATGTAGTACCACTATCACCTCTTTGGTTCACACCGTTTGAGTAGCCCTGAATCCCCCGTATTCCAACCCCTTATGACCCAGTAGCAGACAAGTCTTGAGTTCCTTTGCCCAATAGGGAAAGGACATGCTGGATACGGGGAAACGTGACGCGCAACGAAGGGCATCCAAGATTAGGTCCAGGAGATGGAACCCGATAGTGGGTCAGCTAACCATACTCTAACAATGATTTCCTCTGAGTAGGGTGTGGCGGACTCCTCGGCAAACCAGTCGAAGGGTTATTTTGAAGCCAACTCTAGCTTACCAAAGAATCAAGCGCTTGAGGCTTAACTATCCAAGCTTGGCAGCGGCTGATAGCGGTGGCTACGTTTATCGACTGTTTCGATGGTGGAAAAAAGAGGGTTGGCCGGTGTTTGGGGTTTTTATCCCCCGAAGCCCGGCACGGATTGGTTTGTGGCCAGCAGTGTGAAGTAGGGGTTGGTGGTGTTAACGTTGAAGTACTCTATCACGTTGCTGTTAGCATTATAAATCTGGCTGGGCGACGTGTCGCCGGGTATAACCACTTGGGTTGTTGGCTTGCCGAGCGCCAGCCAAATCGGGTTGTCGGCGTTCGCCTGCGCTATGGCCCCATTAGTAGTTGTCATGGCGCGCTGCAGAGCTGCCAGAGACGTCAGACAGTTGGAGGTTGCGTTTGGCAGGTCTGAGGCGACCACTTGGGTACACTCACCCGTCACTGGGTTGGGCATAATGTTTGGGTCGAACACTAGAACCACAACTGTGTACCATGGTATTGGTCCGATCACGCTTATGATGTGGTCGTGCGCTGGAAGCGGTAGCACCCCCTCGGGTAGACCGCCATATCCGTTGGTTATGTTCAGGTACTCCTCAACCTTGGTGAACGCGGGTGAGTAGATCAACTCGGGATGGTCGGGGCTCTGTGACGGGGAGCCTGAGGCGCCGCAGTCGGTGAGTATGGTCTGGTCATTGTACACTGGGAAGCCCTGCGGGTTTGCGCCTAATGCACCCACCCCGAAGATGGAGAGACCCGCATACGCGGGGACGAGCACCCAGAATGGTGCCGCCCCTGAGACAGCGGTGTTGTTGCCTATTCCAACCTCACAGTTATCCACCTTAGACGCCACCTGCGCTGAGGGGAAGAAGGATGGGTACGCTGGGAGGCATGCTGGGGGCTGCGTGTATATAAATGTGACCACCTTTCCATTATAGAACCCCCCGGTGACGGGTAGTATTCCCCCGCTCTTCCCCGTTACCGTAACCGTTGTAGCCGATGTTACAGTCGTCGGCACGGTGACCGTTGACGTCGTGGATGGTTTGGTCGCGTATAGCGCGAAGCCCGCGACCACCAGCACAACTAGGACGACCACCGTGGCCACGTATACAGGGGTTGTCACACCCCTAACGTTTTTCGCCATCGAGCATCAAGACCATAACGCATGCATATTTAAATACTTTACTCTGTTTAAAATGTTTAAATAACTCGACTCAGTTACTCGCGATACACTAATTTTATAGGCATGAGGGCACAACTCAGTGCAGGGTTACCCCCAGCAGCGGTTAGAGTTTCGCCCACTAGACTTCAGTGGCTAGGTGAACTCCATATAGTTTCTCGGACTCAGCTTGGAAAGGCAGGGTTAGCATAGAACTAGAACCCAACACGCAGGAGGTATAAGGCATTGATTGAGAGTGGATTTCTGCCAAGTATATTCCCCGTTCTCCCTCAACAGTCGGCGAGCCTATATGTGTCTAAACCCCCAATGACTTCCTGCATGCGGCCTCTTCTGTGTGCGCCCCGGACTTTTATAGGTCGATCGAGTAGAAAGAACCTGCCCACGGCTCGCCCAATACGTTTTAGCACGATCCAACACGCCGCGTTTATTTACTGTGCACATTAGATATATCAAATAAGTACTAAAAATCTCCACGTAGTATTCACAGTTCGGTAGTACTTATTTAGTAGTTGGTAGTAGCTATTATTATGGAATACGAAGTGGTTGTAACAAGAAAGGGTCAGACTACAATCCCTGCTCCCTTAAGGAGAAAATATAATATTTCTGAGGGGACTAGGCTTATCGTTGTTGATTCTGGGGACGGTATCATTATTAGGCGTGGATTGGGAATTTTGGATTTGGCTGGCTCAGGGTCGAGTCATGCCGCTGTGGAGGAAATGAAGAGGGAGTTAGATAGGCTAAGGAATGAGGACTCATGAGCGTTTATGACACCAGATTCCTAATAGAATATTTTTACAGTGCCGATAACAAGGTATTGCAAAAAGCCAAGTTATTCCTTAGGCGAGATAACAATAAGTATATTTCAGCCGTAGTGCTACACGAGGTATACAATCTTACACTAGCCAAAGAAGGAAGACAGACAGCCAAGCTACGCTCAAACATTCTTGAGAAAGAATTTAAAGTCGTGAATGTGGACGCGGAGCTCGCAGTTGCATCAGCCGAGTTAAGATACAAGTATCGTGTTCCGATGGCTGATAGCATTATTGCGGCCACGGCGCAAATCCTAAGGCTACCCTGTGTTACCGACGACCCGCACATAGCATCAATTAAAGAAATACAGACGGTGTGGTTATAGGTGGACAGCCACAGTAGATAACTGCGCATCTAGCTACTAGTTAGACCATTCAGTGTGTCTAGCCGTCTAAGTGGGTTCGGTTCAGAGTAAAGAAGAGGCCTTGGAATCTTTATGAAAAGAATAAATGATTCTCTATGTCTGGTGTTGTGTGTGGTTCAGGCTTAGTGGTGATTAATACCCCAAGCGCCTAGGGCAAAAAGAGGGTTGCCTACCGCTTGGTAAACCACAAGTAGAGTAATGCTGCTATGGCGATAACAAATAGCACGTAGAGTATGGTCTGCACTGGGGCGGGCATCAGGTAGCCAATCGTGGGAAGCGCGAAGACCGCTATGATGAGCGCAAGCACACTATTCCGGCTCTTCAGGTAGACAATACCCGCAACAATGGCGTAGATCAGGGCTATTACCGTATATGTGGTACTCTGAGCATGTGTCGGCGGGACGCCTGTCTTGACCCATGACAGGGTTATGTTGGTGGCGCCGCTCTGGGGCCAACTCACGAGCACCTCGGTATGGTTCGTCGTGGAGAGCCAGCGGATGGTTGCGCGGTCCAAGTACACCGAGGACACGTTCACCTTGTTCTCGTAGAGATAGATGTAGGCGTCCCCGTACGGGGTGCCCGGTGGGGTGTCGAAGAGGAAGGAGGCCGAGGTGCCCCCCGAGCTTATATTATAAAGGTAGGGTTGCGGGGTGGTGAAGTTAGCATAGAGTATATATAGACCCGTCTCGTAGCGTGTGGCCCAGAGGTCGAAGGCGTACCACGCCACAAGACCCCAAGGCTGCGTCTCCGAGTTAATCTCAATGTGTGGACCCGTGGGCTCACCGGTATAAACCTCCGCGCCCGTACCTGTCCACGATGTGCGCCCCCACACGCGGGACATCGCGATCTCCGCGAGGGTGGCGTTCAGGGGCTGCCCGTTGACCACCTGCTCAGCGAAGAGGGAGACGAGCGTCGCCTTATACGTAGAAAAATCGGTGTCGACGTAGGTCTGATTCGCGTACACCCAGAGCCTATACGCGGTAGGGATCGATGTGTACCCGAGGGGGAGCACGCTGAAGCCTGGTAGCGGGGCCTCACCCCAGTGTATCGTTGCGAGAGCGTTCTCGGCGTCCGCGAGGTAGGTTTGGTTCCCCGTGGCGTGGTAGGCCACGGCGAGCGCCCACCCGGCCATAGCCGTCGTGTCGAGGAAGTAGGGTTGCTCCCCGCCTATCAGGTAGCTCCCCCTGATCGTAGCGGTCTCGGAGACTATGGGGAGGTACACGCTTGAGGGCCCATTCGTGGAGTCGTATAACACATATACGGTGTCCCCGCTGGGCACACTTACGGAGAGCTGCACTTCGAGCGCCCACCCCTCCGGGATCTGCTTGTCCACGCTCAGCGTGTACGTGTAGGGGTAGAAGGGGGGTGAGCCAGAGCCCCCGTTAAGGACGGCGGTTTCAGGTGACCCCGAAACCATGGTGTACGTGGTGCCGTTCGGGGCTATTTCGTCTAGGGTGACCGAGTAGCCTGCGTCCACACCCGCCGTGTTCGCATTCATGTAGAAGGTGACCGCCACCGTGCCCTCAAGCATATAGTAAGCCGAGGCGGGCGGGTTGCCGAAGAAGTTCGTGGACACGGTTTGCCCACTCATCACCACACCCACACCCATGGTGGACGTGGAGTTGAATATCTTACCATAAGTGGTCACACCGTCCACAGCGGATACCGAGTTGTCCTGGTGGAAGTACCACGTCGCGGGCTCGGGGTAGAGCGGCGGCGTGAGTGTGTAGGTTGCGGCGGACTTAGCCGACGGGATCGTGAACTCCCAGCGCCAGATCGCAGGGAACACGAAGGGCACCTGCACATCCGAGGGCCCATTCGTCGAATCGTAGAGCACGTACACGGTGGCCCCACTCTGCGCGACCACGTTCAGGTTAATCTGAAGGGCGGCGTCATATGGAACGCTCACCCCCGAAAGCTGTATGTGCGCGGTGTACGGGAGGAACGGTGGGCTCCCACTTCCTTGGCCTAGCCCTACTGTGTAGGTGGGTGACGAGGCTACCTGGATGTACGCGCCTGTCTGGGTCACGTAGCCGAGTGTGACTGTGTAGGAGGCGTAGGTGGGCTGGTTCGCGTTCATGTAGAAGGTGGCGTTCAGGGTGCCGCTGAGCGTGAAGCTTTGACCTGCAAGGTAGCCCTCGTCCTCGGGGGGCGACTCGTAGAAGCCCACGGAAACCGTGTTGCCACTCAGAACCTGGCCCACACCCATCGTCGAGGTGGAGTTAAAGATTTTGCCGTACGTGTTCACGCCGTTTATACTCGTGATGTGCGGGTCGTAGTGGAAGTATAGTGTCTCGGGTTCACTGTACGTGGCTGAGTCCGCCTGGTAGCTAGCTAGCAGGTTTGCCGCGTAGTCTATCGCCTCTAGGTATGTTGTGTTCGCCGAGCCGAGGCTCACGGTGTACTTGTAGAGCATGTAGCTCGCGTTAATGAAGCGGGCAAGGCTTGACACGTATGTGCCGTTTGACTCGGACCGTATCATCCTGTAGTAGTAGTTCCACACGCCTATCCCGAGGTTCAGGGCGTACTGGTCATTGGTGTTTATCCCGAAGCCAACGAGGTCCTGCGCCACCTCACCCGCATAGTAGTTCAAGCCAATGTTAGTGTTGTTCCACTGATTCAGGTTGTCCCCGTTGAGGAAGGTGGAGTAGACCCCCATATTTGTCCAGTCGTAAGAGTCCACGAAGACCCATTTCTGCGTGTAGCTGAAGCTTCCGCCTGTGAGGGAGTAGTACCAGCCCATCTGGAGCCAGTGCAGGTAGCTGCCGCTACCCACGTAGGTGTTGTTCTCATATACAGTGTTAAGTATCTGGTTCGGGATCTGGTTTGGGTTAAACACGACAAAGATAGCGTCGTTCCCTATCCAGTCTGGTATCCCATGCATACCCACGGCGAACCAGTTCTGGTCCCAGTCACCCGTGGTGTTCCCGTACGTGGGCTCATAGTTCTTTGAGAGATCGTTTGGCCCCTGGTCTGGCCTAACCCAGCCCACCCCGGGGAAGTAGAGCCAAGCGTACCCCGAGCCTATCGTGTCGAGCCCGTCAAAGGCGTTGTACATGGTGCCCGAGATCGGGGTACCCGAGTAGTCGTCCACGGTGGTGTTCACGTACACATAGTTGGCGCCTGGCTGGAGTATGTAGTCTATTGTGACGCTGAACACGTTGTTCGTGTAGGTCTCCCGCATCACCACGTCTTTGCCAGAATTGTAGACCGCGTAGGTTGAGGAGCCGATGAAGGCGTTTAGCGCCACGTTATCCAGATAAACACCCACGGGTGTGCCCGCCTTCAGGCTCGAGGAGGCGGGGGGCCCCGAGAAGGTCACGGAGTACACGGTTTTACCCTGCGCGAGCTGTGACCCCTGTATTGCGTACTCCGTCCACCGCCCGGGGGCGGGTGTGGGGTGCGGTGGGGCCACGCTGAAGAAGGAGGAGGAGCCGTCGGTGTAGCCCACTGTGACCGATATGTTGGGCGCAGCCGAAGAGGAGGCGAGCCAGAAGGTAAGGTTCGCCACATCAGATGTTGGAACCTGTACGCTCAAGCTCTGAGTGATGGAGAGGCCAGCCTCCACTTGGTAGCTGTTAGGCGGACTGAGATAGTATGTAGTGTTCACCGTGGGGGTGGCTGACCACGGTGGGCTCTGCAAGCCTGAGCCGTCGAAGCCGCCGTCCCGGATGAGCTGGGCATACCCGTTATCCACCTGGTATCCGATGCCGTTCGCGAATATTGTGGCGCCTTGGATGTATGCGAGCGTGAGTGTTGGGTTCTCATTCGCGCTCACATGGAAGGCGTATTTGGGCTCCCCGAGGCCGATTGTGGGGTTACCCCGGAATATGTAGAGGTTGTTTCCTGTAACCATGTCGTATGGTGGGGTGTCCGCCACAATGGTGGGTGTGATTTGGACGCACCTCTTCACGAGGTAGCCACCCACGTTGTTCCTCGCTATGAAGCCTAGGAGGTTCTGCTCCTCCTGAATGTAGGGTGCAAAGTCGAAGCTCAGGGCGTAGAGCGCCTTGGCCTGGTCATCCGTCCACCAATTATAGGGGACCGACGGCGCCTCGTGGAGCGCGTAGTACGGCGAGCACGGGGAGGGAGAGTAGAGCTCGCCAAGCATAGTGTTGAGCCCCGTCGGGTAGAATGGGAATTCGTTTACATTTACTTGGTTCACCCCGGGGCCGCTTGGGGGCGGCGGCAGGGAGGAGGTCGAGGATGCGCCAGCCGGGCTGATGGATAGTAGCATGAGTGAGGCGGTAACCAGAGCAAGTATTAGAATATGTGTCCTCACAACCTCGTCTTTGTGGTGTAGCAAAAAAGGGTAACGCTTAGCGGTGGATACATGAATGATAGAAGCAGAGGGAGTATAACCTACGCTCGTAGACGCCAAATTGAATGGTGTCCGCCTTGAACTATCGCGTCTATGCCCCCCAGAGCATCGCGTCAATGAGTCCAACAAAGAAGATGCCGGCGAAGAAGGAGAACACGGCTAAGACTACGCCCGCTTTGAGGCTCCTATGCCCGCCGAAAACCCACTGGAGCGCGGCTGAGAGCGCGATAGGCACGGCGATATAGGTTGAAATATAGGCGGCTCCATTCAGGGAGAGCCCTGCGCCTGCGAGTATTCCGCCGATCAGGAGGCCCGTGTACCAAGCGGCGGCTATCATAGCGAACACTTTTAGCGTCTGGGCGGCCAGCCTTAACGGCGTGACGCGTATGAGACGGGTTCGCTGCACGTAAAGGTAATTCGCGGTGTAGATTTAAACTTTGAGGGAAAAAGGGGAGGGTGGTTTCCGACGGTGGTTTATACAACCACGACGGTTACGGGTAGCTCTACTATTTGGCTGTTAAAGATGTATTCGAGCATGGCCACATAGCGACTGGGCGCCATATTTGCCGCCGCATGGATTGACACTTGACGCCACGCTTCTGGCGACGCGGTCTGAGCTAGCTGCGTCTATAAGGTTAGTAGAGTGGTGTTCGTGAAGAGTTTGAGGCAGCCGTGGATATTCATCACCCAGAATGGTGTGTTTTCAGATGTCAGGTTGAGCACACTTACCGACAGGTTCATGATGCCGCCCCGTGGAAGCGTGGTCAGATCGCGCGTGTGTTAAGCGCTGGTTACGGTATGTGCATGGAGGTATACTGGCGTCCGCTTGGATCTTCGACCTATGGTGGATGTCGGATGTTTCGGGATACTTATATGATAAAGGGCTCATTAAACCTATCTGGCTGTGCCCGGTTCTAGTTTAGTCGTGGAGTTAACGCATTTCAGTGGTCAACGCGCGGCGACTCGCTGCAAGCAAGCCGCGAATAAGCGGGGGTTTGGGTATAGAGGTGTAAGTTCAACTAAATATGTGGTGGTGATGGGGTGACGCGTAGGTGGGAGGGGTGTGCTACTGTTCGATGCCTAGGTGTTTGTTAAGTAGTATCGTTTTTATGATACGTCAGCCTTAAACGGCTTTGTGGCGGAAAGAAGCTCTCCGAGCGTTACGCCCTGGGGTGTAAGTGGGAAGGTGAACTATGAATCCCTCATCTCGGAGTTCGGCGTCCGCAGATTGGATAACGAGCTACTCAATAGGTTACGAGCCGCTGCGGGTGGGGAGTTGCACGTGATGCTGAGGAGGGGTGTCTTCTTCTCGCATAGGGACTTGGACCTCATACTTGATGATTGGGCCAGTGGTGGGGGTTTCTTCCTCTACACTGGTAGGGCTCCCTCCCTAGGTATGCACATCGGTCACCTCATACCCTTCATGCTCACTAAATGGGTCCAAGAGAAATTCTCGGTGAACGTTTACATCGAGATCACCGACGACGAGAAGTTTCTGAGAAACCCCGAGTACACTCTGGAGGAAACTCGCAGATGGGCGTACGATAACATCCTCGACATAATAGCCGTGGGCTTCAACCCAGACAAGACATTCATCTTTCAGAACACCGAGTACATCGGCAAAATGTACTCACTCGTCATCAAAATCGCGAAGAAGGTCAACTTCTCTGAGGCGAGCGCCGCGTTCGGGCTGAAGCCATCATCCAACATCGGCACAGTTTTTTACCCAGCCATCCAGCTAGCCCCAACGTTCTTCGAGCAGAGGAGGTGCCTTATCCCGGCGGGCATAGACCAGGACCCCTACTGGAGGCTTCAGAGGGATATTGCTGGAAGCCTTGGATACCTTAAGGCCGCACAGATACACAGCAAGTTCCTTCCACCCCTAACGGGACCAGAGGGTAAGATGAGCTCCTCTATCCCGGAGTCCGCGGTATACTTATCCGATGACCCCAAAACCGTTGAGCGAAAAGTGATGAAACACGCGTTCTCAGGTGGGCAACCCACAGCTGATCTGCAAAGAAAGCTTGGAGCCAACCTTGAAGACGACGTCCCATACCAATGGCTATACTACTTCCTCGAAGAGGACGACTCAAAGATAAAGAGATTAGAGGAGGACTACGCCTCGGGTAGGATGCTCACAGGCGAAGTAAAGCAGTTGCTGGTCGAAAAACTCAACAGCTTCTTAGAGAAGCACAGGGAGAGGAGGGAAAATGCACGTGAATTGGTGGACGTCTTCAAGTATGATGGAGCTTTGGCAAAACGTATGTGGTCCAGTGTGCCCCCATAACATCAGATTTCCACGTTGGACACACCATTAGGCCATATAGAAAGATCGAATACATACTCGTAAACATAGATTTTATCCTGGTCTCGCTGATTTCCACCGCTGAAGGCAGGGGTTAGGCTTTGGATTCACTATACCCTCTGTTTTATGGCCCCCAAAAACATGGGGAGTGTTTTCATCCCTTCATCGATGTCAGTTAAGCCTTAAGAGTGTGCGCTTGGGCATATTTGTTGTAGCCAGGCGGCTAAGACAGGGTTATTAGAGTTGAGGCGAAGTTTACCTGCAACGGTTGTCCTCGCGGGTGGTAAAAGTAGGCGGATGGGTGAGGATAAAGCCTTCCTCACTTATTGTGGTCGGAGCTTCATTGAGATAGTCGTTGAGAAAGCGCTTAAGGTGAGCGACAAGGTCGTTGTGTGCATTGGCCCAAAAAATAGGAGTATGTTCGAAGCCGTGTTACCGGGAAACGTGCTAGTGGTGAATGATAGAGTGGATTTGGGGACGCCTCTCTCTGGTCTTCTCACCGGGTTTGAGGTTCTGGACGTGGATTACGCTGCACTTGTGGGCTGCGATATGCCACTTTTGAGGGAGAAGGTGTTGGTATATCTATTCAGCCTCGCAGAAGTGCACTCGGCAGCAGTCCCACGCTGGCCAAGCGGTGAGCTTGAGCCACTACTCGCGGTGTACAATGTTGACGAAACACTCGATGCAGCCCGACAAGCCGTAGGGGACGGTAAGCTGGGTCTAAAACACCTCTTCGAATACTTAGCGAATGTGCGCTATGTGGATGTCGACAGCCTGAAAAGGCTTGATGCACACCTAGAAAGCCTGAAAAATATAAATACGCCAGGGGACTACGCGGAGTTAAAGCTCAGCGAATCCTCTGTCTGCAGCCAAAGCGACTTTTCCTGAGAATAGCTGAAGCCTCAGTGGACATCCGCAGTACTGGCGCTAGGTATCAACTATTTGCATTCTGTATTATTGATTGTCGGTTGCAGTTCCCTGCAAACCCTTATTACTCTGCCTACCCAGAGTAACTCTGGGTAGGCAGAGTGAAGTGTAACCCCAACTATTTTAGCTTGAGTGTGAAGAGTGAGCGGGAAGAGTTACACGACAGGGAGGAGGAGCTATCTATACTTGAGAAGGCAACACACCCGATAATCACGCTCACAGGTATTAGGAGACTCGGTAAATCCTAGCTTCCTGCGACTGCGTTAAAACGTATGAGTGCGCTTATTGTGGACTTTAGGGGAACCGGCCCGAATCCTTCACCCCTCCTTCTTTTGAACAGATTCGAGGAGGCGGTTAACTCGAGCGGTTTAAAGAACCTTTGGGAGCATCTATGATGGTGTCCGGATAACGCTCTCCCCACACTTGGAGGCCGCGCACACCACACCCTAATCCGGACACTATCGCATCTGTCAAAACACATCTCTTCGGTCACGCTGGGACCTCTAGGTGTTAGCTTTGCGAAGACAAAGCCGCTCACGGTTAGCTTCGCAACACTGTTCGACACGATAAACGAGCACGCGGAGAGTATGGGGATAGACTTTGTTATTGCCTTCGATGAAGCTCAGGAGGCGCGTGGCTACAAGCCTCTGATTGGCGCGATCGCGCACTCTTATGACTATAATCCAAGGCTAAGGTTCGTTCTCACTGGATCCCAGGCTGGTCTACTCAACGATTTCCTCGGCATCCAAGACCCCACTTCCCCTCTATATGGAAGGTATGTCTACGAGTTGGCTTTAAAGAGGTTCTCGAAGGAAGACTCACTAGAATTTCTACGCAGGGGTTTCGAAGCCTGCGGCGCAGAGCCCGTGAACATTGAAGAGGCTGTTCAGAGACTTGACGGTATAGTGGGTTGGCTGGTCTATTATGGGTACATGTGTTTAAACGAAGGCGCCAACCTTGCTCGGGTGGTTGACTCAGCTGTGAATCTGGAGCTCGAAGAGCTTTCATAGCTAAGAGGAAAATACTATAGGCTAATACTGAAAGCGGTGACGCTGGGCGCAAACACTTGGTCAGAGATTTACAGGTATGTAAAAGCGAACAGTGTGACGCTCTCGGACGCCTCATTCAATGGGGCGCTTGGCAGACTCATCAAGTATAGCATTCTCGAGAAGAAAGGTGAGGATACACGATACCAGACCCAATAACCAATGAGGCCGCCAGGCGCCTCTAAAAACAGTAGCACGCCAACCCACTTCCTAGAGCCCAGTTATAACTCACACTAACAGTATTAGGTGAAAACCGGCCACTAGACTTCTCTTCCAGTGTTCAACGCGTTGCCTGATAATTAGTGGTTTATTCTTCTATAATAGACGAGTGGCTGGGAAGTCATTTTGAGATGAGTTGAATAAGTTTGTGTGTGTCGTCGGGTATAGAAAGTACGGGTACACCGCGAATCTCTCTTTTCTTAGAGCTATTCGCAAGTACACCTGTGATACACACTATGCTTCGGAGTGCGTGTTTCTCGATGAGTTCAACAGCCTCACCCTCGGTTTTTGCGCACACAACACACATGACATCCCCCTTTCCGAGTAGGGGGTGGGTGCTGAACCCCTCCACGAAGAGATAGTCGGGTAAGAAGTCTCCCACCAATGTAAGCGCCTGCCCTAGGTCTCCACCCGCGAGGAAGAGGTGTAAGCCGTCTTGCACTACGCCAACCACAGGGTTAGCCCCACTTCTAACGAATCTCCCAGTGTCCTTAGAGGGGTCAATAAGCGTGTGCCCCCCATGTATGTGTTTTATCACCCCAACCTTCATACCCCTTGACACAAGCTCGGAGGTGAGATGCTCTATCGTGGTCGTCTTACCGCTACCACTGTAACCCAGGAAGGCCACGATCCTCAACAGGGCCACACCTATAGTAGTCCATATACGCCTAGTAGCTCGACCGTGACTCTGCTCCCCCCCTCAAGGGTCTGCTTAGGCTTCAGGTGTATGAATCCCTTAGCTTTGAGCAGGTTGCTCATCAGGTTTGAGCCCCACCCCAGCGGGGACACGTGTAGCTCCCCATTCTCCACGCGGAGTTCGACGAGGTATAAGGCATCTATGCTCCTAGGATTCTCCACGGACCTTTCAAGTAAGCCATTCACCGTTGAGCGAAAGGCTTCAGGTCCACCGCCGCTCAGCGCGGAGAGCAGTGGGAGGCACACTTTGTGGAAGGAGAGGGCGGCTGACACCACGTGGGCTGGTAGCAGCACGATGAAGGTTTTTCCTCCACCCCTCTCGACGCAGATGGCGCCCGTCGGCTTCAGAGGCACAACCCTTAAACCGTGGAAGAGAACGCGTGAATTAGGGATCGCCGACAGGGCGTCGGGCGTATTATCCCACAGCCCCACCGATGTTCCACCAATCGTGAGGAGGACGTCCAACCCGTTGATCGCCCTGCCCACCACCCTGGTTATGGCTTCAGCGTCATCCGCGACCACTCCAAGGTGTTTCGGCTCTAACCCCAGACGTTTAAGGTAGGAGGAGATAAGGTAAGAGTAGTTGTTGTACACCCCTCCACCACGCTTGGGCTTCTCGAAGTCCACTAACTCACTGCCGATTGAGAGCACACCCACACGTGGCTTACGGTAGACCCTAACACGCCTAGCACCGAAATATATAAGCAGGGAAAGCGAGCTAGGGGTTATCCTCTCCCCCTTCCTCAGCACAGTCTCCCCCCTAAGGAGGTCCTCCCCCCTCCGACTCACGTTTTTACCCTTTTCAATCTTATTATCTATTGAAACCTTATCCACGTCCACCAACCTTGTTTCCTCCACCCTTACCACAGTGTCAGCCCCCGCCGGTAGACGTGAGCCGGTTGCCACATAATACGTGTCCCCCTCCCCAATGGAGGCTGTAGCCGAGCTGTTGGGGGACAGTCTACCTTTTACAGTGAACAGCTTAGGTGAGCCCCCATCTGGTAGATCCACCGAGCGAACCGCGTAACCATCCATCGCGGCCACGTCGAAGCGTGGAACATCCCACTTGGCAGCATAGTCCTCAGCGCTAAATCGGTCGAGGGATTTAACCGTTGGGAGAATCTCTACCCTTGGGGAGCCCACCTCCCCGAGTATGGCTTCGAGCGCCGAAGTGATCGGAGTGAGCTTAAGGTACCTCTTCTGGTCTAGCCTAACCACGAGCGATATACACACTACCCAACGATTAAACTTTGCCCTAATCCTTGTGGGTTCGCAAAGAATAGATTATAAACGTTCCAAAACCTCGTCCTCTTATGAGGGATCAGGGGTATAAATACATAGATGGAATGGTATTCGATGCGCGTGTGAGGGTCTACCGCTTCCAAGGATGTTGCTCAAAGACAACGGCGGGGGGTGTTAGAGACCCAGCTCGAAGCTGCATGCAAGCTGTATAACACGCTCCTATACGCCGAGAAGGAGGAGTATGAGAAAAACAGGCACACGGTGAATAGAAACAAGCTCAGGCAGCTCGCCTTGGACCTAAGAAAGAAAAACCCAGCGTTCCAAGCACTGCACTCGCAGGCTGCCCAGCAAGTCGCGGAGAGGTTCTTCCAAGCGCGCCAAAGGTTCTTTGAAGGCCTCGCGAACAATAGGGATGAAGAAGCCCCACAAGTTTCTGTCCTTGGTGTATCCGCAGAAAGACTGGAGGCCCTTTAATATGAGGGAAGTCGGGCATGGTGAAAACAAAAAGAAGAGGGCTCGTCTATACCTGAGTAAGGTCGGCTTCTCCACACTAGTAATACACAGAGAATTCCCCTTAGAGCAGGTGTGCCAGGTGTGCGTCAGGCTCGACCCCTCCGGTCGAATCCACGTGGTTTTCTTCGTGGATGAGCCTGGGGAGCAGTCTGGGCAGACTCAGCAGGAACCCAAGAAAGCTGTGAGTGTGGACATGAGAATAGCGAGGCTTGTTACGCTTTCAGATGGACGCTTTCTCGAGAATCCGAGGCCGCTTGAGCGCTCGCTTGGAAGGCTCAGAACACTACAGAGAAGCCTATCAAGGAAGAGGAGGTTTTCGAAGACTGGCTTAAAGGGAAGCGGAAACTCGCGAGGGAACACGAGCATATCAGGGATTTTAGGCGTGACTTGTTTTCAAGCTCGGCGTCCTGCTCGCCCGGAAGTACGACCTCCTAGTTCTAGAGGACTTGAACGTTGAGGGTTTGATTCGGAAGGGTGAAACCAAGAAAAGAAGGATGAGGCTCCACGACCCCGCGTTCTCAGAGCTGAGGCAGATACTCGAGTGGGAGTTCGAGAAGCGTGGGAGAGGCGTGCTCGCCGTCCCAGCGTACAACTCGTCGCGTAAATGCTTCCTCCGCGGTGGGGTCAACCAAGGTTTAACCTTGGAGGACAGAGTGTTCTGCTGCCCCCCACTGTGGGTTCACTTTGGATCGGGATCTTAACGCTTCTCTTGTGCTTTCAAAAAGGGTAGGGTGGGTGCCACCCGCCTGGTGTGCCCGCGGAGCTTCGCCCAATACCTCCCCTCCCATCCCTCGGGTTGGTGAGAGGAGGCATGGTGGAGCTGTGGTCCAGGAAGCCCCCTCCTTCAGAAGGGTGTAGCTCACAAGTATAAAAAGTGGGGTTTTGGCTTGGCCTATACGGGTAGGTGGTAGCCCAACGCGAAGTCTGCGGTGAAGGCGAATGTCAGGTACATTAGCCATACCCCGTTTATTACTTGGAAAGTGGCCACCAGCTTAGAGTAACTCGGGTTCCTTAGTCTCGCTGGTATTTCTACGGCGTAGATAAGGGAGAGCAGTATGAAGACTATTGCAACTGGTATATCGTGGGCCGCTAGAAAGACGAACGCTCCGAGTATGCTCACCCAGAGGAAGGCTATGGCCATGAAGCCGTCGGGTGTTGGGTCCGCGCCCACATATCTCCTCCAGCCCATAGAGAACCAGTGTATGCCGTACACTGTGAATGCGAGCGCAGCCATATATAGTACCGGTGATGCTTGAAAGGCGTTGAAGATGGTGAGGCCTAGGAAGAGGTATACGCCGGTGAAGAATTGGCAGAAGCCGGGCATCCATATGCCCCACTGACCCATCGCCTTCTCAAACTCCGGACTCTTGGTCTTCGGGTAACCCGCTAGCGCTGATCCTCCCCAGACAAAGTAGCCTGTGCCAAGCCCGAACAGTCCAACCGCTACAGGTGGAAGTGGGCCAGCCATGATTCGCATATTGTCCCCCTCTATTTAAGCATTCTCTTATGGAAAGCTGAAGTTAGACAGATACCAAAAACTACTATATCTTCTACTGATCATTTGAGTGATATGAAGGACTATTGGTTTAATTAAGTCAAGGTGTGATAGCCTTATTATGGTGCGGAGGGATTAGATTCAGAAGTGTCGCCGTGGTGTTATGGTGGGCCTCACATGTGGGGGTGGTTGACGGTTGAATTGGCAGGATGATTTACTATTCGGTGTACCTGAGTCCACTGTGGCCTTAAGGGTTCGGGAGTACCGTGTTAATGGTGATGTAGCGGGGAAGGTTGACTATGTTGCCGCAGAGGAGCCCCTCGAGATCAGGGTTGTGCATTGGGACTCGGATCGTTTGGTTACCAGCAGGGTGGCTGTCACCATGAGGACGCCTGGAAATGACTTTGAGTTGGCGGTTGGCTTCCTCCACTCGGAGGGTGTTATCCGGAACGCCCGAGATGTCACCGGCGTTTCCTATTGCACTGATCCGAGTGAGCCGCAGAGGTTCAACATTGTTAACGTTCAGCTAAGCCCTAGCGTTTCGTTCGACGCCGAGTCCCTGAGTAGACGGGTTTTCACCTCGTCTGCGTGTGGGGTGTGCGGAGCCGCGTCCTTAGAGTACGTTGAGAAGCTGTGCGCCGTGAAACCTGTGGGCGACTTCGTGATTGAGCGTAAAGTGCTTGCTTCCCTGCCGTCGAAGCTTAGAGGTGCACAGCGGCTGTTCTCGAGGACTGGGGGTCTACACGCTAGTGCGCTCATGGATGCGGATGGCTCCCTCCTCCTTGTGAGGGAGGATATAGGGAGGCACAACGCCATGGACAAGCTCGTAGGACACTTACTCCTCGGGGGTGGGCTTCCCGCCTCGAATAAGATTGTGTTGGTGAGTGGGAGAGCGGGCTTCGAGCTCCTCCAGAAAGCCGCGCTTGCGGGGATACCCATGCTCGTAGCAGTGGGGGCGCCTAGCAGCTTGGCGGTGGAGCTGGCAGAGAAATACGGCATAACACTGGTGGGATTCCTTAGGGAAGACAAGTTTAACGTGTATAGTTCACCAGAAAGAATCGCGTAATCAGGATGACGGATAGTTAATTTAGCAAATGTACACCATGCACGGACTCAGTTAAGGTAGCAGCGTAAACTATATTATTGTATAAGTCGTGAGTGAAAACCGATAATTTCAACTAGTATTTAGGTTAATTATTAATATTGAATACTATAATGAAGCGGTCGTCGAAATATTTATAGGGTTGGGTGGATGTTAGGGGCGGGTGGGTTGTGTGAACCTTAGGGTTAATGGGCGAAGCGTTGATGTTCCAGACGGAGCCCCCCTGCTTGTCTCGTTAGAGAGGAGTGGCTTCTATGTTCCCCATGTGTGCTATAATCCCTCGCTTGGGGCCATACAGACGTGTGACCTGTGCTTTGTGGAGGTTGACGGTGAGCTTGTTCGAGCCTGCTCCACACCTATTCGTGAAGGTATGGTGGTAGAGACTGAGACGCCGCGTGTTGCCTCCGTCCGCAAGTCTGCGATGGATAGAATACTCACAAACCACAACCTTTACTGTACGATATGTGACAACAATAATGGTGACTGCGAGCTCCACAACACTGTTTCGAGGCTGGGTGTGAAGAATCAGAGCTTTAGAAGCAAACCCTACCCAGTGGATGCTTCTAACCCCTTCTACGTGTACGACCCCAACCAGTGTATCCTCTGCGGTAGATGCGTTGAGGCGTGTCAGGACTACGTAGTGAATGAAGTCATAAGGATTGACTGGTCTCTCAATCCCCCACGTGTGGTTTGGGATAACAATGCGCCCATAGGTCAATCCTCGTGTGTGTCCTGTGGGACGTGCGCAACGGTTTGCCCCGTGGATGCCATCATGGAGAAGAGCATGCTCGGTGAGGCTGGTCTATTCACGAAGATTAAGCCTGAGACCCGAACCAAGCTTGTGGGCGCACTCAAACGCTCCGAGACCGACATAAGCTTCTACATGTTAACAAGCGACGTTGAGGCCACTCTGAGGTCAACCCAGATAAAGAAGACCAAGACTGTGTGCACCTTCTGCGGTGTTGGCTGCTCGTTCGAGGTTTGGACTAAGGGTAGAAAGATCCTGAAGGTTGAGCCCAAACCCGAGAGCCCGGCTAATGGTGTGGCGACGTGTATTAAAGGGAAATTTGGCTGGGAGTTTATTAACAGCCCCGAAAGGCTCAAGAAACCGCTTATTAGGGAGGGTGACCACTTCCGCGAGGCGAGCTGGGATGAGGCAATTTCTCTGGTAGCCAAAAAATTCTCTGAGATAAAGCAGAAATATGGGCCGGACGCCATAGGCGTCATCGCAACGTGCACGGGAACAAATGAGGATGCGTACTTGGCGCAGAAGTTGGCGCGTGCGGTGATAGGAACAAATAATGTGGATAACTGTGCGCGCTACTGTCAAGCCCCCGCCACCACGGGCCTATTCCGCACGGTGGGTATAGGTGGTGACTCGGGTACGATGGCTGACACGGAGAAAGCTGACCTGGTGATAACCTTCGGCTCGAACACAGCTGAAGCCCACCCTGTGTGGGCTGGGAAACTGAAGAGAGCCAAGAAGCTTAGGGGTCAGAAGCTCATAGTTGTGGATGTGAAACCACACGAGATGGTCGACTGGGCCGACCTCTTCATCTCACCCCACCCAGGCACAGACCTCGTTTTAGTCAACGCGATGGCCAAATACATTGTTGACCAAGGCTGGGAGGACAAGGAGTTCATAGAGAAGCGTACAGTGAACTTCGAAGCCTACCGCAGGGAGCTTGAACAGTTCACATTGGAGTACGCTGAGCGCATAACAGGCGTCCCAAGAGATTTGATAATTAGGGCTGCAACCATGATCCACGAGGCAAAGAGTGTGTGCGCAATCTTCGCGATGGGTATTACCCAGCACCAGAATGGTAGCGAGACCACGACGGCGATCTCGGACCTGCTCCTCCTCACGGGTAACTATGGGCGGCCAGGTACGGGCGCCTACCCAGCGCGTGGGCACGCTAATGTTCAGGGTGCAAGCGACTTCGGGGCTCTACCGACCTATCTACCGGGCTATGAGCGCGTGGATAACCCCAATGTCAGGGAGAAGTACGAGAAGGCGTGGGGGGTAAAGCTTCCGACGACGCCGGGGCTCACCAGCACAGAGATGGTTGACGCCATACTCGATGGGAGGCTTAAAGCCATGTACATTATGGGTGAAGACAAAGTGTTGGCGGACTCCAACCAGGAGAAGGTGGGTGAAGCCCTCTCAAAGCTCGAGTTCCTAGTGGTCCAAGAGCTCTTCCTCACACGCACAGCGCAGTACGCCGACGTTGTCCTCCCGGCTGCGGCGAGCCTCGAAAAGGATGGCACATTCGTGAACACGGAGAGGCGTATCCAAAGGCTGTACAAAGCTTTTGATCCACCTGGGGAGGCTAAGGCGGACTGGGAGATAATCCAGATGGTCGCCAACGCAATGGGGGCGGGCTGGGTGTACACTCATCCAAGGGAGATAATGGATGAGGTGGCCGGTGTGGCCGAGTACTTCGCGGGTGTGAGCTATGAGAGGCTGGAGGGCTTCCGAAGCCTTCTGTGGCCCGTGAAGAAGGATGGCACCGACTCGCCACTTCTGTATACGGAGAGGTTCGAGTTCCCAGACGGTAGGGCGCGCTTCTATGTGCCGAAGTGGATTGAGCCGCTGGGCTCAACCACCCAGTATGACATGTACCTGGATAATGGGCGTGTGCTTGAACACTTCCACTGGGGGAACCTAACCTGGCGTAGTAAGGGTATAAGGGAGCTTGTACCCGAAGTATACATTGAGATTTCACCCGAAGCCGCGCAGCGTAAGGGCTTGAAGACGGGTGACAAGGTGGTGGTTAAGTCTAGGGTTGGCCGAGCGGTTGCGAGCGTAATGGTCTCGGATCGCGTATCATCGAACAGGCTCTACATGGGTCTGCACGGCCAGGGTGAGGACGCGGTGAACCAGCTCTCAGGGGACGAGAGGGACCCAACCTCGAAGACCCCCGCATATAAGGAGTTACCCGTGAGTGTTGAGAGGCTTGAAGGCGAATATGAGCGCAGAGCTCCTCTCCCAGTATCCAACTACCGCCACCACGTGAAGGGCAGGATTTCCCAAGTGGGCGTCAAAGTAGAGGAGAAGTGGAAGAGGGCTGACTACGCGCAGGTGAATGGGTGAGCGAGGATGGCTAAACCCACGGCAAGGGTTGAGAGGAAAACAGAGGAGCCAACACTCGACCTCGACACCCTGGTCAAACAATTCATGACTAGGCAGGAGGCGTTTAATGAATTCATGGATGTAATCCAACTACTACACGAGCGGGGTATACTCACCGCCCTCAAAGCAGCCCTCGAGCGCTACGAGGACATACTGGGCGTGATAGCCGACTGGCTGAACTCGATGGGCTCCCAGAGCCCCACGAACCTCCTCGAACTAGTGAACGCCCTCGGGAGGGCGGATATTCAAGGCCTAACCTCACTAATAAGCGCCGCTTCAAGAGGAGCGGCCGCCCATGGGGACGAGCAGCCGCCAACCTTGGAGGCCCTCCTGAAAAGCCTGGAGGAGGACGATGTGAAAAGAGGGCTCTGGGTCGTGATCAAGATCCTAAGGGAGATTGGGTCGAGCACTAAAGAGTAGAAACGTACACCAACCCTCTAGGCCTCGATAAGTAGCTGTTCGGTGTGTCCACATTCTGCGAGGGGCCCAAAAGGTTCCCAGCCCCTATTTCCACTCTTAGTTTCAATCCATTTTTAATATGCTTCTAGTGGAGGGCGGGTATAAATGAGTGTTAGCCGTGCCACTCTACGTGTCCCCTGTTTGGGTCCGATATGGGTCGAGGTGCGGCTGTCGCTGGACGCTTTAATGGGCTTGATCCTTTAGGACTCGGGTGGGCTTCCTGCCTCCATAATAAATCTCCACAAGCGTCGTAGGGCAGATGTCTAAGGCGGTCAGCCACATAGGCCATGCTTCATAGCTCTTCGCGCAGTTATGTGAGTTACCCCGCCCCGAAGGGTGAGGTTTTGGAATCTTTATAAAGGGGATCCGACCAGGCTCCACTATTATGGAGGCATCAATGCTAAGAGTCGTAACACATTAATAGGGGCGCCCGTAAAGCGGGGTTATGCCCACTACGAGGCGGTTTGCCGATTTTGGTAAGGGTTTACCATACTACTGCATGGATAGTATCCCCGACGGGGGGATGTGTCTTTCGGTTTTCCTAGTCCTCTGGAGGGGCTCCAAGTCAAACGTGTTAATGGGTAGAGTGAATCCTGGATTCAATGATTGGGAGCACATAGGCGCCCTTGATAGGTCAAGGCTCGAGAGACTTAGCACTAGGTGGATGCTCCCCTCCAGCCACCTCGTCCTCTATGAGTCCCCACAGCAAGGGGCGAGGCGTGTGATTAAAGAGCAGCTCGGACTGGATGGGGTCAAACTGGACGGTCCATACGTCTACACCGAGGTGTACGATATTGAGAGGGCTAACATTAAAAATCACTGGGACACTGAGTTCGTGTTTCTGGGCGAACTCACAGATGAGCCAGCGCCGCATCCAGCGTGGCTGGAGCTCAAATTCAGGGATGTGAGCACAATGCGGGAGGATGAGTTCGCGAGAAGCCACCAAGATATCCTACGCCACGTAGGAATCTACAGGTAGAGATTTTTCGAATCCGCCGCCGGGATCTGACGCCGCAAACCCAGTTTGGATGATAACTCGTCGACTAGTAACACATCAAAGACGTGGTGGAGGTATGCTTCACATCTGCGCACATACCCCCATACTCATCCCAGCAGCGGCTCCCACCTGCCCCGACACCTCGAGAAACAGCGTCTGCATTCAAGAGGCACCGGTGCTCCGCGCATCACATGAGTGTTCTAAGCGGATGAATTTGTGTTGGTGGGTTGGTGAGGTGCGGGAGGAGGAGGGGTAAGTAGGGAGATTATGGGGGCTACACTCTACGTAGGCATACGTAGGCACGCGTCAACATATTTGTCGTACTCATAGCAGAGCTTGGGCTTCAGGGCATCATGCAGACTCCACGAATAGTAGACGGCAGTGGAAGCCCTCTTCACTCTGAGGAGGGTTGTGATAGGCCTGCTGGGTCTTAGTAGCCCGTAAACTTCTCAGTCCTTATTCGTTCACGGTCCACCGAAAGCTTTTGGGTTAGCTGCTCCGATAGGTCCTGAACCATTGCCGGGGGACCCGCAATATAGTATACTGACCCCCCTGAGTCCGTGAGGCTTTTTACATATTCCGCGTCGATTCTCCCCACACGTTCCGAGACTTCGGTCGTGGTTGGTCGTGTGACCGTGTAATACGCTTTGAAGTTTGGGTGCGTCACGCTTAGCTCGTCGAACTCCCGCCTAAACACGAGGCTCTCAGGGGTTTTAGCCGAGTATACGAGTTTGATCCACCTAGAGCTCCCCCCGGCGAGTTCCGTAAGTATGATGCTTCTAAACGGGGTAATACCTATACCCCCCGCAATAAGAATCACTTCCACGTCGTCGTTTAAACCTTGGAACGTGAATCTGCCGAAGGGCCCGATTACGGTGGCATAGTCGCCTGGCTTAAGGGTGTTTAATGTATTCTTAAACGGGGAATCGTTGGGCTCAACAGTTGTGGTTATGCTCACGTACTCCACGCTCTTAGTGGCTGGGGAGGATATCGAGAAGTCCCGCTGGGTGCCTCGGGGGTCGCCCACCACCCAGTCGAGAACCACCTTTACGTACTGTCCCGCTGTGAATTTGAACCCCGAGCCCGATGTGTCGAAAGCGAATGTTTTGATGTTTGGCGCCTCGGTTTTCACGTGTACCAACCTGAGTTTGTATTGTGCGGGTCTTTGCTGCAAGATTATTCAGACATTTAACAGTGTTCAAAATGTTTATATTTTACGGTGTGTTGAGTTTATCATGGCTCGAAAGAGGGTTTGCAGCGAGAAGGACCTTCAGGAAGGCAGACTCATGCCGTTCGAGGTTGACGGCAGGCAGATCGTGCTCTACAGGGAAGGTGGAAAAGTATACGCGTTCGATAGGTGGTGCACGCACGAGCAGGGAGATTTAGCGGCTGGAAGCGTTGAGGAGGGGGTGGTCACATGCCCCGATCACGGTTCACAGTTCGACTTGGAGAATCAGGGGGCGAATGTGCTGGGCCCCGACGGTGAAGAGGCCGGGAGCGTTCCATACCTCCCCGTGTTTAAAGTGAGCGTTGTGGAGGGGGAGGTCTTCGTGGATTTCTGAGCGGTGGGATATTCTTTGGATACAAAGGAGAGGATACTTGGGCTACTGCTAGGTGGCAAGAAGAGTGCCTTGGCTCTCTCGAAGGAGCTCGGCATTAGGGAGAGCGCCGTTAGAGCACATCTTGAAGCGCTTAAGGGTGAAGGGCTTGTTTCGTCTGAGTTGGTCAGACTTGGGAGGGGGAGACCCAAGAAGTTGTACGGTTTAACCGAGAGTGGCGTAGAGCGTTTCCCGAGAAAGTACGACGTGGTTTTGGAGCTACTTGTGCGTGAAATTGAGCGTGAAGACGTTGAAAGAGCGGCGTATTATATGAGGGGTGTGGCTAAGCAGCTCGCCCTAGGGCTCCTTGGAAAGCGGGCTGCTCCCGTGAATCTAATGGAGGCAGCGGAACTCCTTAACAGCCTTGGCTTCCACGCGTCTTACAGTGAGACGGATCGTGGAGCCGCCATATCTAGCGCCAACTGTATTCTGAGGAAGCTGGCCCTCAAGCACCCCTCACAAGTATGCAGTGGGCTCCACACTTGGCTTATTGAGGAGCTCATTGGTCAAGAGGGCGTGAAACTGGAGAGATGCATGGCCTACGGGGACGAAGTGTGCGTCCACACCGTCCCCCCTCCAAAGGGATAGCTAAGTAAACCCGGACTTCTTGGGGTACATTATTTTTTTGTCGTGAACCACCGCGAACTTTGTGAGCGTGTGCACCCTCCTCCCCTTTTTGCCTATAAGGTGGGTGACGTTAATGCCCCTTACGTAGAGTGCGTCCGCTATGAGTGAGCGATGGCACCGCCAAGGGACTGCTTCCGCGCACATGAGGGCCACCCCGCCGCTCCCAGCGGCTATGAGGCTGAGTAACTCGTTGAGACACTTCTCGAACTCCTCTGTAAGCATATAGTCGGCGTAGCCTCTAAACGAGGCGTTGACCCACGCGTCGTTAGGTGAATCCTTCCTAGGCTTACGCAGCCCACCCAAGCACGGGATGTGTGTATACCCCACACCAGCAGCTTTAAGGGAGGTTGGAAGGCTCTGCTTGTCGAACTGCGGATTAGCACGCGACCGTGGGACGGTGCGCACATCAACCACGAGTTTAACGCTGTTCTCGGTGAGTATCCCCGTAAATTCCTCAATTGTGAGCGTGGAGTGACCTACAGTATACACTTCTGAAACCATGGGTATCACCCGTTTAGGTATCCCCCTCGATAAATAAAGTTTTGTCGAATGCACCCACCGCGCTAGGCTTCACTGGATAACCAAGCAACCAAACAACACACCGCGACTCGTGGCAGCGTTCGAAAGCAAATCCTTTTGGGATGAACACATATCCACTCGTTGCCCATAGGCATACAAATCTATTACGGTGTAAAAATAGATTCGTGGGGGCTGATAACTCACACGGTCGTGAACACGTTTGAGCACTCCGCGAACCGTTTTTTGTCAAACCCGACGACCCTCTTCACACAAACTCTCACCCGCACAGTTTTCATCGTGGGTGCGGAAATGCACCTCAAATCTTTCTGAATCCACGTGGCCTCCCGTGTCAGTAAAGGTTTTGTCGATCGAAAAGTGGGATTATGGTTTCACCACCCAAGCGGTGCGAGAAATAGGGTAAATGGGTTTGCTGCGCTCTAGGATTGCACACTCGAGACTGGTAGGGGTTATTATGACGGGGAGCTTGCGTATTTCTTCGGTAAGCCGTGATCTCCGCAACCTATGATGGGTGTTCGGGCCAGCGATTGGGGTGATAGGTTTCACCGTCCAGAGCTGGGGACCTGAATTACACTTGTTATTCTTCTACACCGACGTAATTGTTAAGCGATCGGAATAGGTGAAAACCTAAAATTCTCACTTTGAACCAGTATAAATCCAAAGCCACATCGATTAAGGAGGGAATCGTTCTGATCCGAGCAGAACTGGGGATCTGCTGCGCGCGGCGTTAAGGGAATTTTTTCCGGGTTGAGCCTAACATTTTCGGGGGAAAACCCAAGCGTGTTGGCGGATACTGCTAAATCGAGCTCCAGGAGATGTTTGAACTATGTGCGCGTTTGTAAGGGTTTGTAGCCTCGATGAACTCGAGGTGGATTCACCCACCCACTTTGAGCGGGACGGTAAACACTACATAATCATAAGGAAACCGTATGGCGTGTTTGTGCTCGACGGTATATGCACACACGAGTACGCTGAGCTTTGGCGTGGGTTCGTGACGGACGACTTGATCACCTGTCCGCTGCACCTCTCCCAATTCAATATCAGAACCGGTGAAGTGGTCACACCTCCAGCCGAGCAGCCGTTGAGGGCGTACGATGTGCAGATCAGAGGAAGAGAGGTCTGGGCCGATGTTGGCTAACAAATCCCCTTACACACCAGAAGAAAACAGGGGAGCAACGAGGTGGCTTAAGGGCATATACTCGCCCGGCAAGTCTTTTGATGCGCGCTTTAAGTGGCCAACCCTGTCATATGTCTGGTGAATGCCTCAGCTAAAACTGAGCCTATCGAACGAGTCTCCGCGGGCCCCAAGTAGCCTTGGTGTGCCGCGTCGTGTCCGCTTACTGAGCTTATCTCATCAACGCCATGAGGTGATTGGTCCAGAGCGTGGGCCAGCCCTACTCCCTACCCTGCCCCACCATAGTTTGCCTGTGGCTGCACCGCCTGCCAGCGTCGCGTTTGGTTATTCGAGTATACGCAAACTTAACTATCCCCCCTTAGTTTTATTAAAAAAAGTGTGTGGGCTTTTGGTGGCTACTCGAATGCGCCACTCTGGAGCTTTCTGGCCACTTCTTCGTGGTCTTCATCCGTCGGTGGGGGAGACACTAGGTGTAGGGCTTCCATGTCGGTCTCGGCGAGCACTCCCCTCCTCGTGCCGGCTGGCACTATTATTACGTCTCCCTCCTTTATTGGGAAGCGTTGGTCCCCCCGCCACCATAGTGCCCCTACCCCTCATCACGACGAATACCAAGTCGATCTTCGGTGTATGCACCGGTATAAACCGCTTGGCCTTAAAGTAAGTGAGTATCACTTTGTAGGAGTTTCCGGTGTACACCGGTATAGGCGAAAACTCTTTGGCCGAAAAACTTCGCTCTACACTAAAACTCGTGCGGATAACCCGCTCAGCCTGTTCGGGCTCAACCACGCTCTTCTTCTTTATAACCGCAACCCAGACCCCTGGACTCCGCTCATGAGCTACGTAAGCGTCACCGTCGAAGTCCCTTCTCTCGTGGCGTAAGTAGTGAACTAAGTGTACAGATTCGTGGTCGTTCACTACGAGTATGTGTTCCACGGCTTAATCTCATCGAACACCCTAAAGATCACTTCATGCCTCTGACCAGGCGGTAGACTTCTCACAACCACAACCTTAACCCCATCCACAACACTAACACTCATTTTGTTTCTTTACTCAATATGCCTATCGTCATAAGAGTTTACCCAGAGATATTCGGGGATAGTCGACAAGGCCAGCACTCAGCTATCCGCGTGAATCAGCCCCCTAAAGCACAAGGATAAAGTTGACGTCTTGGTGCGCTGCAAAGAACACTTTTAAGACCAAGTTAGCCATACTCGTGGGAAGCGCGCAACGGGTGCGGGGTTGGGACGAGACCGTATGCAGCCCAGCTTTACGTTATCCGTGGTGTCCGGAACGAGAGCAACAACCTCGGCACCCCATACCTAGCTCAAACCACAAAGTAGTATACAAGTGATCTGCACATTTTAACCATACACCACAACGTGGGCTGAGTTTCCATAAGAAAAGTTCAAAACAAGGATCCGAATCAAAGAACAAGTGGATAGGTTCTTTCTGAATGTCATAACCTGATATCACCTTAGCTAGACCCCAGTCCGAAATTTTAGGCTACTTTAAGTACGGTTAAGGCCTCCTTCTGGGGTTCCAGATAACTTACGTCTGAGGTCTCCTATTTCACATCACTGCTTGGACCATGCTTAGACAGAGTTTGCTGAGTGTCTCAAACGCATTGCGGGCGTGTCGCTACCACATTGTTAAACGATGCAAGCAAGCGCTAACACCCGTTTGCTCGAAGCTTAAGTCCTTCGACGTTTCCCTATTAATTGTTCAAGGTAATTCGAGGCTAAGGGTGCACGTAGTTACTCATCATCCGTAGTATCGGTATTTAATGATGAGGTTTAACCGCTGTGTTGACTATTAACACTCTTTGGTTTTATTGGAGGTCACTCCACAGTCAAAATCCAAACCTTTCTGAGCGCTCCGGCTAAGACAACGAGGGTTGCAACTGGGGGAAAGTTTAGTAGAAAGACGCAAAACCATGGGCGGAAATAGTTGATGTCAGTACTCCGATAAGTTTCATAAAAAGCGTGGGACAAGTGATGGCTTCGACCGCGACGTGGACAACCACTTTAAAAGCGGTTTTTAAAGCGTTTGCGGCGGCTAACTGCCTCTCAAGAAAGTGAACAAAAAGAAAAGTGGATACAAAAAATAAAGGGGCGCACTAATAATTGCGTTTATGACCTGAGCCAGTCCTATAGGACCATTTGTGGGAAGAGGGAAGGTTACTAGAAGAGCTAGTTTGCAACTACATGCAACAAACAAATCTTTCCGGCGCTCAAAGCGCTCGCCGCAATTGAGTATACAACAAACTCTGGCCGCTATAATTTATCTCTTGTGTAGCCCGGATTGTGAACCTCGGCTAACCCACCAGCGGTTAAAGTGTACCATGATGGGCTAAACCCAATCTAACTATAAGAATAATTATCGGGTGGGTTAAAATATGAAACGCTTTGCGCACCACAGTAGAAGCATAAATAAGCCTATCAGGATTTGACAAAATCTTCACGTCTAGGGAAAAATCGAAGGGTCTAGGTGGTCTAAAACGTTCACACCTTGGGAATTCAAGCCGGGTATTCAACATCCCTGAAGTGGATTTCGAACAATACGCACCGAACCCGTAGACCTTTACACGCATATCAAATACCCTCTCACATATGTGTCTATACCCACATGATAAATCGTTTACCGACATGAGCATATAGTGTTCCAAAAACTATAGAAAATATTTATTTGTTCCCTTTTGTGGTTCCGTACTCGGCGCACACTCCAAACTTGGTATGGATTAACCTTTACCTGCCCCAAGACTGTGTCCAGATAACGTTTTTCCACGCTTGGGGGCGACGCACACCACCCCCGAATCCGAACACTATCGCTCCCCAAACAGTCCCTTCATAACACAGGTCAGCGTGAAGGCACACTAACACCCCACTCATACCTAGCCTCCCCCATTACAGCCGGGCCTTATACATCTAAGGGTCTTCCAAGAGCTAGTTTAACGAACAGGATTGCCATTGACGCTCTGCGGGATGGTATACACTTCGTGGCTCGATGCCTTCAGCCATCCGCATCTACACTCGACTGGGTGTATACTGCCTCCTCCTCTAGCCTTACCTCAGAAGGTCACGCGCCCACTCCCTTATGGGGAGATATAGTCGCTAGGATACACATTCAAAAAACATCGATTCATCAAGACCAGATGGATGCCAGCGGGATACCTACTTCCCCTGCAAGTCAACCCTTCAAAAGTGAGCCTTATCGGGATAACGGATACGTTTCCTCTTACAAGTCCTTTACGACGCTTTGTCTGGATGCATCTTTTCACGGATTGCCTCTGTTGTCGTTTCGACTGGGTCGGTGCGTTTATGCTGTTCAGGCGATCCACATTCTCGCCAATATTTTCCCCAACGCTAATGGTTCAACAGGCCACGTGACCTGCAGCTTTATATGGAGCAGGTGGGGATAAACATATTCATGGGTTGATCCGACCTTACTGTAAACGCTTTATTCAAAGTGTTACCTTAATTCGGACTGTCATCATAGAACTAGACATTTACTGAGTTTGTGTGAGTGCTCCTTTACATAATTTTTAACATCTTTTTAAGGGTTAGAACAACTTAATAATGGCTTGCCTAATGGGTTAGATGGGGATTATTGTTGGAAGCTGTCCAGACTAAAGGCTTGGAGGTGGTTAGCGAAGATGACATTCGAGACCTAAAGCCCTATAGGGTGCTAGGAGAGGATGGCTCCCCCCTCAGAGAACCCCCTGTTACTATAGAGTTTTTAAAGAAGCTGTACGCCGACATGGTTTTGGCACGCCGCTTCGATGAGAGGGCAGTACTCCTCTCATCGGTAAGGGAGATAGGAACCTACGCCCCACACATGGGTCAGGAGGCAACTCAGGTGGGCATCGTCAGGGCGCTAGGCCCGTCTGATTGGTTTGTACCCATGTATAGGGATAATGGGGCGATGATAACCATGGGTATGCCTATGGAGGCTCTCCTACGATACTGGGGGGGCGACGAGTGGGGGCTACGTGTCCCCGAGAATCTGAAGATGCTTCCGTTCGCGATACCTGTTGCCACGCAGATACCTCACGCGGCTGGTTTGGCTATGGCTCAGAAGCTTGGGCGTACCGGGGGCGCCGTGGTTGTAACCGTAGGGGATGGGGGCACAAGTAAGGGTGACTTCCACGAGGGTCTAAACTTCGCCGGTGTGTACGGGTTACCGCTTGTTGTTGGCGTTGAGAACAATCAGTATGCGATATCACTTCCAAGGGGCATGCAGACCCACTCTAAGACCATCGCTCAGAAGGCCCTGGCCTATGGTGTGGCGGGCATAATGGTGGATGGTAATGACGTTGTGGCCTCGTACGAAGCAACGAGTGTGGCGCTCAAACTTGCACGTGAGGGGCGGCCTGTCCTAGTTGAGTACGTTACCTATAGGCGTAGCTACCACACCACAGCAGAACTTGTATCACACAAGCTGCAGCCCGAGGAAGAGATGAGTGTGTGGGAGCGGCGCGACCCAATACTTAGGGTCGAAAAGTATCTTATGTCGAAGGGTGCGCTCACCGAGGAGGAGAAGAACGCGATCTATGACGAAGCGAATAGGAGGGTTAAGGAGGCGGTTGAAAGCTTCAGAGCCGCCAAGCCAGCAGACCCACTCGACATCTTCAGATACATGTACTCCAAGCCTACACCCAACCTAATAGAGGAGGCGTATGAGGAGTTTGGGGACTTGGCCTCAAGCTTGCTGCAGGATCATTCAGTGGATGGGGATGAATACCTAAGCGTGGAGGGTAAAACAGTCGAGTTGAACATTAGGAACGCCGTGAACCTCACCCTCAGGCAGGAAATGGAGCGGGATCCACGCATCTTGGTATATGGTGAGGATGTGGCTAGGAATGGTGGCGTATTCCAGGTGACACGTGGGCTACTCGAACGATTCGGTGACCGGGTATTCGACACGCCGCTAGCCGAGGTATCCATAGCGGGCGTCTTCGTTGGCCTCGCTATAGGCGGCTACATACCCGTGGCGGAGTTCCAGTTCGACGGATTCACACTCCCAGCGTACGACCAAATATTCAACCATATCGCACGCTATAGGAATAGGACGCGTGGGAGATACCCCCTCCGAGGAGTGATACGCTTCCCATACGGGGCGGTTCATTCACTCGAGCATCACTCGGATTCACCCGAAACCTACTTCGCCCACACGCCGGGTTTAAAGGTAGTTGTCCCATCCAACCCCCTTGACGCCAAGGGTCTGCTCACCTCAGCTCTTAGATGCGAGGATCCCGTGGTGTTCATGGAGCCCAAGAGACTGTATGATGCGCCCAAGATGGCTGTCCCAGAGGAGGAGTACACCATCCCAATCGGGAAGGCTAAGGTTGTTAGGGAGGGAAACGACGTGACAGTGGTGAGTTATGGTGCGATGCTACACGTTGCGCTCGAAGGCTCCAAACAGTTCTCGGCCGAAGTCATAGACCTAAGGACCATCTCACCACTAGACACGAAGACCATCATATCTTCGGTTGAGAAGACGGGCAGGCTGGTAATAGTGCACGAGGCGCCGAAGAACCTTGGGTTGGGCGCCGAGATAGCCGCCCAAGTTTCGGATAAAGCCATATTCAGCCTCAAGGCGCCCATAAAGAGGGTCACATCCTACGACATCGTCAACCCACTCGCGAAACTCGAAGACCACAACATACCCAGCCCGAAGAGGGTGGAGATGGCCATAAGGCAGACACTATCATACTAGCTACGCCCACAAAACTGGAGGACAATAATAACTGTAGCTCGCCTCCCAGGTTTTTATCACATTATCGGTAGGCTTGGCATTCTCAACGGTAAAGCGAAATGCCTGCTAAGTATTATAATGCGGGGCTTCGAGTGTTGGAATTCACTCCCTGCTTCCCAGCTTAATGGTGCAGGGGTCTGTGGCAACTGGTAAACAATTGTTAGTCGCATAGTGTTTCAGTGGAGTGTCGGTTTGACCGCAGTGGTAGATAAGAGTTTGTGCTACTGGTAAGAAGGACCATACCCACATTTATGCTACTAAGTCCCAACGAGTATAAAGTGTTAAAAACCCACCCCTTTGGAGCGTATCAGCGAATTCGTGTTCGAGACGCGGTTGGCGTTCAAGGATTTCATCATTTAGAGGGGGGTGTAACCCACGTCAAGATTGGTTCCATAATACGGTTATGGACTGTCGGAATACAACTCTATGCGTCGCTGCCATGATTGTAGATAAGTATCCGGGCGCCATTTGTGGATTCCGCCGCAGAGGACCGAGGTTTTGGAAACCGTATGACACCTCCTGCTCCTAGTTTACGTTTAAGTAAGAGTGCGAAAGGTTAACGCGTTATCGCTCGTTGTTGCAGCGTAGGAGCTGTGGATGCTTCTTTTATGGTTGTGTTATTTTTATTGCGTGGGTTGGGCAGACGTTTTCGCATGCGAGGCAGAATATGCAGTCTGATTCTCTGATTGGGTCTGATTTGTCGCATGCGTATTTGGCTTTGAGGTCTGGTTTGTCTGTTAGGTCTAGGTCTTGGCCTGTGCCCATTTTGCCCTGGTTGAGTAGCCACTCGAACACTTGGACTGGGCAGGCGTCCATGCACGCGCCGTCGGCTATGCACGCCTCGAAGTCCACGGCCACTATTGTTCCGTGTATCCCAAGCTTGGTTGGGTAGGGTTTGCCGTCCTCATCCGTCCTCTGCACCCCCTCCCCGTACACCTTGTGGTTGTTGTGCGTGCCCGTCTCAGGGTACAAATCCTTCTTACTCAAGAAGTCCGGGTCAATGGGCTTAGGCCTATAACCCAAGGACTCAACGGTTACACTCCCCAAAAACTATTCACCAATTATAATCCGTCCTTTTAGACTGATAAGCGCGAACCCTAAGATATTGGGGGATTCATAGTTCCGCGATGAAACCCTAAATTTGGGTGGGTGAAATCCGGGCGGTGTCCAGATTAGGATCCCGCAAGCTTGATCTCTAAGGTTGGAGAAGTGTTATCTGGAACCCATCGAAATCCTGCGGCTAGATTTTTAACAGGGGGTGCCCAGCATACGTGCGGGATATAGAGTTACGACCCGGGGTTGGTGCCGGATTGTTGGGTGGTCCTACTCGTGAGCGCCATGATCCCAGAAAGTAGGAGTAAAGCAAAGGAGACGCCGAATACGCCGAAGAATACTGGTAGGGAGAGAATTGATGACAGGATTAGAAGCACACCGGCGGCAAGCCTATCTGGCACCACTGAGCCCGCAAGCCCGAAGACTAGGGCTGGAATAGCCATAAACCCAATCATGTAGAGGGGTGGGTAGTAGAACCCCCAGCCGTACATCATGGATGCGCCCATCATCCCCCATCCATACCTGTAGTAGTGTGGCATATAGAAAACTAAAGGTATCAGGATACCCAGTACTAGCAGAACCGACCCGATGACGCCGAGAGTCTGGTAGGTGTACACACGGATCACCATGCATCCCTCAGGAATGTTTCGTGAGACGCTGAGCGCCCACTTGGCGGGTGATCGGTGAATTCAGGGGGCGCCGGGGGTTCCCGTATAGTTTGGATTGGACCTACGCGGACACATTTGTGGAATACGCTGGGTACATACGTTGACGGCCAGCTACTATTATATATGCGATAATTGCTGGAGTCACGTATAATCCACTCTGTAGGAGAGACTTCCTTATCCGCTTTATGCATATGCCCAAACATTTTCTCTTATTTTAGAAAACTCTTGGGGCTTTAAAGGTATGTGTACTTGTGTTCACAGTTGTGAACTTTATAAAGTTTCTAAAACCTCGCCTTTTAAGGCGGGGATCCAGAAAAGAATATCTAGGGTTCGGGGGAATTGTGTGGTGTGGGTGCAAGAGCCTACAAGTTCAGGGCGTACGCTTCGAAGACCACGGCGGGGGTGTTGGAAACCCAGCTCCGAGTAGCCTGTAAACTCTATAACACGCTCTTGCACACCGAAGAGGAGGAGTATAAGAAGAACAAATACTCGATGAGTAGGAACGAGCTGAGGCAACTGGCTTTGGACCTAAGAAAGAAGGACCCAGAGTTCCACTCGTTGCATTCGCAGGTTGCGCAACAGGTCGCCGATAGGTTCTATCAAGCGCGGGAGAGGTTCTTAGAGGGGTTTGCGAACAAGCCTAAAAAAGAAGCCCCACAAGTACCTCTCTCTGGTTTACCCTCAGTCAGGCTGGAGGCTTTCAAATATTAGAGAAGTGGGACAAGGCGAAAACACAGAGAAAAAGAAGAGGGCTCGGCTCTACTTAAGCAAAATAGGCTTCTTCACCGTGGTTATACACAGGGATTTCCCCTTGGAGCGGGTGTGCCAGGTGTGCATCAAGCTCAACCCCTCTGGCCGAATATACGTGGTTTTCCTAGTAGAAGAGGGAGAAAAATCACCGTACGAGCAGGCGCCTGCGGGTGGGCCGATGAAGGCGGTTGCCGTGGACGTGGGGATAACAAGGCTTGCCACACTCTCTGACGGATGGGCGCTTTCTTGAGAATCCGAGGCCGCTTGAGCGCTCCCTGGACAGAACCCGGTTGCTCCAGAGGAGCCTCTCTAAAAAGAAGAAGCTTTCCAAGAACTGGTTTAAGGCGAAGAGGAGGCTCGCGAAGGAGCACGAATACGTGAAGGATTTTAGGCGTGACGTGTTCTTCAAGCTCAGCGCCCTGCTCGCAGCCGAGTACGACATTCTGGTTCTAGAAGACTTAGACGTCGAGGGTTTGATTCGGAAGGGGGAAACCGGGAAGAGGAGGCTTCGGCTCCACGACTCGGCGTTCTCAGAGCTTAGGAGGGTGTTGGAGTGGGAGTTTGTAGAACAGGGGGAGCCGTGCTCGCTGTTCCCTCCTACAACTCTTCCCGCGAGTGCTTCCAGTGCGGGGAAGTAAACCCCAGCTTGGCTTTGGAGGACCGAGTGTTTCGCTGCCCGTTCTGCGGGTTCACCTTGGACCGCGACTTGAACGCTTCCCTTGTACTTTCAAAGCGTGCAGGGTGGGTGCCACCCGCCTGGTGTGCCTGTGGAGCTTCGCCCAATACCTCCCCTCCCATCCCTAGGGTTGGTGCGGAAGGGTAGGCAAGGTGGGGCGATGATGCGGGAAGCTCCGCCCTCCGGGGCGGGGTAGCTCACATGTCAGTCTACTAGAGCTCTAGATAGCCTAGGAGACGCTCTAGTACTCGGCACAAGTGTGTGCTCAGAGCGGCCCTCATCTGTTGATGTGAGTGGTTAAAGAGAGAAGCTCTTTGATATCGTGTTTGCCAGTGTTTCGCTTGAACATCACCTGATATTCGAGTTTCTTTAATGGGCTTTTCAATACTCACCCAGCCCACTCTGAATTGCTTAGAGCTTTTCGCTGTTATTTTGCAGCCGTATCAATGGTTTTCCCTTAGAGTTTAGGGGTCACCCTGAAATTATTTGCATGCGGCATATAATTGATATGGGTACCGATGGGGCTAACGGGAAGGATAGGGTTCTTGAAGCGTTGAGGAGTGTTTATGATCCGGAGATTGGGGAGAACATTGTGGATTTGGATATGGTGAAGAAGGTTGAGTTTGAGGGAAACAGGGTTTCGCTCACGGTTTCCCTAACGGTGCCCGGTTGCCCTCTTCAGGGGAGGATTAAGAGGGGATGTCGCCGGTGCGCTTTCAAAGCTCTGTATAGATGTGGCGAAAATCGACTTCACATTTATGAGCCAAGAGGAGCAGGAGGCGTTGGTTAAGAAGATTAGGGAGATAAGGAAGCGGAGGATAGAGCAGAATCGGGAGATGGCGGCGCGGGGCGTGAGCCCCATAAGTCTACTTCCGAAGGGTTCAATACGCACAATCGTGGCCGTGGCCTCGGGTAAGGGAGGGGTGGGCAAGTCCTTTGTGACCGCCCTACTAGCGGTCGAGCTTCGAAGGAAGGGTAACAGTGTGGGCGTGCTAGACGCGGATATAACAGGACCCAGTCAGGCCAAGCTCTTCGGTGTTAGAGAGAGACTCACCACGCTGGACGGTAAGAAGATTCAACCGGCACTAACTAGAACCGGTATAAAGCTTGTTTCGATGAACTTAGTCTTAGAGAATGAGACCGACGCTACGATTTGGCGCGGCCCAATCGTGAGTAACGTTATACGCCAATTCTACACAGACGTTGATTGGGGTAGCCTCGACTACCTCTTGGTAGACCTCCCACCTGGAACATCCGACGCTCCGCTAACCGTGTTCCAGTCGATCCCACTTGACGGCATAATAGTGGTTGTATCACCTCAAGAGCTCGTGCGAATGGTTGTAGCGAAGGCTGTAAACATGGCTAAAAAGATGAATGTGCCTATACTAGGGTTGGTTGAGAACATGGCTTACGCTGTCTGCCCAAGATGCGGCGAGATTATAACGGTTTTCGGCGAGCCTGGAGGCGAAGCGGTTGCCGAAGAGTACGGTATCGCCTACCTAGGAGCCATACCCTTGGACCAACTGATACCCCGCCTCAGCGATCAGGGTAGAATCGAAGAGTACAGTTCGAAAACCGTGTCGGATATCCCACAAAAAATCTCCGCGTTCAGGGTGGCCATCCTAAAAGAAGCAGCTCAACCCAATCGTCTCTAGACATATATTAAAGTCGTCACACAACTTTACCCGTTGGGACACAACGCTAAAGGGTGAACTAGGGTAGTGTTGATGGGAGTGGTCGTAGGCCTTACACATAGTTGTGTGACTCCACGCGAGGGCTTTGGGTCTACCACTCATCATCCTTTGCCCCTAACATTTTAGGGTTCCCCTTATTTCCTACTAGGACGTGTTCTATATATGGTAGATGCGTGATGCAGAATAGCTACTCATTGGGGTCTGAAGTTGTTGGCGTTACTACGCCGCTGAGAAGCGGAGTTTTGGAACCCACCACTCGCTACGGGGCCAAGGTTGTGGTGCTAGGTAGCGGTTTCGGTGGGGTGTCATTTGTGAAAAGCTTTTTAAGTCATGCTTCGAGTAGGCTGCTTGACTCGGTTGAGCTTGTTTGGGTAACGAAGAGGAATAACCACCTGTTTACACCCCTACTCTACCAGGTCGCGGGTGGCCTCGTCGATGAGCACCACATACTCGACCCTCTACCCCGCTTCGACCGGGGTCGGGTCAAGGTGGTGGAGGCAGAAGTCGTGGGGGTAGACCTCAATAAGAGGGTGGTCTCCACAGATGCTGGTCCTGTTGAATACGACTATCTGGTGGTGGCTCTGGGCTCGACGAGCAATGACTTTGGGATACCCGGGGTAAGGGAGAACGCGATACCGCTAAAGCTGGCCCAAGACGGTGAGAGGATTAGGAACAGGATTCTGGCGTCCTTCGAGCAGGCGGCTGTCACGGACGCCGGAAGCCCTGACCGAACCACCTTACTAACCTTTGTAGTTGTGGGTGGTGGGGCGACGGGGGTTGAGCTTGCGGGTACAATCAGGGATTACACAAGGCTTCTAGCAAGGCGATACGGCATCCCGATAGGAGATGTGAGGGTGGTACTTGTAGAAGCAGCTGAAACCCTCCTCCCCGGTGTGGGTGGAAGGCTGCCCGAGAAGTGTAGGGAGGATTTAGAGTCAGCTGGAATAGAAGTCAAGCTGGGCGCACGCGTGGTCAAGGTTGATGTTGAAGGCGTTCACCTCTCCGGTGGTGACCTGATTGAAAGCAGGAATGTCTTCTGGACGGCCGGCGTCAAACCCAGCCCAGTTATTGAGTGTATACCTGAAACGGTGGCCCAGAAGAGGAAGGGTAGACTCGAGGTGGACTCTAATCTCAGGCTTATCGGGCACTGCGAAGTGTACGCGGTGGGTGACTGTGCGTGGGTGAATACTGGGAGGGATGCGGGGGCTGCCCCCCTGACGGCGGCGGCCGCCGTACAGGAGGGGGAGTACGCGGGGAGACACTTGGCCCACGCACTCGGGGGCAAGAAGGTTGCCGAGGCGTTCGTTTACCACGATCAGGGAATCATGCTTTCACTGGGTAGATTCAGCGGCCTCGTGGAACTAGCAAACGGAATCATCCTCTCAGGCTTCCTCGGGTGGCTCGTGTGGAGAATGGTCCACTTGGTTAGTATAGCTACAGCAAGAAACAAGCTTGGCGTCATCTTTGACTGGGGATTGTCACTACTACGGCGGAGACTAATCATAAGAACGGACTAGTGCGGCGCTACAGGAGCTGGATGTATACACAACCGGATAATCACGCATTTAGCCAGTCTTCATCAAATGTTCTGCGACTTAACCACCGCTTATATATTTAGCGCTGTAAGCCGGATCCTGTCCAGATAAGGATTCATTCTTGTCACCTCCACTCTGTGTACCAGTACACGAATAGTTCTAGGAGGTCCACGATTGGCGTGAAAAGTGTTTTCTTGGGGTTGATGTTGTTGTAGAACACCCGCGTCCCGTCCTTGAGGTAGCCGAAGAAGCGCTCAACCGAGCTACGAAGCCCGAACGTCTGGTGCACGTGGTCCTTGGAAGCCAGCCCCCGCGGACCACTGAGTCACGCTACCAGGGACCCCGGTCTATGAGGATCACCGGGTTACCAAGACACCTCTCCCTGAGTCTCCGTAGGAATCTGAGGGCGTTAGCCGTTGTCCTCCGTGGTTAGTGAGATGCCTAACCAGATGGGCTGCCTGCTCTCAGCGTCCACATACCGCGGCCCAAACATAGATGGGTGTGCCGTTGCACTTCACCACGGCCTCATCCACGGCTATTATGAAGTATTCCTGTGGTTTTGTGGGGGTCGAAGTTGAGTCTCCTCACCCACCTTCCTCACCCACTCGTGTATACTCGACTTGGAGACTGGGAGGTGTGGAGGGTTTCTCGAAGTACTTCGAGCTCTTCCCTCGTTGAGGCTGAGCCCGTAGGAGTAGAGTAGTACCTTCGCCATCACCTTGAGTTCGAACCACTTCTTGTTCTTACAAAAATCTTTAAATTTCTAAAGTACTCAAACACATCTCTGTGTGGTGGGTTTCACGTGTGTTCACCAATTTAACTGCGTGGCGCCCACCACGTTTAAGCCTTATCCGGACAGGATCCTCCAACAAGGACAATGGCTAAATAAATGAGCCTCTTTGTTTTTCTTTGATTGCGGTGTCCAGACTTTTCAAGATTGAAGGGGAAAGGGTCAATGACGAGGCTTGGTTACAGAAATATCTGGCCGGACATCCTGAGCTACTGCCGTTGCGGGACCTTGAGGGGGTAGAATCGAAGCTCCGGCTGGTCGGAATAGAGCTGGGCGGCATCGACTTGCTCTTCATCGATGAGAGAGGTCTTCTCACGATAGTCGAAACCAAGCTCGTGAAGAACCCTGAGGCGAGAAGAGAAGTGGTGGCTCAGGTGTTTGACTACGCGTCCACACTGAGCAAGCTAGATGTCAATCAGCTGTGCAGGATGATAGCGGATCAAAATGGCAAGGAGTCCATCAAAGGGATTGACGAACTTCAGGAGCTGTCAGCCGCGATTGGAAGGCACCTCAACGAGGCTGGGGACTCAGCAAAGGCAGTGCTCGCCAGCTATGTCCTGAGAAAGAAGATAGTGGACAACCCCAATCCGAGCCGGCAGGACAAGGAGTTCCTGGGCAAGCTCGACGCCATGCTACGGGAGGGGAGCTTCAGGCTTGTCATAGTGGTGACGGAGCAAGCAAGCGAAAGCCTATTGAGCCTCCTGAACTACGTTAACTCCACAATGAGGAGGGGCTGTCAACTGGTCGCCGTGGAGCTGAGCGTGGAGAAGCTCGATGGGCAGGAGTACTTTGTTCCACATCTGGTGGGCGCCCCAAACCTGCTGAGTGCAGAATACTACAGAACGGAGTCCTTCTTTAAGCGGATAAACAAAGACTGGAGTCTAGACGAATTCATGGAGAGTTGTAGTACCGAAGTCTGGGAGGACATCGAGAGGGTGGTCTCCGAGGTATCAAGGCGTGATTACCTAAAATATGAATTTGGACATGGAAAGACGGGCGGTCTGCTGATAGGGCTCGCCAGAAGGCTCGCCGGCAGGAAGATAAACATCTTGGACCTGGAGAGCAACGGAGAAGTCAGGCTGTATACGCAAGTGGGTACCGCATCCAGGCTGCCGGAAGCCACACGTGAGGAGCTGATGAAGTTGTACGAACGCACTTTGCCTGAGAAACACTACAAAGACATCATCCAAAAGCGCAAAGAACAGATGCGCTACATTGAGGTGTGGTTCCCCCTATCTGACCTAGGCCCTCAAGGCAAGCGCTGGGAGGTCATAATCAGTATCCTTGAGGGAGTGCACAATATAATTGACAGGCCATTAAACTAGCTTGCGAATCCATCGACGGGATGTTTGAAGGGAGGGTGCTCTTCGAGGCTCGAAGTCAAGCGTTCAGGAGTAAAAAAGATTGAGGCGAAGCTCAATTTTGATGTGGCACCACGCGTGCACCAGATCATCGCTGTAGATGAAAACGTTGTGAAGTGTGGTGGTCGACCGCTGTACGTTTGGGTCGCAGTAGACGCTTACACCAAGCAACCCATCTGGTTCGGTGTCTCATAAGGACAACCGAGAACGCGCTCAGGTTCCTCCGTAGGCTGAGAAAAAGGTCCTCAGAGACCCAGTGATACTCACGGATAGGGGTCCGTGGTACCGTGATGCTGTGATTCGAGCTGGCTTCCAAAACCACGTGCACCAAACCTTTGGGCTTCGAAGCTCTGTTGAGCGCTTTTTTGGATACCTCAAAGACAGGACACGGGTGTTCTACAACAACCCGAGGAAAACGCTCTTTGCGCCACTCGTGGGCTTTCTCGAACTGTTCATGACGTGGTACACCGAGTGGAGGTGGCACGCATGACTTATCCGGACAGGATCGATACTATCTATTAATCAGCAGTTGGCTTATGCAACGTTACGCATTGTGAACCGTTGGTGTGTGGCACTTTTTCAATCAATGAGTGGTTAAATGACAATATATTGACTTTCTAGAGGTTGGCCCCTAAACGATGGAGTACCCAGTCATATGGAACTAGTTAAATCCGTTTTCGATTAAGGAAAACACGTAGTATTAGTGCCGCGGGCATCCCAGCAACCCAGACCTCCATTGCGGCGCTCATCGCTGGAACAAAGTATGCTGGGTTCCCGTAGGCGTAGGCGCCTAGGATGAATGAGAAGGGAGCCATCATCGGAGCCATCCAGCTAAACGTGACTAGTATGAAGAGTTTTAAACCCTTGTCTAGGGTTTTAAAGCTCGCTCCAGCTAGGAAACCTAGGAGGAAAATTGTTAGGTGCATCGCGCCGTGCACGGTCTCATTATAGTAGATGAGTGTAAAGAGCCAAGGGGAAAACCACGAGGCCAACAGGATTGCTCCCACCACCACTACGACTAGACCGCCGCGGCTTGCCTCAGTGTACCAAACGTATAATCTGTGCAGAGTTGACCCATCTCGCATCTTCGCGATGCCGCTTAAAGCGGCCCCAGCGATGAGCCCCCCTACTGCTATTACGAGGTGCTCTAACATGTGGAAGGGTGGATTCAGGTCACCAAGCTGGTCGAGCACTGTTAAATCCGCCGCGGGGAGAAGAGCGAAGCCAAGCGCCGCAGCCGGTGGGAGCAGCCGTTTTGGAAAGGCAGGGGACACCTTAAGGTTGGGGAGGGGTTCTAACCCGAATTTGGCGAGGGAATACAGTAGCCCGACTCCGAGTATGGCTAGGGTTACCGCCACCGTTATGGCGTCTAGCCCAGATGTGGGGAAGACAAGCCCTCCTCTGTGGGGAGGCGGGGGTTCGGTGATACCCGTATACGCGATTAGCCCACCCATGAAAACCATGGAGGCGGAGTTCGCCGTGAATGTTGCGGCTACCCACCCCATCCCCACCCTGCTTTTTTCGCTGGGCGTGGTGATTCTACCCAGTGCGGCGTCGAAGTAGAGAATCATCTCTAGAACCACTGAGAGCGCGAACACCCATAGCCCGCCATCCGAGCTCCACATATATAGCCCCACCATCATGAGTGTATAGATTAACACTAGGCGGAGGGTGTAGGATTCCAAGCTGCGCTCAACCCCTCCCCTTAAGTAAATGTCCCAGTAAACCCACCCGAAGAGCGTGCTCATCAGGGCGCTACCGACAAACGCGCTGAGGAAACTCCAAGTGTGGTTTGGGACCGCGGTTGGCGTGAAAAGCATTATTGCCGACTGAATACCCACTAAGAGGAGGATATCCCCCCTAATCTTTGAGCGTAGCATGATGGACGTTAACAGCATCTCTAGTGCCATCGGGAACACGAACCAGTAGGATGATACTATCTGTGAGAAGTACTCGCTTGCGGAGCCTAGGTCGATGGGGGGCTTCGGTATCCCCGATAGTAGGTTAAAGGTCCAACCCATGAAGAACTCGTTTAGAAGCGTTAGAGAAATCACGAGCCCCGTAAACCATGTCTTACTTCTTAGCGGTGCGGGTGCCCTTTGGGGACTGGCCGCGGCTTTTACAAGTGCGCCCAATATTGGTAGAAACGCTGTGACCATCACCACCGTGTTGATGAGGACGGCTATCAATAGAGTGGTGGAGCTGGGGCTCCAAAAGTAGACCACGGCGCCGCCAAACATTGAGGCCATCATGGCTAAGACGAACAATGCGAGGAGGGCGTCAAGCTGGCTGCTTATACCAGCACACCACTTTAAAACGCGTGCAATAATATACACCATCACCAGGGTTATCCCCCAGTAGAGGGGGAGCGAAGCAGTAGCCATCCACTGGTCGAAACCCACTCCCCTAGCGTCGTATATAAGAGCTTGGGGGAACACGGTTCTACGCGTCTAACCCATCAGTCAGCCCACAACGTGTTTGCCTGCTAGGGAATCTTCTCTTCATTGTTCAACGTAATAAACAATGATTAACTGACCCGTTACACCTTAAGTTCACACATATAAAGTAGGAGGGACAAGCGAAATCGCCCAGATCACGTTTTGGCTCTCTTTCCACGTTCTCACTAGCGAACCTATTCCTCCTTCACTTACGCAGGGTTTCCCCACACCTACAACGACCCCTCAGGATACCGGGAAACGCTTACTGGCTACCCCTCCCAGCCCCCCTAGGTGCGGCTTTATGCATATTTCTGTTAACCCGCTTCGACAACTTAACCATTACCCACGGCCTCTTACTCCCTCTTTCTGGTCTTGGCGTGTACCTAGTACTTGGGAGGGGACATCATGGCGTAGAAGCCGAAGCGTTCCATGAGCCCCATGAATCCGCTCACGGCGTCTGACGCATATCATCCACGTCGTATTATCACATTGTGCTAGAGGTTAGCTTGAATCTGCGGACCATATCCTTGGCCAATCTCCTTATATCTTGTTGTATTCATTAGGCCTACGATAAAGCTAAATTAGAACCCTGAGATATCGGGGTATGCTCAAGGAGCACTCGGAGGGTTTAGAGCATCTCGAAGGGCACGAAGTGGATGTTGAAACAGGCGGGGAATGGTTTGTTAGAATTCTGAACGAGCTGGGTGTGGATTTCGTGTTTGGTACCACGGGTGCTGGTATGCCTGATATTCAGGATGCTATGGTTGTTGTGAAGCCCCCTAAGTGGATTCAGGGGTTGCATGAGTTTGTGTCTGTGAGTGCCGCGATGGGTTACGCGCTCGCCTCGGGTAGGCTGGGTGTGGCGCTCATCGACAGGGTGGTGGGCACCCAGAACGCTGTGGGAGCCTTCTACGGGGCGTACATGAATATGGCGCCAGTTGTGGTTTTCGCCTCAGCTAATCTGCCAGGGGTTCAGATCCCCACCGGGGGCCTAGAGTACCACTATTCGAGTTATCAGACACTAATTGTGTCCCCATGGGTTAAATGGTTCACTCAGGTTGAGTCGCTTGAGACGATGCCGGAGGACGTCGAGAAGGCTTTCTACCTAGCGGCCTCGGAGCCGAAGGGTCCGGTGTACGTTACGCTGAGGCAGGATCTGATGGCTAGCGGCGTGTCCAAGGGTTGGGTGACACACTCATCAAGTGTGACATCCGAGGAACGCGTCCCAGATGACGAGGCGCTTAGCAGCATCGCTGACACCCTTCTCTCAGCGCAGGCGCCCGCCATAGTCGTATCCCACTCTGGCAGGAATCCGGATGCGGTGCCACTCACCGTTGAGTTGGCGCATCTGCTCGGGGCGCCAGTGATTGAGAGGAGGGTTTTTATGAGCTACCCCACCACCGACCCGCTGCACCTAGGCTTCGCGGACCCCTATCAGACACCGGTGTTACCCCAACACACCGACGTAGCCCTATTCCTAGAAACCGGCCTGCTACCACACCTCAAACCGGGCAGAGGGGTAGAGATTATTGACATTACGAGCGACCCCTTCCACAGGCAGGATGTCTTCGGCGGAGGGGACTACGGGTCTACGTTGTTCCCAGCGAAGTTCAGGATAGTCTGCGACACCGCGCCCACGCTGCGTAGGCTGCTTAGGTTAGTGAAGGAGCGGCTGGGTGGACGAGAACGTGAGGCGGTAGGTGAACGAATAACTAGGCTATCACAAGAGCACGAGCGGCTGTTTGGCGAATGGCGAGGACGAGCACAGCGGAGATACGATGAGGGAATACTCGACCCCTGGTCGATCGGTCTATGCATCACCAGAGCATGGCGTAAAGGGGTAGTGTGGGTGAACGGCACCCTCTCAGCCCGGGAAGCGCTCTGGCGTACGGTCGTGCTCGACGAGCCGGGAACATACTTTGATAACCCCAGCTCACATCTTGGCGTCACCACGGGTGCGGCGTACGGTGTTGCGCTCGCGGATAAGAAGTATGTCGACGTGGCGAAGAAGGATGGGTACACGTCTGGTAGATTATCGAGTGGTGGTCGGGTCGTGGTGTGCACCCTCGGAGACGGTGAGGCCATGTTCGGCAACATAGGCTCGGCGCTCTGGACATGCGAACACTACGGGCTTGGCGTGGTCTACGTTGTACTCAACAACGCCTGCTGGGGGATAGAGTGGCCCGCCATCGAGAGGACAACTAAGCAGTGGGCGAAGAAAGCGCGCGACTTCGAGTTCGTGGACATCGACCAACCCCGAATAGACTTCTCGGGGCTCGCCGCCGCATTCAAAGCGTACAGTGCAAAGGTCAAAGAACCAGCCCAGCTTGAGCAGGAGCTTGCTAAATGCATCACGCTCGCCGAGAATGGTCACCCCTCCCTAATAGAGGTTGAAATGGAAAAGTACACTGGCCCCGAGAAATCCGTAGTGCCGTAGGAGCCTATTTGTGGTTGGTTGAGCACGTCAAGCTTGGGAGAGCACCGAATAGTAGCGTCAAATCGTGGATTCTAAGACCCTCTGTGGACACACCCACACTTGCACACGTCAAATAGATTGCTACGAAAGGAGTTGGCCCTACTATAATGTTATGGTTAAAGTTTTAGCATCTCGAGCTTAACCGGGGGAGTTTTGTATCGGACGATGCAGGATTAAACTATTAGGACTCATGGTAAAGCTGTGTTAATTAGAGTCTACACTCTAATCTTTGCGTAACCTCAAGTCTTCACTGGTGGGACATATTTGCTCGAGTTCTTCCAGTATAGAGTAGGTGTGTAGGACACCCGCAGTCTGAGGACCCGAAGCGTTTGACGACCACTTCCCCTCCCTGCCGGCTTAATAGTCGGTTCAATTCACATTCTAAGCCGTAGGGGTACTTGATCACGTCGACTACGGTTGCGTATTGGAGCAAGTAGTCAATGTGCCACCTGAGCCTCTTAACCCTCCTTAAGTGTCTGGCAATCCTAGCCTCGAGCCCTCTCTTAGCGCTACCCGTGTACACGTAGTATCCGGCGGGGAAAACAAAGCCACCAAGCCTACCCACCTCGATGCGACGTTTGGCAGCGAGTTTTATGACGAGCTGATATGAACCAGAATCCAGCTTAGTCATTCAACACCACATCCCGTTAACGTCTTCGCGTTTTTTGTAGGTTACCCATCAAGTGTTGGCCGACACGAAGGATGTGGGGGTCTCGCATGGGTACTAGGCGGAATGTAGGATTCGTAGGCACAAAAAAGTTTATATGTATGGATTATCCATCCATGTTACCATGAATAGGTCAGTACTGTTAGGCGTTATTGTGGCTGTTATAGTGGTTATAGGTGCGGTCACCGTTTTGGTTTACCGCAACGGAGCAGTTGTTCATAAGTCGGCGGGCTCAGGGTATTATCCGGTGACTGTTACGGACGCTAGCGGTAGAAATGTTACACTCTACACTCAGCCAACGAGGATTGTGAGCCTTGCCCCAAGCGACACCCAGGACCTCGTCTCCTTGGGGTTGGGGAAAGAGTTGGTGGGCGTGGACTACTACTCATATCTCCTCCTCAAGTATTTGAACGCCACATCGGATCTACCTCAGAATGTGACGGTGTTCTCCCCGTCACTCTCACCGAATATCTCGGGAATCGTTGCGCTGCGGCCAAGTGTGGTGGTAGATGAGCTCGGATTGATCGGAGACTACTCGGCTCAGCTCTCCGCCGCGGGGCTCACCACATTCTATACCAACGCCGATAACGCGGGGAACTATACGGCGATAGAGCAAGGCATACTCGCGCTGGGCAAGCTCTTTGACAGGAACACGCAGGCTGAGGAGCTCGTGAACTGGATGAACACCAAGATCCATAGTTATGAAACTCGGGGTGACACGAGCGTGGCGTACCTCCTGTGGGTTAACCCAGACCACACGTTTTACACGGCTGCCTCCGGCACATTCATCAATGCGATAATAAACCTGTCAGGGGGCGTCAACGTCTTCTCTAACACCACGGGGTACCCAGTGCTATCCCCAGAGAGCCTGATTCTGGGTAATCCTCAGGTGATCATTGCGCAAGAGCTCACTAACTTGAGTTACACGCAGTACATGATAGGCACGATGCCTGGGATCACCAATGTGAGCGCCTACACCAATCATAGGGTGTACGTGATGTCCCAGAACCTACCGACCTTCCTCCTCGACGAGCCTGGACCCCTATCGGTCTATGCGATCCCGATGATTAACTTGGCCGTAAAGGGCGACGCACCAAGCTATATTTCTAGTGCGTGGGTGGAGAGTGAACTCAACGTGTCGCTACCCGTGTTCTAACATGAAGAAAACGTTGACACTCCTATTCAGCCTTCTACTTTTCTTTTCCGTGCTCGCCGCGCTAATCTTCGGCGAAGTCTACATACCTCCCTCCGCCCTCCTACACCCACACGGGGTGTACACCCTCATCCTTGAGAGGATACGTATACCCACGGTGCTCGCCGCTGCGGTTATCGGCGCAAGCCTCGCGGTGTGTGGGGCTGTGATGCAGATGCTTCTCAGAAACCCACTCATGGACCCATATGTGAGCGGCACGGCGGCGGGGGGAGCGTTCGGCGCTGTGCTCTCCTACTTCCTACTCGCGTTCAATTTACCCTTCGCCTACCTAGTGTACGTATCCCCCCTAGTCGCATTCGGGTTCGCCTTACTCTCAACGCTTATCACGATAGCCGTGGGTAGGAGGACGGGTGTATACGGTCTGGTGGTGGGCGGCGTGGTGGTTGCCTTCATTTTCTCCTCAGCGGTCACAATACTAACCACGCTGATATCCAACAGGTTCCCGTTCGTGCCAAGTGTGACCTTCTGGCTGCAGGGCGAGATCGTGGTTGTGGGGTGGAGGGGGGATCTGGGGTTATTTGCGCTCACAGCAATGCTGGTACTACTGGGGGTAAGGCATGCTAGGAGAATCGACCTTGTGGCCATAAGTGATGAAATGTCGTATGCGAGGGGGATAAACCCGAACACCTATAGGTACGTATGGGTTGTGCTCATAAGTCTTGTTAGCGGCTACATAGTCTCACTTGTGGGGATAGTGGGCTTCGTGGGCATAATTGTTCCACACATCGTGAGGAGGGTATTCGGGGGCTCCACGACGACGCTTGTACCATACTCCGCCCTAATCGGCACACCGCTTCTCCTACTCGCGAATATACTGTCAAGCGGGGCCCTCGGAACCGTTATACCGGTGACCGCTATAACCTCCCTTATCGCCGCACCCATCATAGTGTACGTGATGGTGAGGGGTATTGCTGATAAGCGCTATTAGCGTGAGGCTAGGGGGCAGGCTCGTGCTAGAGGAGGTGGGGGTGGAGTTCGTAAGGGGCTTAAACGTGATACTTGGACCAAACGGCTCGGGGAAAACAACACTCCTCAGGTGTATAATAGGGATGCTCAAACCCCAGGCTGGGAGAATCGAGGTCGAGGAAGGCGAGAAGTCATATGCACCCGCGGAGTACTTCGGCGCCGAGATGAGTGTGCTCGACGTACTACTGTCAGGGGACTCGAAAAGGGATTACACACCGTACCTCGAGTTATTCGGGCTCCAATCCTTCTTGAGCAGGAACTTTTCGAGCCTAAGCACAGGCGAGAAGAGAATGGTTTTAATCGCGAAGGCTCTGGCTGAAGGCGACGTTGTACTCATGGATGAACCCACTTCGGGGCTGGACCTAAGAAACCAGGTGAAACTCAGGGAGGCACTATGCGGCATTAAGCGCAAAGTGATCGTGGTCTCAACCCACGACGTGTCCTTCGCCCAGGCAGCGGATAGAGTAACACTCCTCAAGTCGGGGAGAGTTATCGCTCAGGGGGACGCTGAGAGTGTGCTAACAGAGGACCTCCTCTCACAGCTATATGAGGTAAGAGTAAGAAGGGTGCAGGTCGACGGCAGAACACTCTTCCTAACATGAATAAGCCTCAAACATCCCGCGGCAAAATTTTTAGTCGACCAACTTGGATTCACGACGTTCGTATAGGGTGGTTGTGGTAAATCTTTTTCGGCGGCTTAAACGGTACATCCAAACATTTATGGGGCTAGAGTTAAACAACCGAGAGGTTCATTGCTACTGGACGGTGCTGCGGTTTGCTACTATTCGACGAGATCATCCTTTTTATCCACCTATTCGCAGCCACACTATTTGTAGGTGGCTCTTTCTTTATGCAGCTAGTGTTGGTTCCGGCCTCGAGGCGCGCTCAAAGCGACAGGCTCGTAAGCTCTAGAATCATTTTTGCGGCCGCCCGTAGGTTCGGTGTGCTGACCAACGCAGCGCTTATAGTCCTCGTGCTTACCGCGATGTATAACGCGACCTGGTATCTCCCTGGGCTAGAAGTCTTCTCTGGGAGTCTTAGGGCAGACCTTTTACTCATAAAATCTAGTTTAACCCTTATACTAATCGTCATGGTCTATATTCATGGCGCTTACTTTGGGCGCAGAATGGCTCAATATCTAAATTCAGGGAACACCTTCGAGTTGGAAAGAATAAGACGAATAGGTGGGTACATATCTCTAATAAACTTAGCCCTTATGGGAGCCATCCTTCTAGTGGCCACGTTAATGCAGCTAACCCCCTAATAACTTACTAGCTCCACAATCGTGTGTGTAGCCTATCCTGGACCACTCGACTAGGCGGATCAGCGCTCCGCGGTACTCGGTAGTGTTGGCTAGATATAACGTAAACTTGGTTTGGTTGTCTCTAAAATTAACTACGGGGAGACCTTCTCCCTATTACCCTAAGCTGCGTTGGAGTGTTCATACGATGTTCGACAGTGAATATCCGAATCTAGGCATTCCACACGCCACCCCATTACCCAGGAAACCCCTGTTTTGGATTTCATCCATGGGTACCGAAAGCCGGATTCAGGGTATAGAGGGGGCTCAGCGTGTAGGTCTACTAATAGCGTGTAATAGTGGGAGGCTCACTACACCCAAAAGCAGCGCGCACTCGAGGCCGGGATACTAGGATTTACTCGGATATTTGAATCACGTGTACCCCATAGTTTTAGTTGAGTTTTTGCTCTGTTCTCTACGGTTGATATGTCCACGCCGCGGCACGTCTTCGTGAGATGAGTTTTCCCTAAAGTCTTCGGGATTCTGTTTATGGGTAGGGTCACAGAAGCTAATATATCGTGCACAGATGGGGCACGCATCGTGGAGTGTGCTAGGTATGGTTGGACTAGAAGAAATTACCCACAGGTTGGCCGAATTATTCCCCGCCCAAGCTTACCCTAAGGAGGTCTACGAAGCGATCCTTCCGCCGGTTGACGTGTACGAAGATTCAAGCGGGCTTGTCGTGGAGGTTGACTTGGCGGGGTTCAAGAAGGAGGAGGTGAGTGTAAACGTTAGTGGTAGGAGCCTCACCATCAGGGCGATCAGACGGTCCAAGGGAGCCCAGAGCTACCATATGCGGCAGAGACCCACTACTCTGAATAGAAACATAACCCTCCCATACGTCGTCGACACATCGACTGAAATCGTGGCTAAATACGAGAATGGGACACTAATACTAACACTGCCCTTAAAGAACGTGCGTCCAGTTAAAATTGAGTGAGCGTAGCCCACGGGTCTGAATGCAGTTGGAGGTTTGGGGCTTAGACCTGAAGTAGTGTTGGGTGTGTCGTATGTTTACGGGCGATGTTCTCTTGGCCACCCTTTACTTCGCACTCGCCGTGTGCGCGGCGGGCCTAGTGGTGTGGGTTTCGCTCACCCATAGGTTGATAAGGGGTATTTTAGCCTCCCCCAAACTCCCCGACTCTGGACACGTATGGGGCACCGTTGATGCGGTTGTGGCGATGAGGAACGAGTCGGCAAACGTTCTCGGGTGTGTGGAAACGCTTCTCTCCCAGAGGGGCGTGGGGAAAGTCATCATCGTGGATGACCATAGCGATGACGGCACGGCCGAGCTGGCGCGTAGCTTGGCAGCGTCACAAGAAAGGGTCACCGTGGTCAGCCTCGAGGGCGAAGAGCAGCGGGGTAAGGCTGATGCGTGCTGGGCTGGCGCCAAGCTCTCCGACGCCGAATGGCTCCTCTTTGTGGATGCGGACACTCGGCTGAAGGAAGGGGCGGTCGAAGGGGCGCTCGGCCTAGCGTTGAGTCGCGGTGTGGATGCGCTGAGCATTCTGGGTAGCCTGCGTTGTTCCTCCAGCTTGGGGGAGTCGTTCACGGCTCTCAACGTGGGCCTACTGAATGCTTTCGCTACCCTTGAAGACGTGAACAATAGTGTGAAGCGTTTGGCATACTTCGCGGGGAGCTTCGTACTCACAAGGCGCTCAAAATACGTGGGGTTGGGGGGACACAGCGCTGTGCGGGGTGAAATCGTGGAGGATAAGGCTCTGGCTGAGCTATACAAGAAGAACGGCTTTAGAATCCTCCTGTGTTATGCCCCCCACGCGGTTTCCACAGCTTGGGGCGGGGGTAAAGGGGATGGCTTGGTAGCTTCAATGGTCAGAGAGATAACCCCGTCGATGGTCTCCGCGGGGACCTTCAAGTCGGCGGTTTTCTCTATTGGTATGAGTGTTCTACATCTGACTCCTTACCTAGGACTAATCCTTGGTTTCATCGCTCCAAAACCGCTGGATACCGTTTTTCTCAGCTGCGGCGCAACCACGCTGCTCGTGGTACTCCTCTTCGAAGCGCTCTCTCTGCGTACGACAGGTGGGAGAATAAGAGCTCTACCCACCTACTTTGCGGCTTTCCCGCTTCAGATAGCCTCCTTCTGGGTTGGGGTGTACAAAGCGTGGAGGGGTAAACCCGTAAAGTGGAGGGGTAGACTATATCAGCCTCAGCCTCAGAAAGCCCGACCCCCAGCCGTTTATACCAAGATAAATGAAAACTAGCCATGGGCTCTGCCGCCGCTACGCTTATAGCTTAAGTACTCTCTAAGCGCCTTCTTCACACCCCTCCTAAGCACCTCTGAGAGTGTACCCGCAGTTACACCCAGCCTATCCGCGAGCCTTTCAAGTTTTATCCTCTTAGGAAAGTCGAAGTATCCTAGCTCTAAGGCTATCCTGAGGATCTGGTCCTGCCTCGCTGTGAGCTCAGTCTTCTTCAGGTGGACCTTCTCGACTAGTTGGTGCTCGATCCCCCTTCTTCTTAGCTCCTCGGAGAGAAGCTGTAATCCAGCTTCGTCCCTCACAAGTATCTCCCACCTCATCCTGTCTTTATCGAGAACATCCGCACCCACGAGGAAGCCGTCAGCCACAGCGAATAGACTGCACACGGGGCACTCTTTAACCCTCACTGACCCCATGAGCTGGTGCTCGTTAAGACTCACCAAATCGGCGTCCACCACGTCCGGCTGACGCTTTATCTTCTCCGCTATCCTACGGGGGTCGCCCTCTTGGGAAGTTATGTACACTAGGTCCTCCACACCCCTGCTCACTAGCCCATCCTTCGCATCCAGAACGTGGACGTGCACACCCCCCTCTTCGGCGAGCTCTGTGATCCAACTCCTCGGAGGCCTCAGCAGGAAGGCTACCTTCAACATATACTATACATGTAATTCAAGAGGAATATTAGCCTTGCATACTCATGGTTACATCGGGCGCAACATGGATATATGGCAACCGGAAATACGTCTGACCTCCACCCCGCCCTGAGGGGTGAGGGTTCCCCGAGGTCTTGAGGGTTACACCCCTTTACGTACGGGTGCTACTCGGTCGGTTGTGGTCCACGACGAATGAGAGAGGCCTGCCCACGGCTTGCACCACGCCCCCCGTGACCTTCCCTGCTATGTTTAACGCACCGTTCAGGTCGGAGTGAAGTTTGTGGCCCGCTGGACAGGTGGATACACCCCTCGGTTGTCTCTTTACTTCCACACCGTGGTAGGCACAGTACTTGGACGTATTATACTCGACCACCTCGTACACTTTGATGCCGTACTCCTGCGCCTTAAGCTCCACAGCATCCATGAGCTTGCGATACGACCACACGTTCACTGTGAACTTGTTGCCCGTGTCCTGACCTATACGGTAGGGGTAGCCCAAGTAGATGGTTGAGACACCAAGGCTGTGGAGTCTTTCGGTGAGCGCCGATGCCAGCGTCCTGTACACGTGGAGAAACCTGCGGCGCAGTTTTTTGGAAAGCCTCCTTCTTTCCCTTGCGAGCTCCTCATAAGCATCGTATTCCCCTAGCTTCTTTGTCTTGTCGGCAAGGGACTGCACTTCGACTATCCTTTTTTCAAAGTAGAAGTAGTCCTCCTTAGCCCTGACGCCCTTGTAGAGCAGCCAGGTGCCGTCGCCCACAACCACGCTTGCGAGCAAATTGATCCCCAAGTCAATCGATGCCGCCTTGTTTCCCTTAGGTGAAGCAATCTGTATTGACTTCCTCTCACCATGAACAATGTGTTTAGACACACCACCCTTCTTCGTGGTTTCGACGCCGACTTCAACCGGAATATGGGCGTACCATTTGTTGGTAGTTTCGTCGTAAACTATTTCGAGTCTACCTTGTTTTCCGAACCACCTAAATCTGCCAGCAAACTCAACCTCCATGCTGAAGTCCTTGAGGATGAGCCTGCGGTTCTCATCATCCACCACGTACCTATCCTGCCTGATCACTAAGATTCTCTTTCTCTCTCCGTGCTCCTTCCAGTAGCTGGGCGGTGAGACGTGGGTGATGTGTGGAGGTAGCCTCCCTTCCCTCTTCAGTTTAAGAAGGGAGAAGAACGATGACCAAGCCTCGTTGTTTTTCTGCGTCACACCCTGAGCGTTGACACCGAGAACCTCCTTATACTTCTCATAGTACTTGGCCCATGTTCCTTTGAAGTCTATCTTCTGTGCTTTGAAGAACTGCTGCCTCCTCTCGTAGTTTAACTCGTTGAAGAGCTTGGCGGATGCGTCCGCTAACCTCAGAAGCCTTCTCCCCTGAAAACCGTTGGGTAGAAGGCGTACAACATTCGTCCTCCTATTGCCGAGTTTGACCTCCAAGAGAGAGGGTATTGCGGAAGTAGATCGGCTCCCGCTCCTCATCTTGCTGAGCTCACCGCTTCCCTCGGAGGCCACAAAACAGTGTTTGCGCACGGCTTAAAAAACATTACCCCGCCCCTAGGATAGTGTCCGGATTAGGTGATGCCGTGCGTGGCATCTAAGCGCGTGAAAGCGTTATCCGGACACCATCGCCCCTAGAAGGGGCGAGGTTTGTCGTTATCCTATCATACGTGAGCACGCGGCAGGGTCAAACTCGGCTGTTCGAACTACCCTTGGCTCACGTATTCTACGCTAAATAATAACCGACTAGAGTAGGGTTTTTCAATGTGGGGAGTGGATGGTCGATTATGCTTGGAGAACGTGTCCGGCTTGGTTTGGCGTTAAGGGGGTTCGGCGACCCCGTGTCCCTACTACCCCTGTGCAGGCAAGCGGAGCGGTTGGGCTTCGGCCGTCTCTGGTTTGTTGAGGTGAACGATGTGGACGTGTTCGCGATGAGCGTAGCGGCTGCCCGGGAGACGCGAAGCATCGGTGTGGCAAGCGGTGTCGCGAACTCTTACCTGCGGCTCCCTACCCTGACAGCGATGAGTGCGGCTAGTGTTTCAGCCCTCTCGGGTGGAAGATTCACCCTAGGAATAGGAGCCGGTTCGCCTCCTTTGAACCGCCCTAAGCAGCCGTGCGAGACGCCGCTTAGAAGGTTTAAGGAGACGCTTGAAATAGTCACCCAGCTACTTAGGAGCGGGCGGGTGGTTTACCGTGGGCGGGTCTTCGAGACCCCTGGGTTTGAGCTTGGGTTTAAGCCGTCTCCCACACCCGTGTACGCGGCTGGGATGGGTATCAGGACACTCCGCTTGGCCGTCGAGGTTGCCGACGGCGCGCTTCTCATGCTCCCCACTTTGAACCATGTCAGGGAGGTTTTGAACATGATCCGTGACGTGCTCAGGGAACGCGGAGTACCCCCGCAATCATTCGGCGTCGCATCCCACATGATAACGGTGTGCTCAGATGACCCAGAGATAGCGTTGAGGGAGGCGAAACGTGCGGTGGCCACATACGTTGCTATACCCGCCTACAGGCGAAACTTTGAGAGGCTAGGCTACACCAAAGAGACTCAGGCGGTAGCCCAATCCCTCAGTGAGGGTGTTGAGGCGGCCGCCCAGCGTGTGCCGGATAGGATGGTGGATGACTTCATAGTTTACGGCGACGCCGAGAAGTGTGCTAAGACCCTTGAGAAGTTCGTGGATGCCGGGATAACCGAACCAGTCGTCTACCCCTACACCTCAAGCCGAAGGAACTATCACGCCATGCTATCTGGGGTCATAGAGGCACTCGGACGCGTGGAATGGCGTACTGATTGAAGCCGAGCTAAAGCGTAATCAGGGGTTCTCTCAAATAATCAACACGACTCACCCCCACCGCAAACCTATAGCCAGACACTTTTCTATGGGGTCGCTAGAGTTTTCTCCCCCCATTACAAAAATAGTAGGGGTTTCGCTCTACGTAGGCATACGTAAGTATTCATCCGAATACCTGTCGTATGCATAATAGAGCTTGGGCTTCACCGCTTCATACAGGGACCTCACGAGTTCATTGATCCCCTTCGGCTCCGCCCCCGTCGGGACGCACCCACCCAGTAAGGAGGGAAAAACAACTTGGTCCCACCACTCCCTCTGGGAAGCGCCAACCCCCCATCCTCAGTTCTATATGCTTCCTCCCGTCCACCCAGCTCACAGTGTACCCGAACCTCATCCTCATGTATAGGTTGATGGCCGCGTTGAGCTGTCTATCAATTCGGAGTCCGCACCCCCCACACTTGAAGACTTCCGCCCCATTCAGGTCTCTGTTGAACCACCCACACCTAGAGCAGAACGATGAGGAGCCGTAGGGGTCGAGCTCCGCCACCTTGTCCTCACCCAGTTTCTCTTCGAGTATGCGGGCAATCGAGCGCCAGTCGCTCCTCGTGATCCTGCGGTTCCACACGCGGGAGCGGGTGAACATACCCTGCTTAGAAAGCTCCTCCAAGCCAACTTTCCCGGAGACCGACGTAATCACGCGTGCAACCTCGACCTGGTGTTTCCTAGCGCGATTCCTCTCCCTCCCCGAGTACTTAGCCAGTATCCTTCTCGCCTTCTTCGAGCGTGAAGTCTTACGCTGCACACTGCTTCTCTTCTCGAACGTGGAGATGTGGACGGAGGCTAAACGAGAGGTGTCTATCCTAACCCAGCCGGTCTCGGGGGAGTAGCCGTCCAAGGAGAGGAGGTTGAAGTCCCACGCAACCTGTGGTTTCCCCTCAATCTGAGCACCGCTCTCGAAGTGTACTGGTAGGTGCACCTTCTCCGCTGTTATTATTGGCTCCCCGAGCCCCGTCGAAGAAACCTTGGAGGGTAGCTTGAAGTATCTGTGGGAGAGGTCGAGGTACACGTATTCGCCGGGTTTGAGTGTGAGCCTGAGCTTGTCGCCCTCAAGCTTCACAAGTGTTTGTTTCACCCTGGCGAAGAGCCTCCTTGCGACTGGCATCCTCCGCTTCCTGTCACCCCTCACGTAGTTCTTCCGCCAAGACTTGAAGATGGAGTACCCAGTTTTAATAGCGGAGTCGACCCAGTGGGCGGCGTAGGGCCAACCATCAAGTAGCTTGGCTCTGAGCTCCCTTTTATACTCATTGCTGTGGATGTCCACTTTAAACTTCGGAAGTAGCCGCCACTGCTTCTTTCCCGGGATTATCCTCTGCTCCCACTCTACCTGCCCCCAGAGCTCCTCAAGTGTTGTGTTCACGGTATCCCTGTAAGCTTGAAGCAACGGAAGAAGCGCCTCGGGGTCAACACCGTGGTTAACCGTGTAAGTCCTGAGCCTCGGGGCGCGTGTTGCCACCGCTACTACGGCGGTTGCTTGCGTGCAGCCTGACGCCAAACCCTGTCAACCTCGCTCCTCGGGTACCTGAGCTTCCCCGTGGGAAGCCTCACCGACTTGATCAACCCCTTCTTCTGCCACTCCCAAAGCGTTTTAACCGTGATATTGAATGTTTTTGCCACTTCCTTAGGTCTTATCAACTCATCGTAATCTTCTGGCATCAAAGTGGTATTGGAAACCAAGTGTTATTTAAACCCATCTATTTCGAAACTGCCGACTACGGCGAAGATCTGGGGACGACACAAGGCTGGCGCTAAAATAATCTCTGGCTTGCCCCATCTGTAGCGGTCTAAACCTAGGCCCATAGGGTTTAGGGAGCACTTTTAAACAGTTTGGGAGGACCATAATACTTGGGGTAAGCTTGATTGGAGGAACCGTTAGACGGTGTTAAAGATCTTGGCGTGGGCCTCGGGGAGCTAAGAGCGGAGCGCGTTAGGCAACTGAAACAGTTGGGTGAAAAGTTGAATCGCCTCACGCTGACGATGGGGGGCTACCGAGAGCTCCTAGTTGACTTCGTAAAGCAACTCGAAATGCGTGAACTCGAGGACGAGTATATTCAAAGGATGAACACTTTTTTCGATAACTTAAGTGAACTCCTGAAGTTTAGTCGCGAGCTCACAGAGCATCTTGGCGCGGTGTGGGAGCTTGAAACCCTCCGCCTAGACTACGAAACGCGTATAGTGAAACTCCTCATAGGGCTACTCGACACGCTTGAGCCAGAAGCCGACTTCAAAGCCCAGGAAATAAGGGAGAAGAGGGAGGAGCTCAGATAGCTAACGAAGAGGCTTGCTGAGGCGGTCGGCGCACTCGGCGGGAACGCGAATCCCCAGCAAGCTCAGCTACACGGGTAGAGTTTCGAGGTGGGGGCCGTGGCGGGGGCTACCCCTTGGTCGAATACGTTAGTAGTAGGGTTGACCGCAGGGTTTGCTCAAACCGTCCGCCTCGCCTTGGCTGTTAGGGTTGAAACCCCCTTATGGCAGGGTTTTTAAGCGTGGCGCAAGTAGTACGCCCAAGATGTGGGAGACCACGTTTGAGCTTGAACCCATAGCCCCATTTAGACTGGATTACACTGTTTGGGCGCTCAAGAGAAGAAGCGTCAACCTCATCGATACGTTAGACGGCGTTGTGTATAGGAGGGTGGAAGACGTCGATGGCCAACCGGTGGGCGTCGAGGTCACGCAGAGCGGCTCACCCGAGGAGCCCCGACTCAAAGTGAAGATCGTATGCGCACATTCCCCCACCGGTGCTGTGGAGGAGGAAGTGGAGAAAAGGGTTATCAGGCTTCTTGGAGTCAAGGTGGACCTCGCCGAGTTCTACCGCATGGCGCAGGGCGATCCTCGGCTTTCTCAACTGGTCGACGCGTTCTTAGGTGTTAAGCCACCCCGCTTCCCAAGTTTGTTCGAAGCCCTGATTAACGCCGTGGCGTGTCAGCAGGTTTCACTCGAAGTGGGTCTAAGGCTTATCTCGAGGCTGGCTGAGAGGTTCGGGGGGAGGCTGGTTGACGCGCCCGGCTTTACATACTCGTTTCCCAGCGCTCGAAGGATTGCGGAGGCCCCCGCTGCCAGCATCCGTGAACTGGGCTTCAGTCAGAGGAAAGTCGAAGTGATCAAGAGTCTTGCGTCCGCGCATCTGCGGGGCGAACTCGATGACACGAGGTTTGAGTCAATGGCCAACCCAGACGTGGTGCGGGTTCTCGACGCCATAAAGGGGATAGGTAGGTGGTCCGCTGAGTACGTGCTGCTACGGGGGCTGGGTAGGCTGGATGTGTACCCCGGCGACGACGTGGGCGCCGCGAGGAACCTAGCCGCGTGGCTCGGGGTGAGTGGGCGCCTCGGCTACGAGGAGGTTCAGAGAGCCACGTCCAAATGGGGCCGCTACCGCGGGGTGGTCTACTTCCACTTCCTCCTACGAAGGCTCCGCGAGAAGGGGGTCATATAGTGGGCGGCACCCATGGACTACGCCCGCCTTGAGTTAGCGACGCAACACGGCTATCGGGGTAGAGAGGAGACGGTTCGAGGAGAATTCGTCATGAACCATTAGCGCTAACAGTGTTTTTATCGTGGTCTCCAATGGTGTTGGAGCTCCCCGCCGATTGGGTTTGGTTTAGCGGATATAGGATGGGGCTTGAGGTTCTGGCGTCCGGCGTGCGTTCACCCCTGACTCGGTGAACGTCCACGAGAAACACGAGGATTGCTAGGATCACCGGCGCAGGCGAGTATTCGAGAAGGGTGGCAGCGTTGAAACCCGTGAACGCGATAAGAAGGTCTGTGAGAAGCCTCCAAGCCACGCCTAGGCTTACTAGGAGTTGGGGTATAAGCGTGAGCCTGATGGCTGAGGCTTTCCCACGTATTAGCACTGGTAGCATTATAGGCGCATAGCTTGCGATTACGATTAGGTAGAAGCCGAGTGCTGTTGTGTGTATCCACGCATCCAAGAGTCGCCCGTAACCCGCGTTGAACCCCTCGAGACTTAGGTTGTAGAGTATCTGAAGGGCTACTCCCACGATCAGCCAGAGTGAAGCGATCCTCATTGAACGGTCGAACCACGCATACCTCGACTTGTTGAGCTCGAGGGCCCACCTACTCGGAAGCTGAACAGGCGTGAAAACCGAGAGGTTGAACAGGAAGGCCGCCAAGGCGGCCACCTCGACGGCTTCCCCCACTGCAGCTAGGAGCGTTGCGTGTGACGTGGCGGTGGCGCCCAAGATATAGGTGGCTAGGGCGGCGCACCAGAGTATGGATGCAGCTGCTGATAGCTTCTTTCTGGGGCTCACCCCCCGGAAGTGCGCCGTGTGCTGCCATACACCCAGAATCATGCTTGTGGGGAAACCCATTACCGCCAGCCACGTGTAGGCGTAATCCCCCCATTCACCGTACGGGTTTTGCGCGTCAACGAATGTTTTGATGGTGGCGACGACGACAAGTGTGAGCGCACCCGCGGCGAAATATATGTTCCCGTAACCGACTGTGTTCCTTGGCGGCTTAACACTGCTAAACGTGATCAGCGTGAAGACGAGTGTTGCAGCCAGCAGGACTGTGTCCCCGATAAGGGGGTGCGTGTAGAAGGCCGCCCAGAGTGGGGTCGCCGAGGCCAGTAGCACGATTGGTGCGAGGCCGAGTTTGGGGTGGATGGATGTCCTGTTGAGTCTCGGCAGCAAGGATACCGCTAGAGTGATAATGAAGAGTGTTAGGAAACCGAACACCATTAGGTCGGGGTGGATAGCCCATGCGACCCAGTCAACCCTCCGGTTCGAACGCGAAAAGAGGAGTACACCCAGTAGCCCGCCTACCACGCCCGTAATACCCGACGCGCCAACCCCAACCAGCGTGGTGAAACCACTAGGTGGACGTGTTCGCCGACCCTGCAAGCCACGCGCCTCCCAGATAACTCATCCTAAAATGGCCCCACCAAACTCAGAGGGTGACGCTCGCATTCCCCACTTCGCCTCCCCCAGTGCATGAGCTCCAGAGGCTCTGACCAGGGTTGCTAGGAATAGTAGGACGACGACTAGAATCATCCACCCCGAAACCCATACGGCTGTGGTGGCCGCCGGGCTGTGTGTCACACCCGCGACTAGGTCGCCGAGAACTCTGAGGATTGTGGAGAGGGTTAACAGTATTAGGGGGATCTTGTTTAGCCTTAGAGGGTCCAGCCTTCTTGCCGTGACCGTGGGGAAGATTATGGGGCCGTGCGCGAGGAACATTGTGCCCACGAAGCCTATGGCGAACGAATGTATTGATGCATCGTAGATGTGACCGAGAGGCACACCAACTAGGTCTAGGCCCATGAGGATGGAGCCCACCACCCCCCACATGTACGCTACCCGGGTGTGCGCTACCACGTATCGCTGAATGGGTTGGGCTGCTGATGAAAGCTTTCTAAACGTCTCCCTCTCAATGCTGTAGTAGGACGCCATTATCGCCGCAACCACTAGGAGGCCAATAAGGCTTAGAGCCCGCGCAAGATAGCCGGCTCCACCACGTATCGTTATGGTTGAGCTCGCCGAAAAGAGTATCACAGCCAACGTGAGTGCGTACGCCGAGTACACGAATCGCTTCCTATAGCTCACGGCCGTTAGGAAGCCCATGAGCTCCACCCTCTCACCCAGTATGAATACGATCGGGAACCCCAGGAAGAGCATTATCATGCCCAAGTCGTGCTCGGGCTGGGCGAAGCCGAGTTCGAGCGCGCCAACCATCAAGGAGAAGACGGATAGAATCATGTATAGGAAGGGGATCTCCATGTGACTGAGTTGGGCAAGCATATAGAGGGTGGCTACGAAGGCGGAAGCCCCAAGTAGCATTAGGCCCACCCCTAGGGTCGTGCTCATTCTTATACCCCACGCCTCACCCAGTGCGTACAGCATAGCCCCAAGCCACGTTAGTGGGGCCATAACGGTGGAGCTGAAGGTTAACGCACGCCTCACCTCGAGTATACGGAGACCTGCGACCCTCTCAGTCATGATGAGTGTGGCTATGAATCCGTACACCATAATTATCGAATGCGAGGAGTAGAGCTGTGAGAGTAGGGCATCGGGCGCGCCATTGTCGGCCATAAGCCTGAATATGCCCGCGAACAACCCAAGCATTAGCGCGAAGACCCCCAGAGCCACGTAGATGAGCGACCTTTGGGGCACACCCTATCCCCTATATTCCGAGGTCTCTGCGCGCCCGCTCGCTCATCTTGTCTGGGGTCCAAGGTGGGTCGAACACAACCTGCACGGCGACATCCTTCACACCCGGCACGTTTAGAACGGCCTCCCGTACCTGGTCTTCGAGCCAGGGCCCCACTGGGCAGGCGGGTGTTGTAACCGTCATCTTGACAAACACGTAACCCTCATCGCTAATCTGCAAGTCATAGATCAAGCCCAGGTCAACGATGTTATAAGGTATTTCGGGATCATAACACGTCTTTAAAGCCTCGATTACACCCTCCCTAATATCGGGAGAACCCGTGAGCTTCTCAGGGGTAACCAAAGGGTCACCGGAGCCCCGCGCCCCTTTAACACCATCACGATGCTCCAACAAATCCCCCACCCAACAGTAAATTACCACACGAAACAGCTTAGGTATTATCCCAAAACCCTTAGGCATATGTCGGCGTCGACATCAAGCATCACTAGAAACTCGGGCACGCCGACTGTTTTAGCTGTGCATCCCGAGCCACCAAACTATTTTGGGGAAACCGTTAACCTATCTCGAGTAATACACAGTGTATGGCTACAGGTAGTCCTCTAAGAAAGGAGCATGAGGAGATAGGTAGAACCCTAGCTTCGCTTGCAGTTAGGAATGACGGCGCTGGGAGATCAGCTAAAGAGTTGTTAGAGGCGCTCCGACCTCACCTTGAAAAGGAGGAGGAGTTGGTGACCCCAGTGCTAGACGCCTTGGGAGACCTAGCTATAGGCGGTGTTGCCAGCGCCGAGAAACCCGCTGAGATAGCTGGGAGGCTCTCGGCGGAGTACCATATGATGTTCAGAGAACACGAGGAGATACTTGACAGGGTGAACCTATTGTATAACGAAGCAAATAAGAGTGGTGATAAGGAGGCCGCCGAATTGGCGGAGCACCTGAAGGCTCATATAGAGTTGGAGGAAGCCGTGCTCTACCCAGCCGCGTTAGTAGCTGCGAAGTACGCTGAAAAGATAATCAAAGGCGAAATAGAATCATACAGGGGACTCGAGCAAGGAGAGATAAGAAGCTTCGGAACCAAGTCCTGACCCCACAACCACCCTAAATTTAGGACATTAAAATGGAGCATCGATCATAGAAAGGCGGTTAATAGCTCGCAAAACACTTACCGCTAGAGTCTACCTGGAAGGACCGGTTGAGCTGAGTGGATCCAAAGGTGGTTGGCTGGAGTATGTCTGGCTTATATCTGACTTTGGAGGAGGTTAATCTCGACACTGAGACGCGGCCATCAAACCCCTCCCCAGCATCTTAGCTGTGGCGCGATTCGAAAAACGCTCGACTCATCACACATTTGTGTTTCGGGCCTTCTTCATGTTGTGCCTAGAGAATCTTTGGGTATTCTATGGAGAGCCCCCCTCGGTTAATGAGGAAAAGGGGTGTATATGGGTGTGGGATCGAAAAATTCTGTGAGCGTTTTGCAAACGTGCTTAACACGGTAACACCTGTAGGCTTGGGAAGTTGAAGCCGTAGAAGTGGCCCCAGGCATAGTCGCCGTCGGGGTGGGTCGACGTGAGGTAGCGCATGGCCTGAACCACGGCCCCACCGAGGAACTCTGATGGTGTCTCGTTCAAGAGGGGTGAGGGGTTACCCTCCATTTTATGCCCAAAGAGGTCAATGACTATATGTTTCACCCTGCTCACACCCTTTAATGTGCTACCTACTCGAGCTCCACGGGAGCAGTGTGCTCCCAGACGTTAACGTCACGTGTCTCGTAACCCCGCTGATGCGTAGTGTGGAGTGAGTGTGTATTTGATTTGTTCATCGAAGAGTTGGGGGATAACCGGAGTTGTGTGCGACATGTAGCGGGTTATACGCTTCGGTGATTGTGTGAGCATTAGTGTGTATGATTAATGTTATTTGGTTACGTCTGCTAGCAAGGCGTTGCTTTAAAAGGGTGTTGGAGATTCTTTCAGTTAGTGGTTTTGGTTTAGATTATTTTAGCAATGATTATTAATCCCTTAAGCATTATTCTCTTGTGGTCATGCTTGAAAGCCTTGCTTATAAGGCCGTCTAATCCAACTGGGAGCGCCTACCTCACCAAGTTCGGTTTTCTCCCAATCCCTCTAGGCCTACTTCAGCTCGCGGGTGACTTACTCACTATACCGGGAACCCAGGTTCGACTGATAGATATGGAGGCGGATAGGGCGAACACCACGGTGGAACGGGTGGTTGACACGGCTGTGGACTATGACCCAGACTTGGTGGGTATCACGATTCACGCCACGGCGGCCCACACCACCTCTCTGCGCATTGCGAGTATGATTAAGGAGCGCCGCCCAGACGCGGTGCTTGTGGCGGGAGGCCACCACGCCACCTTCCTACCCTATGAAATAGTTAGGGGTGGATTCGACATAGCGGTTCTAGGTGAGGGTGATGACTCCATAATAGAGATAGGTGAGCGTGTAAAGGAGGGTAGAGGCTTCGGTGATGTCGCTGGAATAGTCTACAAGAATGAGCGGGGCCAACCCGTGCGCACTAGACCTAGACCGCTTATAACAGACCTTGACAGGCTCCCCATACCAGCCTACCACTTAGTAGATAAACAAAGCTACACCTTCAAGGTGTTCGGCGACAGGGATACGGTTGCCTGCGTGGAGACATCCCGCGGATGCCCCTACGCGTGTGACTTCTGCTCGGTGACGCCCACTTGGGGTAACAAGTGGCGTAACAAGTCTAACAGGAGGATAATCGAGGAGCTAGACATAGTTAAGCAGCTGGGCTACGACTGGATATTCTTTACGGACGACATATTCGTAGTCTACCCAAACGTGGCTCAGAGGATGCGCCTGTTTGATTTAATGATTGAGAGGGGATACAACTTTAAATGGATAGCCCAGATGAGGGCGGACGTGACCGCTAAGAACCCCACCTTGATAAGGAGGGCAGCTGAAGCGGGGCTACGCGTGGGCTTCCTCGGAATAGAGTCCGGCAGCCCCGAGATACTCAGGAAGATGCACAAGGGATTATTTACACCGCTCTCGGTTAAGGCTGTGCGAACACTCAGCGAGAACGGTGTGGTGGTCCTCCTGGGAATGATGCTCGGCGCACCCTATGAGTCCTTCCGCGACATGCTCACCACAATCAGGTTCGCGTGGAAGCTCGCCGACGCTGGGGCCGACGCCGTGCAGTTCTCACTCTACACACCGCTACCCGGGACCAGGATATTCGATGATGCCCTCAGAAACAACAGGCTATTCACGTTGGACTGGGACAGGTATGACCTGCTCACCCCCGTTATGAAGACAAAGGTTCATCCAGCCATAGTGCAGATACTCCAGATGTTCGGGAACCACTCATTCTATATTCGAAAATACCTTAAGGGTCGACTCATAGACACTAATTGGAAGAATACGATAAAGGGTTACAAGCGCGACTTGGTGCTCAACGCCCAGAAATTCATGTTTGACATGATGCCCACCTATATAAGGGAGTTCCTAAGCTTCCCACGTCAGATACTCAAGACCACAAGGCTATACCACACCCTCGCGAAACTATACCCAACATCGAAGGAGAAGGTACCAGAGCTACTCGAATTCAGCAACAAAATAATATACTTAGAGGTGGGTGGTAAGAATCCCTACTTCATGATCAAGGAAGCCGAATAACACCACCAAAAATACCAAGTATTGATGCTCACACCGCCAGATAAACAGGGTGTGTCCAGCTGTATTTTACACCATCCAGCCGACCAAGTATGGGCCCATCAGTGGTTGGCCAGGTGTCAGCGGGAAACCAGCCGCGTCGCACCCACTGGACCTTGACAAGGGCTTCGGATTATACTCGATTGGAGAGCGGAGCTACCGCTAAGCGGGTTGTTCTCTTGGGATTACTCTGAGATACGATGAATTCTCTAGGAGTTCCAGTATAGTCTTAAGCTTTCTTCGTGTGTCCTCCCTGATTAGCAGCTTGGCGTAGACGTATAGGTCTGTTGCTACACAGTAGTCAATAGGATTCACATTTGGTGGTATTGAGTCGTAGTTGAGAAGCATTTTCAAAGTCTCCGACTGAATCCCGTGAAAGAGGGTATACGCCTGTTTTAACGCGTCGTCCTCTGGCTCATAGTCGAATGCTCCACGCGGGATATACCTTGCAGCCGTGGCCCTGTAGAGTTTGACCTCCAAGTTGCGAGCCCGTGTGCTGCCGGACTCCTCCACCAGCCCCTCCCCTTTGAGCTGCTGTATTCTCCTCCAAATCTTGAGGGGAGGCTCACCCAATGTCTTTGAAATCTTATTCACGCTGAGCTCAGACCTTACTAGCAGTTTAAGAACACGTTGGTTGAGTGGGTCCTCTACCAGCCTCAGTGCCCTGCCATCCACCACCATTAACCTTTTCATACAATGAAAACGTTTACACACACCTTTTAAGCCTACCGTCAACCGTTATTATGACCACTAATGTCAATTCAAATCGAAGATAAACAAGGCGTACTGAAACAATGTGTTAGACGACTAAGTATCCACTATGGAGATGGGCTTTATAGGACTGGGTACCATATAGCTATAACTAATGGCTCATTAGTTGTTCATGCCGATGTATTCGAAAACCGTGGAGAACTGGCGAAGACTGGTTTCTCTGCTCTCTGCAAGATGTTCCCATACTCTCAGACACCTAGTGGTGAATGAGTATGCCCTCCAATATTGACCCCATCTACTTTATCACACCCATAGCTGTTATGGGTATCACGTTCGGCCTAGTCGCGTATTGGCGCCTCAAGCGGAGATTCACCTCTGCGGTTCTCATCTACAGCTTCGCAGCCTACTTTGGAGCGATAATCCTCAAGTATGTGATACAAGCCCTGACCGAGAAATCATACGTTGAATTTGTGCACTCCAACCCATACGCCCTAGGAGCATATTTTGGGATGCAAACAGTGGTGTTCGAGGTCTTCGGAGCCTACCTAGTGGCGCGCTACGCCGCCTCCCGTGGGAGGTTGCTCTCGATGGACGCCGCATCCTACGGGATCGGCCTCGCACTCTGGGAGAACGGTGTGTTAATCTCGGTACCCGTACTCATAAACTACGCTGCCTACTACACCCTTTTATCGTCCCCATCCACCAATATGAACGTATACACTTTGGTGCACACAAATTATCCCCTGCTCTTCCTCCCCCCAGCCCAAGCCCTACCATTCATAGGACTCTCGGTTCTCGAAAGAATATCATCCATCATGCTCCACACGGGCTGGGGTTATCTAGCCGTGCTTGCGGCGACCTCAAATAGGAAAATCTACCTCTACGCAGCCCTACCGATGGGTCTAGCCGACTTCCTCGTCCCACTCGAAGGCTTAATGGGCCTCCCAATCTTTGAGCTCTCACTATTCATAATCGCAGCCCTCTCCCTAACGGTAGCGCTCATCCTAGGCTCTAAACATAAGAAAACAGTAGTAGTGGTGAACGGTGAAAACTCGGTTGGTAACCCGATAGGCGCCCTCTCCTTGGGTTGGATCAACTTTAAACGCTCCCTAAGCTACAGCAGGGTGTATGTGGCTTTGGGGATAGCGCTATCCCTATTGTTAGCGTTGGAGTTCACGTTTCTAACACGTCGCGCTGGTGCTAGGCTGGACGAGGTTTACCCACTTATTTTACCGCTCACAGTAGTCTTGGGCTCCGTGGGTGGCCTCTGGCTGTACACGGGTGACAGGAGGAAGGGGGTGTATGAATACCTCATAGCCTACGGTATAGATGTCTCAACAATATTCCTATCGATAATAGTGGCCACGGTGGGCTTGGCCACATTGGTGCTCGCATCATCCGTCCTAATAATGGTGGCGGTTTATCTAGCGATGGGTGTCCACACGACGCTCGGCCTCATAGAGATAATACTACTCTATACGTTACCCCTCAGCTACTCCTCACCCGTATTCATGAGTATGGCGGGTATGACTTGGTCCGCTCTAACCACGCGTGTCACGGGTGTGAACAGCCCCGTGGGTGTAGCGCCCCTACTAGGTATAGCCCCACCCCTAGTGGTCATAGTTCTCTCAGCGGTCGCCGGCCCAAGCCTGTCGGGTTACGTGGCAATCCTTGTCTCAGCCTCCGTCGTGGGCTTAACACTGGTGATGGCGCTGGTGGCTGATAGGAAGATGGTTAGGGAGAGGTTTCTCTCAACCGAGTAGTTCGAGGAGGCGACGTCTGTGAATGTGACTCATCATCCGATTGTTAGGGTAAGCGGGGTTGAGGCTGGCTACTTTGGTAAACCCGTCATAGCCGACGTGTCCTTCCAAATAGAGGAGGCTGGTGTCTACGTGGTGCTGGGGCCTAACGGTGCGGGTAAAACAACTTTGCTTAGAACCCTCGCGGGCATCCTTAGACCATTTAGGGGAGCTGTGGAGGTGGGTGGCCACCCAGCCCAGAGCAGGTCTGCTAGGGAGCGGATCGGCTACCTCACACACCTCGACGGTATACCGGAGGGGATGAGTGTTATGGAGGCGCTTAACTTCTATGCGCAAATAGAGGGTGCGACGCCGCGGGACATAGAGTGGGTTGTGTCAAAGCTCAGTCTGGGGGAGCTAATGGGGAGACGGTTCTCACAGCTGAGCCAAGGTCAGAAGAAGAGGGTTTCGGTTGCTAGGGTATTCCTAAGGCAGAAGGAGGTCTATCTACTGGATGAGCCCACAAGCAACTTGGATCCGAAGGTGTCCGGTGAGATAAGAAGCATGATTTTAGATTTGAGCGCGGATAAGGTGGTGCTCTACTCATCCCACAACCTCTTCGAGGCAAGGGAGATCGGGCGCTACGTGATAGCTCTAAAGCAGGGTAGGCTCAGCGTGTTCGGTAGAATAGACCAACTCAAGGTTGAAAAGTACGTTGTGGGTGTTAGGACACTAGACGGCTCCCAGCCACCCGGCTCATCCGCTAAGGAAGGTGAATACTACATCTACGAGGTGGGTTCACCTGAAGGCGTACCAGAGCTTGTCTCAGGTTTAGTGGCCAGTGGAATAAAGATCCGGGAGGTAAGAGAGATGAGTAACCCACTCGAAGAACTATTCAAGTAGCTGGTTCTTCCGGTTTAAGATAATCTCTGCGGGCGCGCTTCTCACCACACTTGGGACACCTGACGTTACCCATGTAGGGAAAAGTCCATCCGAGGCCGCTCAGCTTTTCGTCGAACGCTGGCGCACTGAACACCGTCCCACACTCTGGGCATCTAAGCTTCTTACCGCGGGACACGGCGAAGGAACCAAGCACAACGACTATGATCAAAGTCGGTATAACAATGGCCAAAAGAGCGACAGCCAACACGACCGCATTCAACGTCTAGGCCAATTTAAGACCTCCGTGATATTAATACCCATGGATGGTGACTTTAGAGGATACCTTAGAGGTTCTCGGTTCTAATACAGTTCCTACTCGTAGTATCCTTTGACCAATTCCTAGAGGGTTCTAGACGGTGAGTTTCTAATATCTGAACGGTTAGCCCGCCCACCTATTTTTAGGAGGAGCCAATGTTAGCCAGCGAAACCATGGTGTCCTTTCTATTTGAATCTCGAAGGGATAGCAATACTTATTGGGTGATTCGTGTATGGTATAGAGTCCTTCAAGGCATCCAGAGGTTTGGGGTGGGTTATTGTTTGGATGCGGGTCTAATCATCCTAGTAGGGTCGAGGAGGGGTGATGTTCATTGAGGAAAAAGGTTTGTGGTCTAAGTGGAGGAGGACCGTAGGATTTATCAATCCGATATCGGTTATCGATATCGAGGTTTCGATATCGAATGTGGTTTAACTTGCCCCCAAGGGGTAGACATAGGGGTCTTAGATGGTGGGTACTCACAATCTTGGGGCGAAGCCCCAAGAACGGCGTCGAAATAATGGACGAGATAGAAGCCCTGAGTCAGGGTTGGTGGCGCCCCTCACCAGGGTCGGTGTACCCATTGTTGGAAGAGCTCAGCCGTGAAGGCCTGATACAGAAGAGGGGGGATGGTAGATATGAGTTAACCGAGAAAGGTCGCCAGGAAGCCGGCTGGGCCTATTGGGGCAGAAGGCCCGAGCCGGGTAGCGTAGAAGAGGTCCTAAACGAGTTATCGAGCTATATTTCCTACCTAGAGGACCTAAAGGCGTCTAAGGCCGCTGAAATAGCCAACCAATCCAGTAGAATTAGGGAACTAGCCGATAAACTCTCCAAGCTCGCCGCATAGGTTTCCGACGCCCAAATGGGTCATCACAAAATATCGTAACCTTGTTTTTTCGTTAACTGAAGCCCTACCCGCCTAACATTGGCCAGGCCTAGGTGTAATAATACCATGCCATATAACTATACGGTAAATGGTTTACTCTAAATGAGGAAATACGTAAAAACAGGGTGTGGATTCGTTATCTTATGATTGTTGATTAACGAACATCGAAGCTTCTGATTCGATTGATGCTATACGGAGATTTTTTGTGTGATTAGTCTGTCTGAATAATTTAGCTAACAGTCATCCTTGGCCACACTGTGCTTTTGAATTGCAGATGATGATTGGTTAGTCTAGCTGTTAATTCGAGCTGTGGCGCCTTGTGTGGTTGAGCAAGTTTTCGATGCGCTTTTATGATTGGCTTGCTATCCTCCATGTCCATATGGTGTGGAGCGTTGCCAGACAAGCCGGGCTTCAAATCAAGGTTTCCACCATCACAGCTGAATGTGCGCACCCTTTTAGCCTACAACGCACTTCAAGGAGCCTACCTCGGTTATATACAGGTTTTCTGGCAGCCCTTCCTTCTCACACTGGGTTTATCAATCGCCGCAATAGGTACGCTGGAAACACTCTCTGGTCGCTACGGGTTACTAGCAAGCCTCACACAGGTCTTCGGGGGGCGACTATCCGACAGGACCGGTAGGAGGAAAATAGTGCTACTGGGTAGCATTCTACTCATTTCCTGCTGGTCAACAGCCACGCTCGCCTTTGTACTCAAAACCACCTACCCCATTTACTTAGCCTACCCCTTATGGAGCCTTAGCGCTATGGCAACACCTGTACTCGACGCCGTGCTAGCCGACAGTGTCTCACCTCATGATAGGTCCAGAATCTACAGTCTCTTTATGCTTGCAAACGTGATACCAGGGGCACTCACAGGCTACGCCACAGGAATACTCGTCGGCAGACTCCACCCACAATTCTTCTTAGGGCTCGCAGCACTACTTGAGTCAGCTGGTTTCGTGCTGATCCAGTCAAAGCTAAGAAACGTTAGGCTTCCACCCGTAGAGTTGGCGGCGGAGGCTGAGATAACAAGTTTTAAAAGGTTGATGGGTGATTTCAGGGAATACTACAGGTTATTCGGCGTGTTCGCAGCCGACTCACTCTCTTGGTCCATAGCCACCACGCTTCTACCAGCCATTCTTAGAGCCTCGAAGGGGTACACCTCAGCGGATTTCGGCCTCATCGCGGTTACACTAACCGTTGGAAACGTGCTAGGCATCCTCCCAGGCGGCTTCCTCACAAACAGGATAGGCGCAAGAAACTTACTCATAATCTCGGAGGCCCTCGGCCTCGCAACCTGGAGTGGGTGGCTCATCAGGCCTCAAGCGATCTACGCCCCCATTTACGCACTCATGTGGGGGCTCGCCATAACAACCTGGGTACCAGTACAGTTCCAAGTGCTAACCGACACCTTCCCAGCGGAGAGGAGGGGCGCACTACTCGGGGCGGTGGCCACATTCAGAGGACTCATCGCCATAGCGGGCCCACTTATAGCAACACTACTCTACCTTAAGCTCGGGTATTCCGCCCCATTCATAGCAGCCAACTTGGGTTTAGCTCTGACAATCATACTAATACTACTCGTAATACCGAAGCGGAGAACGGTAGCTGATGGTGGCCCAAATAATATTTAACAAAAATCTCATTTCGTGGGTGGGGATTTGTTATCAATTTTACGCAGTGAGAAATGTTGTTCCACGACTCTCGATGGTTGCCCGGGTAGTTTTTGTGAAGCTATATGTGTATAGAATAACACTACTTACACGATCACTTTGTAAGCCTAGATTCTGTTTGGATAACGTGTGTAAGCCACCCTTATGGAGGGGATAAAAGACTCTTTAAAGAATAATTGTTTTTGAATTATTAAAAATTGATTTTGAAAGACTACATCTACAATGTCGTGTTAATACATAAGCTATTTATACTTTCCCGATATTAATTAGGTATGAGCAAAACTATTAATAAGGGACTAGTTGAGAGCCTGCAGAGAGCTGTTGCGAACAGTTTGGTGATGTATTTAAATTACAAGAGGTACCATTGGAACACCTATGGCCCGTTATTCAGGGATATTCACTTGTTGTTCGATGATCACGCCTCGGCTGTACTTAAAACAGTTGATGAATTTGGGGAAAGGGTAAGAATACTAGGATTTGAACCCATTGGCTCCGCGGATGAAGTGGTTAAGCTTACAACTATTTCAAACGCGAAGCCTAAGATGAGTGTTAAGTCCATGATAGAGCAGGCCGTGGCCAACCACAGAATCATAATAGGCGAGTTTAAAGAAGCCATAAAGCAAGCTGAAGAGCGTAATGATCCCGGTACCGCTGACATCTTTGTGAGGAACATACAAGTGCATGAAAAACAAGAATGGTTCCTAAGGGAGTTCCTACAGAAGGGCGACGGCTTAATAACATAACTTAAATACCTTAATAACCGCTCGAAAATTAGATTATTAGTATAACAGAGTAATTCGACCTCTCCATACAACAATTTACTCAGTCAATTTCCACTAGGTTAAGCGCCTCTATCGAGGATACCTTGGAACACCCACTATACGCTTAATAGTTTCAACCCTCCCAGTGTGTGAATTAAAACATCGCATCTCGTCCACAAGAAGCGGGAAGGTAAGCGAATAGCGACATCTATCAGAATAACTCATGCTATTTAATGAATCACTAGCAGCAGAGACCCAAGGGGCACTGCTCCAAGAGTGGGAGTTTCCCAGACGCCTTGAGATTAGCGCCTGAAGAAGGCTCACACACACGTTAAAACCACCAACAACAATGATCCGACTTCTACTAAGCATCAATATCACGGCTCTTGAACTAACAATCAGGTCACACTTATGCTGCCTAAGGTGTTTTCCCTTATAACCCAGCCCTCGGACAACTCCCGTGATTAGGTCACCCAAATCCCTATTCTTTCTATTAAGCGACCGAATAAATAACACCTCAATATGTGTTTCATTAGAGCCTATATCGCTAGCCGACTAAGCGTGGGGTCTAACAAAACGGCTGAACCTAACTCTGGAGGCCACGGATTACCTAAATGGTGTAGCGGAAAAGACGAGTTTAAACGCTAAATACCATAATCGAAAATATAGCTACAATCACCAATAATTAATGTTCTCTCGGAATCCCCATAATCATGTTGGGATATTAAACTATCTTATAGAACCAAAATAATGGATATATCTAAGATGCGTGGCTTCTGTCATATATTGCTTGGTGTGTGAGTTGATGAAAATCTGAGTTAGGGATTCATCCGTAGTCAACACCACTGCTAGTAGGGAATCTATAAGGGGGAAACCTCGCATAAGATTATTTGTACGACCCATCGTAGGGGTTGGGTCGCAGGCATTCAAGTTTTGACCTCGCAGTAACACTAAGGAATTTAATTATTGCATAAATGGTGAAAACCGTGAGATTAATTTAGACGTAATCCCCACCCTGCAGGACAGATCTGGGAGTAAACCAGCTAGATTTTTCAAGTTTTACTTCAACTACATTCAAAGTAGTCAGTTGTACTAGCCAATCGCAAGCCCAACTCTTAAAGCTTACAGGAAAGGTGGTTGGATGGATGATTCTGTGAGTTATTCTGGCTTCAACCAGCTTCGAGCGCTTATCATTGCTCAACTCGTCCTGCTAAGCGTTCAGGGATGGTCGGGTGACTTCGTGAATGTTTTTGTAACAACGACGCCGAGGCAAGGCGCGACGTCGTTAGTGGGTGTGCTGGGGCTAGTTAAAAGCCAGGGAGGTTTTCTGCTCTGGCATGGCGTAGAGGGCGTGGTGATTGTTGCCCTAGGCCTAATTATCTTGGCCATTTCTTTTAGGCGTGGCCGCGGTGTGGCTGTATCCGCCCTGATCGCCCTGCTCTCCTCGGTATCGGCTGGGATCGGTGGGCTAATGTTCGTAGCCTCAGGTTTCTCGGCTGGTGGTGCGAGTATGCAGATGGGAGGAAGCTTCATTGGAGCTTACGCATTCTACTTCATCACACTTTACTATACCAAGTGATTAAGCCCCCTTACCATCGCATTCGGGACCTAAAACCTCCGTATTTACTTTAGGCTCCCCCTCAACCTATGTGCCTCGTTGATACAGTTTGGGGTAAGCTGCAGGATAAGGGTGCGTGTGGTTTGGCTACCCGCTTCTAATAGTGGACATCCACATATTAGTAGCTTGTAACCATTGGGTTTAAGTAGCATTTGGTGTGTGGAGGTTTGGTTGTTGTTAGTGTTCGACTTTGAAGAGTATGGACGGTGGATCCTGGCCGCTGAGGAGACGCTTGAAAGCGCTTGGAAGGACCTTAGGGAAAAAGAGTATAGCTGATCTTGTTTTAAGTCAGAGCAGGCATCACAGTTTGCGCTCAAAGCGCTACTGAGCTTAGTGGGTAAACCAGTGTTTGGTCACGACTTACCCACACTTTACAGGAGGAGTATAGCTGAGACGGGTCAAGACCAGGACCCCAAGCTATATGATTGCACCCTAATCCTTGCGAGGTCATACATTTCTTCACGCTATCCAGACGCGGTGCCAAGCGGTACACCCAAACAGTACTTTTCTTACAGTGATGCCGAGAATGCTTATGAGTGTGCGAAGAGAATAGTTGAGTGGTCGAAGAGTGTTGGAGAAAGTTTTAGACGAAAGAAGGAGGCTTAGGCAAGAGGTCTTGGCTGATTTAGCCCAAGCCTGCGGGAAGATGCGTGCCAAACTCGGTAAACTAGCCATAATACTCTACGGCAGCTACGCTCGGGGTGACTTTAACGTTTGGAGCGACGTGGACATATTAATTATCTCAGAGGCGTTCGAAGGCATCAGATTCCTTGATAGGTATAATTTGATAGGGGAGTGGATCAAGCCTGGCTGGGAACCGAAAAACTACACCCCCAATGAGTTTCGCGTGATGATGACAAAGCCTTCTTGGAGGGAAGCGTTGAGGGATCATGTTATCATTTGCGATGAACTAGGTATCAATATCCCACATTAATTGGATAGCGAGCAAAAGCCTTCACCTTAAGCCCATCATCGTTGTAGGCAATCAAGAAAATATTCAGATCGTCAATCTAACACCTGCTTGCATGGTTCGCTTACTTTTTGGCCTAATTGGATGGATAAACACCGAGATAGCATATGAGCCCCCTGCTCTTTGCCGGGTGCTACCCAGTTTAGAGTCAGGTGGGCGCGTCAGCGGGGAAAGAAGATTGCTGGTCTCGTGCGAGCTGGATGTATTATTATGTAGTGGATGGTGGTTGGTGAGTTACTAAGTGCATATGGTATGCGCGCTAGGTTGTAGAGTGAATATACTCCGTCCTTTGTGTTAAACGCGGTCTGCCTCGCACTACGTCTACCCGCTAAAATCATCATCCCACTCGCAGCTGGGTGGCTTGGGTTTGTATGGGTGCTCGAAATAGGGCTTATGGGTCTTTTAAAGGGTACGGCCACAGACCCGGGAACGCCCCCACTATTATTAGTGGTGTGTGCCATCTCTGGACCCCTTAATGCGATGCGGAGGTGAAGCCTTAATGGTTCATGTTGAAGTCTGGGATAAGATAATGGTGCCGTTGGACAAACTTTATGCTTTGATGTCTGATCACACTAATTGGGCAAAGCTCTTCTCATAGTACACTGATATACGCCTAATCAGAAAAGATGGCGACACCGAGTACGTGGAGCTCGGGGATAAGAGGTACAGGAAGGTGACCGAGGCGCATAGGGTTATTCCACCCGCTAGGATCGATATAGAAGAGTTCACACTCAACTTGAGAGGTGTGTTCGTGAACTTGTTTGAACCATCACCTGGTGGGGGTACAATACTAACGCTGAGGGTTGACATAGCCGGTAAAGGGTTCCTTAAACTCTTGGCGCCGTTCTCTCGAGGCTACATTCATAGAAGAGTATGGAAGGAAGTCTATGGAGAGCTGGGAAAGAATGCGCTAAGCTTAGTGAAATAACAGTGAATGGTTCACCAGACCCTTCCCACTTTACACTATTCCTTGACGAATCGCTTTTACACTGGAGCTATAAATAGGGAAATCCCTATGTGAAGGTGTGTTCAAAATTAGCGAGGTTATAATACTAGAATGCGTTTTTACATGAGAAGGTTAATGATTGTGTCGGCCAATGCCATGCGACCATTTCAACGGCTCGGTGTATGAGAGTTATATGGGGATTCTTTTAAAAAGGCTTATACTTGATATGTGGACGGTGTCCGGACAACGCTCTTCCATGCTTGGGTGAAACGCACAACATCACCTAAGCCGGACACTATTTAATATGTGAGCCTGCGTGTTTGGCTAGTTGGGTTTCCACTGATAAGAGTTTATCCACCTTATTGACGTATCCCTGGGACCTGATTCTGCTGAAGAGTGCTCTTGCCTGCTTTAGATGATTCTCAGCCTTGTCTTTTAGGCCGATTTTTAGCTCAATTTCGCCGCGGATCATCAGGGCTCTTGCTCGGTCATACAAGGAGTTTTTAAAGTAGTTTAAGGCTCGCTCAAAGTGGGCCTCCGCAGCGGATTCCTCATCCTTAATGAGTGCTAGGACTGCTTGGGTGAACTCGTATGTACCCAGCGCATCAACTTCCTCCACTCTAGTTGACAACTTCTTAGCCTCACCAACGAGCTTTGCGGCTTGTTCGAGGTTTCCGAGTTCGCAGTTTAGAAGCGCGCTTTCGGATAGTGCTGAGAGGAGTGTTGGGTGTTTGTGCGCTAGCTTCAGGTGTTTCACGCTCTTTCTGAGCATCCATAGCGCCTCCTCTTTTCTTCCGCTGTCCCGTAGAACTATGGCTAGGTTGAACATGGCTGTGCCCACGTCGCTTATGTCGCCGAGCATTTCAAGCCCATCTAGGGCCTCCCTTAGCTTAGCGGATGCCTCCTCGAATCTTCCAAGCAGCATGTTCACTATCCCCATGTTACCTATTGTGTTAAACACTAACACTCTGTTTCCCGCCTCTTCGCAGAGCACCAGAATTTTCTCTTGGATTCGAAGAATTTTGTCGAGGGCGTGCCCCCGCATATAGGCCTGAGATATCGTCGAGAGTATTCCCGCCCGCCTACCCGCTGGTAGCCGCCAATTCGTAGCCTCCTCAAGGGTTTCTTGAAGCCGCTTAATCGCTTCCCTGATTTTGCCTTTATATATAAGTATGAGCCCGGTAAGCTGTTTGCATCGTGTGTAGAATTCGTAGTCTCTGATTGAGAGTGAGATATCCATGGCGCGGTTGAGGAGGGAGAAGGATTCGTCGAGGTGGGTTGAACCGTGTGAGAGTATGTTCGCCTTAGCATATAAACACCACATTTCCGCCTCCCTAGAGAGGGGTTGCCTGAGCAGGTCATCGATAAGTTTACCGAGAACCTCTGAGAGGCCCTGCTCTGTCGCTGATTCCCAGCAGGATTTTATTGTATCCAACACGCCGGAGCTGTCCCCAGCCTCCGCGTAGTGGTAGAGCGCTTCAAGCATGCTCCGAGTGTCCCCCAATCTCCGGTAGTAGGCTGCCGCCCTCCTGTGGTGTTCGGGGCTTCCCATCTTATTATAGAGCGCCTCCCTGATGAGCCCGTGAGCACCGTAGAATCCACCCCTTCTCTTCACTATACCTCTCCCCTCTAGGTTGTGGAGTATGCGTCTGAGGGGTAGACGTATCGGGACAACCCATTTAACCGCCTCCACGGGCACCGCCTCCCTGAACACGCTTAAAGCCGAAAGGAGCTGGAGCTCCTCTTGGCTTAGAGTTAAGGTGAGCTCGGATACAAAACTCTCCGATGCGGCGGCCGCACCCTCCGGGAGCTCTCCGCCTCTTAGAGCCGCTTGGCAGAGTAGCTCGAGCGCTAGGGGGTGGTTCTCCGTCTTTTCACTAATGGTTTTAAGGTCCACATCTGAGACGCTTAAGTGTAGCCTCGACTCGATGAATGACTTGGCATCATGTTTGCTGAAGCCCCCAAGCTCAAGCTCGAATACACCATGACCTAGGAGCTCCACGGGTTTCACCCTAGAGATAACTATCGTTGTGTGCGTACCCACGAATTTTGCTACGAGCCTCTTTAGCTCCGAGTCTGCGCATAGGTGGTAGTCGTCGAACACCACCAACGCTTTGAGGCGTGCCACCTCCCGTATAGCCGCCTCCCCGAGAATCCCCGGGTCCCTTTCACCCTCCTCTAATAGTGTCTGGAGGTCGGCGCGTCCAAACTTTGACAGGTAGACCGCTATCTTGTTGACCACGAATATAAATGAATCCGTCTCCCTTACACGGTGCCAGAATACTGGCGTACCTAATCCCTGGGCGAACTTGGCTGCAAGAGTGGTCTTTCCGACGCCGGCAATCCCCCAGACAAGTATGGAGCGGTGCTGCGCGAGGCTTTCAAGCTCTCTTCGCCTCCCAATGAACTCGAAGCCTATCGTGGGGCTTTCAAAGTCCTCATAGTAGAAAGTGGTTTCAAGTTTGGGTTTATTAGACGACTTCCTTAATCTTAGCCTGTAGCCTTGTGGTAAGAACTCTAGGCTGAGCCCTCTCACGCTGAGTGAGTAAAGCTTGACGTTACGCTCACTCACCCTCCTCCAACCCTCATCCCTAACAAACCCATATTTAGCAAGTTCCTGCAACCTTGCTGAAACGTGGGATTCCTGTAGACCCAGAAGCCTTGAAAGCTGCCTTGTACTCATGGGTGAAGCGGCAAGCGCGCTCAGAATCTCCAAGTTCCTCGGCCTAATCAAAACCAGTAGCGTGGGGGCGAGCTCAGACTCCTGCTCACTCTTCACGACGGATTCCATAACCACCACTCCCGGAAGCCCATAAAGAGGGTATAGGAATCTTGGCCTCAAAGCACACCCAATCCGCGCAGGGCTTATCAGGCATAGGTTTAAAACGGAACTATTAACTTAACCCTTTCTCACAATCACCCACGCAGAGACATATCAAAATGGGGGTTAGACCAACAAGCTATCAAGAAGCTATTCTGATGAATTTAAGCACCTGTTCTATACAAGTATCTGAATTTTGGCTCGTCTTAATATGACTGAGCTTGACCCACATGCTCTAGAGCTAGAATCATGGTCAAACGCCGAGTACAAAGTTTAATGGGGTGGAATATAGTTGGTCTTCCTTTAGGGTATATAGTTTCCAAAAGCTTAGCTGTCGCCGTGTCCTAAGAGGTGCCCACCAGAACATGGGCTATGCAAATAGTTTTTGATATATCACCATGACAAAATAGATTAGGCAAATTAAGTTACAGTGCAAGAATGAGCATGATTCTTCCAACATTTAAGCAGTATGGATGGTGCCTTAGTAGCCAGAGAGCTTCTGAATAGTCGTTTTAGGGTTAATTCAGTCCTCTCTCCACTTGAAGGCGTACACGGCGGCGGCGAATAGTACCGCGCTTAGAGCGAGTAGTATTAGGGTGTACTCTATTGCCTGGGGGGTGTTGTTGTAAACCATAACGTCGTTTAGCGCTTGGATTAGGTAGTATAGTGGGAATATGTGGGCTAGGCTCTGGAGGTATTGTGGCATTATGTCTAGTGGGAAGAATGTGCCTGAGAGGAACATCATTGGGAAAGTTATGATGTTTCCGACTACTCCGGCTGACTCCTGTGTCTTGGTGACTGTGCCAACAAGCATGCCCAGTGATACGAAGAGGAATGGGCCTATGATAATTAGTGGTGCCACATAGATTGACAGGCGTATATTGGCGCCGAATGCTCCCACACCGAAGCCGACCATAAGAGCGAATGATAGTGCAGATAGGAGAATATACCACAATATCTTTGAGGCGAGCCATTCACCCTTGGTGAGCGGTGTGAGTGATAGCTGCTTGAAGAATTTTGATTTTTTATACTCAGCTGAAATATTGACCATGGTAAACATTGGGCTTGTGAGGATTGAGAAGCCGATGAGGCCGGGTACTAGGAAATCGATGTATTTTGGTTCCTCGGTGTTCACGGCTTTGTCTACGTACCCCACTAGGGGTGACACGTGAGCCAAGTGGAGGTTATATGAGTTAACTATGGCTTGAACCACTCCGAGCACTGCTCCACTCGAGGAGTCAGCTGGATTAGTGTACAGCGTGATGTTCACTTGAACACCACTCTCTATTGCGGCAGAGAAGTCTTTGGGGATCACTAGCCCCTCGGCGTACGAGTGATTCAGCATGTACTCCGACATATTCACGGATGGGTTCACGGCGATAACTCTGAGTGCCCCCGTCGTATTCAGAGTGTGCATGAATGAGGCGCCAAGTGGACCTGTATCTAGGTTCTGCACCCTTATGGGTATAGCTCCGCCCCCAGAGCTCGAGAAGATGGCTCCGAAGAGTAGTATGAGTATAACTGGGAAGATGAGTGCGAAGAATAGGGCTGCCCTGTCCCTTAGGTACTCCTTCGAGTACACTGAGAGGTCGGCTAGGACCCTTGACGGCTTCAATCCGATTCACTCTCCTTCAATTCACCCACAAGCTTAATGAACACGTCCTCCAAGCTATCTCTTCTTATGCTTAACTCCTCGAAGTGTAGGTTAGAAGATCTAATCACGGAGACCACGCTGAGCGCATCGTCCCACCCCCCAAGTTTGACTTCGACCAGCCCATCCGACCAGCTCACATCCAACCCAGTCGCCTCCCTGAGCTTGTTCGCGAAATCTTCACCCGCCCTCACGGTGAGCCTTTGACCCGAGCCTAGCTGCGAAATAAGTTCGCTGGGTGTTCCCATCGCCACTATTCTACCCCTATTCATTATGGCCACACGGTCGGCTAGCGCCTCCGCCTCCTCTAGGTAGTGGGTGGTTAGTAGAACTGTCCTACCACGTTTCTTTAGCCCCCTTATCACCTCCCAAAGAGCCCTCCTAGCGTGGGGGTCTAAACCCGTTGTGGGCTCGTCGAGGAAGAGGAGTTCGGGGTCGTTTACAAGCGCTAATGCGAGCCCCACCTTCTGTTTTTGGCCTCCTGATAAGTCCTCGAAGTGGGTTCTATGAGAATCTGATAGCTCAACTGTTTCGAGGATTTGCTCTGCGTCGACTCTTTTACCGAATAGCTTGGCGTAGTATTCGACTGCCTCTTTCGGAGTGGACTTATCGAAGAATCTGAAGCCCTGCGGTATCACCCCTATCCTGAGATGCAGTTTTCCACCCTCACGCCAAGGGTCAAGCCCCAACACGGATACGCTACCAGAGTCCGCCTTCCTTAAGCCTTCAAGCACCTCTACAGTGGTTGTCTTACCGGCACCATTTGGCCCAAGCAGGCTGAACACCTCGCCCCGCATCACCTCGAAGCCCACATGGTCAACAGCCACCAACTGGCCGTAGCGCTTCACTAGACCAGACACGCTCACCGCAGAACCAGTTTTAACATCAGCTTCTTCGAATAATTCAGCCAAGTATTCCGTGTAATTAAAAGTTGCGTGGATATAAATCCTACACAGCAATACTCGTTATGATCCACGGGCCATATGGTCTTAAACTGAGAGTCGAGGGTAGAGCTGTGAAAGCAATTTGCATGTGGGGTAAGTTGCCCACGCCTCTCGGCACCCACAGACGGGTCCGGCGAAACCCTATTATCGAGAGCCAAGCCGTGGCCCAGATGGGAAACACATCTTCTGGGGCGGGTAACCGGGTGTTCAGGCTGGGGATACTATTAATCTTTTTAGTCCGCGGATGAGTGTGTTGGGTTTCCACTCGGGCTCCTCAACTAGCTTGGGGTTGGGGAGTCTGCTGAGTAGTGTGTTGAACGCTATACCAGCCTCCATGCGTGCGAGGGGGGCTCCGAGGCAGAAGTGTATTCCCTTGCCGAAGGAGAGGTGGTGATTGTTTTGACGTGTGATATCGAGTGTGTCGGGGTCGTTGAATACTTGTGGGTCCCTGTTCGCGGCGCCTATGACGGCGACCGCCACCGTTCCCCGCTTGAGCTTAACGCCTTCGACTTCCAAATCATCGAGTGCCACTCTAGCCGTGCGTTGGACGGGTGGCTCATACCTTAGCAGCTCCTCAACGGCGGACTGCATAAGCCCCCTGTTATCGCGTAGAAGGGATAGTTGCCTTGGATTTTTGAGTAGCGTGTAGAAGCCGTTCGCGATGAGGTTAGTTGTTGTCTCGTGGCCAGCCACGAGCAGAAGCATACACATCCCAAGCAACTCGGTTGGGCTCAGCCTATCTCCGCCCTCCTCCACCCGTATGAGCTCGCTTATTAGGTCCCCACTCGGCGACCCCCGACGTCTCTCTATGAGGCCCGAGAAGTAGCGTGCTAGCTCCAGCTGAGCCCTGTACGCCGACCTGTGCTCCTCTTCTGGGAGTGTGAAGTCGAGTAGCTGAATGATTTTATCGGACCACTCCTTGAAGCGCCCCCTGTCCTCTCTGGGTACGCCTAGGATCTCGGCTATAACCATCGCGGGGAGGGGGAACGCGAACTCTGCGACAACGTCGAACTCAGCCTTAGACTCAACCCCAGATAGGAGGCCTTCAGCGATCTCTCTGATGCGTGGCTCCATCGACTCAACCATTTTAGGTGTGAACGCCATGTTGACAAGCCCTCTAAGACGGGTGTGGTCTGGTGGGTCAACGAACAGCATGGTTCTCCCAAACACCTCCATCGGTTCGAGGTCACCCTCCGACTGTGGGGATACGGGGTCGACCCTCTTCCCAAATCTCTTATCAGTTAAAATCCTGGAGGCCCCAGCGTGGCTTAGGAACCAGTAGGAACCTGTTCGGGGAAGGTAGTGCACTGGCCCCAGCTTTCGAAGCTGCGAATAATAAGGGTAGGGGTTACGCCTGAAACCCTCAGATGAAGGGTCAAAATCACCTAGGGTTGAAGACATGTGGTTTACCAGCTGACAAGCTATGTGCTCAACATGTGAATAAAAGCTTTGTTGGAAGCCACATACGGTTACTAGTAATCATTTAACCGAGTATATCCCTATCTGACTCAGCGGTGCATAGAAGGTGGGCTTGGGCATATCCATGTGGTATTAAGTCTAAACAGGGGGCCGCATACATCCAAAGTGCTGGAGTCTTTGAGTTGATCCGCTTGATTAAGGCGTTAGAGATAAGCCTCTTAGGGTATAGTGTGGATATGAGCTAAAGGTGAGCCGCCGCTGATAATAGGGGTGACCCACGCCTATCCTCATGATTTGGAGGAACGCTGGGACAGAGTATTCGTACACCGTTGTTGGGGGCTACGAATTTGGTCTCAGATAGTCTATATTACTGCGGTGAGAGTGGGTTAGATGGCACTCTTTGCGCCTATCGGCACATGCTTGGCCTCTCCTCCCACCTTGATTCTTACATCTAGAGCTCTTACACCGCGTTCTAGGACTACTAGTGGGTTGATATCCATTTCGAGGATTTGTGGAACATCCTCGACGAGTGCTCCAACCCTGGCGATCGCGTCTTTCAGGCCTTGAATGTCGTATGGTGGGCTACCCCTGTAACCCTTGAGGATGGGGTATAGCCTCAAGCCCTCCACTAACCCATCCACGTCGTCCTGGGTGAGTGGGGTGAGTCTGACCGCGACGTCTTTTACGAGCTCGGTGAACACGCCCCCGAAGCCACAAGCCACGACTGGCCCGAACGTTGGGTCCTGGGTCACACCCAGCAATAACTCGACGCCGCCCTTCACCATTTCTTGGATCAGGAAGCCTTCGGGTGGGCTACCCAGCTCCTTCAGGTGCTCCTCTATTTCGTGCGCCGTCCGCCCCACGTCTTCTGGTTTCAGGGATAATTTCACGGCGCCGACATCCGACTTGTGGATGAGTGTGTGTGAAACAGCCTTCAGCGCGACCTCACCACCCATACTCGCCGCTTTTTGGGCTGCCTCCTCAGGTGTGGCTGCGAAGAGTGTGCGGGCGCAGGGGACTCCGTAGAGTTCCAGTAGCTCGAACGCCTCCTCCATGGGTAGCCAGCCCCCTCCACGCTTGAGGGCGTTGGCGACCAGCGCTAGAGCCTGGGCGCGCCGCGTGCCATACGGTCTCACGTAGGGTGAACGCGGGGAGTTCCTCCACTTAGCATACTGAACCACTTTGGATAGCGCCGAAACCGCGTCCTCGGGGAAGGGATAGGAGGGAACACACGTTTCCTGGGATTTAAGTAGCTCGGGAACACCCTTTTCGCCAAGAAACACGCTTAAAACGCTGACACCCTGAGTCTCCATTGCGGCGTTCAGGATGCTCTGCGCCACCTCCTCCTTGTTTATCACAAGCGGGGGGACGAATATTACGAGAACCGAGTGTATTGAGGGGTCCTTGGACACGCTTTTAATCGATTTATAGTAGTGCTCCGGTGTGGCCTCCGCGGACATGTCCACGGGGTTCCTCGTGGAGGCGATTCTTGGGAGAAAGGATCTGAGCTCCGCCTGTACGCTCTCTGAGAGCTCCGGGACGTTGAGCGAGCTCGCCTCACACGCGTCGGCTGCAAGTATCCCCGCGCCCCCAGCGTTCGTCACGATTGCCACACCATTCCCCCCTGGGAGCGGTTGGGCTAGAAGGAGTGCTGCCACGTCGAACATCTCGGAGAGCGTGTCCGTTCGAATCACACCGCACTGTCTAAACAGGGCGTCAACCGTGATGTCCGACGCGGATAGCATCGCCCCAGTGTGTGACTGGGCGGCGCGCGCCCCCGCGCGTGAGCGGCCCGCCTTAACTGCGACGACCGGCTTCTTCTGTGAGACACGCCTGGCTATCCTCGCGAACTTCCTGGGGTTCCCGAAGGACTCGAGATATAGTAGGATCACCTTGGTTCTCTCATCCTCCTCCCAATACTCAAGCAGGTCGTTACCCGAGATATCCGCCTTGTTGCCAACTGAGACGAAGCTTGAAAGCCCCAGCCCAAGCTTTCTTGTGTAATCCATCACGCTTATCCCAAGCGCGCCCGACTGTGAGAGGAAGCCAAGAGAACCTTGGAGGGGTGTTTGGGGTGAGAACTGGGCGTTAAGGCTGACCTTCGGATCCGTGTTAACGATCCCCATGCAGTTCGGACCGATAAGCCTCACCCCAGCGTCCCTGCATAGGCTGAGGAGCTCATCCTGGAGTTTCCTACCGGGCTCCCCCACCTCCGCGAAGCCGGATGATATGACGACAAGTGCTTTAATACCTTTTTCGGCACACTCCCCAGCCACTTGTAAGACACTCTGTGCGGGGACAGCTATAACCGCGAGGTCAACGCTCTCAGGTAGACTTCTAACTGAGGGGTAGGCTGCGACGGATTGCACGGACTTGGCGTTCTTGTTCACGGGGTAGCACACCCCCGTAAAGCCGCTTTGTATTATGTTGTAGAAGAGTTCGCCTCCAATCGTTCCCCGAAAGCGGGATGCGCCGATGACCGCAACAGAGGAGGGTTCGAGGAACCTTTTTAGGGCGCGCCTCACCGCGATCGCCTCACGCTTGTCGAATGTCTCAAGCGCCTCTGGGAGCTTACTCGTGGGGTAACGCACAGCAATCATCCCCGGCTCTACGTCCACAGTGTAGGGGAAACCCAGGTTTCTGAGAACATCGAGCATCGTAGCGTTCTCAGGTAGAACCAACGCCTCCATTTCCTCCACACCCTCGTCATAGGCGAGCTCGGTGATCATCCCCACAAGAATCGTGCCAAGCCCCTTCCCCTGCTCGTCGTCTAGGACAGCGACACCCACCTCAGCCCGCCCCCCACTTCGCTTGAACATGGCGTGCGCGATCACTCTACCCGAACGCAACGCTATGAGCGCCCGACCATCCTTATCGGGTATCAGGGTCTCAGGGTCAGGCTTCGAAAAGCCCAGAAACCTCCTATACAGTGACTCCTTCGAGAGAGAATCCAAAAACTCGGAGACAAGTGGCGCATCATCCTTCGAAGCAACCTTCACCCTAACAGTGGAGCCGTCGGAGAGAACAACGTCAGCTATATTAAATGGCATAAGTGGTAAAAAAATCAGAAAGCATATAAATATTGTCAAACCGATTTAGGACTAACAATTAGATAAACAGGTGAGCACCACGCTTCAAGCCAAGGTTAAAAACCGAAAATGGGTCACACTGCTCTTACACATTTGAGGATGGCTCGACAAACATCATCTACGGTAGTCGAATAAACTCTTAGTGACTAGGCAATACCTATGAGTTATGTTTTCCATTTTTAGAACCCACATTTTCGAGCTGCGAATTCAACTCAGATAAATAGTCGGGGAAACAGCAAAGTAGGGGTGCAAGGCCTTCGAATTCCGTGATTCCAAGTCATTTCCATGGTGGATAAGGAGATGGCTAAGTGTAATGGTTACTCCATTCACCCATGTCTACTCATTGGTGATATTCACAGCGCAGCGATCCGTATTAAAGCGCCCTTTATCTTGTTAGGTACGGATCACATCCTTCCAGATAAATTGATGCCCTCCGTCTCGAGGGCGTGTTTCAACACTTGAGTGCGATCTAAGAATCGTTGTCCTCACAGTGTATAATTCAAGATAGTGTTACTCAAGGACAGAACCTCTGATTAGAGGAATTAGTCAAGGATTTTATATTGAGAATCGAGGTTCCACCTGTTTCATCTGAAACCATGTTGTCACAACACGCGAACATCTATGCACAACAGCTAGACATCGGAACACAACTAGAAAACCCACGCAGATTTATTGGCACTATCCAGATTAGGGTGGTTGAATGCAGTATCCAAGCTTGATGTCCGTCGCCCAGCACTCCTCCCAGATACAGAGATATGGAATCAGATGTTTAACAAAGGGGTTGGTGGTTCGATGAGAAATCGACTACGGGCTTAGGCCAAGTCTCTCCTTTATGGCTTGCACATCAGCTTCGAGTCGTTTAAGTCTTTCATCAACGTATGTTCGAAAATCCATGCGCATACCTCTGACCTCCGATAGTATCTCGTCCTGTGTTTCGGAAATCCGCTTCAAACTACCTTTAACCTCAGTTGTATCAGCCTTAATATCCTCCGTGTTCTGTTTAATCTCCTTAGTGTCCGATTTGATCTCTTTGATGTCGCCCTTCATCTCTTTGATGTCGCCCTTCATCTCTTTAACATCGTCTCTAACTTCGAGCCCTGTCTGAGCGATCTTGACGAGTTGCTCTAAGCTTAGCTGCTGCCTGTATTCGGAAATGGGTAGCACAAACCCGTCGAAGGGCTCAAACGCTATGCTAGAAACCTTTGCCAGCGGCGGCCGACTCTTTTCGACTACCTCTCTAAAGCGGGTTAACGCTGTATTGTCGCCCTCAACATAGACTACTAGTTTATCTTGGTCCACGTTCTCAGCCTCGAAACCCACAAGTCCCCTAGCTAGGCTTAGAAGGTGGAGCCTATAGCCAACTTCCTGAACCCTTTCTCCCGCTATGGTAATCTTTAGCTTCAAGGCCCTCCTAAGTTAACAATGCGCTAAACTATATAAACCCTAACTTAGGGGGTAGAATAGTATTCGCAGCCTCCTTAATGGTGAATAATATGCATTACACTCTTCAATAGATTAGAGATAAAGAGGTGTTAATAGATTTAATTTCACAGATATATTGATGTGATTCTAATTAGTTTATCACGAGTGGGGCTCCGTAGTCTAATGCTGGGTTCATACTTGATCGAGTAGAACAAGTACGCTAATAGTTATTAGAGAAAGATTAAATCACATATAAGGAAAGACAATACATATATTGTCTACTTATACCTTAAATACATAAAAAAGTTATTTTATTATATGTCTAGTTTAACTGTGAAGGATTTAAAGATAATGTTGGAGAAAAGCAAGGTTACTTGGCAAGTTAATTCTAGATTGAAAGATGAAGATGCTGTTCCTGAGTATCCAATCGGGGGTCTAAGGGATATGTTAATCACGGTAAACAAGGCCCCCAAGCTTGATTTGGGTAGGCTTCTCTCTCAAGCGCCCTCTAACCCTTTTCTATATAACAGGTGGATAGAGAAGGGCTACATAACCAACGCGACCAAGATTGACATTTCTAAACTCTCCGGGTTAATGAGTGGTGGCTCGTCTACATCTCAAGGTCAAGTGGTTGATTGGCGTAGCAGGTGGGGGGTAAACTGGATAACACATATTAAGGATCAAGACCCATGCGAGGCGTGCTGGGTTTTCGGTTCGGTGGGTTTAGTTGAGTCCATGGTGAGGATAAACCACGCCGTTTGGAGTGTGAGGTCTGAAGGTGATGTGCATGATGGTATCGGCTCAAAGTGCGGTGACTGTGGAACCCCACAGGATGCCTTGGATTGGATCGTTAAGAACGGTGTAGCGGACCCAGCCTGCTATGATTGGCCAACTCAGAGGGCTTCCACCTACTTTAACCCCCCACCCAACAACTGCGGGGGTGGGTCCATGGTCTCACCCAGTTATAACCCAACTTCTGATAGGAGTGGGAGGACAACCCGTGTGGCCGATAATCAAAGCTATAGTGTGCTGGGCGACTTCAACCAGCAGAAGTCTTGGGTGGACAATGTGGGCCCAATAGTGTGCGCCTTCGACGTGTACATGGATTTCTTTGTTTTGGGTACAGGTGTGTACACTAGGGCAGACGACCCAAACAACACTTATGCTGGAACCCACATAATGCTTATCATCGGCTACGATGATACCTCCAACCCTCCCTGCTGGATCGTTAAGAATTCTTGGACTACGAGCTGGGGTGACAAGGGCTTCGGGCGTATCGCGTACGGCGAATGCAACATCGATAGCTATGCTAAGATAGGCCTCCAGCTCACGAACCCTGACCCGTGGACCAAGCGTAGGCTCCACAGCGGCAACATAATTGAGAGTGGAAATGGGAGCATGCATAGGAACTTCGAGATGCTTCTACCAGCCAACCAGGGACAACTCGCCCACTACTGGCGTGACAACTCCGTTAACACTTTCCCATGGAGCCTGGCTTCAACTTTCGGCAGCGGAGATGCGGCAGCGACTTGGCCCACACTCACACAGACAACCTATAACCGTAACTTCGAGACCGTTTACCTCACAGTGAATAACCGCCTACACCACTGGTTCTTCGACCAAGCATCCGGGCAGTGGTTGGAGGGGCCGGTTTTCGGACCAACTGACGCCCAAGGTATCCCCGGATTTATTCAGAGTAACTATGGTGCCCCGGGGAACTTTGAGGTGGTTGTAGCCACATCCGATCAGAGACTTAATCACTGGTGGCGTGAGAACGCTCCCCCATGGATTTGGCATGATGGGGGAAAATTTGGGCAAAACGTAGCCTACAGTGGGGCTAGCCTTATCCAGAGTAATTTCGGTAAGACTGGAAACTTTGAACTGGTATGTGTCCTCGACAGCGGCCAAATGCAGCACTGGTGGCGTAATAACGATGACCCAAGCATGCCCTGGGCTGCCACCGCAACCTTCGGCTCAAACGTTAAGAGCCATCCATGCATGATTCAGGGCCAGTATGGTGCAGCAAAGGACGACTCCGTTGGCAACTTTGAGCTATGTGTCGCGGTGGACGGAATGGTGCAACACTGGTGGAGAGACAACTCGGGCGATATGACTTGGAGGCTCGGAGCCACCTTTGGGGATGGGCATATAACCGCGGTGGGCGGCCTGCTCGAGGGTAGCTTCGGGTTCAACCTCGAACTAATAGTTGAAAGGGACGATGGACACGTGCAGCACTATTGGCGTGACCCCAGCCTTAACTGGCATGCCGGCGAAGTAATCGTCTAATGGAGACACTGCAGCTTAAAGTCGGTGAAAGCTATACAATAGAGTTAGAAGGCTTAGGAACCGCGGGCTACATTTGGGTATACAATGTATCGGGGGCGGTTGGCTCAGTCGAGGTAGAAAGCAGGTCGGGTAGCAGTCCTCCACCAGTGGGGGTTCACACTCCAAGCTCCTATAGTGCCCCAATAATATTCACTGTGCACGCCCTGAAACCTGGACACGTTACCTTAAGCTTTAAACTTGTGCGCCCATGGCGAAAAGAAAGGGCTGTGAGGGTTCGCACGCTCGAACTAGATGTTATAGATAAATAGTTGACAGTTTTACCCAATCAGGGTTTCCCAGAGCTCCCTTTAGGTTGCGGCTGCGGTGCGAAGCGTGGAACCGGGCTCAGTCGAATGCTCAGCGAGCTAAGCTGTGATGGGTCAGCTTCGCCTGGCGTTGGGAAAACAAGTATTGGTTTGCCCTTTTCATCCAGTTCAGCTAGGGCTTTGATTGAGAGGTTAAACTCTGAGACAACGTAGGATGTGGGCCCTTCGGTCTGCTTTTGAGTGGCTTTGTCGGCTTCCACGAGTTCGGTTTGTAGCGCCTGTAGTAGCGTCGAGTAGCCAACACGCATCTGGGGTCCCGCTCTCCGCGGTTGTTGAGGCTGTGGTTGAGCTCGCGAAGCTTCTAGCTGTTTTGTGAGCTCCGCCACCTGCTCCTGCAGTGCCCTAACCGTCTGATCAAGTATAGCGATGCGCCTAGTGAGCGCGTCAACCTGCTCGCGTAGGGTTGATGAACCAGAAGAGGACAAGGCTCTCACCCCAATCTCGGCCTCAACCTGAAGTGGGCTTCAAGTTTAGCTTGCTCCGAAACATGGTAGCGATTCGCCGCGTACGCGTTAAACAAGGAAACCCTGAAGGGCTCCGTTCCCACCACACTGATCCTTAAAACCACCACTGCCTGGTTAGGGATAAACACCTTTACACCCGCCGGAGCCTGTTCTAAGGCCTCCGACACCCCCAAACTAAGCTGGGCGCTGAGGGTTACGAGTAAATCGCGCAGCCTAACCCCATCCACGTTCGTCACTGGCCTGGTGTCTTAATCGGGTTCGCGGCGATTATCGCGTTTATCACATCCATAAGGGGTTTAGGTGGTGGGGCTGGTGCAACGTGGATCTCGATTGAACTTGAAGCGTCAGCGGAGAAGGAGTAGGAATTCTGATATTTAGCATTCACACTGGCGCTGTAAAGCCAGAAATCAGCCTTGGCCTGTACTTGGAGGCTCACTTGACTCGTTGTTGCGAGCGTCATATCCATTTTGATCGTGATCACCGCGTTAGAGATTTCAAGCAGCACTGGGAGTATCCCGAATGCTAGAGCGTTACCGGTGACCTGAGCGCTCCCACCACCGCTTGGTGTGTAGGATATTGTAACCTGTGTGCCCGCGAGGTCTTGGACCCCCGATATGAAGGCTTGGTTGGCGGAGTTCTGCCCCGCCACCATGGCTAGAAGTAAATTCTTAATCATCTGGTCAAACGGCACGCTTGCAAGTTCTTGACCCAACTGGGCGCCTTGCTGTGCACTCATGGTTTAATCATGTGTATAAGCTGTTAAACCTTGCGTAGCACACGCGTGGTTTGTGATATATCGAGTAAACGCTAACCGCAACAACAAGAAATTCCTCGTACTACCCAGATAGTATAGTCTGGTTTCGATGTTTCTACTATTAACATGGAATAACGGGGATGTTACTTTGGCGGCTATAACAGCTTAGAAGCTGGGTTTTAGCGTATCCGATCTCCATGGATTACAGGCACGGCTTAATAGTCTAGGGATGGAGACCACCACTAATTAGAGAAAAAGATGTCGTGCAAAAAAGTCGTGCAAAAAATAGGATGGGTATGGGTTAGGTCTATGCTGGAAATAAGGATATGGGTTGGTGAACTCTACTTTTGGCTTACCTGGATTTGTAGCTCGGTGTAGCTAACCCCCTCTAATGTAACTCCGTTCAACGAATAGTGGCCAGCTGCTGCTGGAAGCGCCATGTCGGATGGGCCGTTTATTGTTAGTGTTCCGGGAGCAGCCACAGAGACGTCGAATCCCGCGGCGCTTAGGAAGAAGGCACATGCTTGGGTTGCGCTAGCCGGATTCACTGTTATTGTACCAGAGTTAGCGTAGAAGTCCGGCGCACCCGTGAATTGTGTGAGTGCACCCTGCCCCGTGGTCCAGCCTGTTATGTCGAAGTGTGTTTCGCACTGGATGTTTTGGCCGTTCCCCATGTGTAGGTATTGTGAGACTTGGCAGTCGCCGACGGAGCCGCTGGTTTGACCAGTGAATGTGCACCACCCCCAGAAGCCGAATCCAGCGCCGAAGAGAGTGCCCGTGCCCGCGAATCCCAGTTGCCACGTTTCACCCGTCCCATACGCCGAAGCAAGCCCCACTGAGCCCACCAGAACAAGTAGCCAGCTCAACATCGAAACCACCAACACCGTCCCTAAAACCTTCCTCGACTTCGACGACATATTTACATCATTCGATGACATATTGTGAACTACTTAAAGCCTCGGTTTACTCAATTTATGGAAACCTTGTAATAAATATATATCAAAATTGGAAAAACCACTTTTAATAATATTCTAAACAAGCCGGTGACGTAGTGATACGGATTACACACAGTAACAGAGCACACCGAATGAGTCTTTCCAGGGGGATTGGAAGCCCTAGATTATTAATGATCCCATGTTCAACGGAAGACTAATACTTGTAGCGGATGCTTTAGGAGGTTTTCAGCTTAGGTGGAACGATTCCTGTTAAATACACCTGCAACATCAAATCTTTATGCTTTACAGATTCATAATATTAGTCTTCCTTCTATCTTCATCAACACTACCGCTTATTGCCACCCCCAGCTTGACAGCCACGCCCATAAAGCATGTGGTGATAATAATAGACGAGAACCATAGCTTCGATAACCTGTTTGGTGTGTACCCGTTCGGCTGGCCACCCATCGTGGATAACACCACCCTATCAGTGATGCGCCCACAGGGTCTATACACCAATTACACTGAACTCGAATCAAGCGCCAACGGCACACTCAGCTGGGTGGGCGTTCCCAGAAACCCATCTAATCCATCCGAGGGCTACGCTCACCCCTACTATGCTGGGGCCACAAGCACGGAGGACCCCAGCGAGGGTTGGGGGGTCTATCACAGTGACTACTTGGATAATACGACCGACGGCTTTTACTCAAACTCCGGCCCCCAGTCTATGGCGTACTTCTCATATGAACAGGTCGCACCCCTCTGGGACTACGCGGAGGAATATGTGCTTGCGGACAATTATTATGCGCCCGTTCTCGGCGTTACAGAGCCCAACAGGGTGGCCTACCTCGTGGGATACCCTCCCACCTTCCATACGGATAGTGCGCTTGGCGTCGTACCATTCAACGAATCACTGATGTACCAGCTCTCAGAGTATAATGTGAGTTGGGGCTACTATGTTTACGGGTATGGTGGCGGGGTGCCCTGGCCGCTCACAGCGTTCACAGGCTCGGACGCCTACGCCTCCCACTTTCACACCCTCTCCGATTTCTACGCGCAGCTCCACGGTGACCTACCCGCCGTGAGCTGGGTCATGTTCCTTGGTGGCAACACGAGTGAGTACGACATGCACCCACCCTACAACGTCACCGCCGCCACCTCAAAAGTGGTCCAAGTCGTGGACGCCGTGATGAGCAGTGGGTATGCGAGTTCCACAGCAGTCTTTTTCACGTTTGATGAGGGTGGAGGCTACTACGATCAAGTTGTCCCACCGAAGATTAACCCATACGGTTTAGGCCAAAGAATACCCCTACTTATAATATCCCCCTTAGCGAAGGAGGGGTGGGTTGACAACAACACGCTTAGCGGCTACTCCCTGATAGGCTTCGTAGACTACAACTGGCATCTACCCTGGCTCACACCGCTGGTAGGGGACAGCGATGTGCAAGGCTTACTATCAGCCTTCAACTTCACAAACCCACCCAGACCACCACTCGTACTTACACCGGCAAACTGGACCTACCCAATACCACTACAGTACCCAATACACTACGGCTACACAGCAACACTACCCTATTACACCACGCAACAACCAAAATCGACTTCAACCACCACACCGAACACCCAAACCTCTGAGACCACCCTCCTCCTAGTACCCATAGCTGTCGGCCTAACGCTAGCCATTATAACCGTGCTAAAAAGGAGGAGGATGTACCGAGCATGAGTGAACCCCCATGAGCCATATATCACGTCAACCCATTCGGAGCCATATATTATTATAGAAGTCGTCAAACCAAGTTTACACTATGCATGGAAGCATTACTCACGCATAGTTAGTGGATAGGGTCACGTTGAAATCTCACCGATTTGAAACCAGACGAATACTGATTTAGGCTTCAGGGTTAGGGGTAAAGCCTCAACCAAGACGTCAAACCAAAAGGAAACCCCAGATTTTACACACAGCACTCCTAATATTGATAGGGGTATCTAAAATCAGTAGGCGATACGTGTTAGCTAAAATTCGGTTTTGAGTCATGATTATATGGGCCCTATATTTTTAGTTTATAGAACGATGAGCAATGACTAAAGTAATGGCGGCAATCATGGGACCCGGTTTCTATACTGCTTTACATATTTTGAAGGCTGAGTTATCTAGACTCAAGAGTACATGTGGCATCCCTATAGGGCGCCTGGAGACTGCCAGAGGTGTTCTGTTCCAGAGGTTCATTGATATTCGGCTTCAAAGTAGTTCGGAACCGCAAAGGAAAAATATTTGTCTGGAGGGTGTGTGTTTATGCGTACCAAAATATTATTAATTACACTTTTCGCCTCGGTTTGCCTTCTCACCCAATCCTCCATCCTTCTGGGTGGCGCAGGGTTTGTACACGTGCTGCCAGCTTTGGGTATTGCTAGGGCTGCAGGGGGCACAACCGTGAGCCTGACGCTCACCCCCGCACCGGGGTCAAACCCCGTGAGCCAGACCAATTACTTCACTGTGTCGTACACTAACTCATCTGGGGTCTCATCCACCGCCAAGTACACTGGTTCACCGTTAACACTACAGATACAACCCGGCTCCACGGTTAGCATCTCACCCACAAGCTCGTCTTCAACGGCAACGGAGATGTGGTGCCTCGCGATCACGTCAACCGGGACGTGTACCACAACCACCTTCACGCCGCCAAGCAGCGCGACAACCTATTCCGCCACATACTACTATTACGACCTTCTGGGCTTCAAGGTTGAATACTCCGTTGTGGGCGGCGGCTCTGGTTACGGGGCGCCGCAGCTGAGCTATACAACGGCACCCTCCACTCCTAGCTCAAGTAACCAGCAGGCAACAATCACATTATCTCTAACAACCACCCCAACGAGTATTTGGGCTCTCAGGGGAAGCCAAATACTCGCATCCAAGACCCTACCGGGCTCAGGCTCAACCCAGAGGTGGGCTACAAACATCACCACTTGGACCGTGGGCGTCACCCAGCCTCCTCCCAGCAACATAACCTACTATAACCAGTACTTGGCATCAGTGACCCCCATTCTCTCATCAGGCTCATTCGCCTACAACAATCTAGCAACACTTGTATTCACCGAGTACGGTGGGCCGGAGACGGCCACACTCAGCGGGCCTGGTACGCTTTGGGTTGACGCGGGTGGATTCCTCGGGTGGCTTGCGAGCACCACGGGTAGCAACTCCAACGTACAGTATAGTGCTACACCATTCACCTACGGCTTAGTGGGCTACTGGCAGCTCGCTGAGGGTTTCGGCTCCACGGTTTACGACCTGAGCGGTGAAGGCAACAATGGGCACACCGTGAACTCACCTGTATGGGTGCAGAGTAGCTCATGCCTACTGGGAGTCTGCCTTAGCCTCAACGGCCTGAACCAGTATGTTGTCGCCGGCTCAAACGCCATCCCCGTGGGCTCAGCTGGGTTCACGAAGGTCGCCTGGGTCTACCTCCCAAACGGCCTCAACTCACAGGAGGAGAACCGTGAGATACTCTGTTGGGGTGGGACATCGTACGCGGGCGCCCAGAACTGCCTACTCACGGGGAGCGCGCCCAACCAGCTGGTGAACACGTTCGGTGGCGGCGCAAGCCTAACCTGGACCTCCACGCACCTGGTCGCAGGCTGGAACATGATCGCTGTAACCTATAATGGAAGCGTTGAAGACGCCTACGTTAACGGCGTATTAGAGGCGTCTATAAAACCACCCATACCATACGTTCAGAGTTCCCCGGTGTATATTGGCGGGGGCTTCCCGGGTTACGGCTACTTCGACCACCCAATACAGGATGTTATGGTGTACAGTTACGCTTGGTCCCAGGCACAGGTCTCCGAGTACTACTCGATGAGTAGGGTTCACCTCGAGTACACTGTGACCTACCCAGACGAGTCATTCAGCGTGAAATACTACGAGCAGTATAGGGAGTCCGCGTTCTACTCAGTCGTGGGCGGCGGCAACCCCACGCCTCCAACCATAAGCTTCTACTCGTTTGGGCAAACCTTCAGCCAGACCCTGAGCCTTACCCCCCAGACTATATGGATGGATGCGGGAACACTTTTCTCAGTCACCAACCCTATACCTTTTGCGAGTGCGAATGAGAGGTGGGCTACCAACCAGACCAGCTTTCTCACCCCCTCAACGAACCGGATACACATCTACTACTTCAACCAGTACCTCTTCAACGTGGCCTATCAGGTGGTGGGTGGTGGGAGCGGATACGGTTACCCGAGTTTCAACTATACCTCACTCGGACGGCAGCAGTCAACACTGCTGCAGACCACCTCCACTCAGGTTTGGTTGGATAACTCCACGAAGTGGTACGTGAGCCTAGATCTTCCAAGCTCGAGCTCCACTCAGAGGTGGATGGGTGACTTCCAGCCAAGCGGCACCGTGAATTCTCCAGCCAACCTTAGCTTCACGTATTACCACCAATTCAACGTGGTTTTCACATTCAGCGTGAAGGGTGGTGGCTCGGGTTACTCGGCGCCCACGGTTAGGTATACATCATTCGGCGTTAACACCACAACCCAAAGCGGTGCGGGTGTGTGGGCTGACGCCTACACCACCTACGTGTACACCGACCCACTCCCAGGGTCAACCACGCAAGAGAGGTGGTACACGCCAACCCCAAGCGGAGACGTGGGTACACCTGGCGTGGTCGCCGTGGTCTACTTCCACCAATTCCTACTCAGCGTGTCCTACACCGTGATTGGCGGTGGGACGCCGCCCACGCCCGTGCTTAACGCCACAACCTTTGGCTCCCCCACGAGTTACAACGTGGAGCCAACTGGTACAGCGGTCTGGGTGGATATTGGTGGCAGCTATGCGGTTCAACGCGTACTCGAGTTCACCAACCAGACCAAGGAAAGGTGGATTAGCCTCATACCCGTAAATGGGACAATCACTTCACCAGTGAACCTGAAACTAGTGTACTACCATCAATTCTACGTTGAGGTGGCAGCCAACACCCAGCTTGGTGGAAGGGTTTCGCCTCAAAGCGGCTGGTACAACGCCACATCAACCATAACACTCTCAGCCACACCCAGCCAGGGGTGGAGGTTTGAGCGCTGGAGTGGGACGGGTGCAGCATCATACACAGGAAACCAGTCCACACCAACCCTGAGCCTCAACTCACCAATAGTGGAGGAGGCAGTCTTCTATCCAGGACTCAACATAACGGTTCAGACGGGAGGCTCAGTGGCCTACAGCTACCAGGGCGGCTCAGGAACCCTGGGCGGCGGGTCACACGTCTTATACCTGCCACCTGGAACCACTGTCACACTCATAGAGAAACCCATACCTATACTATTCGTATCGCAGGGCTTCACATACACTGGGGGCTCACTATCCTCCAACACCACCATAACCGTTAATCAGCCTCTAAGCGTCAAGGCGGTATTCGCACCCAACTACCCAGCGATAATAGTCATCGTACTCGCGGTGGCCGCCGTCATAGTGCTAGTGTTGGCCGCATCGAGAAGACGCCACCAAACCCCCGCCGCATAGGAAACACAGCCGCCATCCACACTTTTTAGCTCAAACAATAACACATACAGCGTTACATAGCTACACGAACATCGTTGACTCCGGGTGTTCGCAGCCTAGTAAACGTCCTCCAACACTCTTTGGGGGAGTCTTTAGTTAGATTGAGGGGGTTCTTGACCCCACGGCTTACAAACCGGTTCCATATGGGTTCCAACACCAAGGTGGTCTCGAATACGCCCCCACATCATAGTGTGTTGGATTTGTAGCCTAGGCTTAAAACAGTTAATTTTTTGGTTCGCCGTATGTCATGGCTTGGTTGCTGTTAGGTAGGCTACGGCCTCCTTGTATCTGCCTTTCCCAGCTTCAACCAGCGGTCTGAAGTGTGCCTCGAACTCCAGTCGCTCCTCGGGTGTTAGGGTTCTCTTCAGCACTTCGTTTAGGCTGGGTGCGAGTGGGTTGGGTTTAACGCTTAGCCACGTCTCCCATTTTATGGGTTCCGCCCTACGCGTGCTGAGGTGTAACTCGAGGTCTACCCCACAGAAGCCCGCCTCCTCTGCGAATGCCACGAGGTCTTCATCGTCGAAGTCAAGCATGCTCTCCCTCCCACAGCTTAGGGATGCGTAGCGCTCAAGCACACGGTGAGCCAGATCTGACACCCCGCTTGAATCGTAACCACGGAAGCCCCGCTCATCCTAGCTGAGTCGATTTATGGGTTCAAACATGGATACCCGCCCCCTAGGTTTAAGCACCCTATAGAACTCTCTGAACACTTGACGTTTATCCCTAATATAGATAAGCACACTCCTCATGGTGGTGACGTCGAACACGGCCTCCCTGAACGGTAAGCGGAGGGCGTCACCCACCGTGAAACCACACATGTCAGGGGCTTCTAACCCACCTGCGAGTTGGGCGCACCGCTCAACTAGGTCACGTGAAATATCGAGGAACACAACCCTTACACCTGGAAATCGTGCGAGTGCGCCGAACCCAACTAAGCCCTCCCCCGCACCCGCGTCAAGTAACATCTCCCCCGCGATGGGTCGTGCGCTATCCAGCAGTCTATCCCTCACCCTTAATAAGGTAGGTCATACTCCTCTTAGCGTACTCGGCGTCACCCCCAAACCTAGACTTGGTGAGCCACTCAAACCAAACGTCACCCACGGTTTTGCCATCAACCACAACTTGCACCTAGCTGAATATAGCTGTAGTGTCAACGCACACCCCGAGGCGAGTGTTCAACCAGTGATGAGCGTAGAGTTAGCTTGTTATAGCTATTGGTATTCGAGCAAACCCTTGTGCTCATTGCGGGGGGTTAGCTTCCCCCTCCCTCCTCATTCATATTGTTATGTAAATAAATGTTGGAGTAGTGTTGAACCTTATTGTTTTAATATATGTGTGCTGATTCTACTTGATGTCTTCTAGTGGGTTGAGGTTGGCTGAGATACTCTTGGAGGGTGCGCCAACACCTTTCTGGGATGTTTTAAGGCAGCTCGGTGTCGAGGAGGCCACTGGTATTCTTCCGAGGTCGTACCCTGACTGGAGGCAGTGGAGGTATGATGAGCCATGGGACTATGCTTCACTCTCAAACTATAAGAGGATGGTTGAGGAGTTTGGCTTCAAGCTCACGGTGATCGAGGACAACCCACCCATGGAGAGGATCAAGTATGGTTTACCCGGCAAGGAAGAGCAGCTCGACAGTGTAGCCAGACTAATAGAGAACATGGGTAAGCTGCACATACCCGTGTGGGTGTACAACTGGATGCCCACCATGTGGGAGCGCACAAGGAGGGCGCTGCGTGGTAGGGGTGGAGCCATCGTGGGCGGATTCAGCGCGGAGGACCTGAAGGACGCGCCCCCACCGAGGCTCGGCAGGGTTGATGCGCCCACACTGTGGCGGAGTCTGAAGGAGTTCCTCGAATTCATCATTCCGGTAGCCGAGGCCTCGAATGTTAGGCTCGCAATGCACCCCGATGACCCCCCAGTGGATGAGTTGCAGGGGACAGCGAGGATCATGAACAGTGTGGAGGCTTTCAACAGACTCCTCGAACTCTCACCGAGTGAGTTCAACGGCATTACACTGTGTCAGGGTAACTTCACTCTTATGACGTACAACCTCCCAGCCACGGTAGCCCACTTCTTAGAGAGGGGAAGGGTTTTCTTCGTGCACTTCAGAGACGTCAAGGGGGATAGGCGAAGCTTCGTGGAGACATTCATAGATGAGGGTATGACCAACCTCTACGCAACCATGAAAGAATACGTCAAACACGGTTACTACGGCCCATTCAGAGTGGACCACACCCCAACACTCGCAGGGGATACCTCCCAGATATCCACACCGGGCTACTCATCTCTCGGAAGAATACACGCGATAGGCTACATCCAGGGCCTGTTCAGGGCGGCCATATCCGAGCTAAACAAACAATAGAAGTAGCCACGCCGACGACTGTGACTGCTTGGCGGTTATACACCACCCTTTGATGCGAACAGTGTTAGACCTCTCACTTATTACAGCAAGCAAATCGATTCGCCTCTAATTTAAGAGGTAAACCGTCATAAACACTTGGACGCCGTGTCCCCCGCACATATTGCCAAGACGGGGTCTGAACTATGATTGGGAACGCGCATCAACACAACACAGCCCAGAGCTATTTGTAAAAAGGGTAAATCATTGGGGATAAGAATTATACACCCCCGAGATTTAGCGAATTATTTGTGGTAATCTATGGGCGCTAGTAATCGGTTTGATTCTAACCGGACAACGCACGGTGAAGTTACGCCTCCCCGGTTCTCCGTTGAGTTTATGGATCGGGAAGTGGATCCGACCCAAGACTTTTACAGTTACGCTGTTGGGGGATGGGTCCGCAGACAGAAGCTCCCTGAGGATAAGGCGATTTGGGGAGCCTTCGCTGAGCTTGGAGAATACAACATGGAGCTTCTGCGTCGAATAGTTGAGGAGGCGGCTTCCGATGTTGGGTCGCCCCCCGGTGGCCCCAGCAGACTTGTGGGCGACTTCTACTCGTCGGGGATGAATGTGGACCTAATAGAGCGTCTAGGCTTCAAACCGATATCTGACGACTTGAATATGATTAACGCGGTTGGCGACCTAAGCGGGCTGATACGCGCTGTGGCGAAGCTGCACATGGTGGGTGTCCAAGGACTCTTCAACACCTTCTCTAGGGCTGATAGGAAGAATAGTGGGGTGTACGCGCTCTACATATATCAGGGTGGGCTCTCGCTTCCAGACAGGGAGTACTATCTGGCTGACAGGTTTGGAGAGGTTAGGGAGCGCTTCAGGGAGCACGTTGCCAGGGTGTTCGGCTTGGCGGGTGTCGACGCCGACGAGGCTCGTAGAAGGAGTGGCGTTGTGCTCGACATCGAGTGCACACTTGCCAGGATTAGCCGGAGCCGTGTTGAGCTCAGGGATCAGGAGAAGAACTATAATAGGGTGGGGTGGGACAACCTCGTCTCCGAGTATCCCAACACCCACTGGGATGTTTATCTAGGGGTGAGCGGTGTGCCGCGCGTTGAATACGTGGTTGTGGGTCAACCCGAGTACATAAGGGCCCTGGACGGGGAGCTGGCTGGGAGGCCTCTGGAGGATTGGAAGACCTATTTGACGTGGCATCTACTCCACGCAAGCGCACCCTTTATGCACTCCGCAATCGTGGAGGAGGACTTCGAGTTCTTCCACAGGGTGTTGCTCGGCCAGCTGAAACCTGAACCACGCTGGAAGCGTGTCACAAGGCTAACCGATGAATTGATGGGTGAAGCCCTCGGTCAACTATACGTTCAAAGACACTTTCCGAGGGAGGCGCGTGAACGGGTGCAGGTGCTCATCGAGGATATTAAGGCGGTGTTGAGGGACAGAATAGCCAATTCGAGCTGGATGAGTGATGACACGAAGAGGAGGGCTCTCGTGAAACTAGATAGGCTAACCTACAAGATAGGTCACCCAGAACAATTCCGCGACTACTCCAGTGTACAAATAATAAAAGAGGACTTCTTGGGGAACATCAGACGGCTCAACACCTTCGAAAGGCAGCGCCAATACCGCCGTGTCGGTCAAGCGGTGGATAGGGGTGAGTGGATGATGTCCCCGCCAACCGTTAACGCCTACTACTCACCCACCAATAACGAGATAGTCCTACCGTCAGGCATACTGCAACCGCCATTCTTCGACGTGGAGATGGATGACGCCGTGAACTATGGGGGTATAGGGAGCGTGATAGGCCACGAGCTCACACACGGCTTCGACGACCAAGGCCGCAGGTTCGACGCTGAAGGCAACCTAACGGACTGGTGGACACCGGAGGATGAAGAGAGATTCAGGCAGCGCGCCCAGAGGGTGGTTGAAGTGTACAGCGCGTTGGAAGCCCTACCACAAGCACGCGTTAACGGCGAGTTAACCCTCGGCGAAAACATAGCCGACCTGGGAGGTTTGAGGATAGCCTACGACGCACTGCAGCGACGACTCGCAGCTGAGCCTGAGAAGAGGCGACTCATAGATGGGCTCACACCGGAGCAGAGATTCTTCATCTCCTATGCGCAAATATGGCGTCAAGTCATACGTGAACAAGAGTTAAAGCGAAGACTCACCGTGGATCCACATTCACCTGGAAAGTTCCGTGGAACCATACCCGTGGTAACCCACCCAGACTTCCCGAAGGTGTTCAACACTGTGAGGCTACCCAAGCTAGCGGACACAATCAAGGAGGATATATCTGTTTGGTAACCCCAAATTCGTTAGCTACGGAGGACACCGCTCTACTATGAGGCGTTACATCAAGATGTGCCCACAGTCTCTCGATTAACCTAGCCCTAGAACCGTCGCATGAAATGGGGGGTAGCATCTTTCTCTAGTCATATTAAACCTTCAACCACTATACAGCCGCAGCCACCCCTCAGGTGTAGCTATTATTGAGACACGCATTTAGATGTCCAACCCAAACCTAACACGCCTAACCAGAATAATACTTTGATTACACAATAATATGGTTAAACACCCTATGTTATGTGCTGTCGTAAGATTTGATACTTAGCAGAATAGGCCACTAGGTTATTAGCAGGGTTATAGCCATTCGTTGGTAATGAGGTGACCCCCTATGGGAGAAGCGGTCAACGACGGTAATTTCTGGTGCAAAACGCTTATAGTCGAAATACGCCTAGCGTAGATATGGCTGGGTGGGGGTTTAGGAGCGTATTCTTCGCGGCCGTATGTATTGTTATAGTGATATTGTCCGCCGTTTTCTTTATTATTAGCATCAGGCCACCCGCATCCCCCAGCAACGGGTCAACTACGTCCTGGGTATCAGAGTTCTCCGTGTGTGGGTCCAACACAGATATATGCTGCGCGGTGGACCACTGCCTCCGTTCAGCTAGGGTGGCGGTTGTGGAGCCCGTGTTCACGACAACCGCGTACTCCTCGTTTTACTCGTTTTACTCCAAATACGCAGGCACCCATACGGGTGTATACATAAAGAAGGACCTAGACCTGCTGAACACAACGCTTAAGGAGGGCTGGGGTTTCAGCTACAGCCTCTACTCATTCATTACATCCAGCTTGGCGGAGAAGGCTGGGCTGATTGTGGGGAATAACACCCGGATAATCACAGATGTTGATGTGAATAATGGGGGATTATTCGATTCACGCGGTGTGAGAAACTTCGACGTCGTTATACTTGGTTTCACCGAGTATGTAACCCTTAAAGAGTACCTCGCCTACAAGAACTTCGTCGCCAGCGGTGGACACCTCATAATTCTCAGCGCATGCAACTTTTTAGCAGAAGTTTCATATGACCCCTCCACAAACAGGGTTAGCTTGGTTGAGGGTCACGGTTGGGTGTTCAACGGCACAGCGGCCTGGAGGGGTGTTTACGCAAGGTGGTACACTAATAACACGGACTGGGTGGGGAGTAACTACGCGCTCTACTCTGCTAGAGGCTACACCATCAGTGGGGCGGTGGCCAACACAACCCACCCACTCAGCGTTTTCCTGAGAACCAGGTTTTCAACACTCTTATTCAACGACTATGTCCCCCACGAGGAAAACATCATAACCAATTCGAGCGACATCATAATCGCCTACTGGCGACTCTCTTATTCGAAACACCCCGACTGGGTTGTAGCCATCTACGAACATAGGTACCAGCGTGGAAGCCTCATACATTTAGGAGTATTCGGCACCGACATCCTATCACAGGACAAGGCACTACAATACTTTGTGCTCGCGTCAATATACTACTTTATCAACTACCCCCACCCCTACACCATCTGAGAAGACATCCACACCTATGGTCGAGACATAGAACCCCTAAAAGATAGGAACCAAACTCCCTCGTTTCTCCATATGCTATAAATATATGGCCGACCCAGAGGAGCCCAACGGGGGGGGGGTCGCTAATCACTTCCACCACCCCCAAGTTTAACCGTTATTATCCTTGGGTAAACCCAAAAACAGCGGGAACACGTAGAAAGGTGGTTTAGCATGTGGCCCAAACTCTATCCATACGTATAGTTCAACAAGAACAGTGAAACCCACCCCAGAGACACGCGCTGAAAACAACACTACAGCCATCGGTCCATCTACCTGTACCTATAGGATTCTTTACTTAGTTGCGTAAAGCTTAGTGCAGCCCACCGATTTTCAGGGAGCTATGTTTAGAAGAATAAGATTGGTGAACGCCTTCGGCATACTGTGGTTTCTACTCACACCCTTGGCTATACACGAGGATTACCCCCTCGTAGACGCCCTCGGAATCGACATCAAAACATACTATATGGGGCTATACATCTGCAGTAATCTAGTAATACTACTCGTGGTCCTTGCCAACATCGACCACTTTCTCCATCAACCGCAACCCCAAAGATAGGTGGAACTATTAGCTTAGATTGGCGACCAGCTCCTCCAAGCGTTTTGCCTCCTCCTTTATCTTGCTTAACCCCAACGTTGGATTATTCCACTCATCTTCTGAGACCACTATGTATTCGACGTTCGATTCTTTGATGTGGCATAACGCCTCCATCCTTTCAACAACGCTGAGCTTATCCACCCCCCTAGCTACAATCACCAAGTCTATATCGCTTATATCCTTATAGTCGCCACGCGCCCGGCTTCCAAAGACGTACACATCCACAATATTCATTTTCCCCCTAGCCTTCTCCACGAATCGAGCCGCACGCTCCAGCATCAGCTTCTGGCTTAGGAGCGCAGATTTTGCCCTACCCACTCCAAAACCCTCCTTGCATGATCAATCAATTCCTCAGCCGTCTTCCTAGTATATATTTTTGGGGGTGTCGCGTTCGCGGCGTCTGGGAACCTCGAAATAGTATAGTGAACTCAGAGCTTTTCGAGGTCCTCCATTATGGGTGACAAGTCCAACCCCGTCTGTTTTTGGATCTCCTCACCCAGCTCTACCAAGTTATGCGATTACAAAACCCTTCCATGTTTGTAGAGTAACGCCTTCAGAGCCTTCTCCACCGACTGCTGTGAATGAAACGCTGCTGCCCAATAGAACCCAGATGAGAAAGCTGTAAAGCAACCGCATACTGTCTCGCCTGTTCAGACCACTTCCCAGCGTCTTCCATAAAACCAAAGACCCCCTGAGGCTTATATACCTCAACATTCCGAACACCGCTACATAATTTGGCCGCCCAACGCACTTCGGCATAACTCGCTTAGCAAGTCTATACATACAGCTATCAATTCGGTTACTTTCAGTCCGAGCGGGGTTCTTCTTCGACTAATAATAACGGTACCGGGGCTTAGTAAGTATAGTTGCCTAAACAATTAAACATCACGTTAACCGAGCCATGTTCCTATCAACTGTGTATGGGGACGTTGGTTCGAAGCCTATAATAAAGCCTCGTATAGCTTCCGATAAGTCACTCCAGTAACCTTCACTCGTTCACTCTTCCTCAGCTAAAAGATTCTGCATCCTAATAACTCCAACTTTAGGGGTTTGTGCCAAGGGGGGTAGCAGTCCGGAGATGGAAACACAGATTTCGAAAATATTCGCGAACCAAACCTCTCCTAAAAACATAGTAAGCCCCTGAAGGCGGTATAGGGCCGCGGTGAGCAACAGTTCAATGAAATCATGCTTAGAAGCCTAGGAAGTAGTGTCGGTATGCTCGCTTCATCTGGCAGCTCAGATTGTCAAGTGCAGATTATACACTAGCGCGGATTGCTCAGAGAATCATTCTTAAATTAAGGTGATCCCTTTGAGGTTTAGCAGCCGTAAATAATACTTGGAGCGACGCGTAAAACTTAGACAAAGGCACCCTGTAAGTGGGTTAAAGCCGGTTAAAAAAGGGTTGGTGGGTGGTTGTGTCCCACTGAACAGAGCAAAACCCTTGAATGCGGCCTCATTGATTCGCAGTAGGACGGTATCGTTCTATTTCGTGAATTGGCCTAAGAAGTCTGATCTTTGCGCCTTCCATATCGACCATTGGGTATATTTTTTGTGTTAGCTCTCGCCAGGCATCCCTTTCTCTAGGGTCATTCGACTCTCTAAACTTGCCGTATGCAGCGTAACTGGGAAACTCCCACCATTCTTCAAAATCGAAGGGTGTACCCCCAGCCTCTTGCAAATATGTTCCAACATATCTTGCGCCGGTCTCCTCCTCTATCTTCTTCCGTATTTTCCGCGCTTCCTCAGACTTAAGCCACTCGAGGTACTTGTTCCCGCTTCCATCCCTAAGATCAAAGTTGACAACCCAGTACACGGTCATGATGTCTGACCCCCGCGTTAACGGGAGCGTTCCATCATATATATGTTTGGTTTACACATTTTAGTAAACCCCCATCACGTGTGCAACGATTGTCGAGTTGAGAAATGAGAAACATTCCTAAGACCCATGATATCCACGTTGAGAGGGCCGCTCCAAGCCGTATCTCATCTGGAAGCATCGAATCAGCTAAGAGCTCAAACCCACCCCCAAGTATGGCGGCCAAGTTCTAAGATAGCACCCCTCGCCACATGGTTTAACACGATAATTCGCAATCTTAGTCAAGATGAGAGGTTCAGAGATGAGCGAATAACGCTCATCTAAAATGATCCAAGTATAAGCCCCCCACCTCCGATTTGGCCTTGTACACATAACAGGCAGAGTCCTTGAACCCCCACCAACCCTCCAGCCAAGATCTACGAGTGACGTGTTCACATACTTAGAAGCATACCCACCAACCATCTATCCCGGGCACACTGTCACACCTATTCGGGCCCCCTCAAACGTACACACATCAAATTTTGCTTAATCTCACCCAACAGTCTAAACAAGTCTAAATCATCCATAAACCCAAATTACTAGGTGATGGCACCGCTAAAAAGAACACTATAATCACGATGAATATCAGTGCGTAAACCCATAAAGCCGATGCCGGTCGACCACACAATAGACCATGGCCATATCAGCGTGGTGGGGCACTATAAGAAAATCAATCACGCATAGTAACCCTCGTTATTAAAATATACCCCTCCCACTAATTTGGTAGGCATCATTAAAGCAAAACTGATACATCACGGAAATTCGTTTCTCAAGAATCATCAAAGCTAGTGTTTCACATAAACACCGGGCCATAACACGTACAAAACGTGAGATTAACCAACACCTCGAACCTAGTAAACCCATAACAGCCTTGTATTTCGGCCACTCTGCAAGCATTTTAGATGTGTTTACACCTAGGAGTTATTATCTTGAAAGGCCGGTGTTCTGGGGTTGGAAAGGTTTATTTTCTAGGCTGGAGTATGGGTCTTTGATGGGTGTGTTTGGGGCTTGCACATATATATGGATTCATAGATGGGGTGGTGAATCGCCTTTGAATGCCCCTCTCTTCATGTATCGGGATAAAATGATGATTTTATCCCAAAAATAAAGATAAAAACATTCACACCCTCATAGTAAATAACTCCATTAAGAAACACACAAAGAGAAATGCAACCAAGTATACATAGAGACAAAAATATATTCTGCGGGTATATGGTGCAAAAACACCGAGAGAAGGGTTTCTAACAAAATAACTCCTAGGTGTAAACAAGCTAGAAACCCATCGTAGCAGGGTACGAATAACTCGCATGTGTTAGGGGTTGAGGGGCTCTGATGTGTGGCCCGCGTTGTTGGAGGTTGATCATTGTGTTGGGGGGTAGTTTTAAGGTGGAGGGGATACTATCATAGTTTTCCCCACTGTGACATAACACCATATTCCTATGCCGCATTGGGATATGCCTAGTTTTTCGATGGTGATTTGTTTAGAGCCGAGCTGAGTGTGTGAATAGTGGTGTGCTTGTTGGGTCGCCTATGTCTATATTGTTACGGGTGCTCAATGTAGTCCTGCCTCCCCCGAAGTAGCGGTGGTGGTGTTGGAGGCAGGGCACGGGTTGGCTGGACACAACCCTCTCCCCTGAACCAGCCACTACACTCGCCGAGGCGGAGGCGGTTAACCTATCACTGAACATGTGGCCACGAAGCCCACAAGATAGGTGTGATTTGCCTCGATGGGCACCGCGGGCTTACATGGCTAAGCTTTGAACCAAAGCGTGCCCACACTCGAATTATAGGCGTAGAGCTCCTCCCCACTCATAGGTGAAGGCAACATAGCAGTGCACCGGGGCAATGGGCAGCCACCCCTCACAGCAACCATGGCGCTCAGTTATGGATTCGGATACACGCGGTCACTCGTACACAGGCTAGTAATCTGCACATACACATTCATTAGGGGTAGTCCCCATGGCTCGAGGCTGGTCAAACAAGTATACGCTGGCCACAACGATGACCATCACATAGCTACCAGTAAGACTAGGATAAGCGGTCTAACCGTTGAGAGGCGTCGACCCCTAGCAGAGGCGCCTTAGATGGGAAAGACATCTAGATAAATATTGTTTGAGCCGTATATCCATCCCCTACCGCGCCACGTTATCCCTGCAATATACGCCTAGTAGTGTGATGAGTGACTGATTGTTGGGCAGTAGTTGGATCTGGGCTGTGGTCAGTCGAACGCTATTACTATACCATTTGGGGAACACAGGGGTGTGACTGTGGGTCACTATAGGAGGTCCGAGTTCAAATCAACCAATGCTTAGGAGGAAATGAGGAAAATCGTGGATAGGGTTTCCTATGGGTGGGTCTAATTTGGCTACAGCTTCTATGTCTTTGGTTTAGTCTATGGTGTAACAGGGTCTTTTTAAGGGTCTGTAGAGTGTGATTCCACATGATTTATAAGGTGCTGTGTAGTCTTATTACACAGATGATTGAGGAGCAGAATCCTTGGTGGCTTGGAAGGGAGCATATCTATGAGCACGAGGTGTTCAGGAGGTATGCTGACTCAAAGGTGAAGTGGGTTCCAGATGTTTTAGGCAAGCTTTCGCTTGAGCCTTACTCCCTCAACTTTATAGTTGGTGCTAGGCAGGTGGGTAAGTCCACCGCGCTTCTATTATTGGCGAACACACTGCTTGATAGGGTTAAACCTGAAGCGGTTTTCTATTTCAGCTGTGATAAGCTTGCGGATTACAGGGAGCTTGACCAGGTGCTTGTTGAGTATCTGAGGTTTAAGGAGAGAAGTGGTGTGGAGAGCGCTTACATCCTCCTAGATGAGGTAACATTCCCCCGCGAGTGGTATAGGGCTGTAAAGTATAGGGTGGATAGGGGTGATTTCTCTAGGGATGTGCTGGTGCTAAGCGGCTCGCTGTCGATGAGGGCTAAAAGGGAGATCGAGACCTTCCCCGGGAGAAGAGGGGGCGGTAGGACGCTGCTTATGAGCCCGCTGAGTTTCTCGGAGTTCGTGGAGATACATGGTGTTAGAACACCTCGTGGGGACATAGGCTACGCGCTCACTGAGTCGCAACGCCTCCTCCCACTGAGCAGTAGACTCTCAGAGCTATTCGAGGTCTACCTAGAGTCCGGGGGTTTCCCCAACCCCGTCAGAGACATAATGGTGGAGGGCAGGGTGAGGTCTTCAACCTCCTCTGACTTTATTTCGAGTGTGAGCGCGGATTTAGCCAAGCTGAGAAGAAGTGAGACGTTCTTCAAACTCGCCGTTAGGGGGATACTCGAGAAGGCTTCATCACAGGTGAGCTATCACACCATAGCCAAGGAGTTCGGTGTTGGCACAGTCAAGACCGCGATAAGCTACATAGACCTCCTCAGAGACCTCTACCTCCTGAACATGCTTGAGGCGGTCGACCCAAGCAGTGGACTACCGCTACCAAAAAAGGAGAAGAAGCTATACTTCACGGACCCATTCATATACCACTCGTTCTCAAAGTGGGTGATGACCACCCCACCGGACACAACTAAACTCGCGGAGGCAGCGGTCGTAAACCACCTATCCCTAGTTGGGAACCCCGGCTACATCAAGTTGGACGGCGAGGTGGACATCGCCCTCACCGGGCTCGGCTTAGCCTTCGAGGTAAAGTACGGAGCCAAGGAAACACCAACAAGGAGGGTGATTGGGAAACTCAAAAAGGTTTACACACTAAGCAAAACAACCATAGATGACGGCGTGATACCCATACCCCTCTTCCTCGCATCCCTAAAGGTGGGCGCAAAACAAGTGGAGCTAGCCTAAAACCCAGCCACCCACCCCGAACCCGTACGGAACAGACCCTACGAAGCTAAATCAATGTGGAGCCTGCACTGGATGGTATCCATCCCACCTAAGCCTTTCCCCCAAGCTGGGCCTGAGCCCACTCACGTATCTTTGAGGACTTCCACTTCATGGCTTCATGCAGGATGCCAACATCTTTGGTATGCGCGTAAACAAACTTGAATAGATACAGCCGCGTACTAGTTTCCATCCTCTCACTGAGAAACCCCCTCACCAGGTCGGTGAGCTCGGCATCCACCAGGCTTCTTTCCTCGGTGACCTGGCAAATAGCCTTGAGCCTAGCCTCGAAGTCAGATGTGGACTTTTTAAGCTCTGAGAGCCGCTTTAACAGCCGCTTGATGATGACGCTTGGCTCACGTGAACCATCAAGCAGGTACACCAAGAGGTCCTTTAGAGCTCGAACATCACTCTTGTTTGTAAGCATCAGGGGTGTCGGTAGCTGGAGAAATATTTTCTCTAGGTCCTCATGTGTCAGGCATGTTATCCTGCATAGCTCACCATATGAGGAGTGGCCTTTACTGGACACCAAGAAGGGTTGGAGGTTGAAGATCAAGTTTTGCTTAGCCTTACTTATACCCTCCAACTCCAAATCCCTCATCTCTATGCCAAAGAACCGCATGGTCTCTACTATTGGGTTCACATAGTGTGGCTCGGTGAGGAAGGAGAGGAGCCTCGGATTCCTGTTTAACTCATCCACCAACTTGGAGAGAAACGCTTCCTTAGCCTCCACACTTGAGGCGGAAGCGTGCTGGATTACGCGGGCCAACGCCTCCCTATCCTCCCAGTTAAACACGCCGTTCTCACACAAGAAGACCGCTACCTCCACAACGTATGAGGGCTCCGTGTCCTCACAGTACTCGTAAGCCCCCCTGGGAAGCTTCTCCTCTTCGTAGTCGGCTAGCAACCCGATGTACTCTGAAGCCAACCTAAGCCTCGTATCCAGCTCCACCGAGCCGTCCAGGGCTACACTGTAAACAGCACACCCAAGATAATCCATACAAAACAACACTACAGAAAGCCTACGACTAACTTCTTCGGCATCACGATCAGAGTGGCCATATACTCGGGTAGCGTACTCCCTAATCGCACGGGCAGCTATAGCCGCAAGCCTCCGGTCGCCCACAATCGAGCCAACCAAGCCTCTAATCCGAGCGCCCATATACACCTACTCACGATATATCCTAAGCCAACTACGTAAAAAGCTTGAGCCACCCAGAATACCCGGGTTAGAACACGGATAACACTTCTCTTCCCTAGAGCATCCTCAAAAGCCAGCCAAGCCGGTGAGTATGGTCAGGCTAAGTGTCCCCACACTCAAACAAACAAGGGTCAGTTAGTGAATGCGTAAGTCTTCTAGTTGTGAATGGCTCACTGCAATAATATGTGTGGTGGTAGGCAGATGTCTTGGGTGCCTTGTGAGCCGAGCCGAACTCAGTTGGTCGAGAGGCTAACCCCTATTTGAGGGGCTAACCCCAATGTGCTTTTTAGACAGCGATAGGTATCTTTGGGCGCCCCGCGCATCCGTTAAATGTATCTCCACGGGAGCCTCGAAGGGTAAGCCGTAGCTATCCATGGCCTTGATAAGGATCTCCCTCCTCAGCTTAAGTGATTCACTCGGCGATATCGGTTTTGAAGTTATGATTAGTATGTCGATGTCGCTTAGGGCGGTCACCCTATCCTCCGCGACCCCACCGATAACGTACACCTTCGCATCGGGGTCAAACTCTACGGCCGCCCTAGCCACGCTATCAGCGTATTCACGCCACCTCCTAAGGTGTCCCATCCTATATTTAACCCAGCTTAGCAATTCTTTCCACCTCTTCTAGGAGTCTAATAAGGGTGCGTGCACCATCGAGAAGTCTACCCGCTGCTTCAGCGTCGTAGTCTACCTCCCCATACCTAGCGTCGATATACGCGTTCTCAAGGTCAATTAGTGAAGACCTACTCTGCCTTACATGTTCGGACACCTTCTCTGCTAAATCCATATAACCCGCATCCCTAAGGAGCCTCGATGTGTAGCCAACGAGTTCTCTTAAGCCGTGCCCAGCATACTCCCTACCAAAGAGCTCTAATATAATGGCCTTTACAAATAGTTGAGCCGCCTGCTCGGCGTGGAAACACGCGACATCGTAAAATCCCTCCCGGAAATCTGATTGGGCGTCATCCAATAGCCTCCACGCCCTAGCCTTAAGCCTCTCAACCCTCTTACCACTCACATAATCAATCTTACAACCCAGCCTAATAAGGCGCACGATGCCAGAAAGAGTATAGGGATCAATGAAAACCCAACCACTAGACCTCCATCTAGTACTATAGGACACCGTTTAAAACCATTAATGATGAGCCAAAAAACTTTGAGTAGAACGGCTCACCCGTGTTGTTGAGTTAGAAGCAAGATTTAACGCCCAAACAACACTGTTGTATAGGGTAAGTGAGTAGGGCATTAAATTATTAGGACATTAAATCATGAGGTGGACTTAGATGTCCGGTTTGCATCGTGTGATACCACACTTATCAGCGGGTTTTCTAGAAAGCGTGAAGTTAGCCGTAGGTGTCCGAATGGTTCCAACTATGGGTCTCCGTGTTTGTGCTGTTGGGTATGGTTATCTCCTTGGCTTTTGCAAGCACCCGCTCCAAGTCGGCTTGGGGGTCGTGAGTCCGGTCTGAGTTTTCATCGTTGAATAACCCAACGGGTAATGGATACGTCCTGCTTGAGTCGGGTAGGCACGCATACATCTTTATTTTCCTTGTGAGGGGGGCCAGATTGGATCGTATATAACCCATGAAGCATACGTAGTCTCCTAGGGGCACATGGTGCTCGGTGTAGTGGTGTCCTAAACCATCCGTGAGTTCCCTCGACAGATAGGGGATCCTCAACACATACTCCCTGTACTGTGTGAATGTGTTTTGATTTGTGTGCGCCATTAAGCAGACACACGTGCACGCCTCCCGTGGCTGAGTCATCAAATACTTTGATATTAGACCCCTCCCCAAGAGGTGGTTCGAATAGTGGTAGAGGAGTAATCTATCGCTTCTAATAACACCATATTTCCGCACCAATAGAAGTGACATATCTGTGAAATTCATTGCAGCGTCAACCTCCAACTCTCTGAGCAAGAGCAAGTCTAGTTTATCTAGGCGTGGTCTAACCATATGTCCACGTGAACCCTCCTCCTCGACACGCGGTGTGAGAACGTCCCAGTCGAACAGCGGTTCACCCCTCCTCCGATCCGTATATTTGGGTCTAAGGCTGAAGCGGTTAACCACGGGGACCCATAGCATTATATGATTCGAGAAGACCACCCTGAGCCAGTAGCTTGAAGACGCGCAGGTATTCCTCCAAACGTGGACCCATGGGTCCGTAGAGTACACCGAACAATTCATATGAGGCATTGGTATTCACGGCTAAAAGTTTGAGGCTTGAGACCTCCCCAAACACGTCGAGCGGCCTGATCGAGTATTCCCTTGAGAGAGTGACCTCTAAGAACACGTGAGTCAACCCAAAAGCCCGGTGTTTGGTGCGGCCACAACCCGTACACCGAGTCTATTACGCATCCTCCTATAATCCTCTATCGCCCACGTGTATGGTGTACCGACGAGGCGGCTTAACTTCCTGATACTCCTCGGCCCAAACTTCATCAAGCTACGCACAAGCAAAAGGTTACTCCTATCCAAATCCGAAGTGGGTGAAGAAGTTGTACCCAAACTTCTAGCATAATCCTTCGACGCTTTAAGCCGTGTCTTATCCATTGATTCCACCTTTGAAAAGAATCTTTTTGACTTAGTAATCTTGATTGAACAGATATTTAAGAACATAATTAATAGAAAAGTTAATAATGTTAATAATAATATTAAAGATAGTAATGTTGCCTAACCTAAGAATCCACATCTCCCCAGTCGGCTTCGAGGTACGCAGGGTCACTGAGCCACCCATAAGAATGCAGGCTGACAGAGTTCACCTAGTAACCCATAAACCCAGTGATAACGCGCGCAACTACTACGCGAAGATAAGGTAGGAGCTTAATAGAATGTATAGGCACATCGAGGTCCGAGAGATATTCGTAGATGTTTGGGACCTATACTCATGCGTCCAGAAGTTCCGTGAGATAATAACAAGCGAACACGAGGCGGGCAACCACGTCTACGTCAACGTCTCAACCGGGACGAAGATCACAGCCATAGCTGGTATGCTCGCCTGCATGCTTTGGAATGCCACACCATACTATGCCCCACTCTCCTACTCTAACTACAGGATCAAACCAGATGTGTCATCGGTAGAGCAGGTGGGTGACCCAGTGGTGCAACCAGTCTTCGAGGCCAGGGAGCCCAAGCTCGAGGCGCTCGTGGTGTTAGGCCTAATCGAGAGGAGCGGTGGAAGCATAAGAAAAAAGCAGCTAATCAGGGAACTCGAGCAAATAGGTGTAATCAAGCTCAGAGATGAAGCTAAAACCGAGCTCACCGAGGCAGCCAAACACAGCCAGCTACGCGCACTGCTTGACCCGATGCAGAACGAGTGGGGATACGTTAAGATTGAGGCGAGCGGTAGACACAGCACAGTCAGCCTAACAGAGAAAGGGAAAACAGCCCTCAAAATATTCGGTACATAGGACAACTAACCCAAACCACATAAACACACAAAATAAAACCACTCAACCACTACATCCTGTTGACACATCATAAGCAGAAGCAAGTATGAGACATACTTGGTAATCCAATGTTCCCAAACGCTTAAGTGCACAATCGAATGATAGCCTACATGTCCTCGAAAAACTGTCCTGTGTGCAAGGCGAGTGTGCCGGATGGCGCAACCTTCTGCCCGAATTGCGGGGCAAACCTCCTCTCACCCACCCCATCAGCACCCACCGGGAACCTCCAGTACCAAGCGCAGCAGCCAACACAACCCACGCCTGAGCCCCCACAGATACCTACACCACAGCAGCCTCAAAGACCCACAGGAGTTGTTATACTCACCATACTGGAGGTGATTGCCGCGGTGTATACGCTCTTCGCTGGAGCGGCAGCGGGAACACTCTTCGCATTCGTAGCACCAGTCCTAGCGGGCCTAGGAGGGCTATTCATATTAATCGGCCTAGTGGAGCTCCTCCTCGCATGGGGTCTCTACACAGGTAAGAACTGGGCCAGGATAGTGGCTATAATCTTCGCGATAATAGGCCTCCTAGCGATACCCATAGGCACAGTAATAAGCATCATAATACTATACTACCTGACAAGACCACACGTCAAAGCCTTCTTCGGTGTAAGATAACCACCCTACAATAGATAGAAGCCATGTGTACACTCGGGTTAGAACAATTTTCCATGCCTCCTCCACCGCTATTGGTTACCCGCAACTAGTGGACGAACCGCGTACCCCACAACCCAGACCCCCACCGAGTTATCATAGAGCATACGGGCGCAATCAACCATTCTTTCTTACACTCTGAGATGACTCGAATACAGAAATTCGTTGACGGTGTGTTATGATGTGTCTATCACGGTGGTTTTTAGGTTAGTCATTTCATACACGGTGTACACCCCCCCAAGCCTACCTATACCGCTCTTCTTACCACCCAGACCACCGAATGGTTCCTGTGGTTCCCAGTAGAGTGTTGACTCGTTAACCAACACTTGGCCAGTCCTCACCTGATCCACGAATTTGAAGGCTCTGCTAATATCCCTAGTGAAGACCGCCGCCTGCAATCCGTAGATGGTGCTGTTTGCGAGCTCGAGTATCTCATCGTCACTTGAGCCGCGCATAACTGGAGCAACTGGGCCGAAGGTCTCATCCCTGTTGAAGAGCATTCCGGGGGTGACGTCCACAACAATCGTGGGCTGGTAGTAGAGATTCGTGTTGAAACCCTGAGCCCTCCCACCACCTAGGAGCACCTTGGCGCCCTTCCCCACACCATCCCTGATGTGCTCGTCAACCTTCTTCACGGTGGGCTCATTATTCATCGGACCCACAAGTGTGGATTCATCTAGGGGGTGACCAAGCCTCCAGCGCTTAGCCTCCTCTACGAGGGCGTTCACGAAGCCAGCGTACACCTTTTCGTGCACTATTATGCGTTCAGCAGCGCAGCACACCTGACCCGCATTCGTGAAGCTTGAGATAGCCGTCGCCCGAGCCGCCCTCGTGACATCGGAGTCATCGAGCACAATGAGTGGACCCATCCCCCCACACTCGAGCAGAAGCTTTTTCATACCCGCCCTGCGACTCACCAACTCACCAGTGGAGGTGTGCCCGGTGAGCCCCACACCCGCAACCTTGTCGCTCACAACCATCTCGTCGCCCACCTCCTCCCTCCCGGTGAGGTCGCCGTCCGAGAAAACCAGGTTCACCGCGCCCGGCGGGAAACCAGCCTCCTCCAAGCACTCAACCAGTCTAGCCGCGCTCCCAACAACATAGCTTGAAGGCTTGAATACAACGGTGTTACCAGCCGCGAAGGCGGGAGCAATATACTCTGAAGGTATAAGGTAGGGGTAGTTCCAGGGTGTTATCACACTGAACACCCCATACGGCTCATACCTCAAAAGTATGAGCTTGTTCTTGTCACGCGATGGCATCACTTTACCATCCAGGCGCTTTATGTCCTCAGCCGCTATTCGAAAATTCTCCGCTGTCTCATCGATCTCGGGAAGCGCCTCCGTGGCGTAGGGTTTACCCTGCTCAATAGATAGCTCCCTAGCGAGCGCCTCCCTACGCGAAGAGATTATCTCCGCAGCCCTGTGCAGAAGCCTCGCCCGCTCATAAACAGGCATTGAGCGCACATAATCCTGAGCCTCACTAGCCACATCGATAGCCCTCCTCGCATCCTCCCTAGAACCCCTAGCAACAGTGTACAACACTTCGCCAGTGACGGGGCTCCGCACAGTGAACACATCACCCACCTCAGCCCCAATCCACTTACCACCTATAAAATGTTTCAAATTCATAGTTTATCCACCAAACACTTATACATAGACTGGGACATAATTATAAAATTTTTTAGTACACATAAACTCCTTAAATAGTTTTCAAATCATTTCAAAGCAACACTTAGGGGCAAATACCCACAGCGTTAACACCGCATCCCAGCAGACGTAGGTATCTTATGAGGGTAGGCCGCCGTAAACGGCTCGCTTGAGTCTATCGAAGATAACCAAAACACCTTGAACGCACCTATAATACTCCTTAACCCCTAAAGAGGTGCCTAAAATCATTTTGGGTCTCTCTCCATTAGGCTTAAAATTCTTTGTTTGCTTTATTGCGTAATGAAAAGGGTACCCACCACTGAGCGGGGCCGCAGAAGTCTTGAGAGGATTCTGGAGGCTAGCAAGAAGGTTTTCGCTGAGAAGGGTTATCATAAAGCGAAGATTTATGATATAGCTATCGGTGCAGACGTGGCCTACGGCTTGGTTTACTCTTATTTTGAGGGTAAGAAGGATATTTTGGCTGAGCTTGTAAGGATGATTAACCATGACTTGAGGAAGTATCTGGCTATTAGAACCTCTGGGTTGGGGGATAGGATAAGCGTGGAGCGTGAGGGGTTCAGGGCCTTCTTTGAGTGGTTCCGCGAGAACAAGTTCGCCTACAGAATTCTGAGGGAGGCTGAAATCGCTGACGAGGAGATCTATAGATGGCACTACAGGAAGATCGCGGAAGGATACGCCGAGCGCTTGGAGAAAGCGATGGCTAAGGGTGAAGTGAGGAGGATGGACCCCGAGCTACTCAGCTACGCCCTGATGGGTGTAGCCGACTTCGTTGGTAAACGCTACATCCTCTGGGGGGACTCTGAACTCGACGATAAAAAACTCGACGAGCTATTGGACGCACTCGCCGCGATGCTCACTCCGGGTGAACGAGCATCTTCGCGTTGAGCACCAGCACCACTTCCCCCCTCTGGTTTATGGTCTCACTCGCGAACTCTACGAGTGTGTCACCGTTTCTCTCTGACACCTTGGAGATCCTAACCTCGCAGTGGAGGGTGTCGCCTATGAACACTGGCCTAGTGAACCTCATAGAGTCCACACCGTAGAAGGCTTTAGCATCCCTGAATAACCCAGCCGCGTACCAGAGACCCGTGCTCACTGAGAACGTGAGTGCGCCGTGAGCCACTCTCCTACCGAAGAAGCCTCTGCTTGAGTATTCTTCGTCCGTGTGGAGCCTGTTGTAGTCTCCGCTAAGACCAGCGAATAGCGCTATATCGGCCTCCGTAACGGTCCTCGACGGTGTAGTGTAACTCTGGCCCTCCGCGTAGCGCATCTAGACCACCTCGAGCACGCTGGCACCCCAGGTCCAGCCTGTCCCCGCTGATGCGAGAACAACGAGGTCTCCCCTCCTAATCATACGCTGTTTTGCGGCGATATCGAGCGCTAGGAAGGGGTCCACACCCTGCATGTGCCCGTAGTCTTCGAGGTAGACTGAGCGCTCCTCGCTCAACCCGAGGGAGTCTAGCAGCTCCCTGTGGAAGGACCTCTTCATGTGCACCAATCCCAGGAAACCGATCTTACGCGTTGAGGCTCCCGCCTGCCTAAGTGCCTCCTCCACCACGTACACAAAGTTCTTCTTGGACTCACTCTTCATCCTATCCCTCCACCCCCCAACTTCATGCACAGTCAGTTTCGAGTGGGATTCCCCGGCGTAAACCACGTCGCCGAACCACCCATCAGATAGAAAACTGGATGAAAGCACCTCGTATCGCCCCTCATCCTTAGCTATCAGAGCACTCATGGAGCCATCCGAGAAGTCGTACATAAAAGTTGAGGAGGGATCAGAGTAGTCCACAAGCCAACTCTGCTTCGTGGCCACACTCAGAAGAACGTAGCCTGAACCACTCGCAAGCTTAGAGGAAATGTGGAGACCCACTAGGCCACCAACACACTGCGAGGACACGTCGAACCCGTAGTAGTTTTTGAGCCCAAGCATGTATCCAAGCTTTGGTGCAAGCGTCCACACAAGTTTACCCTTCGCATCCGAGCCAGAGTAGACCACCACACCAATCCTCTCAGCCCTACCATCGACGAGCAGCGGCATCGAACTCCTATAAGCCATCTCCTCAAGCTCCAGCTCCGTCTCCACGGGTTTACGTATCACACCGAGCTTATCCCTCACCACCTCCGGGGGGAGACCGCTGAAGGAGGAAATATCCTCGTACGTGTGATTCGCCTTTGGAATATAGAATCCCATATCGACAATCCTAGCCAAACACACCACCCTCCAAATACATTTTCCTCAGCTCTGACTTCAAAACCTTCCCGTAAACAGATTTAGGAAGCGAGCCAACCCTGATGAACTCCTTGGGGACCTTGTACCCCGCGAGCCTGGTCTTAAGCCACTCCCTCAGCGATTCCAAATTGAGGTTTTCGTTACACACCAAGAATGCCACAGCCTTCTCCCCCCAGTGCTCGTCGGGTACACCCACAACCGCGACCTCACTCACCAAGGGGTGCTCAAGTATCGCTCCCTCAACCTCCGATGAGTAAACGTTTTCCCCTCCACTCTTTATGACATCCTTCACCCTATCCATGAAAACAAAGTCGCCGTCATCATCCACCCTGAAGACGTCGCCCGTATGGAGGTACCCCTCGGCGTCAAAGGGGTTCTCCTCAGCGTTGAGGTAGCCGTCGAACACATGTGGACCCCTGATAAGCAGCTCGCCGTTCTCAGTGAGCTTTGCGTCCACGAAAACCATGGGTTTACCAACACTCCACGGCTTACTCCTGAACCTTTCAGGCGGGATATAGAAGTTGTTGGGCCCAGCCTCAGTGAGCCCGTAACCCTGAAATATCCTTAGGCCGCGCACCCTGAACCTCTCGAACACGGGTCTTGGGAGCACCCCACCCCCAGAGATGAATAGAACACGGCTCAGATCCGCTTCTTGGAAGGAGGTCGTCTTAGTGATGGCGTCAAGCATGGTTGGCACACCCATGTACACCGTGCAACCCCTCGTGGAGAGAACATCCACGGTTTTCTCAGGGTCAAACCTACCCCCGTCTAGGATCACGCTGCCCCCAGCGAATAGTAGGGGTAGTGTGAGCACATTCCACCCACCGGTGTGGTACATTGGCATAGTGTTAAACGTAACATCAGTGCGACTCAGACCCCACGAGATAACGGTGTTTACAGCGTTCCACACTATTTGGCGCTCGGGGATCAACGCACCCTTGGGTTTACCGGTTGTCCCACCCGTGTAGAGGATCATGGCGGGATCCGATTCACCCACACTAGGCAGAGCACTCTTCTCACCACGTATCTCCTCAAGCTTCGGGCCCAGCCCGAAGTGGTCGTCGATTACAAGCTTAGGCTTGGTGTGCTCAACTATGAGCTGCACGCTGCGCTTTTCGAGGTTGGGGTTGATGGGTACAAGTGCTGCGCCAAGCTTTCTGAGCGCGAAGAAGAGGGCGAGGTAGAGTGCACTGTTTGAGGCGATTACGCACACCCTGTCCCCCACACCCACGCTGCGCGCCAGTCCCCCCGCTAGCTCATCGCTTAGCTCGTCGAGCTCAGAATACCTGAACACGCCTAGCCGTAGGTCTTCGACTGCTGGTTTATCCTCGATTTTCGCCCTAGCGCCTAGTAGACGTGCTAGCATTCCTCCTCACGCTCCATCCTAGTGAAAGAGCCCTCTTCAACCCTGTGGACGAAGTCTACAACCACTCTGTTAAACCCCTCCGAACACTCTATGAAGACAAGGTGGCCCGCACCCCTGAAGAAGTGGAGGGCGCTGTTCGCGATCCCCGAGTGAAGCATGAGCGAGTTCTCGTAGGGTACAACCAAGTCCTCGGTACCCGCCGCGATAAGTGTTGGGCACACGACTCCGCGTAGCCGGTCTAGCGCGTCGAAGCCAGCCACCGCGTTAGCCTGGTTGATGAGCGATGTCTGCTCCGGGATCCAGGGTAGCCTTAAATCCACCACCTCCTCGAACTCTTCTTTTCGCTCAGCTAGGAATCGCTTCGAGAAGGCTACACTCATCTTACGCCTAAGCCACTCCCTCAAATCCTGGGCGGGGGGCTCAAACATAATAGCTAACACCTCCTGTGAAGCCGGCTTCCCACGTCTACCAGGACCCGTGGAGCACAGAATCAAACCCTTCACACGGCCCGGGTAGCGCAACGCGAACTCGAGGGCTACCATCCCACCCATAGATACACCTAGGATATAAGCCATATCCAAGCCTAAATGGTCGAGTAAACCCCTCAGATCCTCCGCGAATTCACCCATAGTGTAGGGGTGTTCGAGGCCGTCGGAGAGGCCCACACCCCTATTATCAAACACCACGAGGCGCATATGGGAGGCGAGCGCCCTCTGCTTATACCACATCCAACTCGAGTACCCCCAGCCCTCAACCAGCACAAGGGGCTCACCCGAACCCAAGAGCTCATAGTATATGTTCGCCCCATTAATCTTAGCGTTCACTCCGAGAGCTCCTCCAACCTCAGCCTAGTAGTCCTGGGACCGCTGAGTATTATGAGTGTCGCCACAACCTCGAAGAGCGCGAACACTACGAACGTCCTAACACCCGTGGAGGGGTTAAGCGGATTGAAGAGCGCGAGGAAAACGAAGGGTACAACAGCGCCTCCGAGGTGGCCCACACCGTCAGCCACAGCGAAACCACTCGCCCGCGCCCTCGTGGGGAAGTTCTCAGCCGTGTAGGTATAAGCTGGCACCGCGAACGCGGTGGCGAACGCCCCAAGAAAGGCGCCCACAGTGAGCATCACAGCCGAGTGGTAGGCCACCGCCCCCGCATATAAGAGGGTGCCGATAACGGCCACTGTTGTGGCGCTAGCAACGAGGAACTTCCGCTCCCAAGCGTCCGCGATGAAACTCATGGACACCGCGCCCACGATGTACCCAACGCTTCCAAGCGCTATGTACCACACCGCGGATGTGAAAAGGAAGCCAGCCGCCACAAGCATATAGGGCGCGAAGCCAAGCACCCCGTAGGCGAGCATGTAGTCGAAGAACCAGAAGAGTGTGAGCACCAGCAACCTGAAACCAAACCTCCTATTGAAGAGTTCACGTGTGGGGAAACCCTTCAGAGCCGTTATCTGAAGAGGCGGGGGAATCGGTGGGAGCGAACCCACCCTACTCGCAGAGTACTCCTCCATACGGGCCACTACAAGCTCAGCCTCAGCCACCCTCCCCTTAACACTAAGCCAGCGAGGCGACTCGGGAAGCGTACTCCTCAGGAACACAGCCGCAAACGCGCCTACCGCCCCCAAACCAAACATGTACCGCCACCCCACCGGGGAAAGCGGGATGAGCACCAGCGCGATGAATGGTGTGAGTGCGAAGCCAAGCGCCCCAGCAACATACGCCCACTGAGTAAGCCTACCCCTCAGCTGCGCGGGTGTGATCTCCGACATATACGAGTTAATAATAGAGATCTCCGAGCCAATACCCATACCCGTAATAAACCTAGACACGATGAGAACCCCCGCACTAGTGGCAAGCGCCGAGAGAAGCGAGCCCAACGAGAACACCCCCAAGTTAACGATGAGCCCAAGCCTCCTACCAAGATAGTCACTGGAAGTGGATATCACGTATGCCCCCACAATGTAGCCGAAAAGGGTCGCGGACACCGCAGCACTGATCAAAGCCTCGGTGAGTCCCAGCTGCTTAACCATGGGTGACACAAGTGCAAAGGAGAGAGTGAGGATATCGTAGAACGCGAAGAAGTAACCCACACCAAGGATCACCAGCCAACTCCTAGGATAGGGGCGCACAGGGATGCGGTCTATCCTAGCAACCACTTCAGCAAGCTTAGAAATATTTGATTGCTGACTCATGTGTCAATTCCTTAGCAGAGTCACTAATAAACATTTTCAACCCCCAAATACCGATGAACCCCACACCGAAGATACCCCTCCAAAAACAGGATCCAAGAACAAAGCCAGTAAGTGTACCCTAAACCCGTCCACGAACCACCCTACCCTATTTATTTCTGTCTTTTAGAAACAATGCGTAATCGGGACGCACATTGCCGGCTGAATACTAGGGCTCCACATGACTGGGGTCCTCTATGTCTCATCCAAGACTACGTAAGAACGGGTCAATAAGTGATCACCCTTACAAGAGTCTCATTCTTTGATGGCCTATCCCAATGGTTTTGGACCCTACACTTAATCTTTTGCACAACGCCAACAATCTTGTCTATCGCTATCCCCTAAAATTTTGAGTCCAATATTCTGTTACCGGTTCCATTTGTATAAGGTTTGACCGTACGATATATACTTTAGCCAAGCCCTATGTAAAAGGACGCAAAGGGGCATCGGTTGAGACAGAGCGTAGTGATCGATGTAGCCCTAAATGGTTATCTAGCCATAAGCTTAGCTTAGGACTCCAACAAAAAAGAAGATTAGGTTTGGAATAGCCGTGCCGGTGTTGGCTGTGCTCAGTGCCGCCTTCTCCTTATGAACACTACTAGGAGGGCGATGATAACCACGACGATAACTAGGAAAACCGCTCCGGCTACGGCCGAACCTCCCTGACTCGTCTGGCTCTGGGTAGTGCTTGAAAATTGAGTGGTGCTCGGAGACGAGGAAGATGATGTAGATGGCAGCGTACCGGTCCCCGTAGGACTCGTGGTACTTGTGTACGTGGTCGAGGCAGGGGAAGTGGTGGTTGAAGACGTAACGGAAGAAGTTGGGGTCGTCACGGTTGACGTGGTTGAGCCTGTTGTGCTTCCGCCGAGGTAGGTGTAGTCTGGTGCACCGGTTGATAGCAACGCGAACCCGCCACCTAAGTAGGACACATGCACGTCAGTTGTCGCTTCTGCAGTGTCGGCGCCGAAACTGTAGTACGAAGGAAAGGATGTGTAGTTATCGGAGAGAGGAGAGTAGTAGAATAAGCCGAGTTGTGCCGACAGGCGCTCAAACTGCGTGACTTCACCGTTTCCACCGCCACCGAATACGAGCTCAGCATCATAAAATGAGCTGAAAAAGGAGGCCGCGCCCACGGGGGTGTAGCGGTAGCCAGCAACTATGAAGCCGGCACCTGCTACTGCGGGGTCATGAATCATTATTCGGTCAAACCAGTTGGGTTGCGGGTTGGCCACGACGGTGCCGTTCTGGAGCACAACGATCCCCATGCTGATGAGCACCCCCTGACCCTGGACAACCGATTCATTCATGAGAAGTTCGAATGCAAACGGCAACCTGTAGCTCAAAGATGGCCGGTAAAGGTAATTACCGTAATAATACTGTTCTTCGCCCCCACTGTATGTTGTTACTACGTAGCCGTTGGGTGATGTTATCGAGGTGTTGGTGAGGTATGCTCCGTCCCCTGAAACGTTGAGCACGTTGTTTCCCAGCCGAAACGTCTGCGTATCCGTATAGAAAGTGGGCACGTTCTGCGGCCAGTACACGTATAGTGACCCGTCTGAGTTCTCAACCGCAAGTATCAGGTTGAGCTGGAGGCTTACCATGTAAGGGTCTGACAAGTGGGCTTGTTGCGCCGCTGTCTGGTTGTACGCGAGTATTGATGTGATATTGGCGAACCCCAAGACGCTACTCGTGTTTACGTAGTAGGTGGTTAACGCTCCGCTCTGGTTGAGCACACCGTAAGCCGTCAACCCCGTGGGGGCCCCGTTCTGTCTGAAGAGGAATGTTAGGTATGGGTTTACGTATTCGGGGTAAATGTGGTACTCGAAGTAGACGTAGGCTGGCGAATTGTGCGGGTTGCCGATCTCCAAGTAATACAAACCCTGTTCCAAGTCGGTGAGTGTATAGTTGTCGGAGAACGGCTGAATACTCAGGTTCGTGACCGTCACAGGAGGCGAACTCAAAACCGCCGTCTGTGTAGATTCATCCCAAACCGTATAGTTCACGGTTTGATTCGAAACCCCGAACACAGTGAGGTTAAACGGAGAACCCAGCGTGTCATAGTGCAAGACTACGCTTGTTTTTCCATAAGATGGGACCGTTACGAACGCTCCGAAGTACTGCGTGGCGTTCACGGCTTGGACCTTGCTATTAACATTGAGGTAGATTTCCACCTCGGCCGAGGCCTGGTAGGCGTATATTACAAAGTAGTATTTGCCCTGGGTGAACAGCATCCCGTTAAAATTGGTTGTACCGTTCTGATCAGATACGTATCCGCCGGAAAAACTACCGGTCATGTTGAATTCTTCAAACTGGGAGGGTGTCATGATCGCTGTGCTCACACTTACATTGCTGACACTAAAGTAGACGCCGAAGGTGGCGTTTGGGTAAGTGTTCGGCACGCTAAAGTTATAGTAAGTGTAGTAGCCCGCGGGTAGAGTCTGAGTGGTGTTGAGCGTCAGGCTCACAGAGTTCGTAGTGTAACTTGAAGCTTGAGCTACTGTTTCTACTCCTCCAAGCAAACCTAACACGCTTAGCGCAACTAGGGCAACAACAAAGAGAGAGATAATCTTCATCATTACGTCAAAACACCGATTGAAAAGATATATATAAAAGCTCCTATTTGCTGAGTATTCAGGAGCCGTCACACACTCCACGCGGTAGACACATTTACAAGCTCGCCTTAAATCGACTCTCAAAGAGGAGTTTGCTTAACTTTTTTGCGTTAGGAACCTACTGCGTGTGGATGAGAGTTTGTGCACATCGAAGGTGACCTACTCGCCGGAGGAACTTGTTGGTGGCAAATCCATGCTATTCCTAAGGTTTAAGCGTCGATTAATCCAGCTAACCTTCATGGCGCATTCAGGCGGGGTGACTGTAGGGCAGTCCTCCGGTTTGGTACGCCGTGAACACAATTGGGGGGACCAAGGTGGGCTTTAGGAGTACACCACACGGAATACGGGCTTGGGAGTGTTGTCTTGGAGGGTGTCGGTGGGGTAGAGTCGGGGAGGTTTTTGGAGTATGCGCACCTCTGGATTGCTAGGCGACAGGGGGAGATGGTTGGGGACCTAATCGGCCAAGTGTGTCTCCGCTTGGAATATCCTTTTGGCGATGGGGGTCCTAAATAAAATTAGTAGGAAGAGCGCGGTCAATGCGGCCTGCACCAATGCGAAGGTCACCATGAGCTTCTGCGCGCCCACACCTATCATCACGGTGGATGCGGCTATAAGAACCATTCTCGTAGTGGTGAAAAGCATGGAGACCGACCCGTTGAATCTGCCTAGTTCATCCCTGTCCACAGAGTTTAAGACCACCGTCTTCCTGACCACCCGCGAACCCGGGTTGCCGAGTCCATGAATCGCCTGACACACCGCGAACACGGAGTACGATTTATACATGGGCATGATGAAGCTGGCCGCGGTGTACGCGCTAAACAGGAAGATGAGGGTGGCGGGGTCTCCGAGCCTGCGTTGTAGGAGTGGGGTCACCAGCCCGGCGACTATCGCCAACCCCGCGTAGTCGGCCTCGGAGAAAGCGAGGAAAGCCGGGCCGCCGTGAAGGATGTTCGCTATGAACACAGGCTTAACATAGTTGCCTGCAACCGTGAACACGAATGGGAATCCAATCAGGTATACGAGGAGCACCTCTGCGAGGTGGGTCCTGATATACCTAAAGAAACCCTTCACGCCAAAAGCGTCCCGTTGGTTCCCCAACCACCCAGCCCCCTTGATGGTGGCGCCACTCTTCCCACGTAAGAAATGAGCTGGATACTCGGGTACACCAGTAAGCATTGCTACCGAAACCAAATCGAGTGTGACGCCGAACACGAAGAGAGACTCGATGGGTAAGGTGGAAAGGAATACGGCTGAACCCGAGGCTATCACGGCCGGTAGCTGGCCGGATATCTCCGCGTAGCCCGCCTGTGACCTATAGTTCTTCCCTGTGACCACGTCTCTGAGTAAACTGTTCGCAGTTGTCCAGTACAGGTCGGAAACCAGCTCCACTCCACCCACAAGTGTTAGATAACTTAGAAGCTGGTCACTCAATAAGAGGTGTAAGGAGAAGGCGCAAACGAACACGAGTGGCTCGACGAGTGTGAGCGAGATCAGAGCCCTCCTCCTGCTAACCCTGTCAATGAGCGATGAATATGAGGGGGTTATCAGGGATGCAAACAAGAGTGACAAAAACATGACCACACCAAGCATCAATGGTGATTGTCTAGCAACCGTGAAAACCGATCGCACCATGAGGGGTGTGCTCGCTAGCCCCCCAGTGACAAGCGCGGCCTGATAGCTTAGCGACCCTTTCTCCACCCTACTATTACACCGTTAACACACCAACATCGGAATATTTATACTTAATATTTTATAAAGTTTATAAAATACTCCGGGGTGTATCACGATTCAGGTGTTCATAAACGCTATTGTAAGCCCGTAGAGAGTTCATCGGAACTCTGTCTGGATAATTGATTGGTCTCTTCGCTTCGAACGCTAAACCCAGGGTGCCTCCCCCCACAGTAGATCGGCTGCAGGACACTCTACCATACACCCACCAAAGCTATATAGCGATACACGGCTCCTCCACTATACCGCGACGAGTTCTGAGCGCCCATCGGGGGATCAAAGACATGTTGAACGCCAACCCAGATCAGCTTACAGAAGCCACGCCCACAAAACCACAAGAGCCACTAAACTTATCACTCGCGATCAGTACACCTTGGGTTGGACGAGTCGACGAATCCAAGTGTAGAACCTCAGCCACTGAGAAATAACACTAATACCGACTCCAAGGTAGGACCGCAAGAGTCGTTTGGCGGTAAACTTGGGATTATCAGGCGGAAACCGGAGATTAGGGTCTCCCGTAACAACACCGCAAGTCTCCGGTCGCGGTATCGGCTACCCTCAGCCACGTGGGGTACTCTCAATCCTGCTTTACACCTCTTCGATTAGGGTTTCTGTCACCACACTCTTTTCTTGTTTCACAAATTGAATGCCACGTTTATCGGCGCGCCTACAACACAGATTTTCGGTCTATCACTTCGGCTGTGGTTCACTCTCCTAGGAGACCATTCTGAACCATTCGGCCACCTTGTCCTCGTTGTTGGGGGTCTGTATGAATACTGGCACATTCCTCTGCTTGGTGGACTTGAAGGACACGAATAGCCACTGGCCTGTGTCGAGCTCTGTGGTTCGCTCCAGCACCTCGTAGTTGAGTGAGAAGGCTTCGGCCACGACGAGTCGGTCGTAGTATCTTGGCATGGTGCTCACGAAGTAGCTGTGCAGTTGTTGTAGTGCGTTGGTGTTGAGGTGGGCTACACGCTGGGTGGCGAGTAGGCAGTGGGCTCTGTATTTGCGCCCCTGCCTTAGAAGTGACTCAACGGCGAGGCTCGACTGCTGTGTTGAGTCGTCCCTGCGGGTTTCGTATGGTATGAACTCTTGGGCCTCGTCGAGCACAACACTCACCCTCCTCCTATACCCACGCTTCTTAAGGTAGAGGAGCCTCGAAATAAACCGGGAGGAGGCTACCCGCGCATCCCTGGGCTCAGGCGTGTACACTATGATTAGTGGTGGGGCATCCTTCGATACGGCTTGGAGCGCTAGGCTCTCAGGTGTGTTCGTCTTCGTATTACCGACACCCATTTTGGCGCGTTCACCCCCAGCCTCAAGCACACTGAGCACGGCTGAGAGGTCGCCGTAGAGTGAGGATCGGTCGTTAAGGCTTGCAATCGTTTCGGATATGGCATCCGAGATTTCCCTCTTAGCCTCGCTAGGCAACGACTCCAGGGAGCCATCGAGCTCTAAGTCCTTCCCCGACACAATGGTGCGGATACGCTCAATAAGCAGAGATGCCTGGATGGCCCCAGTCTTTTTATCGTTCTTGTAGACGCCGAGTGTGTCGAGTAGGTAGCCCAGGGTGAGGCCCCCACCTTTATCCTCGAGTTGTAGGGGGCGGACACGGCCATCATCCAGTAGGCCGCGCGCCCATGTACGTAGCTGCTCTGCGCTTATCTTTGACTCGAGTGTCTCCGGCACGGTTTGCGACTCGAGGAGGCTGTCCACGTCCCTGAGCTCCTCGGAGGTGTAGAGTATGCCGCCTGTGGCGAGCATGTCTGCGAGGTTCACGGCGTACTCACCCGCCACGTCGAACACCACGACTGTGCCCTCGGCGCCCCCCGCACCGAGGCTGTGCCTTATGAGGAGGGATGTGAGGTTTGATTTACCCGTACCAGTGAAGCCGAACACGCCCGCGTGGTACTTCACGAGGCTTTGGATATCCACTGTGAGCTCGATGTCAAACCCCAGGATCGTGCCGATGGGCACCCCACCCTCCACGCATAGAAAGCTCCTCGTGGCCTCACGTGAAAGAAGGTGGGCTGGGGCGCCCGCTAGGGGTACAAGCGAGCTCCTAGCGAACACCGCCCTACCACCATCTTCATACATCATGTATCCCGTGGGTGCACAGTACACGTCAACCCACGTCTCATCGCTCACACCCCACCCCCCGTAAATCGTGTCAAGGTACTCCTTCCTAATCACGGTGGGAAGCGCCGTATTCATAGCTAGCATCTGATAGTGAGTCGGGCTCACACCCGTCACCTCATACACGAGGTAAGCCTTCCCCCGCCCACCCACGTTGTTTAAGCCGCCGAGCGCACGCTCGATGGCCACAAAGCAGGGCTCATGAAGCCTGTCGAGCACCTCGAGGTCGAACCTTGCCTCGAGCACACCCATGCGGCTCTTAACGCTTATCGACTCACCCCTACCACCCCCCGGGGAGGTGTGCGTAAGTGTCCGGTGGTGGCGTAGACGCGCGGCAAACCGGCCACCCATGTCGTCGAACAAGCCCTCAGAGCCCACTAGAGCACACCCCCACCACCCACCATATCATCCATACCACCCCCGCTAATAGACTTGTCACGCTCAGCCTCCGCCTCCGCCCTGAGCTCCCTGAAGCGGCGTGAAACCATAAATATTCTCTCACGCCTCTCGAAATCGGAGAGCTCGTAGTAGGCTATACCCCTCAAAGTGTGCCGCATGAGCCTCACCTGGGCCTTAACCGCCTTATCGGCCAAGTAGAGGAGCTGGTTGTGGCCGTAGGCCTCGAACACCTCGGGGTTATCCGCCGCAGCGAGCACTCGTAGCGCCAAATCGTCCAGCGCTGAGCGGTTCCCGAGCTCCACGAACGCGTTTAAAACAAGCCTACCCCCACGGTCCTCAGCCTCGATGAGCCTTGTGTGAGGCTCGTCACGCTCGGGGTCGAACGGCCTCTCGTAGCCGAACACGGGTGAGCGCATCGAGGGGTCGCCTCTAAAACTCCTAAGCTGGAAGTAGCCCTTAACGAAAAGCCTCTCCCTTGACACACGTCCCCTAGCAGCCCTCAACCCATCCTCCATCGTGAGTGAGGCGAAGCACGAGTCATAGGCGTGGGTGCGCCAAGGGGTGCGAACCTGAGAGTGGTTCGCGGCGCTGAGAACCGTGAGGAACGCCGTGTCACTCTTAAAGCCAACGCGCCCGGGCTCAAGCCCCACCACACCCTCCGCGTGGAGGAGGGGGAGGGCTGCACGCAGATAGTCGGTTGCTGACGTGTCCTTAGCCACCCCTAAAACCAGGACGCCCCCCCTGAGTGCACGGGACACGAGCTCCAAGACTAGGAAGGAGTTCAACGCATTAATATCCAGCACGTTAAGCCACCTATCACCACCATAGTGGAGGGGGTGGCTCACACCCCCACCGAAAACTCTATCCACAATGGCTTCAGCAACATAGATTACACGATCCCAATAACCCGGGACACTGGGGGAGACGCTCACCCTGGCGGGCGTGAACTCTTCGAGGAGCCGTCCGCCGAAGCCATCATTCATTCTCGACAGGGTTTTAAGCAGCCGCCCAAGGGCGGCGTCATCCAAGCCCAGCCTCCGCCCAAGCTCCGCGGGAGCCAAGCCCGCGTCGCCGACTCTTGCGGCGTCAACCATGAGTGCAATAGCCGCGTAAACGGTGTAGGGTCGCCTCGGCGGCACATGGGTACCCGGCGGCCCGAGCACGGAGGCGAGCGCCAAGTCAAGCCAGCCGAGCTCGCCTTGGGGGGTGGGTTGCCCAACCAACACGCTGCTACGCGACCTCAAAAGAAGCCTGAGGTCCCTAGCCAACGGGAGGTAGGTGCCCGAGAGCGGCCTATCCAAGAAGAGTATACGCGTGGAGTCCCTGCCTAGCGCGCGTAGCCCAAGCGTGAGCTCGGCCATCGTCATAAGCGCGAAGGGTAGGCGCTGGGCGCCGGAGAGCTCAGCCTGCCCGGCTTGCCCACCCAATCCACTAACGGTGGGCGACACCACGCCTAAATCATCACTCCACAGTGGCACAGCCGTGCTCGAGCTCAGGGTTTCATCCCTACGCGCACCCCTAAAGTCAAACGCGACATCACCCCCGCCGCCTCCGTCAACCCTGATTGGGCAGGTGTACGCCGCCGCGGCAACATAGAATAGTAGGAGCTCCATGTGCTCGTCGTAGTCCATGGAGCCATCCACACCAACAGCCAACCCGCTCCGAAGCTTCGGGGAGTCCGCTCCACGGAGCTGACGAGCCACGCTGGACGCAGCAGCCGGATTCCTCAGCCCATCGAGGCGCTTCGCGAACAATTCGGTGAGCTCGCGCGTCTCAGCACTAAGCCTTTCAGCCGGACTCTGCATCATAGCATAAAGGCGAAATAACCATATAAACACTCCCTCGCAGCCGCACTTACCATGAAACACACATGGACATGAAACAGCAACGCACCGCATCTGTAGCTAACGGAACCATTTAACGGGAACGCGAGCGCCACAATATACGTACGTGGGCGGGGTTCATGTTTGACCGCGGTGTTAAGCGAAAAGTATGGGTTAACAACCGGATCAGCGCGGCCACAAGTTCACCTAACCAAACAACGAATCTGCTGCTACACTTTAATCTCAGCCCCTGGAAAGGTATCAAACCATCACCCCAGATCACTAACTACACTGGGCTGCCCCAACCTAGAAGGAAAGGGTATTTAGAAAGCTTCCTTCTCGTGGGTAAGAATTATGAACTTTACTCGGTACCCGGTTAGGGGGTGGTGTGCATTCCCACCGAGCGTGGGAAAGCATTATCCGGACACCATCTCCGCCAAGGGGTTTACTTATATATGGTTCGCCTTCCGAGGATCAGCCTCGTGAATATGAGGCTCAGGGTGAACTGCGTGATCGTCAGCCTGACAACATATGTGAGGCCTATTAGGTGTGTGGAGAAGGCTCCGGCTTCGATGAGCTCCGCGGCCAGGACGCCCACCCATAAGACCACGAGTCTGAGCTTGGCAAGTCCGGCGCATCCATGTTGGGCGCCATGCTCGACTGGATTTTCTTACGCCTCGGGTAATAGTACACGAATGCGGAGGCGATCACCGCAGCGTTAAACGACATCCACACCCGGATAAAAGTGGAGGGCACCAGAAAAATCCCGTACACCTAGCCGGCCGCCATCAGCGGTAACAGGTAAAGCGTGACTAGGAAGTACTTGTAGCCATTCGCCGAGGACTTCGAGGCCATGGGTGCCACACCCCTGGTTTTGCTCATCCGCGCACATAGTAGAGCGCCATAACCCGGAACCGGTGACGCCTCATACAGCCAACACCCGATATCTCTATATTCTTCAGGGATTTAAACATTTTTAAGAGGAATAGAGAGGTTCTCTCGGGCTCAAAGTGATCGCTGCTCTGCACTACGCTTTTGGGTTGAGCCCCAAGGAAGACCTCTGGCCTCCTCTGGGTGGGTGCCCTCGAATCGGAGCGCACCTCAAAGCCGAGTTTATTCGGAAGACTGGGTGAATAAGGTTCCTGGAGGCAAAACTCAACTTAGCAGCGACACCGAGCGGGTACCCGCCGATTGCGACTGATGAGGGCGTGGTAAAGTGCAGTCGTCGACCAATCTATGTCTGGGTGGCGGTTGGTGCTTATACCAAGCAGTCAATCTGGTTTTAGCGTCTCACTCACCAGCTAGGACCACCGAGAACGCCCTCAGATTCCTCAGAAGACTGAGAAGAATGTGTCTTCGTGGACCCAGTCATCCACACTGATAGGGGTGCATGGTACCGTGGAGCAGTAATCCGAGCTGGGTTCCACAGCCACGTCCACCAAACCTTCGGGCCGCGTAGCTGCGTGGAGAAATTCTGGGCTACCTCAAAGACAGGACAGGATTGTTCTACAGCAACAGCAACCCCAAGAAGACGCTCTTTGGGCCAATCGTAGGCCTCCTCGAACTATTCGGGCACTGGTACACCGAGTGGAGGTGACGCGAATGTATCCTTATCCGGACACCATCTGTGGGCTAGTTAAGGTTATGTAGTTCAACCCGTATGTTAGTATCATGGGTTATGATAGGCCTGAGGTTCAGGCGTTGGGGGCTAGGTCTAGGATGTTTCTAAGGGCTGCGTATGATGATTTGGAGGATGATAGGTTTGATCTGGCGGCATTCCATTCTGAGCAGGCTGTGCAGCTCGCTCTTAAATATGTTTTGGCGAAGCAGCTTGGGCACTTTCCTCATACGCATTCACTGATTGAGCTATTCGAAGGTGTGAAGTCGGTTAGGCAGGACCTCTATGAATTCTATAAGAGTAAAAGGTACTTGGTTGAGGTGATGAGTGATGCGTATATTGCTTCCAGGTACTTACCGCGCAGTTATTCTAGGGAGACTGCGGAGGCGCTCGTCTCATGTGCGAAGGAGTTTCTCTTGGAGGTGGGGTTATGGAGGTAGTTTTAGGCGCATTCGAGCGGAGGAAGAAGTACTTCGAGGATTGGCGTAGGTACGCTGAAGAGCTGTGTGCGTTCGCGCGGAGGTGGTATGGTGATGCGAAAATCATTGTTTTCGGGAGTGTGGCGAAGGGGGCCTACAATGTGCTTTCAAGCGACATCGATGTCTTAGTGGTCACGGAGAGGGCGCCTAGCGATGTTTGGGAGATAGTGCGCTTCAGGGTGTCAGTGCAGGATTACTTCGGCGACCCAACGATTCCCTTCGAGCTGCACGTGGTGAGCCCTGAGCAATATGAAGGCTGGTACAAGAAGTTTATCGACGAATATGTTGAGGTTTGCTGAACCTAACTGAGGAGAGGATGTGTTTAATCATCGTGTACGCTTTGCCAAATATGGGTTAGACTAACCATTTCCCTGGGCTGGGATAGTGTTTAATCCCTCTTGGAGGGGGAGCAGGTCGTGGTAGGCCTGTTTAGAGTATTCTAGGAGGGGCATTGAGTATGTGCTGGACTGAGTTTTTCAAGGCTCATTTACGCGGCCTACGGACCCCAGACCTTTCATACTCACTGAGAGAGCCGAGGCGGGGACGACGACCGAGAGGGGAAATCCTTCTAACATGGTTTGGTTATTATGGCGGATGAGAAGCTTATGTTTTTTCCAATTTTGGGAACAAGCGAATAAAAATCAGGGTTGGCGATATTAAATACCTTGCTCATGTCTTTTTATTAACTGAGGATGAGTGGTTATCTTGTGTGGCGAAGGCTTCTGAACAAAGATAGGGGTTAGCTGAAGTAGCTAAGTATTATCTTAAGCTCGACGCGACCGTTGAGGTCAGGCTAGACTGGTCAGGAAGTGGACAGGTAGGTTTCCCTTTGTAATTAAGGTGTATTAATAAATGCATGTATAGGGTTCATTCTTCTATCACTGGTTATGAGCCATAGGTTCGGGGTGCTATTTGTCACAGTGTGCTCGTGTGCTTATCCCTCGGCAACTGATCATTATACGGTTTAGTTAATACGTAATAGAGTTACTGATTTACACTCCTCGAAGTTGTGTCTGTCTGTGTGTTTTGCTTTCGTCCGGCGTCCTTGAGGAGAGCATCCTTTAAAAGGGGTCTTTAGCCACCGTTGGAAGGGTTTAAGCCTCCGCACCCAACAATGGGTCTGGGGGGATGCAGTGAGCCCTAGTCTACGCGGCTATTGTTATAACACTGGTTAGGGTCGCGACCCTAATTGTTGCGTCATCCGTACGCCAAGCAGAACACAGAGGCACAGAGGGTCTAGGATACTTCCCTGCCCCGCCAGGCGTAGGCATTATTCTAGTTCTGATAGTCAAGACAAGCGTGGTCCAACAAAACCACTCAATATGGATTTAAGCTATCTTCTGAAGGGCGGGGTTTTTGGAGCGTTTATAATTAGAATTCAACAACACACTAAACCCTTTGGTGTGGTATCGGTTCACCGAGAGCCCAAATATGCTTCGCCGGAATAGGTATGACTTCTTTATGTGCTCGGCTAACCCATCGGGCTACGTATTGGGCTACTTAGCATCTTGGTTCATCACGATGGTGTCCGGATAACAGTCTTCCGCGCCTTGAGACCGCGCTCTCCGACCCTATCTGGACACCATTGAAACACTTGCGAAGCTCTTATAGGGCCATCAGAAATGATAAAGAGAGCGCTCAGGGAGGGGTGGAGGGGGAGGGGAGAAGAAGCTATATAGAAGGCTGAAGCATGCAGGCGGGGTTATCTTAAGGGTTGGGGGAAGTAGCTGGGTGCGCGCGGTAAGGGAGACCAGAGGCGAAGCATGAACCACCGTGTCTTCGATTCCTTCGTCATCGTAACGCCTGTTGGGAGAGATTAGCCGGACTATCTTCAGGAGGGATGGACCATTGAGCCCGCGTTCTACAAGGTCGGAAACACTATGCGGGGGTGTGTTCACCCATATAGGGCGCTCGGCTTGGATGGAGCCGAAATCAAGCTTGATGTACTCATATGTGTTTTCAATAAGACACAAAGGATTCATGGTGTGGGGCCACTGAGTGTTCTTGGGATGGCCGCAGGGTTTAACTACCAGGGTGGTAGTTAACTACCGGGGTGGTAGTAACGATATTCTCAGCTGAGCCAAAAACCAGGAGGGGTGACTTGTTCGATAGGCAAAGGGAGCTTGAGGCTCTTGACGGATTGGTTAAGAGGAACAGGATAATCCTGGTCACTGGGATGAGGAGGATAGGTAAGACCTCGCTCATCAATGTCTACCTGCACGAATTCGTAAAGAGGAACTTTGCGTTGGTGGATGTGAGAGCCTCGGGTAACTCGTTCAGGGGGATCTATGATACCTTTACAGGTGTGCTCACAAAACTCAATCGATGGGTGGAGCTGAAAAGCGTTCTACAAGGGATCAGGGGTGTGAGTGTGCTTGGTTCGGGTGTATCGCTGAGCTGGGGGAGGGAGGCGAGGGTCAACCTAGGGGAGGTGTTTGACAGGGTTGACTCTTTGGGTGTGCGAACAGTGATTGCGCTCGATGAGGCGCAGAGGCTGCGGGGCAGTGTGGGTAGGGTGGTGCTGGACACCCTCGCCCACTGCTATGACTACTGCAAAAACATAGTGTTCGTGATAACGGGTTCGGAGGTTGGATTGCTCAAAGAGTTTTTAAGGCTTGAAGACACGCAGTCACCCCTATTCGGCCGGCACACCCCCGAGCTCAGGCTGGAGGGCTTCAACCATAGGGACTCCATAGGCTTCCTGCAGAGAGGATTCGAGGAGGCGGGGCTACCCTACGAGGAGGGTGTGCTTGAGAGGGCGGTTGAATACCTTGACGGCGTGGCGGGTTGGCTCAACGAGTTTGGGCTCAGGTGTGTGGAGAGAGGGGTGGTGTCAGAGGACGTGGCACGTGAAGTGTCCCAGCTAGCGGCCAAACTGGAGGTGGAGGAGGTTACAGGATACTCGAAGAACTATCCCATAATACTCGAAGCGCTGGGTAGGGGGATGCGTAGATGGAGCCAGATTAAGAGGTACGTCGAACAGAGATTGGGTAGAACCCTGAACGACTCCGAACTCCACAGGTACCTTACGAACCTGGCGAACCGCGGCTTCATAGAGAAGAAGAACGAGGAGTACACCATACTCAACCCAATACTCGAAAAACACTTCAGCGGAGGCTAAAATTTGTAAACCACTCATCCAGTTGGTTGACCCAAAATTGTTCGGTTACCAAGCCAGTGGAGGGACGACTGCCTCCATCATAAACTTAGCTAGCCCCTCATCGAATATTTGCGGAGGAGAGGGGACAAGCTCTATCAACCCTTTGGCTTCAAACACCTACTCCGCTTCAAAATAGGGCGTGGAGGAGCGGGTGACGTATCTGTTAAGCTACTAATAGAGGGAAATACTTATTCGCTTGTGAACACGGATGAGGGCTCACGCATCGGCCTACAAACAAATGCAATTATACTCGGCTATACTCTCACATATCTAATTTTGTAAGAGAATTCAGGAAAATAGTTGGTGCACATGTGGCAGGCTAATATTGCGTTGAGGGTTAAATCCCAGCCCCACACTAGGGAGGAGGCTTTATATGGGCAAAATGGGTCAAAGCACACTTACTCAAACTCGGTATCGTTAACCCCGTGTTGTAGGGTTACTCGCGACTATCATTCACGCATCGTGGGGTTGTGTTAGAGTTGGATTTGGAGTTAGATTGGTGCGCTCGCTCTCATTGTGGAGTGATTGGGTGGTCAGCTTCTCGTTGCTCGACTTGGTTGGAGAGAGCCTCCACCCCGTTATGCCGTAGGCCAGAATCCCCGTAACCCAAGCTATTAGCAGCCCCACCCCAACACCCTCAAAGTACCTGTTACCTCTTAGATGGCCCACCAAAAGCGTAGCTGTGCTCAACACGAACTCTAAAACAACGAGGTAGAGTAACGCTTCCCTATATGTATATTCCCCAATAAACACTTCACTCAACTAATCGATACGACGCTTTCCACGCATACTCACGTCAAGAGGTGCTAGCGCATGTATGGGGGGTTGCTGACTGGATGGGTTGGTGGGTGGGGGTGTGATGTTTAAACGTGAGCTACCCATCCGACATGGTGCGGCCTGACCCACCCCGTACCGTGGGGTGTCGGCTAGATGGGTTCAACACATTGGTCCGACACATGATGGGTGGATAAGCGGTATACATAGTTGCTCCTTTCCGCATTGGGTTTCAAGCCGAGTGTGCTGTAACTTGGCTCGTCTATTAACTTATCCGCATAGGTGTTGGGACGCGGCCCGCGCTTGGAAGTTGGGTGTAGACTAAGTAAGGTGGTATGGGTCCACGTATGCCGGCTTAATGGTTTGAAAACGAGTGGTCCCTTTAATGGAGGGGGGTGTCTGTATTGCTTCACTGGGTGAAAAACGTTATAAGAAGGTTTGGTGGAAGTTTTTGAACTATATGTCGGACGGGTCTATTCTTGGCTCTATGTTTGAGCCGTTAGGTGTTGTCGGAGTGGAGGAGGTATTCAGTGCGATGCTTGTATTGTCTTCATGTGACTTTTCAAGGCGTGGTACCATTTCGACTTTGTGTGTGGGGTATCACTGGTTTCTAAGTGGTGGGTGCTGGTGTTCATAGCTGGAATAGCTGGTATGGGTATTCCGTGTTTGGTGTGCGGGTGTCCGCTTAAGGCTTAGGGGTGCCACAGATGAGTGCCACTAGTGGTAGTGGTGGTGATATGAGGGATGAAGCTAAGAAGTGGTTCAAGGAGGCGGGCAAACTGTTCGAGGAGTCGAAGTACAATGAGGCCGCCGAGCTCTACACACGCGCGATATCCATGGACCCAGACTACGCTTCAGCCTACTTTAACAGGGCGCTGTGCCACGCGATACTCGACAACTACGAACAGGCAGAGTTGGACGTTTGGAGGGTACTCGAGCTCGACCGGGGAGCCGCCGATGCACGCTACGTGTACGGCGTGGTTTGCGAATACCAAGGTCGCTACGCGGAGGCGGCGCACTGGTATTTGAGCGCCCTCGTGAAGAACCCTTCACTCACAATCGCGAAGGAGAGGCTCACAAGCCTGGTCGCAAAACTCACCCAGAAACCCCAGCCACAAGAGGAGTCAACACTCACGGAGGCCTCGGAAGTGGTGAGGGAGGAGCTCAACCGAAGCCCACCCGATACTAGCGAGCTCGGGGAGACCCCCGCGGTGACTGGGGAGGATTCCGCCGTCGAGTCCTCGGCGAGCCTAGATGGGCTCACACGTGTGGGCGTGGGGAAGGAGGACGACGGCCTACTCAAGAAGGCGGCACTCTATAGGGTGAACACACGCTTCGTGGATGTCGTGGGCCTCACAGACGTGAAGAGACTGATCGAGGACGAGGTTATACTCCCACTCAGACACCCAGAAGTTTACGCCAAGTATGGTAGGCAGCCCGGGATGAGCCTCCTACTCTATGGGCCCCCGGGGAACGGTAAAACCCTCCTCGCCAAGGCTGTGGCCGGGGAGCTCGGAGCCCTATTCATACAGGTAAACCCAAACGAGGTGCTAAACAGGTACATTGGCGACAGTGAGAAGAACATTCATCAAGTGTTCGAGGACGCACTAAGCTTGGCCACCGGGGATGGGGGGATGGTGGTGCTCTTCATCGACGAGCTCGACGGGCTGGGGAGCACCAGGACGAGCGTGGATCCGGCGGATAGGAGGGTGATGAGCCAGCTACTCGTGGAGGTCGAGCGCGCCGCACGCACACCCCACATTATCCTACTGGGGGCCACCAACAGGCCCTGGGACGTGGACCCAGCCCTCAAGCGGGGTGGGAGATTCGAGCGCTTAGTGTACGTCCCACCCCCAACCAAGGAGGGGAGACTCGAACTACTCAGAGCATACCTGGGCAGGGCTCCGGTGGCTGAGCCGCTCGACCTGGCTGGGGTGGCTGCGCGCACAGAGGGCTACTCGTGCGGTGACCTCAAATGGCTCGTGGAGCGCGCCAAGAGCATCACTGCGAGAAGGGAGGTTGAAAGCGGTGTAGGCGGGCTCACGCAGGCTGACTTGGAGGCCGCGCTCGCCGAGAAGCCGAGGGGTAGCCTGGGAGAGTGGTTCCTCCAAGCCCTGCTGGAGGCGGGGTATAACCCTGCTGTCGCCGCCGAGTACCCCGAGCTCTACCGAGATGTGAAGAGGTTCACGCGCAGGATTCGGTTCACGCGTAGTGGGAGGGGGTCGAAGCGCCGCCGCGGAAAGAACGATACGCTGGGTGTCGTGTAGCCGTGGCCGCGGTGTGCCACAGCGGTAAATGGGTGGGTTGAGCAAGGCTGGCGCGGTGGTTGTGTGGTGCGCGTGGCACACGGTCAGCCGCCCGATGTCGGCCTGACTCACGCCGCTTCAAACCTTGCTGTATCGAATCTTCTTAGCGTGGGCTCAGACCCCTATTGGGTCTTCGGGTGGGTGAGTGTTGCGAGCCGTCTTCGACACCTGACCGAGCAGCTCAGACGTGCTTGGTGGCCGTGGTGGGTGGCGGTTCTAGTTCACCTCGACCCACGAATCTGAAGCTCCACAGGGATGTGTCGAGGATACCCATGCCTCCCTCCCTTGCAGGCAGCTTGTATACCCCTGGCTGGTTGAGGCACACGGATAGTGTGCGCCCTATCCTGTGGGGTGGGGCGGGCTCACCCCGCATCCCACCGTAGTGGCCGAAGAAGTGGTAGCGTGGTTGGAGCCTCTCCACGAGTTCTAGGATTGCTTTGGAGCCCGCACGGGGTCTATCGACGGCGGAGTGGGCGAGTGGGCCGTCGTGTGTGAGGAGCACATCCACTCCACCCTCACCTAGCGCGGAGAGTGCGTCCACCTCCTCCCTAGCTATGTACTTCCACCTAGTGGCGTCGTGGGGAAGCCTGTCACCCGCTGCGGACTCTATTCCACCGAGCCCCGCCACCACTAGGCGCTCCCCACCCCGCGATATGGTGGCTGGACCCGCAAAGATGAAGTGTATCATACCGTACGGGTCGATGCACCTATTCCTTTTCTCCATGAGGAACTCGAAGTCCTCGTGGTTTCCCCGCACGAACCACGTGGGGTGGGTTGCACGCTTCCCACCTGAGACGTAGGGGGCCACCCCGAGCTCAGTTGGGTCTTCAGCGGAGCGCTTGCCCGTCGCCCAGTCGATGTGTGACGGGTCGGGCCACACACCCATGTCCCCAGCTTGGAGCACGGCGACGACCTCCACCCCATACTTTGCCTCGTATCGCGCCACTGACCAGTAGAGGGCGTCGAGCGCGCCGTGCACATCCCCGAACACTGCCACAAGCATACCACACCAAACCCAGATGTCCCACATAACCCTTCTCTCCGAGCCCGACCCCACGAGGGAGTTGGCTAAACCAAGCCCAAGGGAGTGGGGCGTTCCACGTCGGGTCGCTTGGAATGCTCAGGTACAAGGGGTCGCGAGACTTTCAACGAACACAGCCCTCAGCTCAAAGGCTACTCCGTGTACAGACACCTCCCCAGCACTCTACTATCACTATTCGTGGAATAGTTGTTGGTAGGTTTGAATACCAGCCCACGACGCGCCCAGATATCTATCCACAACGGATGTGGACTTGCTCCCCTCCCCCATTCTCTTTACACTTCCTATGGTATGAAAGAGGCACAATGGCTTTTAGATTGTAAGTCTTAACTAAAAATCTCAACCGTTCATCCTTATTTACCCGACATTCACTCTACATAATATGGGCACCACCATACAAATCTATCATGGGACTACTCGAGCGCGGCGGCACGTCTGCTTAGAGAGACCTAAAGTGTAGCGCTCAGGTAGGGGCTCGGGTACACGCAGTTGCACGCACACAGGCTAATGCCCTGCACATACACACAATCATTTGTGCCCACTTCTTGTGGAGAGGTGTATGGTAAGTGTAGATATACTACCATCCCTTCTCCGGCTAAGGCTACTGTAACATCCTCCCGCGGCTAATGCGCGTGGGCTTCTGCTTCCCAGACAAGGCTTACTATGCGTGGGGTAGAGGCCTCATCTCCGCAGATATGAATTCCCCGCTGCTAGCGGGTACAGCCTTCTTAATTACTAAGGAGGTGTTGAGGTCCCTATGAGTCGTGCTGGTACAGTTGGAGCATCTGTGAACTCTGACAGACACAGACTTTCTCACCTCTGAATCGCACGTTACAAATTTCTGAGTTGTACCCCTTGGGTCAACCGCGTTGTGCATCCTGCAGCACAACTCAAGGGTTCTGTTCAACTTAACTTCTTGTTTCTTTTTGGGGTAGAAGCGGTACACGTATACTCAGTTCACAAATACTATGAAAAATTAAACTATCCTACTGGGTATTAGGCATATTGTGGGAAATCCGTGTATCTCCTCTTTAAAGAACGGAGTTTTACTGCTTCCTAAAACCCCCAGCTCACTTACTTATAAGGTTGAAATCGTTGGAACCACTGGCTTATCAACTTACACTGCTGATACCCCGCGAACTCCCAAGCATCAGTCTATCTACTTCTGACCTCCACCTCTGGGAGGTCGAGGCTTATAGTATTTATGTCATGGGGAGTGATGCACCACAACTTGGGGCTACTTCTGTATCTCTTTCCACACAGAGCGTAGGGCTAATTCCACTTGGAAGCCTTCTTCCGTCAGCGCGTGAACCATTAAGTCCACCTCGTACCACTTTGAGGCCTCGGGTCCAAGCCAGCTTCTGAGCTGCTGCTCGGCTTGGCTGAAAAGCTCGGCGAGTCTGCTACGGTCCCCGTGCCTATTCACTGCGAGGAAGAGGTCGTATGCATGCCTGTAATTGTGAACTCGGTAAACCCTGCCCTCATAGGATACATAGTAGAACAGCTCGAAGTGGTCGATAAGGCATGAGCAATGGTATTTTGCAACGTAGAGGGGCGCGTATACGAGTACCCCGTCTCCCAGAGGTATAAGCGCTTTAACCCACTTCGGAAGAAAAATCGAATCCTCTTCCCCGTTCTCATTCACCACGCTGACCACCCCCAGCACGCAGGTCTTCCAGTTGAGGTTATGGGGTGTACGGTTGACGCCCCGTATGGTTGGTTGGGTCTCGAACACGGATAGCCTCCTTCAAAGTAGTGTGACACATATATGCACCACGCCGTACTCGTGGCGCCATAATAAATAAGGTCTGCTGAAACAGCATGCGGCTACCAGTCTAACACAGATAATCCAATTTGTAGCAAAAAACCTGAAGCCTTCGAGCAACGCTTGTTTACATATGTGCCCACGTGTAGGCTTCCAGTGGCCAACCCCCCTGAAAGTGTTGGCTCGAAGCGATTTGTGGGAAGAGTGTGTCCACTCGGAACTCAGTTGGGGGTAAAGGGTCTCTCAAAACCTAAAATGGTGTTGCATTAATCGAGCCCAGTGTTCGGTGGCTTTATCTCCAAGTTGTGGGATGGGGTCCGAAGGCTTCACTGGTCTGACCGTGTTTTCTCGGTTGGACTTGGCTTTGGAAGCTTTATATGTTACGTAGCTCTCTATAAATAGACGTCATGAGCGCAACGAGTATTAGGAACAGATTCCTAAGGCTTCTCAAGTAGGATGAGTGGTTCCGCTATTCGGTGGCTGGGCTCATCGGTTTAACGAGTTTGAAAGCGGCTTAGAGGCGTTGAGGGACTATGTTAGGGAGCTAGTCGAGTCCCAGAAGAAGACCGAGCTTAGTCTCTAGGAGCTGGGGGAGAGAGTCACAAGACTCGAACAAGCAGCAGAAAAACTCGCGGAAGCCCAAAGAAGAACATAGGAGGAGCTTCAGCGTTTGGCGAGGAGTGTTCAGGAGTTGGGGACGCAGGTTGGGAAGTTGGCTGATGTTATCGGTTTTGGTTTGGAGGATGTTGCAAGGGTTGTTGTCCCCGGGTGGCTTTACAGGCATGAGAGTGTTAACTTGGATGAGTTAACAAGGAAGTTTGTTGTCAGCGACGGAGAAGAAGTGGAGGTCAACTTATATGGGGAGGGTGTTAAAGACGGCGCCAAGGTCTTCGTGGTAGGGGAAGCCAAAAGCGGGATCTATAAGAACGATGTTGAGAAATTCGATGAAAACGCTGATAAATTTATTAGGACTCTGGGACTGATACAACAGTGTACAGATCCCTGTTCGGCTTCCTCATACATCCATCCGCTGAGGAGGTTGCTAAGAAGAAGGGTATTAGATTAATAGCCTCATATAAGAAGTAGCCAACACCACGGATAGTCTCTAAGTAAGGCTGCTTACGCAGCAGACAACAACCCAATTGCACCCTTCACTTGGTCGCGACTACACGCAGTGTACAGAATTAGCGGCATTAATGTGACGACAATAATAATGCTCACTACTCTCTTACCTAGGAGAAATTGAACCCAATCCCTATTCTTTATATCTAAAGAGGAGTGGGTTGACTTAGGAGACAAGACCTCTGATGCGACCCATTAGGGGCCCGCTCGCTCCATTTAGGGTGACTTAGTGAGATGACCTATGTCTACACCGTTGACATGTGGGTTCTATATTCATTATTCTAAGTTCAAAGCCATACGCATGTGTGAACTGCTTCACCCCAAATGGAGGCTCCTACTGAAGATTCTGGAAAATTTGCAAAGTTTGAGGTATGCATGGTCAACCCCCCTATAGGGGGAGCGGTCAGTTCATGAACAGAGGGGTCAGATTCGAAAGAAGACCACAATCGATAAAAGCAATGGAAGCCCGATAAATAATAAGGAAAGTTAGCGAATTAAGGGAGACAAAGTTTGTCTGTAAGGACAACAGAAAAGTCTCTGGGATGCTCCATTACCCCTGAGCTCAGGATACTCTAGAGAAACAGTTCGCCTGACGGACGAATGAGCGTCTCCGAATGCATCAGGCTCTTTCTTATACATTATATATAGCTGATACACTGTGCGTAAGATTTCCGAAAGAATTTTTACTTAACCTCCGAATAATATTAACCACGGCAAAGATTCACGTACTTTTAACTCACTCAGATGAATTAACTAACTATTTTCCCACACACCTGTTAGACTCTTTTGATTGTCTCAATAACCTACTCATAGAATAATTAATGCTAGTGCAGGAGATGAGTCCAAAGAACTCCGAATTGTTCCTGTCAGAAAAGCCCAGAGAAAGGGCAGCTGATACCAGCGACATAAAAAATATAAACCTACAGATGTTTGAAAAGGTAGAGGGTGCTTGAGTCTGAATCGTTTGAGGTTTGGCGTGTGTAAGAATTGTGGACATCCTGTGGTTAATTTGAATTCAAGTTGGATGCACCATATCACAAGAAGTAAACTCACGGGTTTGCCTCACTGGCCCGTCGGGCATGTTATTACTCAGGGTTGCAAGTGGGGATGCAAATGTAATAGTCCTGAACCGGATCAGACTAGGCCTTTGAGAACCGAACTGGTCTACTTGGGTAAAAGAACCGATAGATAGCACTTTTAACCCAGAAATTAGCTATTATCTTAAGTGTGGAATCCGAATAGATAAGGATACCTTCGGCTCAAATTCACACCGGCTTTCAGCCACCCCTATTTGGGTCTATGCCAATTGTTATGCGGCTTTAGCTTTTTCCTCAGTGGGATATGTTCTTGTTACCCCCAATACACGATGATTGCTGAACGCTTGTACTATTTTTTACGGGAAAGATCAAATGCTTTAGAGATGACGGGGTGTCGGCTCAGTCAGATCGCCACCCGAACATATCCCCTCTGTTTATTTGTATGAGCTGACCAGTGATGTATGACGCTTCCTCAGATGTGAGAAAGACAACAATAGACGGAATATCATTGGGGGCACCTTGCCTACCGATAAGGGTTTCAGAAACCAGTCTTTCGTGTTTCTCGGCCGTCATGGTGTTTCCAAAGAGCTCTGTCCCACTTACATAGCTTTGAGCGATCACGTTAGCAGTTATCCTGGAAGGGTCACGTCTTTGTGCCAAGTTAAACGTCCACCCGATTATTGCCCCCTTAGCAGTCGAGTAAGACCCGCCTCCTCCGCGAAGAACAGCTATGGAGTTCATATTAATCACTCTTCCACTTGGCTTTCTAAGTGAGCCAAGCAAGGATTCAGTTAGTCGTACTTCAGTAATCGCGTGAGACGTAAAATTCTGTGTTCATGAATCCGCTATGTCTTTAATAGTAGCGGTGTCCGCTCTGTAAACTCCACCCGCATTGTTGAATACTACGTCTATATTTCCAAACTTGGGATCAATTTTAGCGTCAAGTTCCTGAACACTTTGTGGCTCGCTTAAGTCGCATTTAATTGGTAAAACATGTTCTGTACCCTTTGGGTCTACGATTTCGTTAATCGATGTGGCTGCCTCCTCTATCACCCACAAGTCTACCAATTATGATTATTCTATCGCCCCGACGACCAAGCATGCTCGCGATGACCTTTCCTATCTGTATTCCCCCACCTGATATTACTACATTTCTAACCATTTTTGTCCCAACATGCATGTAGAGCATTTGATAAAAATTTTTTATTAAAATTGTATACTATGTTTTTTAAAGTCTTGGTGTGCAACCATATTGGTGCTATGCGTGCTTTCTTAGGCAACGGTTGAAGCTCTAATCGAAGTGTTGGCTGTTGTTTTGGGGCTGCATGCTCCTCCCACACGTGCCTGTCATTTTGGAGGTTCGGGGGTGACGCAAATAGTTTTCCTCTAAGGTTGTGGCCTGAGCTGTTTTCTTATGTGGTTTAGGGTTTCGCGGTCTTCGAAGAAAACGTAGGTGCCTCTGATTCCGCGGCTCAGCATTACGTAGTAGCGGTTCTTTAGTAGCTCTAAGGCTCTCTGAGGGTCGTGTTTTGCGATGGTTTTTAGCGAGTTTTTGCCGCCCACCTTGTCTGTTATGGCCTCGGGGTTCACAGCCCACCCTGCTCCCCTATGGATGAGGTCTCTTCCCCATACGACGCCTACATAGTCAGCCTCTAATCCCTGTGCGCCATACACGGAGGCGCAGTATGTGAGGGGGTCGAGTTTTCCCATCCAGTATTTTGGGTACTGGTTCTTCTCATCCATGAGCCACCATACTTCGATGTTTAAACCCTTATAGAGGTCGAAACCTGACTGGAGGGGGTACCCGATTCTGAGGTTCTTGGGTGACGCAGGATTCTTCCTGTCCCCGTCTGACTCCGTGAATGAGCATATGAGGGCAACCTTAGCTCCATTCTCTGCCTTCGCCCTCAGATTGCTCAACATGCCTAAGATGTCATCGAACACTCTGAAGTCATAGTTTCCAGGCTTGAGCGGTGCTCCCTCAAGGAGACTCCTGATGAAGTCAACGTAGGATTTGGGCGCCCTGAAGGGGGCTGATAATGTCAGCTCCCACGGGTTATCTAAATACTTAAGGAAGTTAACCCTGGTTCCGGCTTCGTTGCCTATTAGGAGTTGTTGGTCATCGTAGAAGTAGACGGTAACGTTAGCCCTCTGGCTTGAAAGCCTAATCACATCCTCAGTCATCCTCTGCGCCTCATCGTATATGGCTAGATCAATTTCACCGTACCTCTCGGCGGGGAAGTTTGGTTCCCCAAGCCCTCTGAAGCCAGCCTGTGGGCCGGTTGAGTAGAACACAATGAGCGCGGAGAGGTCAACGCCCTTAACACTGGTTCTGAGGGCCGTGCGTATTGTGTTGAGCAGCCTGTTGTTCTTGTAGCTTAAAAGCGCCTTATAGCCTCTACTCACCGCCTCTAGGAGCAGCGTTAGAGCGACGAGAGTCTTGCCTGAGCCACTTATACCCTTGACTAAGAATGACCTACGCTCGCGTCTTTCCAAGGAAATCAACACTCTTTCAACCACTTCTAACTGTTCGCCGCTTAAACCATAACCTTCTTCGAGCAGGATTTTCGCTGCCCCATGGATCAGTTCATGCTTGTGTTTTTCGACTAGTTTGACGAGTGACTCATTGATCACCAGTTTCCCTTCTAGGATATCCCTCACCTCCGCGTCACCCCCAGGTTCACCTAGACCGCTTAATTTCTGGGCGAGTTCCTCTGGGTTACTTACCACCGAGCAGTCATCATGATAAGTGTGGGTGCGGTATGTGTACACCACGCCGTCAAACTCAAACTTCGATGAAGCTGAGTGGAAATATCTGAGCTTATTCACGTAGTTTCTGAGTTGGTAGCATGGGTCAGCGAACAACTCACCGTTGACCTCCACCGAATAATCATTGACCCTCTTCGGGTTACTCCAACCCTTACACTCCACAACGAGGGCGCGCCGCCTACCCACGACCAGGAAGTCGGCTCTCTCCAAATCGAAGATGGGATACTCGGCGAGCACCGGATAGCGCTCTCCAACCTGCTTGAACGCGCTTAGGAAGGCGTCAAGCGAGCCCCTCCAAGCACTCAACTGTTCAGGTGTAGGGTCACCGTAATACAAACCCCTATACTCTCTACTGAGGTCACCAACAATCGCAACTACATCTATGTAGGGGGACTTCAAAACTAAGGGTAAACCCACAGCTAAAAGTTCTTGCTAAAGAATATAAACTTTAACCTTCTTTAACCCATACTTCTTTACAAAGTGTTTAACATCATGTTTACGCGCGAAATAGAAACGCACTCCACAATATTCAACCACGTACACAATAACGTCTTCAAATACACTTAAAAAACTGGATGCAGGGTGATATAGACTTAAGTACTTTCTAGTCAACGGCTTAAACTGGGCACTCAACCGCTATCCCTTTGCACTAAACCAGAAGGCCACCTCGTTATAAACCTCAGTGAATTGAAATAACAAGAGTTGAATAAGGATAATGGGGCGTCTAATTAGCGTTATATGTGAGATTCAATATTTAAGTGAGCCGTGTACGGTTATTGTTACCCACACTATACTGTTATACACCTTATAGGCTTTCCTTATTAGCTATACTTTTCGTGCAACTATGATTATTCTAGACTTCCACCATGATGTTGGATTCGCTTGGTTCTCTCTGATTTTGAGTTGGTTGCGTATGTTTTGTGGAGCCTTCCTCCAAGCATCTCTTACGGCTTCAGCCTCCGGGGTGTCTGGCTCAACGGGGTAAAGCCACTTTTCAAAAGTTACCTCCTCGCTCAATACTTCCTTATGTATTACTTCGAATCCTGCCTGATTGACCGCGGCCTCCCACTCTGTGGGTGTGAGCGCCCTGTTGTGTGTTGGGTCACGTATCCGCTCAATCATATTGACGAATTCCTGGGTGCCCTCAAGGGGAGACATGTCAACGATTCCAAGTCTACCCTTCTCTTTTAATACGCGGTGTGACTCATATAGGAATTTTTGTATGCTTGGAAAATGGTGGGCGGCTCTCCTCGTGGTCACTACATCGAACACCCCCTCTGGGTGGGGTATATTGAGTGCGTCGCCATGTTCGAACACGATGTTTGTGAATCCATGTTCGCATGCGAGCCTCTCGGCTTCCCGTAGCATTTCGGGTGTAACATCCATGGCTACTACACGTTTTACATGTTTTGCGAGCTCCATTGAGGTGAACCCTGTGCCAGCTCCCACATCAAGTGCTACCTCATCTCCTCCAAGCTCCAGTGAAGCCATCAGAATCGAAAGGTCGCCACCCCTCGCGTGGCTTTCACTCTTCGCGTAGGCTTTAGCATGCTTTGAAAAGAACTCATTCAGTCCGCTTTCCAAGTTCAAATCAACCATTAAGCGTAGGATACATAACTATTTAAATTCAACCTAAATAGCTACTTATAGGTATAGTTTGAATACGCATTTTCCTAATCTATATTCAAAACTAGAAAACGGTCATTGGACTCTGACCACGTTGTCCAAATCGTAGGTGTAGGCTGCTCCGACATGCGCTGCCTATCACGTCGAGTGACGTATAACCCATCTATATGATGTTCCGGGAGGTACCTGTGGTGTTGGTCCAGACGGACAAGCGTATTTACCCTTTTTATTCTCTTCACTGTCTTCACGCCTGTGCTAATTGGGGGTTGCTGTCGTTTCTAATCGTACTCGAATCAGGCATCTGGTCCATACTTTCCTCTCTAAGGAAAAGTATATGAATTAATCATATGTGTGAGCTACCCCGCCCCGGAGGGCGGAGCTTCCCGCATCAACACCCCCACCATGCCCACCCCTCCGCACCAACCCTAGGGATGGGAGGGGAGGTATTGGGCGAAGCTCCACAGACAGGCACAGCGGGTGGCACCCACCCTGCACGATTTAAAAGAACCAGGCAAGCGTTGAGGTCTCGGTCTAGGGTGAAGCCGCAGTGTGGACAGCGGAAAACCCGGTCCCCCAAAGTCAAATCGCGGTTGATCCCACCACACTGGAAGCATTCACGGGAGGAGTTGTACGCGGGAACAGCGAGCACGGCTTTACCACGCTTCTCGAACTCCCACTCCAGCGCCCGCCTCAACTCGGAGAACGCGGAATCGTGGAGCCGAAGCCTCCTCTTCCTAGTTTCGCCCTTCTGAATCAAACCCAGAACGTTCAAGTCTTCTAGAACTAGTATGTCATACTCGGTTGCGAGCAGAGCACCGAGTTTAAAGAACAAATCACGCCTGAAATGCTTTACATACTCATGTTCCTTCGCAAGCCTCCGCTTCGCCCTAAACCAGTTTCTGGAAAATTTCTTCCTCCTTGAAAGGCCCTTCTGGAGCAACCGGATTCTCTCTAAGGAGCGCTCAAGGGGTTTGGGGTTATTAAGAAAGCGGCCGTCTGAAAGAGTGGCAAGCCTTGTTATCCCCAAGTCCACAGCAACCGCCCTCCTTGGTCCGCCCACAGGCGCCCGCTCCTGATTTGATGCCTCCTCTTCTACTAGGAAAACCACGTATATTCGACCCGAAGGATTAAGCTTGATACACACTTGGCACACCCGCTCTAATGGGAAGTCCCTGTGCATTACTAGGGTGAAGAAGCCTATTTTACTCAGGTAAAGCCGAGCCCTCTTCTTTTTGTTTCCACCCTGCCCCACCACCCTGATATTGGAAAGCCTCCAACCCGACTGCGGGTAAACCAAGGAAAGGTACCTGTGGGGCTTCTTCACCCTCGGCTTGTTCGCGAGACCTTCGAAGAACCTTTGGCGCGCCTGGTAGAGCCTCTCGGCCACCTGCTGGGCAACTTGGGAGTGTAGCGATTGGAACTCTGGGTTCAGTTTTCTGAGGTCTAAAGCGAGTTGCCTAAGCTCGTTCCTACTCATCGAGTGCTTGTTTTTCTTATACTCCTCCTCTTCGGTGTGCAAGAGCGTGTTATAGAGTTTACAGGCTACTCGGAGCTGGGTTTCTAACACCCGCGCAGTGGTCTTCGACGAGTACGCCCTGAACTTGTAGGCTCTCACACGCACACCAACTATTCTTTCACATACGTATTTATACCCACGTGATCCCCGCCTTAAAAGGCGGGGTTTTGGAAAGTTTATAAAACCACTAATCGCCAACAAGTAACTATGGATTATCTTGGCTTTGTTAGGGTATCAGCGTATATCTGAAGGCATTTTGAATCACTTAGTTTTATCTTCGTATACTTGGCTCGCTATTACCAAGTATTAAAATTAGGTGTTCCCTACGAGTTAAACCTCTCATTATCCTTATATATATGTATGCATGCATAGTTGCTGGACCTCTATGGTTAGGGTGATCTCGATATCGGATGATGTGTACGAGAAGCTTGTTGGTATAAAGGGTGATAAGTCGTTCTCCGAGGTATTAAGAGAGCTACTGAGAGAGCACGAGAAAAAATGTGGTAGTAAACACCCACTAGATGAAATATTTGGTGTATTGTCTCCGCAAGAAGCTGATGAATTAGAGCTGGAAATTAATATGAGGAGAAGGGTGCCGCCGAGGAGTATCCGATGACCATTCTGGATTCAAACGTGATACTAAGAATAATGCGAGGCGACAAGAAGGTCAAGCAATTCGTAGAGGATCGCTCCGATACTGTGGCCACTACAATTTTTAATGTGTACGAACTATTAAGGGGAAGAGGCATCACAGTTGACTATTTTAAAGGTTTTGAGGTCTACGGCTTCTCGGAGGCCGAAGCGGAGGCGGCGTCTGAGATCTACCGAAAACTCAAGGCCAGCGGTAAAATGAAGGGTGAGATTGACATACTCATCGCCTCAATAGTTAAGCTAAAAGGGGAAACAATAATAACCACTGACAGAGATTTTATTGAAATAGGAGAAATAATTCAAATCAGTGTGCTGACACCCCCACCTTAGCTTTACACACAGCTTGCATCCTTTTAGCCTTATGAATCTCAGGTTGTGCTCTCTAAACAGAGAATCGTTAGTATGCCTCTCAGGTTTGTAGGCCAACCATGAGTCGTAGGCTGGGATAGCCCTTTAGAGACCCACTCCCCCAAAAATATTTTATGCATTAATTGCTCGGAGGGAAGCTCTTTAGGGCTTAGCAGTGTAGTGGTTTCGCTAACACCTATGGGTGTAGTCTCCAGCAAAGATGGTGTCCGGATAACGCTTCTCTAAGCTTAGATGTCACACACAGCACCCTGATCCGGACACTATTCGAGCAAAGGAGCAAAGGTTATATGGTGGGTTAGGGGTTTAGTTTGAAGGGTTTGTCGCATAGAGTTGTCGTTGGAGTAGCCACTGTCAGTGGCTGCTATTTCCTAGAATCCGATATTGGACGTGAGGAGTGGGCTAAGAGGGGTCCTTATCTTTCTGGCGAGAGTGTGAATTCTTTGAGCTATGATGTGCATAGCGGTGCGCTTTATGCCGCTACGCACACTGAGGGTGTATTCGTTTCTAGGGATCGTGGTGAGAGTTGGAAGCAGAGCAGCAGGGGTCTGCATGTGCGTAAGGCTTGGACTATTGGTGTTGACCCCCATAAGGAGGGGAGGCTCTATGTGGGTACACAGTACGGTCACTTGTTTCGATCGGATAACAGCGGTGCTTCTTGGGTTGAGGTCACAAGTCTGTATGATGCTCCCCACCGCATGGAGTGGGGTATAGATTGGGGGATGGGTACACTTGGGTTGGCTATCCACACCGTTAAGTTCGACCCTGAACATGAGGGGCGCTTCTACATCATAGCATCTGGGAACGGTGTGTACCGCACCGATGATGATGGTGAAAGCTGGAAAACGCTGCGCGGCGGCCTCCTAGAGAGTTGCCCAGCGTTCGCTGAGCGACCGCAAACGAGCGATGCCTCACAGGTGGAGACACTTGACTTCCACTTAAATGGGGTTCACAAATGCGCTCACAAGCTCGCCCTATCTAGAAGGAACCCTTCGAAGCTATACCAGCAGAACCACTGCGGAGTGTACAGCTCCCAGAATGCGGGTGAGGACTGGGAGGATCGTAGCCCTGATAATGAGCACCGACACGGCTTCGGTATAACGGTCACGGATGATGATACAGTGTACACTGTCCCCGCATATCAGGGCATATGTAGAGAGCACAACTCGTGCATTAAGGGGGAGTTGAATGTTTACAGAGGCAGACAGGGCGGTGATGCGTGGGAAGCGTTGAAGACCGGTTTACCACGCAGCGTTCATACCTGTGTTCTAAGGGATGCGCTTTCATCCGATAACTTGGAGCCATCAGGAGTATATTTTGGCACCACTTCGGGTGATGTGTACGGCAGCGTTGATGGTGGGGAAACTTGGAGCAAGCTCCTTGAGGGAGTTGGACGAATACAGGGTGTAGACAGCTTCGTGATCAGCTGATACCATTTTTCAGGTTAACACTCGAATAAGCGTTGAGGCCTCATTATGTCCCTTGACATGTACTCTGTTAAAATCTAAAACAGTTTAAACATTGCAGCCGTGAATTCACCCACGCCCGTCCTTATCGTAATGACAATATGCTAACTGATTGGTCGATATCACTTTTATCCGCGGATTACCAGAAGAGCCGGTAATCCCTTCGAAGGGGTCCACCTGAATTAGAGGTTAATAGTGTTTGCAAGTCGGACACTGACGAGGGTGTGTATGCGGCTGGTACAGTATTTTTGTTTAAGATAAACTCTTTTTCTGTTTTTCTATATTTTTGTTTTAAAAACGATAAAGACCGAAAAACTTATCGCGTACTTCATGTAAACATAAGTATGTCAAACAAAGTCATCACCTTCGGCGAAGAAATAGGTCCGGGACCTGGATAAACATCTTATTATTTTTATTTAATGGGCTGCTTTAATTAATGTTTTTTAATTTTTTCACATCATATTTAGCTTTTTTAAAAATGATGGGGCGGTGGTGTTTTGCGTTGTCTATTACTATTACACGTCTTTATGTATCGTAGTATAGAATCCATATTGTTGTTATTGCATAATTTCATGTGGTGGCCGGAAACGTGCTTGATTTGATTATAGTGAGTCTGTTTTAAAGCGTAATAGTAATATACTAGGCGCACCAATAATATTTATCATGCTGATACAGAAGAAGAACGTTAGAGGCGACTTGTATCGGAAGATTGTAGATGGCATACTCGAATTGGGTTCAAGAGACATTAGTGGTGTAAGCCGACTGACTAATATTCCATATAATAAGGCTATTACTGGTTATAAGAGGATAAGGAGAAAGCTGGGTCTTAAGATCCGCGCGTCGCCGAACACTGCAGTTCTAGGCCTCAGATACGTTGGCTTTGAGGTCACCCCTCATCGAGATTATAAAGGCGTAGCTTTCACAGCATTGAAGAGTGTATCCAGCCTGAATTATCTTGGGGTTAACGCGAATGCTCCGCAAAACATTTTCGGGGTGCTATACGCACCTCGGAGCTCTAATGGGGACGAGTATTTGAACATCTTCGACCTCCTTGTCGAAATGGGTTTCCTGACGGGTTACTCGATAACAAAGTTCAACCTATCCGAACGTTACAGTGTGAGGCCCGATTATATTGATTGGAGAACTGGAGGATACGTGTTCGACTGGAACTCACTGGTTCCAAGGAAACCAGAGCCTGATAGTTTTGACGCAGCGGAAAAGCCTATGGCGGACAAAATAGACCTACTCCTATTGAAGGAGTTAGAGTTTGACGCCACCAGGAGTTTCCCCGAGATTTCGGCCGCACTCGAAAATAAGCATGGTGTAAAGATTAGCGATAGGCTCCTCCTCTACCATTACTCTAACCACCTTGTTGCTCACAAGATGTTCACTAGATATAGGGTGTTCCTGTCACTTGAGGATAAACTAGGAGTATACCTTCATGCGAAAGTTGACTCGAATAATAGGGATGAATACCTCGATTCGGTGAGGAGTATCCCATACCTTGACCGTGAATTGCTTTCAGACGACGGGGACTGCTGGTCGGACCATTACCTTCCACCCTCGGATTACGGTAACTTCATACTCTACGTGCAAACAAGGCTTTTGCCGCTAGCTCGCGAGTTAAAGATTATTACCGCGCATCCAAAGAGCTTGACTTCCTTCACAATCCCGTATGAGTTGTTCGATGAAGAGAGTGGTGAGTGGAGACACGACCCAGCGCTTGACGCGGAAAGGGTTATCGCAAAAGCAAAGGAACTTAGGGGAAAGCCCACTTCAACGCTAAAACCCGAATGGGTTAGATCATCACGCACTTAAGTGAACAACTGTTGGCTCATAAGATGATATTATAAGAAACCTATATATAGTGGAAGAACGTTTTGCAGAATATGGTTTCAGATGAACTACGTCCAGATTTTTTGGATAAGAAGATTGCGTTAGTGCAGAAGGTTATGAAGGAGCTAGAGGTCGACCTTTGGTTGGTGTTTACGAGGGATGGCGCCCCGGACCCTGTCGCGGCTGATATCGGGCTTGGAGGAGCCATGGCTAGGACGGCTGGCATTATAGATGTTAATGGTGACAAGTGTGCGATTGCTTGGAGACCTGATGCAGAGGCCGTCAAGCAGAGTGGATTCTACGATAAAGTGTTTTATTATGAGGATGAGGGAATATCGCCGAAGATTAGGGAGTTTATCCTAAATAGGGGGCCGAAGCGTATCGCCGTGAATAGCAGTCAAGATTTCGGCGTAGCTGACGGCCTTACACACAGTATGCGAAAATACTTGGAGGATGCTGTAGGCGAATACGCTGAGAAGCTTGTTTCAGCCGAAGACCTAGTGATAGCTTTCAGGTCACGTCTTCTCCCAGATGAGGTTGAACTAGTCAAGAGTGCAATATCAAAATGTGAAGATATTCTGGAGGCGGCGGCCGAAGGCATAATTAGGGCTGGGAAGACTGACCGCCAGATTCATGAGGAAATACTGGGGGAGGTGCGAAGAGCCGGCTTGGAGACCGCTTGGCCGGAGGCTGGTTGCCCATCTGTGACAGTTGGAGCCGACCCAGTTGGCCACGTGGGATACAACAACAGTGTTGTAGAGAGGGGAAAGCTAGTTAGGTTGGACTTTGGTGTAAAATACGGCGGCTACTGCTGTGACCTCCAACATGTTTACTACGTGGGTGGAGAACCGATTCCTAAGGAAGACCAGCTGATGTTCGAGACTGCTTGCGAGGCCAACGATGCGGCCATAGCCAGCATCAAACCTGGTGTGCCAGGCTACATACCCGATCAAGCAGCGAGGAGGGTTGTCCTAGGGGCGGGTTACCCCAACTATTGGCATGGTACAGGTCATCCCGTTGGTCGCCTTGTGCACGAGGTGGGTCCGAGGCTTGCTCCCAAGGACTCGAAGGATTACGCGGCCGCGGCGAATAAGTTTCTTCAGCCAGGTATGGTGCTAACCGTTGAACCCTCGGTGTTCGGTAGGAGCGGCATGTGCAATCTAGAGCAGGATGTTCTCGTCACCGGGAGCGGTGTGGAGCGTCTTTCGAAGCGTCAATCAACAATCACAGTAATCGAGTAAGCAGCCAACGTAACCATTACCAAGTCTTTAAGGCTCCACTCATTACTGGTAATCAAAGTCTAGCCTATTATCGTTGAGCCGTCGGTTTGAGCGAGGATTTAACCTGCAATAGATTTAAGAGCGCATATAGGAATCGCGGTTAACGCATGGCACACGTGGGGTTGACACCTTTGAACCCCTCTCTGGCCATAAGGGGGAGACAAGTGACTATGGTGGAAGCTCCCATCCTTTAGGTGGAGCGCTTCAAGTAAAAACGTTGGGGTGTACCCGCTTGGAAAAAAATGCAAGCTGGTCGGTGGTATCTTCATCTTTTCGGGTTCAGGTATTCGAATAGTAGATTGAGTTGTAGCTGTAGCCTGAGACTGGATTGTAATAGACTCCCTTCACGTAGGGTTGAATGAAGAAGTAGTTGTCTGGTGTTGGCGTCCAAGCGTATGGGGCGTAATAGTAGGTGTAGTTGTACACGTATTTAGCTTCTTGTAATTGCTGCGTTGCGTTGGTGAGGAACGGGAGGCTGAAGAGCATGTTGTTAAGAGAGGACACATTCATCCACGCCACCAGCCCATCTAGTGTTGTGAAAGCCGCGTCTATGCATTGGTCATATGGGTCGGGCCAGTCGGGGTAGTAGGGTGTCAAAGCCGATATGGGTGAGGTCTTTGCGCTGGTTATCTCACTGATAAGAAGTGAGAGGGTTATGGGCGCTATGGACGCCTGCACACCAATCTGTGAGAACCCTGAAATAATTATCTCTAGTTCAGCCTGGAGACCTGGGCCGACCGGTGCCACAACGGTGATTGGGATGGGTGGTAACACCGGTTTTGTGGGGTTACCTAACACTGTGCCGTTGGGCATGGTTACCTGGTAGCCCATCTGCCATAAGCTGATATTCAGGTATCTGGCTGCCAAGTTAATATTGTACTGATAGTTAGGTATTTCGAGTTGTTTGAATATGGGAAACACGGGTGAAACCGGGCCATAGTACTCCTCCGCGTACGGTTTTCCATTGTAGGAGTAGGCTTCGTCAAGGATTGCGGTATAGTTAATTGCGTGAACGAGAGCGAATCTTAGGTCGGTGTTGTTGGTTGGAAACCGCTGCGTGTTAAATTCTAGCGCATAGAAGCCGATTGGTGGGCTTGCGTTAAATAATATGTCGCCAAACGAATATAGGTTCTTGTATTGATAGGAGTTGTACATTTGCCCGAAGAAGGGTATCGACACGTAGGACATCTGTGCTTGGTTGGTTGCGAACGCCTCAACCCTGTCGGTATGGGATAATCCGTAGTTGATGATCACCACTGGGATATGAGCGGGCTCAAGGTTTGGAGTGTTCACGGCTGAATTATTATCCCAGTAACTGGGGTTTCTCACAAGAGTGATTGTTGAGAGTGAAGACTGCACAGATCTAACCATATACGGCCCAGTTCCGGGTCCACCGTTACTATCAAAATAGGTGTTAACATTGTTCGCCTGCACCCCGCCGTGACTGTCAACGTAGATTGGGTCAACGATCGCGCCCCACCAGCTTGCTATGTCCGTTAGGAAATACCTGTAGTGTACGAGTAGGTTAACCTTGAAAGTCATTGGCCCAGAAACAACGTAGGCTTGATTGGGGTAACTTATGAGGCGTTGTACCGTGGTGTTATCGGTGTTAAAGTTACTCAGAATGTTGTTCAGGTACTTAACCACGAGTGTGGTGTTAGTAAGCACAGCCGGGTTACCAGTGGCGTAAGCCAAGGCGGATCTCAGACCCCAGGGTAAGGCGTAGCCTGTCTGGGTTAAGGATGTACCGTTCACGGTTAGCCCTAGATAATTCGCTATCCCAACGGCCTGCCCGTCATATACCTCACGCACGAAGCTAAACCACACACCAGCCGCGGTTAGTGGGTCACCGTTACTGAATACTACGTGGGCGCGAATTGTGAAGGTATAGTTCTGATACCCGTTGGAAACAGTATAGTTTGACGCGAGTGCCGGGACAACCTGCACTACACTTGAACCGTTAAATTCCACAAGCTCTTGGAAAACGCTTGCAAAGAAGCTCACATCTGGTGGTGCGAACCCGAACGCGGGGTCCAATCCGTCGGGAGCAGAAGTCTGCGAGTCGTCCACAAACACACTTGAGTTTGATGGAGAAAGGCCTGTTTGGAGACTGGTTGACGTAGAAGAAGATGTGGAGGCACTTGTAGATGACCCAGGAGTTGGAGGAGTGGTTGTGGTGCGACTGCTCTCAGGGGTGGAAGGCTTCCTTGTAACTGAGAACAGCAACAAGGAGGCGATAACAAGAACAACCACAACTATACTGAGAGTCCAGACTCGACTGATACCTCTACTACGATGGAGGGTGAGCATTCATAGAGGAATTTGTGGGTAAATATAAACCCTGCTTAATAAGGTGAACAGTGTATTTTTAAAATTATGATCGTAAGCTATTTTTCCCCTAAAAGATTATTCTCATAAAAAATTTCTTATTTACACTATTTGATTCTCATGCAATTGTCGTGGTTATCCGTCCAAGTGTTAGCAGGGCCCAATTATATTCTGGGTTAATATTTCGCATAGATGATCGACTATAGATGTTTGCCGGTTTCTCTTCAGACGTTCCTTAAAATCAGTGTTAGATATGTTGAGCTTGGACTCCAACGCGCCATTAATAACTTGATATGACATGGGCTTGTAGTTTATTGATGTCATTGTACACTGGTTTTGTGATGCATGCTTGATTTTTTAGGTAGGTTTCATTTACCCTCGTTCATATTTCCAGCCCTTATTATGTTTTACTAATAACTCGTATTTATTTATATAAAGTAAACATTGCTATAAATTTTTGAATTTAAAATGTACCTACTTATAATTAAGCTTATATTAGTCTGTTAAGAGACGTTAGATGCTCCTATGCCCATGCGGGGTTGTTTCAGGGGTGTTAGGACGCTTCTAGCATCGTATGTGTTGAGCGACACGTCGTTGTGTGCTGGGTATGTTTCAGCAGCGAGCCTAAGAAGAAATTATTTGAGGAGGAACAGAACAAAGCTGGGGAGGTTATGCGAGTTTAACCAGACGCTTGACGCCCTAGTTACCCACGGTATCCTCAAAGCTAAGGGGGATGTAAACCCTTTTTATACACTTAACCCCGATAGGCCCGATTTTTTCACGCTTTATTTAAGAAAGAAGGTTAGGGTGTCGCCCGGTTACCATAGGAGTATGGCTTTACACGCTAGACTCATTGCCTTGAGAAGCAATATCGGGGAATATGAAACGGGCACATTCGCGTGGTTGTCATGGCAGTATAAGCCCAGTGTAGTTGTGCGCAGACCAAGGAGGCTTGGTTTGGCATCTAGCGGGGGTAATATTAGGTGGAAGATACAGGACACCGAGCGCAACAGCCTGCGTGTGAACCTTGTTTTTGACCCCCCGCTACGTATGGGAGAAATCGTGGAGTACGGTTTCTATACATGGACTCGTGAATACTACGCTAGAAGTAGGGCGGACGCTTTAGAGAGGTTCGGTGAAGAATGGGTACGTGAGGGGTTATTGGTTAGAAACGAGACCGAGTTTATTGAGCTAGTTGTAGTACCTCACAGAAAGTATCAGACTGCGAGAGTCGATGTGGATGCCCAAGAGAGCTTCACTAAACCTGGTTGGAATGGAAGAACTTTGAAAACCTTCGAGACTGGCGAGGATACACTTGTATGGTCTTGTCACCACCCAGAGACAGCACGCTACTTTATAGCCTGGATTCCCCCGACTGAAGAATAATAACGGTGTAACATGTTTGAAAAAGATTTTTAATGTTTAATAGTATCCTTTATAAGCTCAATGATTTCTTTAATAAATTGTTATTATCTGGCATATAATTATATATGTGGAGAGTGTAGATAAAATGATGATTCAGCATTCAAAGATCCTTAATGCTGATAAATTGGTGTTAGCTGATAAAGAAACTATCGCTTTTAACGGCTTCATTCGGCGAATAACGTCTAAATCATTAAATTTAATTTGCATGATTAGAGGGGCTTCAAAGAGCTTGTGGAAGACATATTGGAAATACTATTTAAACCTGCGGAGCTCATGTTTGAATACTGTGGCTCGCCGAAGGAGACGTGTGATTAAATCCCCCTTAAGACTCTGTCTGTCATCTATGTTAGTGTATTCGAGTGGGCTTATGGTTTTTAGTAAACCCATAGCTTTTATGGAGCTAGCCCTTGATAGGGGGCTATACACGCTGAGTTATGTTTCGGTGGTAAATGATTCGGTATATGGTTCCTATGGGTTTGTTAGCCTATTTTCTCAAACGGGGAACAGTGTGGGTGAAGGTTGAAAACATGATTAGCGAATCTAATGATTCGGGTGTTGTGAGGAGTATACGCCTTTCACGCCAAATGGACGAAGCCCTGCGGAGGGAGGCTGAGGAGAAGGGGGTGAGCGTAAACACCCTCATCATGGGCATACTACGCCGCTACCTGGAGTGGGACAGGTACGCTGAGAGATTCGGTTACATCTCGATCATGGGTGTAGAGTACCAATCAATAATAGAATCGCTGAGCAACACGAAACTCGTCTACCTTGCACATCAAGTGGGCGTTCACAAGAACAGGGAGGGCGTGCTCTTCTGGTTTAAAGAGTGGAGCCAGGCCAACTTCCTATCATACCTAAACCTACAGTGTAGGTACACGCGTATAGCGGAGTGTGAATTCACCAAGGACCGCGGTCGAACCCTCATCAATCTCCACCACAACTTCGGCAGAAAGTACTCATCCTATCTCGCCTAGTGTATCCGCGCATCCCTTGAATCATACTCAGCACCGAACCCAAACATAAAATACAGCGATAATTCGGTAACATTAAGCTTAGAAGGAGTTGACGATTAAAAACCAAAGCTTGAGTAAGGAT
>Ga0209061_1000245_pt1 | contig 167430 bp, 149 predicted proteins | sample Coa_R1_10_FD_187157 | JGI IMG/M metagenome (GOLD analysis project Ga0209061, IMG submission 187157) | Surface soil microbial communities from Centralia Pennsylvania, which are recovering from an underground coalmine fire - Coalmine... | ecosystem: Environmental > Terrestrial > Soil >...
CAGCGCGAGGTCGGCGCGGGCTACTTCGACGAGGTCAACCGCATCGTGTCCGGCGGCTCTTCTTCCACCACGGCTCTCAAAGGGTCAACCGAAGAAGCGCAGTTCATCAGCGGCGCGCACATCTAGCGCGAGATTTAGCGGCGCGCGTCGATGGCGTCGAGCGCCGCGCTGTTCTCCAGCGCCGAAAGGTCGCCGGGTTCGAGACCGAGATAGCGCGCGCGCGCGACGCGGCGCATCACCTTGAGGTTGCGCGTCTTGGGCAGGTCGTCGACGAAGTGGATGGACTTCGGGCGCAACGACTTGCCCATGACGCGCTCGATGACGGCCATCAGCTCCTTGCGCATCGGCTCGCCCTCGTCTTCACGCCGCTTCGCGACGACGAGACACACGACGACGTCGCCCTTGATCTCATCGGGCACGGCGATCGCCGCCGCCTCCTTCACCCGTGCATCGGAGACGAGGGCGCTTTCGAACTCTGCCGGACCGACGCGCTTGCCCGCGACGTTGATCGTGTCGTCGCTGCGGCCGCGAATGTACCAATAGCCGTCGGGCTCGATGACGCACCAATCGCCGTGCACCCACGTATCGGGGAAGCGCCGCCAATACGACGCGAGATAGCGCTCGTCGTCGCGAACCGTTGAGCTCCCGCCCCAGAACGACTGCGTCATCCCCGGCCACGGCTGCGTGACGACGAGCTCGCCGACCGCGCCGCGCACCGGTTTGCCGTCCGCATCGTAGACGTCGGCGACCATTCCCGGAATAGGCCCATGGAATGAGTTCGGCACCAGCGGCATCGTCGGGAAGCAGCCGACGATTCCGCCCGCGATCTCCGTGCCCCCGGAATAGTTGATGATCGGAAGGCGATCGCCGCCGACGACGTGCGCGAACCACTTCCAGGGCTCCGTGTTCCACGGCTCGCCCGAGCTGCCGAGGACGCGCAGCCGCGAGAGGTCGTGGGCGCGCACGGGCTCGGCGCCGTGCACCATGAGCGCGCGAATCGCGGTGGGCGCGATGCCCAGGTGCGTCACGCCGTGCGCCTCGCACACGCTCCAAAGCCGATCGGGTCCCGGAAAATCCGGCGCGCCCTCATATAAGACCGCGGATGCTCCCAGACCCAGCGCCGCGTAAATCAGCCACGGACCCATCATCCACCCGATGTCGGTGAACCACAGCACGCGATCGCCCGGCTTGATGTCCATGCACAGGTAGCCGTCGATCATCGCCTTCAGCGGAAAGCCGGCGTGCGCGTGCACGACGCCCTTGGGCTTGCCGGTGCTGCCGCTGGTGTAGAGCAGCAGAAGCTCGTCCTCCGCCGCCGTTCGCTCGTAGCTGCCGACCGGCTCGTGCGTGCCGACCGTCCGCTCCCAATCGTGGTCGCGACCCGCTTTCATCGGGACGTTCGCGTTGATGCGGCGATAGACGATGACGTGGCGCACGGTCGGCGCATCGGCAAGCGCTTCGTCGGCGAGCGTCTTCATCACGACCGGCTTTCCGCGCCGCGACACGCCGTCGACCGTCAAGAGCACTTTTGCTTTTGCATCCGCGAGGCGCGTCGCCAGCGCTTGCGGACCGTAACCGGAAAACGCGGGCACGGTTACGGCGCCGATGTACGCCGCCGCCAGCACGCCGACCACCGTCTCGGGAATCAGCGGCATGAAGATGCCGATCGTATCACCCTTTTCGACGCCGAGCGCGCGCAGCGCTCCCGCAAGCTGCCTGACCGCGTCGCGCAGCTGCGCGTGTGTGAACGTGCGAATCGCGCCGTCTTCGCCTTCCCACACAAGCGCGCGAACGTCGGCGCAACCGCGCTCGATCCATCGATCGATGCAGTTTGCGGCAGCGTTGTATCGTGCGCCCACGAACCAGCGCGCAAACGGCTTTCCGCGCGAGAGATCGACCAACTCGTTCCAAGGACGATCCCAATGGAGGTTTAGCTCCTTGACGATCGTTTCGTTGAACGGGCGAATATCGCGTGCGACGGCTTCCAGCAGCGCGGGGTACGAATCGCTGCCCATCGTCGCAAGCAGGGCCGTCAAATTTGCCGTGCGCTTCTGCTCGTCGCTCGGCTCCCAGCGGTATGCAGTTTCGGTCGGAGCGCTCACGCGGCGTCGTTCAAGCCTGCGGGATAGGGTGCCTGCGCCGGGCGGCGAAAGCTGCGGGTCCCTATGAGTTCCGCTGCATCTGCCGCAACCGCACCGCGCTACGACTCCGACGAGGAGGCGATGATCCTCGAGATGGTGCGAACGCTGGTCGAGGAAAAAGTCGCTCCGCGCGCCGCCGAGATCGACGAACGCGGCGAGTTTCCGTGGGACATCAAAGAGCTCTTCGCGCAGAACGATCTGCTCGGCATCCCCTTCCCGGCCGAGTATGGCGGCGTCGGCGGCTCGTTTCTCACGTACGTGAAGGTCGTCGAAGAAGTCGCAAAGGCGTGCGCGTCGAGCGCGCTCATTATCGCGGTGCAAGAGCTCGGGACGCTTCCGATCATGATCGGCGGCAACGACGAACAGAAGCGCCGCTTCATCCCCAGGCTCGCGACCGGCGAGTTCCTGTGCGCTTACGCGCTCACCGAGATCGGCAGCGGCTCCGATGCGGCCGGCTCGATGCGCACGCGCGCCGTGCGAGACGGCGATTCGTACGTTCTGGACGGCAGCAAGATTTGGATTACCCAAGGCGGCGTTGCGGACGTCGTGACGGTCTTCGCCGTCACCGATCCCGCAAAGGGAGCAAACGGGATCAGCGCCTTTCTCGTCGAGAAGGGGACGCCCGGATTCAACGTCGGCAAGCTGGAGAAGAAAATGGGCATCCGCGGGTCCCCGACGGTCGAGTTGAATTTCACCGATTGCCGGGTGCCCGCCACCAACCTGCTCGGCCCTGAGGGCGACGGCTTCAAGATCGCGATGAAGGTGCTCGACAAGTCACGCCCCGGCATCGCGGCGCAAGCCCTCGGAATCGCGCAGGGCGCGCTCGACTATGCGACCCAGTACGCCAAGGAACGCATCGCGTTCGGCAAGCCGATCGCGCAGCAGCAGGGCATTCAGTTCATGCTCGCCGACATGCGAACCGAGATCGAATCCGCCCGTCTTCTTCTCTACGAAGCGGCGCGGAAGTGCGACGCCGGCGCCTCGGACACGACGGAGTTTGCTGCGATGGCGAAGCTCAAGTGCGGCGACGTCGCGATGAGCGTCACGACCGACGCCGTGCAAATCCTCGGCGGCTTCGGATACTCGACCGAATACCCGGTGGAGCGCATGATGCGCGACGCCAAAATCACGCAGATCTACGAGGGAACGCAGCAAATCCAGCGCATCGTCATCGCTCGGAAGATGGTCGGCCGCGCCTGACGCGCGCGCGCAGCGGCGGCGTCGGACACAGCTTGACGAGCGGACATTCTTCGCACAGCGGCCACGGCGCTTTGCAAATCGCACGCCCGTGCAGGATCAGCCAATGGCTGACGTCTCCCCACTTCTTCTTCGGAACGAGCTTCGCCAAATCGTCCTCGACGTCGCGCGGTTTCTTCCCCAGCGTCAAACCTAAACGATGCGACACGCGAAAGACGTGCGTGTCGACGGCAATCGCGGGCTCGCCGAAGGCAACCGCCATCACGACCGAAGCCGTCTTGCGGCCGACACCGGGAATCGTCTCCAGCGTCTCACGATCCCGCGGAACCTTCCCGCCGCAGCGTTCGACGATAGCCTTCGCGGCGTTGGTGATGCTCTTGGCTTTGGAATGGAAGAACCCGGTCGGCTTGATGATCTTCTCGACATCCGCGACCTTGGCGTTCGCCAACGCCTGCGGCGTCGGATATTTCTCGAAAAGGAACGGCGTGACGCGATTGACGCCCGCATCGGTCGTCTGCGCCGACAAGATGACGGCGATGAGCAAGGTGAATTCATCGCGGTAATCCAGCGCCGTTTTCGCGTCGGGGTACGTCCGCTCCAGCAGGCGCAATTCCTCCCGCGCCACCTCGAGCGGAACTTTCCTCTTTGGAAACGGAATTGCCGGCATGCCTGTTATGATGCGGTGATGCCGTTCCTCAAGCAAGACCCTCGCGTGCCCCCGGGACAAGCCGTGACCAAGGGCTTCCCCGTGCTGCACGTCGGCGACGTTCCGCAGGTCGACCTGTCGGCGTGGCGGCTGCGCGTGTTCGGCATGGTCGATAATCCCTTCGAGCTGTCCTGGAGCGAGCTGCGCGCGCTGCCCTCAAAGACATGGACAGGTGACATCCATTGCGTGACGCGTTGGTCGAAGTTCGACACGACGTGGAAAGGAGTGCCCTTCTCCGAGATCGTCGAACGCGCCAAGCCGTCAGCGCAGGTCACGCACGTGATCCAGCACGCCGACAACGATTACACCACCAATTTGCCTCTGAGCGTCATGCTCGACGACGACGTCCTGGTCGCGTACGAGTTCGAGGGCGCACCCATCGAGCCAATCCACGGCGGACCGGTCCGCATGCTCGTCCCCAAGCGCTATTTTTGGAAGAGCGCAAAGTGGCTGCGCGGCCTCGAATTCCTCGATCGCGACGTGCGCGGGTTTTGGGAAATCCGCGGATATCACAACGACGCTGACCCCTGGAAAGAAGAGCGCTACAGCGATCTCCCGTCCTGGGCTTCATAGCTCGCTGCTTCGAGTGCTGGAGCCTACGGCTCGATCTCGAGCGTCTTGATTTCGGCGATGGTTCGACTCCGCTCGCTATCGCTCGCTCCGCTCACCATGACACAACGGTGGTGCGCGTGGCGCTCGCCGTGACGCACCGCATGACACAACGGTGGTGCGCGTGGCGCTCGCCGTGACGCTAGTTATTGAACGTTCCGATTAGTTCCACACCGCTTGGAGTCGTCGTCGAGTCGATGACGTAGATGAACAGATTCGTGTCCGTATTGAACGGCAGCGACTGGTTGATGTTTGCGCTGTCCACGCCGGTGACGGAGAACGAGACGGCAGGATTGGTTTCGATCGCTGACTGCGCGACCGCCGGTCCCGGCATGATCGCGGCATAGATCGTCGGCGATGGCACCGGAGCCGGCGTCGTCGTGACGGTCGCAGTCGGCGAAGGCGTCGGCGAAACGGGAACCGGCGTCGCCGACGCAACCGGCGCGGGACCGACATAGAAGCCGATGCCCGGCGGGCCGACGACGGCACCTTGATTCGACAATCCGGTGAGCGATTGCGAGTTGCCCGACGTCGAGTTGAACGTCATCGTGCCTTCGACGACAAACGTGTTCGAAGCACCGAACAAGATGTCGCCGACATAGAGTCCGCCCGGTGCGGCAAGCGACGCCAGCGGCGACGCATGGTGGAAGACGATCGAATACGTTCCCGGGTTGTTCACGATCGTCGGCTCGATGAACGCGCCCAGCGTCAAGCCTCGCGAGCCGATGAACGATGCTTCGCCTTCGATGACGATCGTGAGGTTTGCGCCCGCACCGGCTCCCAGCTGAAACGTCTGCGCTGCACCCCCGGCGAGCGGCGGAAAAATATTGGTCTGAGTGCCGGTCTTCACGAACGCCATCTGAGGAAGCGGCGAGGTACCAACCGTGATCGGCTGGTACGAGGTGATCTGACCGTACGCCACGTTCGAGGCGATCACTTTGCCGTTCAGCAAGACGTCGAACGCACCGGCGTCCGGCGAGCCGTTGATGAAGCGGACGTTGGCGGTCCCTGAGGTCGTCGGCGTCGTCGACCCCCCGCCGCCGCACGAAGCGAGGAGCAGCGCGAACGCCGCGACGAGGACGCTCGCAAAGACTTGGGTTCTCTTGGGCACGAGAGGGGGTGTTCTAACGAAGCCTGATGCCGCCTGCCTCGCGGACGACGAGCCCATCGCGCTCTAATCCTCGAACAATCTCCTCGAGCGGGTAACGCGCGGCGGCACCGCCCGAAATTGCGGCGATTTCGGCAGCCGGCAGCAGCGCGCCGGGCTCGAGCTCGCGCAAACGGTCGAGCACGCGCCCGCGGACGAACCGGCGCGTCGCCTCAAATGGAAGGCGCGCTTGCGGACCGCCGCGCTGCGCCTGCCGCCGAATTCTTGCGGCCTCGGCGATGCGCAGGGGACCCGCGGGTGCTGCAGCGCACCACGTGCGGACCGGACAACGCTCGCATGCCGGCGCGCGCGCGGTGCAGAGCATCGCACCGAGATCCATCACGGCGGAATTCCAGGCATGCGCCTGGCCTCGCGGCAGCAGCTCGCGCGCGATTGCATCGAGCGCGCTCGCGCCGGCCAGCGGCGGATGCTCGATGCCCAAACGCAGGCGGTGCACGACGCGCCGGACGTTGACGTCAACCGCGACGTCATCCAGCTCGAAGGCAAAGACGCGCAGCGCACCGGCCGTGTAGGCGCCCACACCCGGTAACGCGCGCAGCGCGTCGCCGTCGCGCGGCAGCTCGCCGCGATGCCGCGTCACGACCGCGCGAGCCGCTTCGTGCAGCCGCACGGCGCGCAAATTGTAGCCAAGCCCCTTCCACGCGCGCACGATGTCGGCGCGCGGCGCGGCGGCGAGCGCCGCAAAGGATGGATACGCAGCAATGAAGCGCTCGTACGCGATCGCGACGCGGTCGACTTGCGTCTGCTGCAGCATGAATTCGCTGACCAGCACGCGGTATGGGTCGCGCGCCGAGCGCCACGGCAGCCACGCGCGTCCCTCGGCGCGATACCACGCCAGCAGCGCCGCGCGCAGCTCAGGAACCGAGCGCTGCACCGATGCGGCGGATGCCTTCCGCGATCTCCTCGCGAGCGACGGGCGTCAGCGCAAGCCTGAAGCTGTGATCGCCGCCTGCTCCCGGATAGAATGCCTCGCCGAATAGGAACGATGCGCCCTGACGTTCGGCGTCGTCGAGCAACGCGCGCGCGCGTACTTCGCGCGGCGTCGTGGCCCACAAATAAAAACCGCCGTGCGCCGGCCACACGCGCACCGATTTCGGCCAAAACTTCTCCGCGGCAGCGTCGGCCAGCGCACGCCGCTCGGCCAGCTCCTTGCGCAACGCGACGACATGCCGGTCGTACGGTCCCTCGAGATAATCGTGAACGCCGGCTTGCATGTACATGCTCGACGCCATGTCGATCGACTGCTTGCGCAAGAGCAGCCGCTCGAAGATCGTCCGCGGCGCCGTGAGCCATCCGAGACGCAAGGACGGCGCGATGGTCTTCGAAAACGAGCTGATGTACACCACGTAATCCTTGCTTTTCGCGGCTAGCGGACCGCGCGCCGCCGTCGCCAGCTCGCCGTACGGATCGTCCTCGACGATCGGAACGCCCGAGCGCTTGGCCAGCGTGACGAGCCGGTCGCGCCGGTCTTCATTCATCGTCACGCCCGTCGGATTGTGCAGCGAGGGCATCGTGTAGATGAAGCGCGGGCGCCGCGTGCGCAAGATCGCCTCGACGTGATCGACGCGCATACCCTCTTCGTCCAGCGCGACGGGAATGGCGCGCAGACCGGCGATTTGAAAAATCTGCAATGCGCCGGGATACGTCGGAGCCTCGACGATGATTTCGTCGCCCGGCTCGGCGAGGCTCTGCGCAACCAGCGTGATGCCCTGCGTCGAGCCGGTCAAGATCAAGACGTCGCGCGCCTCGACTTCGCATCCGCGGCTTTGCATGCGCCGCGCGATCGCGTCGCGCAGCGGCCGGTAGCCTTCGCTGTTGCCGTACGAGAGCACGAAATCGACGTTGCCCCCGACGCGCGCAAAGGAGTCCGAGAGGTCGCGCAGCGGCGACGGGGTCGCCGGCGGCACGCCCTGCACGAAGGCGATGCGGCGGTGGCCGTCGCTGAGCGCGTCCGTCGAGGCCGCCAGCTCGCCGAGAATGGCCGGAAACTCCCCGACGCGCCATGGCGGCAGCGTCACCCACCACGGCACGGCGATTTGCCGGTCCGCCGCCGCAACCGGGAGCGGTGAGGCGACGCGCGAGCCCGAGCCGACGCGCTGCTCGATGAGGCCGTCGGCAGCCAGCTCGCGATAGGAGTGGACGATCGTCGAGCGGTTGACGGCGAGCAGGCCGGCAAGCGTTCGCTCGGGCGGCAGCCGGGTCGATTCCGGAAGCACGCCGGCCAGGATCTGCTCGCGCAGCCGCTCGTAGATTTGACGATAGATCGGAACGATGCTGTCGCGATCGAGCTGCGCCGCGATCTCGGCCCATCCAATGGCCCGCATGACCATCCAATTCGCCGTGGCGCCGAGAAACCTTGTGAAATTGGATGGGAGGGGTTACCATGGGCCAATGCGCCTGGGACCCTGGACGATCGTCGCTCTGATCGGTTTCCCGTTGTACGGAATTCTGGGACGCTTCCACGGCGGCGGCGGCCTGCGTTCGATGGTGTATTACGGCATCTCGGCCTTGCTGCTGGCGTGCGCCGTCGCCGGGATCGTGCGCGCGCAGCGCTCGAAACCGCCGCAGCGCTAGAGAGCCTCTTGGTGAGAGCACAAGAAACGTCGTTACGAATGGAGATAACTTTTGGCTGATCACACGGTCGATGCGCTCGTCATCGGCGCCGGTCCGGGCGGCTACCACGCCGCGATCCGGCTCGGCCAGCTCGGCAAGAACGTCGTCTGCTTCGACCGTGACGAGGTCGGCGGCGTGTGCCTGAATTGGGGCTGCATTCCCACCAAAGCGCTCTTGCACGTCGGTGAGATCGCACGCCAAATCGATCACGCAGGCGCAATCGGCCTGCGCGTTCCGAAGGCGGCCGTCGACCGCGAGGCCGTCGAAAAATTCACGATGGACGTCGTCAAAGCGAACGTCGGCGGCGTCAACACGCTCTTCAAAGGCAACAACGTCAAGTTCGAATACGGCGAGGTCTCGTTCGCGTCGCGCAACCAGATCCGGCTCAAGAAGCGCGACGGCGGCGCCGACACCTACACCGCGCAAGCGATCGTGATCGCGACCGGCAGCGCACCCGTCGACGTCAAGGCGTGGCCGCGCGACGGCGAAACGATCGTCAACTCCGACGACGCGGTCCGCCTCAAAAAAATTCCGAAGTCGATCCTGGTGATCGGTGGTGGCGTCATCGGTCTCGAATTTTCGACCGTTTATCAGCGCCTCGGCTCTCAGGTGCTCACCGTCGAGATGCTCCCGCAAATCTTGACCGGCACGGACCTGGAGATCTCGCGCACGCTCTTGCGCATCCTCAAGAAGCAGGGCGTCGAGATCGCGCTGAACACGACGGTGAAGTCGATCGAAAAGACGCGGGGCGGCGTTCGGGCGATCATCAACGGCGAGGCCACGAGCGGAAAAGACGAGACGCGCGAATTCGAAATGGTGCTCGTCGCCGTGGGACGCCGCCCCGTCACCGACAACTTGAACTTGGCTGCCGCAGGCTTGTCGACGGATCAGCGCGGATTCATTCAAGTCGATGCGCGCCGCAAGACGGCCGTCGACGGCATCTATGCCATCGGCGACGTGACGAGCCCGCCGCTGCTCGCGCATAAAGCGATGAAGGAAGGCGTCGTAGCGGCAGAGTCGATCGCCGGCGACCGTTCGGCCGCGTTCGATCCGGTAGCGATTCCGAATTGCGTGTACACGGATCCGGAGGTCGCGACGGTCGGGCTTTCCGAGGAAGAGGCGAAGGCCGCCGGGCATGAAGTGCGGATCGGCAAATTCCCGCTCGCCGCCAGCGGCCGCGCTCGTACGATGAACGAGACGGACGGGCTCATCAAGCTGGTTGCGGACGCGAAGACCGATTTGCTGCTGGGGATGCACATCGTCGCGCCGCAAGCGGAATCGCTGATCGGTGAAGGCATCATCGCGCTGGAGATGGGCGCGACGACCGAAGACATCGGCCTCTCGATCCATCCGCATCCGACGCTCACCGAAAGCATCATGGACGCCGCCGAAGCGATCCACGGCAAAGCGATTCACATCCTCAACCCCAAACCGGCAAAACAACCGGTCGGCGTGTAATGCCGACGCTTCTGCTCGACCTCGGACGGCGTTCGTACGCCGACACGTGGGCGCTGCAGCGCGCGCTGCACGACGACGTTGCCGCCGGGCGCGAGCCGGATACGTGGATCGTCGTCGAACACGATCCCGTCATCACGATCGGACGCCAAGGAAAGCGCGACAGCCTGCTGGTCTCGCCGGAAATGCTGGCGGCGAAGGGCGTGGCTCTGCACGAGGTCGAGCGCGGTGGCGACGTGACGTATCACGGACCGGGGCAAGTCGTCGTCTATCCGATCCTCAAGCTGCCGCGGTTTCGTGAAGTCGTCCCGCTCGTGCGCGCGCTCGAGGAGGCGGTGCTGGGCGTCTGCGCGCGCTACGGGGTCGCCGGAGAACGCTGGAAACCGCACGCCGGTGTGTGGGTCGGGCGCAACTGCGTTTGCGCGATCGGTCTCGCGATCAAGAACATGACGTCGATGCACGGCATCGCGCTCAATGCCTCGATCGATCTGGATTACGATCGGCTCATCAATCCCTGCGGCCTGCGCGACCGCGGCATTACGTCGCTCTCGCGTGAGACGGGCCGTCTCGTATCGTACGGTGAGGCGAAAGAAGCGCTTTTGGAAGAGATTGAAAGGGTATTTCATCTGTCCTTCGACTCCGCTCAGGATGACGGGGCGGGAGCACGCCCGCTCACGGTCGCCGCGCTCTAGTGGAAACGCTGCGGAAGCCGCCGTGGCTCAAAGTCCGCCTGCCGGCCGGCGCAAACTACGAAAATCTCCTCCAAGAAGTGCGCGGACTGAACTTGCACACCGTTTGCCAAGAAGCGCGCTGTCCGAATCTCGGCGAATGCTGGGGCGCCGGCACCGCAACCATCATGATTCTCGGGGATGTGTGTACGCGCGGCTGCCATTTCTGCGCGGTCAAAACGGGAAATCCTCGCGGCGAAGTCGACTGGCTCGAGCCGAAGCGCGTGGCCGAAGCGGTGGCGAAGATGGGCTGGAAATATCTCGTGCTCACGGCGGTCGACCGCGACGATCTCGCCGACGGCGGCGCGTCGATCTTCGCCAACACCGTCCGCATGATCCGCAAGCTGTCGCCGGAGGCGAAGGTCGAGTGCTTGACCGGCGATTTTGCGGGCGACCTGGCGTCGCTGGACGTAGTGCTGGAAGCGCGGCCCGAGGTGCTCGCGCACAACCTCGAGACCGTCCGGCGCCTGCAGCGCAAAGTCCGCGACCGCCGCGCCGGCTACGATCGTTCGCTTTCCATTCTGCGCCATGCCAAGGAAAGCGGGAAAGTACGCTATACCAAGACGTCGCTGATGCTCGGGCTCGGCGAGACGCAAGACGAGCTGGCGGAGGCCATGGACGACGCCCGAGCAGCCGGCGTCGACATTTTTACGATGGGACAGTATTTGCAGCCGACCAAGCGCCACCTGATCGTCGAGGAGTTCGTGACGCCGCAGCGCTTCGAGGATTTGCGCAAGCTCGCTGAAAGCAAGGGATTCCGGCAAGTCGTTTCGAGCCCGCTCTCACGCAGCTCGTATCACGCGGAGCAGGCGTTCAGCTGACACAACTCGGTCTTCCGACTCGCCAGCGGCGGCTCGCGCTCGCAACGTTTCAGACGGCAACGGTGATGGCCGTCCTGGATTCCTCGATCGCCAACGTCGCGCTGCCGACCATCGCGCACGAGCTGCGCGCGACGCCGACGGAGTCGATTTGGGTCGTCAACGCCTTTCAGATTGCCGTCATGGCGACGATTTTCTCGTTCGCATCGCTCGGCGAGCTGGTCGGCTACACGGTCGTTTACCGCAGCGGTCTCGCGCTCTTCACGCTCGGCTCGCTGTTGTGCGCGCTTTCGCATTCGATGCCGGAGCTGGTCGCGGCGCGCGTCTTGCAAGGCGTCGGAGCGGGCATGATCAGCGGAATCCAGCCGGGGATGATCCGCCGGATCTATCCACCCAACATGGTCGGCCGCGGAACGGGATGGATGGCGCTGACCGTCGCAACGGCGGCCGCCGCCGGCCCGACGCTGGGCGGCGCAATTCTCGCGGTGGCACCGTGGCCGTGGCTCTTTGCGATCAACGTTCCGATCGGGCTCGCCGACTTGATGGTCTCCGCGAAAACGGTTCCGCGCTTTCCGACGACGGGTACGGTGAACGAATTCGATTTTCTCGGCGCGCTGTGGATCGGACTCTCGCTGAGCTTCTTCACGCTCGGGATTGAGGCGGTCGCGCACGGCGGAACCGAGATCATCGTGGCGGGATGCTTTGCCGTTTGCATCGGCGCGCTCATCTTCTTCGTCCGCCGCGAGCGGCGAGCGGAACGGCCCCTGGTTTCGCTGCCGCTCTTCAAACGGCCGGCGTTCAGCCTTTCCTCTGCCACATCCGCGTGTTCGTACACCGCGCAGGGGCTCGCCGTCGTGTCGCTGCCGTTCTTCTTTCAAGCCGTATTAGGACGCACGCCCTTCGAGGCCGGCTTGCTCCTGACGCCGTGGCCGATTGCAGTCGGTTGCGTGGCGCCGTTTGCCGGACGTCTTGCCGATCGCTACCCGGTGTGGATTCTCTCCACCGCCGGTCTCGGCATCATGGCCGTCGGCCTCGTCGCGCTGGCACTTCTTCCTTCACAACCCACCTGGTTCGACATCATTTGGCGCGAAGTGATTGCCGGCGTCGGATTTGGATTCTTTCAATCGCCGAACAACCGCGAGTTGCTCACGAGCGTTCCGCCGGAACGCACCGGCACCGCGGGCGGCATGATTGCGACGGCGCGCCTTTTCGGACAATCGCTCGGCGCCGCGCTCGTTGCGGTCGTGTTCAGCGCGGTCGGCGCGCACAACGTGTTCGTTTCCGGCGCGCCCCACTCGGCGATCGCGAATGCCGGCCCCGCCGCGTTGTGGCTTGCCGCGATCGTCGCGGCGACCGGGGCGCTCGTGAGCCTGCAGCGCAAGGGTCGCGAGGCGGCGCGCACGTCTCGTTCGCAAGGCCAGGTCTCCGCGGCGTCGTGAATGGGGCTCTTCTCGTTCGCAAGGTCAGTTCTCCGTGGTGCCCGTGACGAGGCGCTGTCGGCTCACTTCTTACTAGCGCAGCGCTTCTTCGATTCACATATCCATGCCGTCTGCGCGCTCCTCCAAAAGACTGCAGCCTCGGACTCGCTGTCAAAAAAGAGCTTAATATGGCTGCTAGTCGTAATACTCGGAAACGCTATTGAAGAATTCACCACGGGTTGCGTTGGGCATGTTGCCTTAACGTATGACGTTACGATACGAAAGCCAGGAGGTGCTGACGTCAACGTGACGCCCCAATAAAAGAAGGGTGGCTCCACCGGTTCGCCGTGTCCGGCATAATATTTGTACTCAGCCGGCTCTCCGATAGCGGTAACACTTCGCGGATCAAATGTGTACGCGTATGATGCTTGATTTTCCGTGGTACACAAGGGCGCTGCCGTTCCGTCGAATCGATTATGAGCGATACTTTCGGTTATTGTAGTCAAGTGCAGTGCAGTCGTAACCGAATAGGAGACTTGCACTTGCTTCCAAACTAACCCGTCTCGTACAGCGTTTGTCTCGTAGCCGCCATCTTGCGCGAGAAAATTTCCAAGCTCATCGGGAGTTTCGTATAGCGCTGATTTCACGCTCCCAAGGTCGGATCGTGGCTGCATGAATGATAACTCTTTGGTTTTCGCCGGAGAGTTTTCCGGGGTCGGCGCGGTGCTATCCGTTGACGGTCGGTTTTTTAGCCAGTTTTTATGGTTTGCCGCGTCACGCAGATCACGAAACCAGTCGCTGCACCGTGTACACCGTCGCGCAGCAAGGACGTTGGGCCACGATGTGGCGAGTCTGTGAATCATGCGGCGTGCCGCGATTTGAACGGTGGCTTTCAATATGGGATCCGAAGCTGTCGAAGGCACCGTGAGCGTCGCTGCGCCTGCCGACGCAAGTTGGCCTGCGACGAAAAGAGTGGCACCAGATATCGAATTTGGGTTCGTCGGATTCGCCGTTACCCTCGTTGTGATGGAGGACGTATATTCGGGAATTGGCGTGGTAGCAGGTGGTGTTGGATAAGTGATGGTTGTATCCGTTTCAGTCGTTGTCTTTGGCGCCTGCAAAGCCGCAACAGCTCCAAAAATCTCGGCGATCGGAAGGAGCGTAGCGGTCCATTCCCTATCGGCTCCATATACATCGTGTCCCATCCAAACAACTTTCGTTGCGCCTGCCAACGTGCATTCCGCAAGCATAACGTCAACGTTGAGGCGTCCGATTTGTCGCGATGCGAGGAGGTAGTTGTACGTGCCTGATTGCGTGGTTGCGTTATAGACTATGAATGCTCCCGCGGTTGTGAACGGGTCGGCTGCGCATTGGCCCTCGTAATCTACGAGCTTCCACTCTGGCGGAGCCGAAGTGATCCAGTAGCGAGGATTTAACAAGTTGCTTTGAACGACTGATCCCGCCACTTCTACCGCGATGCGAGAATTGAGTGCAGGATCGTTCGTCAGGCTTAGTACGAAAAACGTCGGTGCAGCAAAGTGCAGCGCAGGCGCCGGTGTACTGGGGGCGGCAGATGGCGTTACGATAACGATGGGGAAGGGGTTTGGCAACGAAGGAGTCACCGTCGTGTCGTCTGCCTTGGCGGGTCGGAAATCGCAAATCAGCAAGAACGCCGTTGCGAGTGTGACCGTCACCGCAAATGCAACCGGTGCGAAATTCAAGTAAGACCCGCGTATAGCGCCGGGTAGCCTGAAGCTCATCGCACACCTCGCTGATGAGTCCGAAGTTCGCTTACGGAGACGCTTGCTTGGCCAGCCTTACTGCCAAATCCTTGCCTCCGTTGCCTCACTATATTCTCAGCGGCTTTTGTGCCTCGAAGCCGGCAACCGTCGGCCCTGACAAGACCATATTTGGGACCTGAGTCCCCGACGTTTTCATCGAGACATCGGACTTGACGATCGAAAAGAAGGCGTCGTACGACGCTGCCTCCGGCTGGCTGAGCACGAAAATAAACGTGCCTGTAAATAAGCCGCCAGTATCAGGGAAAACCTTTGCTTCCTGACCGTCCTGGCACGCACCGAAGTGGATTATTTGGGTCGATAACCTGCCTACCTGCAAGTGCTGCGTGGCGGCAGCGTACGTCGCCTGGTTTGCGTTAACGACCCACTGCAGATTCGGATCGAATTGCTTCTTATTTTTGCAGGGGTTCGCGACGAGCGGCAGAGATCCGAATATGTGCCACACCAGAGAATCATTTATGATGAAATTCAGGTAGTTGTGTCCAGCATGACAGGTCTCGGAAACCTGCACGATTCGCACACCTGGTTTGAACGCAGACCACGCTGCGTCCAATTCGCGACTTAACATCATTCTATCGTAGAAGACCAGCGACAGATATCTCGCTCCATCGATCTCAACGTCACCTCCATGTGTTGCAAAATATATAACGGCGATATCGTCTGGCGCCGAAGAGGCAGCCAAATTGCTGATCTCCTGTAGAACGCCACCAACGGTGGCTTTCTCTGCAGTCAATTCCGTTACATAATAGCCTAATTCCGTTAAAGTCTTCGTCATCGCCTTACGGCTTATCGCAAAGCCAGGCTCGAACCTGGACCACTTGCATTGGCCGAGGCGATAGTGCGCCGTATCGAGCCGTTCGGTACTCACGGCAAGAGCTCGTCCGCCCATTAAGGTACTCTCCCGAATAGCAGGGCTGCGATATCCCGCGAAGGTTCCTCTTGCAACTCTTCTTTCATGAGTTGGCTGTACGAGCGCCATTGCTGCTTTGCACCCAGCAAGTCACCAGACTCCATTAGAGAACGTATTAGCAGCTCTTGCGCTTCTTCGTCATAAGGGTCGTTCCGAACTAAGTGCTTCGAAATCTCGATCGCTTCAGAGTAGCGACGCAATACCGTGAAGCGCGTGACCAAGCGAAGGCCAATCTTGCGCTCGAGCTCCTCGATATTCCGCTCGAAGGGGAGAAGCGCTTCCCATTCGGATAATTGCGCCCTCGCGCGATGCGTCAACACTCCGTATGCAGCCATCAGCGCGTCCGTCGTTGGGACGGTCTTTTTATGTCCAGTTGGTTCATCCAGCAACCTTTCGAAGTCGTCGACGTCGATTCGCGCTTTTGGATTAAGGCAATATCCCGACCGGAGAAGCAAAATCGAATCGTCTCTTCGCAATTTCCGGCGCAACCGATGAATCAGCGCCTTGAGATTATTGATGGCGTCCGTCGGATCTGCATCCGGCCAAAGTGCCTCGGCTGCGGCTTCCCTCGTCACGGGACGCTTCTGATAAAACAGGTACGCCAGAAGAGCGGCTTCACGCCTCGACAGCGAGACCTTTCCGTCCATGGTAATTGCACTGGACTCACAGATGTTTATCGCAAATTGCGACGTGCCGGAGTCATCTTTCGAGCGGAAACGTCGCGCGAACGATGCGAAAAGTCCGATTTGCTCGTTTAACTCCACCGATTTGATTGCGGCAAGAACCTCGGGCGCCTCGATCCTCTTTGCTGCAAGATGAGCGAGGGAGAGGTATCGATTTCGCTCCGGCGGGATAACCAAAGCTGCAGCAAGGTGAGCCAGGCACTCGACTAAAGGGTCCCCACCCTTTATCGATTCCGCGACCGCCTCTCGCGCACGCTCCGCGGCGCCGTTTCCGGAAAGCCGAGGCAACACGAACAAATGTCCGATGGCGCGAGGCACCGCGTCCTCGAAAGCAGTCGGTGTTACATCAGCACGTCCCTTCGCGCAGTCCAGCCAAAATCGAAAACCCCTTTCATATACAGGTGTTAGCACTTCTTCGAATTCCGCGATATAGTTGCTAAAGCGCGCTTCATCGCCTGCAATCCACGCAAACGTCGCTGCATTGAAGAGCGAAATGAGTGCAGCAAGCGGGCTGGTGCCGCGTTGCAGGCGGATCGCTTCTTCAACTAGTAGAAAAGCACGGTCAACTTCGCCTTTCACAAAAGCAATATGTGCTTCAACAGCATCGAAATTGCTGGATCGAAGCGCCGAGGCGATGACCGGATCGATCTCGTGCGCGTCGCCGGTTGCTCTACGCGCCTCGGAGTGCCGGCCCGACATGGCGTAAAGACCGGCAAGCCGCAATAGCAAGGCTATGGCTTCTTTATGCGCTTGACGTTCGCGCGCTTCTCTTAACGCCGCCGTAAGGACCTGTTCCGCCGATGCGGGATCGCCATATTGATGCAAAATACCAGCATGTGCTGCGGAGACTCGCGCCTTCAGCTCGAACGAATCCTCCGGTAACAGATAACTATACATCCGACTGGACTCTTCGAGCAGGCGAGCCGTTGACATAGAGAAGCGTCGGAATCCAAGGGTGGATATCCAAAGACGAGGCCTCCCTAAGATCTCGGATGTCGGCAGTCGTCCGGCTAGTTCACTTATTACCGCTATTCGGTCGCTATAAAATTCGGCCGACGTCGCCTCTAAGAGATCCGCAACCCTTTTTGGGTTTCCTATTGCGTCGTACAACTGAGCAGCGCGAACAAAGTCGCGCCGCTTCTCCGCAGACTCAGCGGCACTACGCAATGCCGCCGATCTCTTTGCCGCATAGCGAATTTCTATTGCGGTTTGCATCACCGGATGGAGTTCGAGCACGTTACCTGATCTCCGCACAAACGGATCCGAACGTATGGTGTGGGCGACATCGTCAGCTTCGGCGCCGACCAAGTCCGCCAGCTCATCGATCGTGATATCGGGAATCGAGGAAATTGCAATGAGGCGGTCTCGCGCCGACTTGCTGAGCATTCCGATAATTTCGTTCACAAACTGATCAATATTTTCTCCTTGCAACGTCTCTTTGGCGAACTCACTCAACTCGTCGAAGGCAGTTCGGCCAAAGTTCTCAATAAGCAAGCGTACGGCAAGTGGCCAACCTTCTGTAGCTTTGAAAATCGACTGAGCTGCGAAGTGAGGCAACCCGGCAACTGTCGCCAATTCGTGGATCTCGTCGCATGTGAGCGAAAGCTCTTTGGGACCGATGAATTGGGCGTGTTGCGATACGACTCGCGTCATGATGGTGCCCAATGGCACGCGTGAGCACAGGATCACGGTGTGGTTCGGTGGCCGAGCGCGAAGCACATCAGCGAGGAGTCGACGTGCATCTTTATCCTTTACAATGCACTCTACGTTATCGAAAAGGACGCATAGCGAGGGATGACGTTCTTCCCAGAGACGCTGCGCCAGGACGATTCTTGTCGAGGAGTCGTCCTGAGACATAAGCGCGCTTGCAAGTTCCAGATTGGAGCCGCTCGCGGAAAGGACTGCCGCACTGATCATATCTGCCAGAGCAACGGCAGACGTCACCCTTGCGCAGTCGCAGTAAGCCGACGAGCGAAAGGTGTCGGCGTAAGCGCGTCCGATCGTTGTTTTGCCGAAGCCGGGCGGTGCAACGAGCACCAGAAGCTTGGGCCGGCTCGATATCAACCCGGCCAGAAGCCGTTGCTCCACGGTCCGCAAGACGGAGGTCATGGCACCCGACATAACTTTGTTAGCCGCTCCCCCTTTTACTACCTTGCGAAAGAGGGCAGCCTTCTGGTATTCTGCCAACACTTCATTACGAATAAGGAGGGTGTTGTTCTATGGCCTCCCGTCGTACGTCGGGTTCCACCGCAAAAAAGACGACCGGCGCAACGCAGCGCCGCCGTGCAAGCGCCGCTAGCAGTGATGCGCTGGAACATGTTCAAATCATCATCAACGGCAGGACCGTTTTCGACGATAATGTCGACCCGACGAAGTTCAAAATTCGCTTTGGGATCGGCGCAAAGGCGAATTCCGCGCCGTATCCGCCGTTTCCAAAGTAACCGAGTTCAATGCTCGCGCGCCCACGCGGGCTCACGTTGATTACAACGAGGCAGTGCACCGCTTCTTGCGACCACTGTTGCTTTGCATGCAGCCCGCGGTTAACTGAACGAATTCCGCGGGAGCGTCTGTCGCAGCTCATCACCGAAGCAGCCCAGATTCCTTCGATCCGCAACGTCTACTTTAGCGGAGGGGAGTGCTTCTTGCTTGGCAATGAGTTGTTTGAGTGCATCGCTCATGCGGCATCTGTACGATTAGCGCCTCGCGCCATCACGAACGGCTACTGGGCGAAGTCTATTACAATCGCGACACAACGGGTCGAGGCGCTTAAGATGGCAGGCTTAGCCGTGCTCGCCTTCAGCACAGGGCCGATGCATTTGCGATACGTGCCATTGAAGAATGTCCTGACCGGCGCGCGGGCATCCGCCCTCGCGGGCCTGAAGACCGCTATCTATCTGGAAATTTTCGAGGGATCGCATCCGCAGTTAAATGAGCTGGCTGCCGAGCCGCAAATCGTGGACCTCGTTTCAAGCGGCGCAATTTCCCTGTACGAGTCTCCCTGGATACCGAACGCTCGAGGCAACGGAACGGCGACCCTCCAACATCCTGAGCGCTTCATGCGCTTTCTGAATCATGAGCGCGAGGGCTGTGGAAGTATAATGGATACATTGACCGTGACGCCTTCCCTGGATTTGTTGGCTTGCTGCGGGTTCCCGATGGAGTCAATCGACGACCTTCGTCTCGGATCGGTGGCCGATCGCACCATAAGAGACGTGCTGAACGATGCCGTAGACGACCCGCTTTTGGCGTGGATACGCGTCGACGGACCTGAGATGATTTACGAACAAGCGAGAAGTCTCGATCCGTCGGTTCAACCACCGATGGATTCTGCGCATATATGCATGACATGCGTCGCTCTCTTTAAAGATCGGAAGGCTATGCGACACGTCAATCGCATGTGTAGAACCGTTGAGCAACGAATTTGGGAGTCATACGCATCGGTACTTTTGACTCAGCACGCATTAGACGCGGGCCTTTCGGAAGAAGCTACCAAGGCGTGGTTGCTGCGACTGTCCGCTCCGGATACTAACGCCGATGCGGCTAAGACCGGCGAGGCCGCAAGAAGTGCCGGATGATAGCCATCCGGACGATTGCCCGAGCCGCTTCGAGGGTCGCGGTCGAGTCCCTCATTGGGAACTCACGAGCGCGCGCAACTCTGACGAAGCGTCCAAAGCCAGTTCTTCGCGTAGCGTCTGCTCGTAACGCTGCAGCTGCCGGAGGGCGCTCGATCTGTTGCCAGCAGCTAAGTGACTTCGGATCGCTAGTTCAGCAGCACGCTCGTCACAGGGATCGAGGTCACAGATTTCTCTGGCCAGATTTAGAGCAGCATCCAACTCCCCGGAAGCTAAAGCCGCTTCTCCAAGCCGTAAGGTGACATCAAACGTCATTGCGTCGAGGCGGCGCTGAAGAGTCGAAGACCATTCTCGATCGTCGATAGACGAATGGTCACGACAAGAAAGCCGATGCCGAATTGCCTCGAGGCGGTGCCGCGTGATCTGCTCCAGAACGCCTCGAGTTCGAAGTGCATGCGCAAGCATGGCCTCGGATTGCCACAAATCGCAGGAGACGTGCGCACCTAAGCGGTAGCTGTCCGCCCGGAAGACGATCGCTTCCCTATCGCGGAGCTTCCGTCTGACACGATGTACGTATACTTTTAATTGCGTCGAGGCAATGGAATAGTCGAGATGCGGATATAGCGCCTCGATCAACTCATCACGGGTGCATGGCCTTCGCTGAAGGGCAAGAAAGATCAGGAGGGTGCGTTCGCAGCGCGACAACGCGACGATCTCGCCGTCGCGGCGAACCTCGCCGGATAGAACGTCGATCTCCAAGGGAGGCTCCTGTGATGGAGCGTCCCATAGGTTTTGCAGGCGTGCGGCGAGGTCGTGGCGCCCCGCTCGAAGCGCGAGCTCGCGGACCTTCTTTATCGCAAGGTCGAGCCCCGTCGTACCGGTCTGAGCCTCTAGCATGCCGGCACGGTAGAGCCGGCCAGTAAAATTCTGGTAACAGCTTCACGTTAACCCTGCCATAACCGGCGCGCGCGAGGCTAACGGCATGAAGACCCTTGCCTCCCTCGCCTTGACCGCAGCGTTCGGACTGCTGCAAACCGGCATGCCGTCGCCGACTGCACCAATTTGCATCGCCGGCGACTGCTGTGGCGTGAACATCGGCACGCAGCCGGATTCCATTAACGGCCCATTCACCACCGTATGCGACCTTTTGCATGGACCGGATACGACCCGGCCAATCTTTTTGAAGGAGAACAACACGTGAACAAGATCGTTCTGGCCCTCGCGGCTCTCATGGTGCTTTCCCCGATCGCAGCGCTGGCGGCAAACGCTCCCGACAAAGCTCAGACGCAGATGCAGTCGCAAGGCGATCACTCGGTCCCGGATTTCTATACGCTCGGGGTTGGCGGAAGCGGCAACTAGCGTCGCGCTCCATCAAGCCCAATAAGAGCGGCCGCACGCGTGCGCCGCTCTTATGATTTTGCCGTTAACCGCGCAATAATCGCGACGCGGTACGGTGAGCCCGCCACTTCCGTTCGATGAAAGGTGCTCGCCGTGTTCGACCCCGAGAAGGACCGTAAGGCCCTGCAACGCCCGCCCGGAAAGCCGCCCTCCCTGGATGAGGAGCCGCGCCCGACGATCCGGCGCCCGGTCTATAAGCCCGAACTCTTCGGAGGCTGGGGCCCTAAGCTCTGAGCAAGCGGAACCGGGCCACGATTGGCGCAGTCTTAGGCCCTGATGCCTGGACTGATAGCGCCCGAGCTCGGCCCGAAGACCAACATCCGCGAGCTCGTTCAAAGCCTTCCGATCGCCGAGGAAGTTCTCACGAAGTTCGGCCTGCACTGTGCCGGCTGCGGCGTGAACAAGTACGAGACGATCGAGGCCGGCGCGAACGCGCACGGCCTGCGCGTCGAGCCGATCGTCGCCGCGCTGGAAGAAGCGCGCCGCACCGGCCGGGTCCCGCAAATCGCCGAGGCGGATCGCACGCCCCAGCGCCGAGCCCCCGGTCCCTTCACGCGCCGCTCGAAGATCAAGCACGTCGTTCCGGTCATGTCCGGCAAAGGCGGCGTAGGCAAGTCCATGGTGACGTCGCTGCTCGCGGTCGGCCTTCGCGCCGAGAACTTGCGCGTCGGCATCTTAGACGCGGACATAACCGGACCGTCGATTCCGCGGCTCTTCAACTTGCGCGGCCCCATGCACGCCGTCGAAGATCCGAACGGCACGCCGGGACCACAAGGCCAACCCGCGACCGCGATGGTGCCGATGGTCTCGCGCACCGCGATCGAAATCGTCTCCTCGAATCTCCTGACGGATCAGGAAGACATGGCGATGATTTGGCGTGGACCGATCCTGTCGGGCGTGATTCGCCAATTCTACGAGCAGGTGCTCTGGAGCGACTTGGACGTGCTGCTCATCGACTTACCGCCGGGCACGTCGGACGCGCCGCTGACGGTGCTCCAGTCGCTGGCCGTCGACGGCGTCGTGCTCGTCACGATGCCGCAAGCTCTTGCCACGATGATCGTGCGCAAGGCGGCGAACCTCGTGCACCAGCTCAAGAAACCGATTCTCGGCGTCGTCGAGAACATGTCGTATTTCGAAGCACCCGACACCGGTAAGCGCTATCAGATCTTTGGTCCGTCATACGCGGATCAAGTCGCTGAGCTGGCGGACGCGCCGGTGCTCGCACGAATTCCGATCAAGCCCCAGCTGATGGAGCTAGCGGACGCGGGCCGCGTCGAGGAAATCGACGATCCGATCTGCGTCGAGCTGGCGCGCAGCTTGGTGCAGCAGCTGGTGTCGATGCCGCGGCCCAAGCAAGAGATCTCACTGATTTAACGGGGTAAGAATCTGGCCGTGCGCCGCCTTTTGACCGCAGCCTCTGCCGGATTCGTACTCGCGTACACGGCGTTGCGCGCCCGCGAAGCCTGGAAGGACCTGAAAGCCCCCGCCGGGCCGCTGGAAAAAGACGCACGCGAGTACGGCGCGACCAAGCGCGCGCTCATGATGGCGGGCTTGGCGCGTTCGCTGGCAGGCCACGCTGCCGTCGCGTTCGCGCTCTCCGAGCGCATGCCCCGAAGCGCTCGCGAAAGCAGCAGTCCGTTAAGCGTTGCCGCGTGGAACGCACTCGGGACGCTCGCGGAAGCGGCGCTCGACTTGCCGGTCGATTATGCGGAGCGCTACGTTCTCGAGCGCCGCTACGGCTTGTCCGATCAAAAGCTGGACGATTGGCTGCGCGACCGCGCCAAGATGACGCTCGTCTCGCTGGCGCTCACCACGCCGCTGGTCATGGGCTTGACGGCCGTCGTGCGCCGCTTTCCGCGAACGTGGCCGCTGATCGCATCCGCGGCAACGCCCCCGCTGCTGATTTTCCTCTCGCTCGTCGCGCCGGTCTATGTGGCGCCGATCTTCAACAAATTCGAGCCGCTGCGCGGTACGCTCGAGCAGCGCCTGCGGCACCTTGCCGAGCGCTACGGCGTGGGCGACGCCGATATCTTTCGCTTCGACATGAGCCGGCAGACGAAAAAAGCCAACGCGTACGTCGCCGGCCTGCTCGGCACGCACCGAATCGCAATCGCGGACACGCTGCTGGACGGCTTCAGCGAGGACGAGATCGAGTTCGTGGTCGCGCACGAGCTCGGGCATTACGTCGCGCGAGACACGTGGACGGGCGTCGCGGTGGGCTCGATTGCGATCGCGGCACTGCTGCAAGCGGCGAACGCGCTGGCACGCCGCGGAGACGCAAGCGACGCCACGTTTGCCGGCTTCGCGCGGCTCAGCTTCTGGATGCAGCTCCTCGGCGTGGCCGCCGGGCCGCTTCTCGCGGCGGGCTCCCGCTGGATCGAGCGGCGCGCCGACCGCTTTGCGCTTGGGGCGACGCACCGGCCCGACTGGGGCATCGCGGCGTTCGAGCGGCTGCGCGAGAAGAATCTCGCCGAGGACGAGCAGCCGCGCTGGGCCGAGCTGCTGATTTCGACGCATCCCTCGCTGCGCTCGCGCATCGAGACGCTGCGCGCCGCGACGGTTTAGAGCAGCTCTTCGACTTCGGACCACATCCGGTGCACGATGGAGTCCCAAGAATGCTCTCGAGCGAGCTCGATTCCGCGCGCGCTTCGTTTCGCGCGCTCCGCGCCTGCGCTCGCGCTGGCAGGGAAAGCGCGACCGTCCGCGAGACCGGCACACGCCCGGACGAAACGGGAGCCCTCCGCGACGATGACGACGTCACCGTAATCGGCGACGACGTCGGCGATCGGAGTCGTCACGACGGGCAGGCCGGCGGCGAGATATTCGAGCGTCTTCGTCGGCGAGATCGCACGCGTGCTGTCATTCCGTGCGAATGGCATCAAGCCGGCGTCGAGCCCCGCCAGCATCGACGGCAGCGACGCGTAGGGCTGTTTTCCGGTGAAGTGAACGTTCGCTCTGCGCGGTAAGAGCCGGGCGTCGATCTTCGCGACCGGACCGATCATCACGATCTGCGGATTTTCCTCCGCATCCGCCAGCGCATCCAGCAGCATGTAGTCCAAACGCTCGTCGATGACGCCCACGTACCCCCAGCGCGGGCGCGGCAGCGCCGCGACGGCTGGATGCGGCGCGAGCTTGCGCGCCGCAGCGAACCGCTCGAACTCGACGCCGCTGGGAACGAGACGGACCTTTTCGCCGTACCGGCGGCGGGTTTCGAACAGCGTTCGCCCACCGCAGAACACGCGTTCCGCGCGCTCCAGCAGCATTCGTTCGCACGCGCGCAGTTGCGGCGGCGCGAACGCGAACGTCGCAAGGTCGTCCATGCAATCGTAGACCAGCGGCCCTTCGAACGCATCTGCGAGCGCCAGCATCAGCGGCTGATACAACCACACCAGCGCTCGCGCGTCGCCGATGAGCCCTCGCGCCGTTTCCACGGCATGAGGGTCGACGTACGGTCCGTCCTGCAGCGGTTTGCGGAGGGGACGAACGATCGTGACCCCGCCGTCGTGCAAGAGCTCGTCACGTTCCTCTTCTTCGATGACGAACGGTTCTTCGATGACGACGACCGGAACGCGCTCCGCCAAGCGCGAGAGTATGTGGTGCGGGCGTTGCCGAACGCCGTCCCACCGCAGGTGCAAACCTGCGACGATCGCCATCCGCGGCACTATCTCGCGCTCCTCGACGCACGCCAGACCGCGTCTTTTCGCGCGGCTGGGCGTGATTCAGGCTTCGTGCAGTAAGGGGACGTTCGCAATATTGCGCTCTACCGCGGCGACAGACCTCGGGGAAGCCCGTCGATCTCCGTAAGATCGAAAAGCCGGATGTCCGGCACATTCAAACCAATGCTGCGGGCAAATGCCATCATGGCGTATTCGTTGCAATCCCGCTAGGCAGGCGTCGCTACGGCTCGGCATCCGGCTTTGCAAGCCGGCGCAGGGTGCGGGAAACCTCGGTTTCTCGCGGTGGGTCGCCGTTTGCGGAGAACGTGAAGATGCCGTCTTCGGCGACGCCGCGGCGCTCGCGGAGCAGCGAGTCCCAATCGACCATTCCGAATGCCGCCCACGCGCCGACAGCGGTCATCGGCACGCCCTCGGCTTGCAGTGCCCGCGCGTCCTCGTAGCGCGCCAGCAGCCATGCCGCGCGCGCCGTTTCATCGGCGTGCAAGTGCACCTCAGCGATCGCCTGCGGCCGCCCGAGGCGCCGGTACGCCTCGCGCAGCAGCGGCCGCGGCGAGATCGCACACCCTTCGAGCGTGACGGCACCGACGTCGACCAGCTCCCCGCCGTGCCGCCATAAGACGCGCTCCGAGTACGGGTACCAGTTCCAGCCGATCGTCTCCGGGATGACGGCACGTTCGGCGATCGCCCGCAGCGACGCTGACGAAACCCCCGCCGTTTCGGTGAGATAGCGCCAGAGCGGATGGCCTTCTACGACGCGACCCATGATCAGCTCGAGCGAGAGATAGGAGCGCTCCCGAAAGAACGCCGCGTCGTTTTCGGCTGCCGCATTTGCGGCGGTGAAGCCTTGAAGGTCTTCGGTTATCATCAACTCCGCTCGCGGAATGCGCGCGCGGATGCGCTCGAAGGCCAGCTGGATTGCGAGCGCCTGATTTACGATCGCGCGACCGAACGCCGCGTCGTCGCGCACATTCGGATACCAGTGCCCGTACAGCGTCGCAAAACGAGCCGTCGTGAGCGGCTCGTTGATCGGCGTCCAACGGCGCACCCAGGAAAATGCTCGCACCGCCGCGTCCGCATAGGCCGCGAACAAATGCGGAAAATCGGGGTCGACGAGACTGGTATGCGCCGGACCGCTGCCGTGATGCAGCAGCGTGACGATCGGTTCGACGCCGCTCTCGCACAGCCGCTCCAGGCGCGGACGTGCCCACGCGAAGTCCGCTCGCTCCCATAGCACCGGATAGCGCGATGCGTGAACGCCGAGGCTCGCGATGCGATCGATGTCGTCCAGGCGAGCGTAATGCCCCGTCTCGGCGAGCTGATCGCGCCACTCGTTCTTGCCGACGCGCGCTATCGTCGGTTCCGGCGATGCCCAGATCTCGAGATTCCGGCCCACGACTACCGTTCAACGCATTTCGCGTGGCCGCGACCGCTTGCAGAACGGGTGGTTCGACTCCGCTCGCATTCGCTCGCTCCGCTCACCATGACACCGTAGGGGCACGGCTCCCTGCCATTCTCCCTCCGCGCGTCTACGCGCGGGACGACAAAAGAGACGATGGCCGCGTACCAAGCCACGCAGCCAGCCCGGTCTTGTCGGCGACGTGCGTTCCCTCGCGCAGCTCGCGCCGGAATTCGCCGAACGTGCCAAACGCCTCCGCGAATGCGTCATGCTTGTGAATCGACTCGTAATTGAGCTGGCTGGCGGCGATGAACGTCTCGTCGGGAAAATCTGCGTACATGGCAAGCGCGCTCGCGAGAATGTTGCGCACGACGTCTTCGACGAAACGTGGATTGTAATGCGCCTTGCTGACGACAAAGAATTCGTCCGGGCGCTTGAGCAGATCGTACGTTTCGCTCGACATCGCGTTTTCGACGATCTCGACGAGATCTTCAGCACGAATCTCGGCCGCGCGCTCCGGCGGAGCGCCGATCGTCACGAAGCCGCGGCCGCGCTGGTTGTGCGTCGCGACCGGCAGCGCGTCCAGCGCGCGCCCCGCTTCCTCCTCGCTGAAGCCCGCGTCGAGCAGCTCGCGGTGCGAGTGCTCGCGGATCATCAGCTGCGCGCACGGACACGCCGTCATGCCCTCGGCCTCCACTCCGACGGCACAGCGCGTCGCGCTCCGATCGGCGTGCGCGATCCCGACCAGCGTGTACGTCTCTTCAGAACGCTTGCCGCTCACGGGCGTCCAGCGTTCCAAGCCAAACTCGGCCTGAACGCGAACGTCCGCGCGCAGCGCGTGCTGCGACGCGACGATTTCCCGCGCGACGCGCTCGACGATCTCCTCCACCGTCGCCGCGGGCTCGCCGCGCGCCAGCACGTCGAGCAGCGTCTCCTCGAGCACTTCGGAAAAACGCGACATGTGCACGCCCGCGCGGTCCGGCTCGAGATCGGCGACCATCGAAAACTCCGCGTTGAGCGGAATCTTCTTGCCGCGATAGTCCAGCCGGATGATGCGCTTGATTTTTGCGACACCGGCGCGGCTGAGCGAAAGACGATGTTGGGGCGCCTGATTCTGCCGGTCTGCATCGAAGCGCAGAGCACGGCGCTTCCGGACGACGCCGTCGTGCGAGACGCTCGCTGCCAAATCGGCGATGGTGCGCTTGCGCACCGGATCGACGAAATCGCCGGCGATCTCCGCAAGCGGTATTACGTTGAAGGGACGGCGTTCTATGTACGGATGCGGCAGCTCGAACCGCCCGAAATCATGAATGACGGCATCGTAGTAGAGGAAGTCGATGTCGATGACGCGCGCGGCGAGGTGCTCGTGCCGACGGGCGATCGCAACTTCGACGTCTCGAAAGAACGCTTCCAGAGCGATGGGGTCCAAGTCCGTCGAGAGCTTTGCGGCGGCATTGAGAAACTTCGGCCCCGCGACGTTGCCGACGGGAACGGTCTGGTAGAACGACGACACGGCATCGATCTGCACGCGCGAACGGAGGCGCTGCAAGGCCTGTAAGATATTGCCTTGGCGCTCGCCGAGATTCGACCCGATACCGATCAACGCTACGTGCATCGTATGGCTCGCAACATGCCGAGGAAGCCGACGGTTTCACGGACGTCGTGGACGCGGAAGATCCGGCAACCCGCATACCATGCGACGGCGACGGCGGCGAGCGACGGACCCAGCAGCTCCTCGAACGGCTTCCCTAAGATGCGCCGCATGAAGTTCTTGCGGCTCGCCGCCAAGAGCACGGGATACCCCAGCGACGAAAAATCGCCGAAACGCCGCAAAATCTCCAAGTCCGTGGATGGTTCCTTGCCGAACTCGAGTCCCGGATCGACGACGATCGACTCGCGGGCCACGCCGGCTCTCCGCGCAGCCTCGCAGCGCCCGCGCAAAAAATCGGCGATCTCAGCGACCGCGTTTCCATAGACGTATTTTTGCGGCTCGCGCCGGTTGAGCTCGCCGCGCAAATGCATGACCACGAGGCCGGCATCGAAGCCTGCTACGGTCGCGGCCAAATCGGGATCCGAGAGCCCGCTGCAGTCGTTGATCAGCGCCGCCCCGATCGACAACGCCTCGCGCGCGACCCGCGCGCGGTACGTGTCGACGGAGATTGCCGCCGGCAAACGTTCCGCCGCGAGCGCCTCGAGCACCGGCGTTATGCGGCGCAGCTCCTCCTCTTCCGCAACGCGCGCGTTATCCGCGGAATACGACTGGCCGCCGACGTCGATGATCGCGGCACCGGCATCCACGAGCTCGTGCGCGCGCGCTAGTGCTGCGTCCTTTCCGCCGAAGCGGCCGCCGTCGAAGAACGAATCGGGCGTAACGTTCAGAATGCCCATCACCGCCGGCTCGTCGCCAAGCGCGTAATGGTGACTGCGGAGCCTTAGATCAGATGCCGCGGGGGAGAACGGCGTTGAGGCCTCGATTCACGCGCGACGCAAGCTCCTCGAGATGCGCGCGCGTCGCGACGCCCAGATGCGAGGATCGCAAACCCTTGCGGACGTCTGCGCCCAACTCGCGCAGCTCATAGCGTGCCAGCTCTTGCGTCTCGTACGGGATCTGCAATTGATCGATGGACAGCGAGGGAAGCATCGTGATTTGCATGAGCAGATCGGTATAGCGGCGCTGCAGCTCACGGTGCAGCTCCGGAATCGGATGGCCCGACGCAACGTCGTCAAAGATCGCTGACGACGACCACTCGAAGAGATCTTGCAGCGACATGGTCTTCCCCGGAGCAAGCAGCGACTGGTCGTTGATGCGCGCTAGATTCGCGGGCGTGAAGATCGAATAGAGGACCGCATCCTGCATGCTTCCGACGAACGCGGTCAGCGGGAAATCCGGGCGAGCCCCGAGCCCTTGCGAACCCCAGCCGTGGAAGTTGTCAGGACCCAAGTCCTCGATCAGCTTCGGCGAAAAGCTGAGCGCTTTTTCGGTGAACACGTAGCGGTCCAGCAAATTGAACGCGCGACGTTGCTCGGCGAGCGGAATCGGCGCGAACGGCGGTGCGCCGTCTACCTGTCCGCGATGCGCGCGCGAGGTGAAGACCCCGCCGACCCAGCGCACGGTGAGCATCGCCGAGCGCTCGTACTCGTTGAGGATCGTCCCGAAGGCGAGACGCTCGTCGTAGTACGAGCGGCCATCACGCGGATAGCGCTTATCCAGCGTCGCGAAAAGCCGGTCCGCGATTTGAAAGCGCTGCGCGTTCCACCCGATCTGGTCGCTGGACAGCGCAAAGAGCGCGACGCGCGGATCGACTGCCCACGGGCCGGTGGCGTCTTCGTCCGTCGCGTAGGCGAGATCGTGCTCGGTCGAGCGATCCGCGATCCGCTTGAGCGCGGCCGGCGACGATACGGGTTTGTAACCGTACTCGATCGCCCAGTAATCATACGGACCGAGAACGGTTTGGAAAAAATTCGGCTGCGGTTTCCCCAACGGCGCCAGATCGACCGGATTGTAGGCCATGACCGACGCGCTGATGCCGTGCTTGGCCGTAAATTGCGGGTTCTCGACTTGCTGCAGCGAGTACGCGTCGGGCGCGATGAAATTATGCCGCAGCCCGAGGGCGTGCCCGACCTCGTGCATCGTCGTTGCGGTGATGTACTCGTCGACGAACTTCGTCGTTTGCGCCGAATCTTCGCGGATGCCGGGGTTGAGCGCCAGCTCGGCAAACGCCGCGTCGGTCGCGAGCCCGTCGCTGTATTCGCAGGCGCCCACCATGCACGGATCGAGTTGGCCGAGGAAAGCCCGCGACGTGAACCTCGGATTTGCGATCGGCGACTCCTCGGCAACCGCCGGCACGCGCGCGGCAACGACGTTGTCGACGAACCCCCGGCGCAGGCTGCGCAGCACCTCACCGTCGATCGTGATCGTCGCGTGGAGGATGCGTCCGGTGAGCGGATCGGCGATGTGCGGCGTCGCAGCGGCGAAGCTGCCGCGATCCTGCGTGATCCAGCGAATGGGGTTGTAGGCGATGTCGTCCGGATCGAATCCCGGATCTTTCGGCGGATCGTCGACCCGAATCGCGTTCGGCCAACCGGCCTTCGCGAACGCCGCATTCCAGGCCAGGATGCCGCGCTTGATGGCGGCACGATATTGCGGCGGCACCTCGTTGGTCATCGTGAAGACGATCGGTCCCTTCGAGAGATCCCACCGGTCGATATAGCGGCGGAACGGCGTGCGCGCGGTATCGTCCCCCAAACGCTTTTGCGTCTCGACGAAGTAGCCGACTCGATCGTCCGCGGGACGGGGCACGAATGCCGGATCGGGTTTCGGCTCCTCCAGGATGCTGTAGTGAACGCGGATCGGCGTGCCGCGCGTGTCGGGCACCGTCTGCAGCGCGCCGGTGCCGGTGAACGTCAAATTGACGGTGATCTCGTCGTTCTTCGGTAGCGCCTTCATGCTGACGTAGTACGATCGAAGCGGATCGAGCCCGAAGCTGCCGTGCGAACCGCCGAGCAGCAGCATGATACCGCTGGTGGACTCATCGCCCGCCGCCTGCGCGAGCTCTTTACCGATATCGAGATGATCGCTCAGCAGCAACGTCGGCTGAATCGCAACGTGCTTGTTGTCCGAGTTCTCCGCCAGGATGGGAGACTCTGCCACGATCGAGGGCGCCGTCGAAATCTTCAGCGATGCTTCGGTCGCTCGCGACGACGAAAACTCCGTATTCGGCGTGATCCACAGGACGCGATCGCCGACGCGCTTGAACTGCACGAGCATCGGCTCGTACAAACGGCCCGCGTACGTTCCCGCACCGAGCCCCGACGCGAGCGACGGCGCAATCAAGAACGTCTTGTGGAAGTCTTCGGGAGCAAGATCGAAGTAGAGCTGATCGTTCTTGCGAATGAGGCTGATGAGCCCGTTCTCGACGGTGGCGCTGCGCAGGAAGACGGCATAGGATTCCGGATGGCCGACGACCGACGGAAGCACCGCCTTCACCTTAGCAGGCAGTATCGACGAAACCGTCGGCGATGGCGACGGCGCAGCCGCTTCCTCTGCCCTGGAATCTTGCGCGCGCACGGCCGGCGCGCCGCAGAGCCCCGTGAAGAGCGCCGTCAATACAAATAGGGACAATGCCCGCAGGTAGAGGCTCATCTCGAAGGCTGACTTCCGGGAACGGGGCTATGCCTTCCCCCCGCTGCTTCTTAAAATTTCGTCAACGCTTCGCTAGGACGGAAGCGCGCGGCGCAGCACGGCGGACCGGCAGCGTCACGCTCACGTGCGTGCCGTAACCCTCGAGCCGCTCGACCTCGATCGCCCCGCCGAACTGTTCGACCAGCCACAGCCCCCTGCCGCTCTCCCGCAGCGGATTCTGAGCCTCGAGCGGCGAGCGCATAAATCCGCGGCCGCGATCGGTCACGTGCAAGATCGCGTTGCCGTTCCTCCACTCCAAGGCGACGTCGATGGGCCCGGGCGCGTGGCGCACGACGTTCGCGACCAATTCACCGAAAATGACCTCCGCGACGTCGACATCCTCGCGATCGATGCCCTCGCGACGCAGCTGCGTTACGAGAGCGCAGCGCGCGTCCGGTGCGGCTCTGGCATGATCGGCCTGGAACATCCACGTCGCCGGATGCGGAAACGTCACGGTCATGATAGCTGCGTCGTCGTGCGCCTGCGGCGGCAAACACAGCGCGGCGATGAGCTCGGCGGCGTTACGGACAAACGGCAACGCCGCGCTTTCCACCGCGGTTCGCAGGCAGCGCTCTCCGATTTCGGTGTCGCGGTTCGCTTCGGTGACGCCGTCCGTGTAGAACACCATCACCTCGACGTCGCGCATCGTTCGTGCGTAGGGCTGCGCCGGTTTGTCCATGCTCCGCAGGCCGATCGGAAGGCCCTCGGCAGTCAGCTCTTCGAGAGCGCCGCCGCGCAGCCTCAAGATGGGATACGGATGGCCTGCGTTCGCGTAGACGATCGAACGATCGTGAGGGTCGTAAATCGCGACGAACGCCGTTGCGATCGCGTCGGGATAGCGCTGGCGGACGACGAATTCCGCAGCATCCAGGATGCTTACCGGATTGAGCTCGTACAACGCGACGACATTGATCGAATGCCGCAATTTTCCCATGATCGCCGACGCGTGCAAGCCGCGCCCCGTGACGTCGCCGATGCTCAGCAAGTAGCGCCCGTCGCGAAGCTCGAAGATGTCGTACCAATCGCCGCCGAGCTGCGCGTCGGTCGTCGCCGCCGGCGTGTAGACCGTGCTGACGACCGTGTTGGCGATTTCCGGAAGCATCGCGGGCAGCGTCACCTCCTGCAACGTCTGCGTGAGGCGCCGCTCCCGTTCCACGCTTTCATCGTGCTCGAACGAGAGGGCGACGCGCCGCGCGAGTTCCTGCATGAGCTCCAGCTCCCTTTCGCTCAGGCTGTGGCGCTCGGCGTAAATGGTCAGCGCCCCGTAGACTTCGTCGCTGGTGAAGAGCGCAACCGTCAGGCTCGATTGCGGCATGACTTGCGCGTAGACCGGCACGATGTAGGACCGAAGGGAATCACGCAGCAGCTCCGCTCCGCCTTTCGAACACAGAAGCGACCGCCGAGTCGTCAGCATCTCGAAAAGGTTGCGCTCCGCTTCCGGAGTGAGGACGCGCTGGCCTCGAATCTCGGAGAGCGTCCGTGACATTTCCGGATCGCGATGCAGCACGTCTTGGACGCGGACGCTCCGTGCCGGCCCGAGCGCATAGACGACCGCCCAATCGGCGATTTCGTCGACGATGACTTCCAGCAGCTTGTGGAGCTTTTCGCTCGTCGACCCGCGCGCGAACAGCTGGTCGGTCGCGCGTCCGAGCAAACGGAAACGTTCGAAGAAGCGAATGTTCTCGAGGGTGATAGCGAGCCCGGATGCGGCGGCAGTCGCCACTTCCAAATCGTCCGGCCCGAACCGACGAGAATCGTCAGACGAGATGAGGCAGAGAACGCCTATCGTCTGCCGTGCGACCATCATAGGCGCGGCGACGACCATGGACGACTCGCAAACGATCGGCCGCCCGGTTCGCAAGGCCTGATGGAGAATGCCCTCGCGCGACTCGATCTCGAGCCTCGCAGCCGCGTCACGGTACGCCACGGCGCCCAGCCGCAAATTTTCGCCTTCCAGCAACGCGACACCACAGCCGTCGCATAGATGACGAATCGCCGCCTGCGCGAACCCGCGCAAGACGGCTTGACGATTGGAGGACGACGATAAGACTTCCGCCGTCTCCAAAAGGAATCTAACCTTTAATTCGAGGACGCTCACGCGCGCAAAGATGCTCTGGCGATTTGCAGGGCTCTACCCACAGTAGCCGCTGATGAAACCCTCGACGAGTCTGCCTGACGGAGCGCGAGCAGCCCTTGAAAGGGTGCTCGCGGACCTTCCGCAAAGCGCGAAAACCTGAAATATTACGGCTGGGCGATCGTCGTGGCAATGGGCATTACGACGATCGTTTCCTACGGCGTAAGCCAATATCTCATCGGCGTACTCGTACCGCCCATCGCCCGCGATCTCGGATGGGACAAGGCCGTTATCAACGGCGCGTATTCGGTTACGGTATTGATATCCGGCGTCTTGGGCTTCGGCGTCGGCCGGCTCGTCGACCGCTTCGGCGCGCGCGCGCTGATGTCGGCCGGCTCCGCGTTGCTGGGCGTCTCGCTCCTGCTCCTCTCGCGCGTCCAGACGATTCCGCAGTTCTACGCGATCTGGGGCCTCGGCATGGGGCTCGGAACGGCGCTCACGTACTATCCCGTCTCGTTCACCGTCGTCACGAATTGGTTCGAGCGGCGTCGCATGAACGCTCTGTCGCTGCTCACGTTCTTCGGCGCGTTTGCCTCGACGGTTTTCTATCCGCTCAATGGCTGGCTCACGGCAAGCTTCGGGTGGCGCGACGCTGTAGCCGTGCTGGGCGTGGTGAATCTCCTCATCGCCCTGCCGCTGCACGCGCTTGTCGTACGGCGCCATCCGGAAGATTTCGGCTGGCAACCCGACGGCCACAGCGCAAGGACGGCCGAGCCGGTTTCGGAGATAACCGGAATGCCGCTTTCCCAAGCGCTGCGCACGGCGGCGTTTTGGCTGATCACCGCCGCGATCTCGCTCTCGTTTTTCGCCACGACGACCGTAATCGTCGAGCACATCGCATTTCTGGTCTCTCGCGGTCTTTCGCTGACCCTGGTCACGACGATCGTCGGCCTGTGGGGCATCGCGTATCTGCCGGGGCGCAGCATCGTCGCGGTTTTTGGCGGTCGCGTTTCGCTGCGAGCGCTGATGATCGTGACGTTTCTGGTCGAAGCGGGTGGAGTCGCGGTCCTTCTAAGCGCGCACGATGCATGGGGTGCCGTTGCCTACGTGCTCGTCTTCGGCGGCGCGTATGGCGCCAGCGCGCCGCTGCGCGGCGCGCTCATGGCGGAGATGTTCGGTCGCCGCGCTTACGGTGCGATCATCGCCGCGCAAGGCATCCCTATTGCCGTTCTCTCCGCGCTGGGTCCCGCCGTCGGCGGCCGCATCATCGACGTGATCGGGTACAAGGCGTCGTTCGATCTCTGCATCGCAACGCTGCTGGTTGGTGCCCTGCTGATGCTCCCTATGCCCCGCTCACGAGCCGCGCAATGACGAACGCCGCCGCGGCAGCCGCCGCGCCGATGAGCGTCGTCTGAATCGCACCACGCAGGCGCGGCGTGCGCGTCATGCGCGCTTTGTAGCCGCCGAAGAGAAAGAGCGCGAGCAGCGTCAACCCGCACGACAGCCACAGCGCACCGCGCATGTCGCGTATCAGCACGTACGGGATCAACGGAACGAGACCGCCCAGGGCGTACGAAACCGCGATGGTCAACGCGCTGACGGGCGCATGATACGTTTGCGGACGTTCGAGGCCCAACTCAAAGCGCATCATGAAATCGACCCAGCGATCCGGATCGGCGACGATATGCTCGACGACGCGCTCCAGCTCGGGACCGGCCAGACCGTACTCGCGAAAGACGTCTCGAACTTCGTCGCGCTCGATGTGCGGAACCAGCTCGACCTCGCGATATTCGCGCCGCCGCTCGCTGACATACCGCTCGACGTCGGTGCGCGCCGCCAAATAGCCGCCCAGACCCATCGAGATCGAGCCCGCGACGATTTCGGCGAGACCCGCGGTGACGACGACGCGCGTCGATGCGACGGCCACCGAAACGCCGGCAGCCAGCGCGAACGGTACGGTGAGGCCGTCGGAGAGGCCGATGACGATGTCGCGCAGCGCAATCTTCGGCGCGACGTGCGTCTCGGGGTGTGGTTTCGCCACGCGATTCAGCGCTTGCCCCAACCGCCGCCGCCCGGCGTTTGCACGACGATCTCGTCGCCCGCGAAAATCGGCACGTTCACTTTTCCGCCGAGCTTCGTGCGCTCGCCGTCACGGACCAGCCAATGCGCGCCGCATTCACCATCGGCGCCGCCGCGCAAACCTTGCGGATGCGTGGTGTGCCGCTCCGCGAGGAGCGAAACGCGTCCCGAGCCTTCGAGCAGCTTCCACGACCGCACGAGGCCGCATCCGCCGGGATGACGTCCTTCGCCTCCCGTCCCCTCGGCAAACTCGTAGCGCGTCAGGCGAATCGGCAAATATCGTTCCATTGCTTCTATGGGCGTGTTTAGCGTATTCGTCATGTGCGCTTGGATGCCGTCGATGCCGTCCGCCGTGGGGCGTCCGCCCATCCCGCAGCCGTTCGTTTCGTAGAACGTCCACGTCTCGCCGCCGGCATCGGCACCCCCGGCGACGACGTTGCTCATCGAGCCGCCGCTGGCGGCGGGCACGCGCTCGGGCGCCGCGTCGGCAAACGCGCGCAGCACCGTATCCGCGTTGCGCATCGACGTCTCGACGTTGCCGCCGGAGACCGGTGCGGGACGGCGCGGATTGAGGAACGTGCCTTCCGGCACGTGCACCGAAATCGGCCGGAAGCAGCCCTCGTTCATCGGAATGTTGGGATCGGTGAGCGCGCGCACGACGTAGTACACGCCCGACAGGGTGACGCCGTAGACGGCGTTGATTGGAAACGGCACCTGCGGACTGGTTCCGGTGTAGTCGAGGGAAACGGAGCCGCCGGCGATGGTGAGCGCTACCCGAATCTTGACGGAAGGATTGCCGTCCAGATCCTCCATCGCATCTTCGAAATGATAGCGGCCCGGCTTGAAGGTCTCCAGCTGCGCGCGCAGCGCGCGCTCGCTTTCGTCCAGGATGCGCTCGATCGCGCCTTCGAAGATCTCGAGCCCGTAGGCTTCGATCAGCGCGAGCACGCGGCGCTCGCCGGTGATGCTGCCCGCGATCTGCGCCTTGAGATCGCCGCTGCGCGCGTGCGGATTGCGCGAGTTCGACCGAATCAGCGCCACGATTTCCGGCTGCACGACGTCGTCGCGCATCAAGCGCACCGGTGCGATCACGAGCCCCTCGCCGAACAGATCCTCGGCATCGGCGCTCATCGAGCCGGGCACGGCACCGCCGACGTCGGTGTGGTGTGCCTTGCTCGCGGAATAGCCGGCGAGCCGCGCATCACCGCGCCCGCGCACGAAGATGGGCCGAATGACCGTGACGTCGTTCAGGTGCGTCCCGCTGATGTACGGATCGTTCACGACCCACATGTCGCCGGGCTGCATCTGCAGTCCGGTCGATGCGATGGCGTTCAGCGTCGCCCGCAGTCCCCACGGCAGCGAGCCGAGGTGCACGGGTATGTGCTCGGCCTGCGCGATCAGCCGTGCTTTCGCATCGAAGATCGCGCACGAATGATCGAGGCGATCTTTGATGTTCGGGGAGTACGCGGAATTGCGAACCGCGACGCCCATCTCTTCGCTGGCATACAGCAGCGAATTCTTGATGACTTCTACCGTGATGGGATCGATGCCGGCCGCGATCATCGCTTCACCAGCTCGATGTTGCCGAACGTGTCGATCGTTGCCCTCCAATCCGGCGCGACCAGCGTGGCGCTGTCGTATTGCTCGATGACCGCCGGTCCTTCGATCTTCGTGCCGCTCGCCAGGTCGTCGCGCTGATAGATCGGCGTGCTGACGCGGCCGATCGCACGAAAATAAACCTCGCGCTCGCCCTCGTGGCCGGCATTGCGCGGTTCGATGCCGCCTCTCCCGAGCTTGGCACGAGCGGGTTCGAAGGGCTCGGCCCGGCGAAGCGGCGGCTCCTCCACGCGCCCCACGGCAACCAGCCGCGCGGCCACGATCTCGACCGGATCTTCGCGCGACGCGTACCCATACGTGCGCTCGTGCTTTTCGTGGAACGCTTCGACGGCGCGCGAAAGCGTCGTCATCGGCACGGACAGCTCGTAGCCTTGCCCCAGATAGCGCATCTCGAGCTCGCGCACGAACGTCATCGCCGCCGTCTCGACGCCTTGCGCGGCCAGCTCCTGGGCGCCTTGCGTCTCCATCTCGGCGAATGCGGCATCGATCTTTCCGGGATCGATGCGGCCGGCAGTCTCCATGAGCGCACGCACGTACGACGCGCGCACGTCGGCGGCCAGCAATCCCCAGGCCGAGAAAAGCCCGGGCGACGGCGGCACGATCACGCGCGAAACCTCGAGCGCATCGGCAAGCGCGCACGCGTGCAGCGGCCCGCCGCCGCCGAACGCCATCATCGTGAACGCACGCGGATCGTAGCCGCGCTCGATCGACACGATGCGCAGAATCTTGGCCATCTCGTTGTCGACGAGCGCGATGATCCCGTCGGCGAGACGGTCGCGATCCAGCTCGGGGAAGTGGCGCAACAGACCGTCGATCGCGCGGCACGAGCGCTCGGCGTCGATCGGCATCTCGCCGCCGAGCAGCGCGACCGGATTGAGCCGGCCGAGCACGATGTTGGCATCGGTGACCGTCGGCTGCTCGCCTTTGCCGTACGCCGCCGGTCCCGGATCGGCGCCCGCGGAAAGCGGGCCGACGCGCAACGCGCCCCCCGTATCGATCCAGGCAATGGTTCCACCGCCCGCGCTGACCTCGGCGAGATCGATGAACGGGAAGCGCACGGGATATCCGCTGCCCTTCACCGCGCGGCCCGAATGCGTGCGACCCGCCGCTTCGAACTCGCCGACGACTTGCGGCTCACCGCCGAAGATGGTTCCGGCTTTGGCCGTCGTGCCGCCCATGTCGAAGGAGAGCACGTTTTCTATCCCGAGCTTGCGGCCCAAGAATGCCGCGCCGATGACGCCGGAAGCGGGCCCGCTTTCGATGATCGTGGCCGGATGCGCCGATGCGATGCCGATCGCCGCCATCCCGCCGTTGCTTTGCATGACGTAGAGCGGCGCTTCGATTCCGAGCTTGCGCACGTCGGCTTCGAGCTGCTCCAGATAGCGCCGCACCAGGGGGATCAGCAGCGCGTTCACGACGGTCGTGCTCGTGCGCTCGTATTCGCGATATTCCGGATCGATATCGCTGGACAGCGTGACGTCCACCTGCGGCAGCCGTGCGTGCAGCGCGTCCGCGGCACGGCGCTCGTGCACCGGATTCGCGTAGGCATGCAGAAACGACACGGCAACGGCGCGCACGCCGGTTCGCTCGAGCTGCGCGATCGCAGAATCGAGGGACGCAGGATCGAGCGGGACGACGACGTTGCCGTTGTGATCCAGCCGCTCGCGCACCCCGATGCGATCGTCACGCGCAACCAGCGGCCGCGGACGCTGCACGAAGAGGTTGTAGACTTCGGAGCGGTTTTGCCGCCCGATCTCGAGCACGTCGCGAAAGCCTTGCGTCGTCAGCAGCGCGACGCGCGGCAATTCGAGGTTGATCTGACCAAGCAGCGCGTTCGTCGCGATCGTGCTCGAATGCGCGATGAGATCGAAGGTCACGCCGGCATGCGCGGCGACAAACGAGCGCAGCGCCTGCACCACGCCTTCTTCCGGTGCGCGCGGGGTCGTCGGGACTTTCAGACGCAGCAGCGCGCCGCTGCCCTCGTCGAGCGCAACGAGATCCGTGAACGTGCCCCCGACGTCGACGCCGATCCTCATCTGGGTGCGCGAGTTTCTGCGGGCGCGCCGTAATTCCGGCGGCCGGCGCTAGCGGATCAGGAAGTGGCCGGTTCGAACTTCAGCGCGACGCCGTTGATGCAGTAGCGCAAGCCGGTCGGCTTCGGACCGTCGTCGAAGACGTGCCCGAGGTGGCCGCCGCAGCGGTGGCAATGCACTTCCGTGCGCGGCTCGAAGATCGAATAATCGGGCTGCGTGTCGACCGCGTGCGGCAGCGGTTCGTAGAAACTCGGCCATCCCGTTCCGCTGTCGAACTTCGTCTTCGAAGAAAACAGCGCGAGCGAGCAGCCTGCGCACAAGTACGTGCCGGGGCGCTTCTCGTGATCGAGCGGGCTCGAAAACGGCGCTTCCGTCGCGTGCTCGCGCAGCACGGCATACGCCGCCGGGCTCAGCCGAGCGCGCCACTGTGCCGCGGTGAGCTGCCAGCCGGCCTCGGCGGCGCTCGCCGCGCGGGGCGCTGCTGCGGCCATTAGGCTTGCGAAGAGACCACCCATTGCGCTCAGTATTGCCGGACGTGTCATGCTTCAAGCCTACCACATTGCGGCTGCGGCGCCGTAACCCAGCCTACAGGACCTTCCGAGCCCACCGCCATACGGCCGGAGCATGGCGAACGCGGACAAACCTCGAGTGGGCGTCATCGGAACGGGGCTCATGGGCAAACCGATGGCACGCAACCTTCTGAGCGCCGGCTTTCCGGTCTACGTCCACAACCGAACCGCATCGAAGCTAGCCGATCTCATCGAGGCCGGCGCCGTCGCGTCGCCGGCGCCCAAAGCGCTCGCCGAGCAGTGCGACGTCGTCATCACGATGCTGATCGACTGGGAGACGACGCATGCGGCGGTGTTCGGACCCGAAGGGGTTCTGCAAGGCATTCGCCCGGGCAGCCTCTTCATCGACATGGGCACGACCTCGCCGGCGCATGCGCGCGAGCTTGCGTCGGCCTTCGCGCAGCGCGGCGTCGAGGCGCTCGACGCTCCCGTCAGCGGCGGAGAAAAAGGCGCGATCGCGGGCTCGCTGTCGATCATGGTGGGCGGCAGCGAAACCGCATTCGAAAAGGCCGCGCCCGTCTTTGCCGCGGTCGGCAAGAATTACGTGCGGATCGGCGATGCCGGCGCCGGTCAGATCGCTAAAATATGCAATCAAATCATCGTCGCCACGACGGTGGAGATCGTTGCGGAAGCATTTGCGCTCGCGCGCGCGCACGGCGTCGACCCGGCGCTCGTGCGCAAAGCCATGATGGGTGGATTTGCGAGCAGCCCGATTTTGGAAGGCCAAGGGCAGCGCATGCTCGACCGGAACTTCGTGCCCGGCGGCCCAATCAAGACGCACATGAAGGATCGCGAGAACCTCTTGGATGCGTGCGCGCGCGCCGAGATCGATTTGCCGGTCGCGAAAGCCGCTTTCGAACGCGTGAAGATGGTCGTCGAGCGTTACGGTGGCGAACTCGATCACACGGCGCTGTATAAGCTCTACGACGACGTCGCCGCGGTGGTACGATGATTTTTCCGCCGCTGCCGGCGCCGGCGCTCATCGCTGCGGCGCCCGCATTCCCACGAATCGATCACGTCGTCGTCATCGTCGAAGAAAACAAGTCGCTTGGGCAAATCGTCGCGAACCGTAAGGCGCCTTATCTCAACACGCTGATCCACGGTGGTGCGCTATTCGTCAACGCGCACGCGGTCACGCATCCGAGCCAACCGAACTACTTCGCGCTCTTCGCCGGGCTCCTCGACACGAACGGCGACGACTGTCCCGCCGCGGGCGTCCCTGCCGAAGCGCCAAATCTCGGCAGCGAGGTCATCGCAGCTCACCGCACGTTCGCGGGCTACGCGGAGTCGCTGCCGTACGCGGGGTATTCCGGGTGCGCCTACGACGATTACGCGCGCAAACATGCACCGTGGGTGCAATTCAGCAACATTCCCCGCAGGGACAATCGGCCGTTCAGCGCTCTCAAGCCCTACGATGAGCTGCCGGCGGTTGCGATGATCGTTCCGAACCTCGAAAACGACATGCACAGCGGTTCGATCGCTCGCGGAGACGTTTGGCTGAAGCGAAATCTCGGCCCGCTCTTCTCGTGGGGATGGCATCACCGCACCCTTTTCGTCATCACGTGGGATGAAGGCGGCTCGTTCGATCTCACCAACCACATCCCGACGATCTTCTACGGCCCGATGGTCAAGCCGGGGCGATATCCCGAGGTCATCGATCACTACGCCGTGCTGCGGACGATCGAAGATATCTTCCATTTGCGCGCGACCGGGAGAGCGCTGCCGGAGAAGCCGATCACGGATTGCTGGCGCTGACGATCCGGCCTTCGTCGAGGACCAGCTCGCAGTCCACCCACTCGGGTACGTCGCTTTCGTGGTGGCCGATCAGCACGATCGCCGTTCCCGCATTAGCGAGCTCTTCCATCCGGCGCAAGATCTTCGCACGCGCATCGGGATCGAAGCCATTGAGCGCTTCGTCCAGAATCAACAGCTTCGGCGTGCGCACGAGCGCGCGCGCCACGAGCACCAACCGTCGCTCCCCGAACGACAGCTCGAGAAACGGCCGCTTGCGCAAGCGCTCGAGCCCAAAATCCGCGATGAGCCTGCGCGCGCCGGCGAGGTGCTCGGGCGCCGGCTTCTGCATCAGGCCGACGCTGCCGAAATAGCCCGAAACGACAACCGTCTCCACCGGGACGTTCCAGTCGTAGCGCAGCTGCTCGTCATCGGAGACGAGGGCGACCGTTCGGCGCAGCTCCGCGACGCTGATATTTTGCGACGAGCCGTACCGTTCGATGATTCCACCGTACGCGGGGCGCAAACGCCCGTACAGCAGCTTCGCGAGCGTCGACTTTCCCGCACCGTTGCGCCCGGAAACCAGCCAGCGCTCGCCGCTGCGAATTTCCCAGTTGATGTCGCGCAGCACTCGCCGCCGCTCGATGTAGACATCGACGTTGCGAAGCTTGACGACCGGTGCCCCGCCATCCGTTCGTGCGACTACGCCGTTGCTGCCGGCGCGGCTGACCTCACGCAATGCTTTGGAGAGCACACCTTGGTGTACGATCGTCCCCGCACGCAGGTGGAGCTCGTGCGTGACGGCGGGCGGCAGCTCGTCTCGGCGATGTGTCGCCACAACCAGCGCCGTGCCGGCGCCGACGCAATCGCCGAGCGCGGTCAAGATCAAGCCGCGCGAGTGCCGGTCGATTCCGTGCGCGAATTCGTCGAGCACGAGCACGCGCGGCCCGCCGGCGAGCGCGCGCGCGAGTAGCGCGCGCCGAAGCTGTCCGAACGACAGCTCGGCCATCGGTTCATCGAGCAGCTTTGCGAGGTCCAGCGCTTCCGCGAGCTCGCCGACGCGACGGCGATGTGCGGCCGTCGGCGGCTCCGCAAGATAGAGCGAGCCGTGCAGCCCCCCGGTGATGAGCTCGCGCACGGTCAACGGCAGCTCCATGCGCAACAGCCGCTCGTGAAACTCTGGCGAAAGATAGCCGATGCGCCGTTTCGCCGTCCCGACATCGTCGTCGCGGCCGACTAAGTTGTAGACGCGCCGCCCGACGCCGTAGACGACGGGCAAGTCGCCGCGCAACGCGCGAAGCAGCGTCGTCTTTCCGGCGCCGTTCGCGCCGCTGACGAGCCAATGCTCGCCTTCGCGCAGCGTCCAATCGATGTCGCGCAGGACGATTTCCCCGCCGAGCGCGACCTGCACGCCGGCGAGCTCGACCAGTGGACTCTCGGATGGGCCCGGCATGCAGGTTTCTTTGCGTGCGGCGACGCAAAGCCCCGCGCCTCAACAATGGGCATCCGAGGTGGGAAAATGGCCGAAAGAAGCGTCGTCGTTCTAAGCGGTGCGCGGACCGCAATCGGCACGTACGGCGGAAGCCTGAAGGACGTTCCTCCGACGCAGCTCGGTGCGATCGTCGTCCGCGACGCAGTCAAGCGCGCCGGGGTCGACCCGGCGCAAGTCGGGCATGTCGTCTTCGGGAACGTCATACACACCGACGCGAAAGACATGTATCTGGCACGCGTGAGCGCGCTCGAGGGTGGTTTGTCGAAAGATACGCCCGCGCTCACGCTCAACCGGCTCTGCGGCAGCGGCTTGCAGGCAATCGTTTCGGCAGCGCAGACCATCTTGCTGGGCGATGCCGACGTGGCGATCGGCGCCGGCGCGGAATCGATGAGCCGGGGACTCTACGGGCTGACGAACATGCGCTGGGGCGCTCGCATGGGCGATAGCGAGACGGTCGACATGATGGTCGGTGCGCTTACGGATCCCTTCGACACGGTGCATATGGGGATTACGGCGGAGAACGTCGCGACGCGCTACGGCATCACGCGCGACCAGCAGGACGCCTTCGCCGTCGAAAGCCAGCAGCGCGCTGCCAAGGCCATCGCAAAAGGGTACTTCAAAGACCAGATCGTTCCGGTCGAGATCAAGACGCGAAAGGGAACGGTGATGTTCGAAACGGACGAGCACGTCCGCGCCGACGCGACGCTCGAAGGCGTTGCAAAGCTGAAACCGGTGTTCAAAAAAGACGGAACCGTCACCGCCGGCAACGCGTCCGGCATCAACGACGCGGCGGCGGCCGTCGTCTTGATGGAAGCCGGTGCTGCAGCGCGCGCCGGCCGCAAGCCGCTCGCGCGCCTGGTTTCCTACGGGCACGCGGGCGTCGATCCGCAAATCATGGGGATCGGTCCCGTACCAGCGGTCAAGAAGGCCTTGGAACGCGCCGGGATCTCGATCGAACATTTCGACGTCATCGAATCGAACGAAGCCTTCGCGGCGCAGGCCTGCGCCGTCTCAAAAGAGCTGCGGCTCGATGCTGCAAAGGTAAATCCGAACGGCGGTGCGATCGCCCTTGGGCATCCCATCGGCGCAACGGGCGCAATCCTCACGATCAAGGCGCTCTACGAGCTGCAACGCGTCGGAGGACGCTACGCGCTCGTCACGATGTGCATCGGCGGCGGCCAGGGAATAGCGGCAATCTTCGAACGCGTCTAAAAGAACCCTAATTAAGGAGGGCAACGATGTTCAGCGAGGGTCGAGTTGCTTTCGTTACCGGCGGAACTCGCGGCATCGGCGCGGCGATTACGCGCGCGCTGGCAAAGCAAGGAGTTTGCGTCGCGGCCGGATACAGCCGCGGATCGGACAGCGCGACAAAAGTAAAGGCCGAGCTCGAGCAGCAAGGTGCTAAGATATCGATTCACCAAGGGCGGGTCGACTCGCCGTCGGATTGCGAGCGCGTCGTCAAGGAGGCGCTTGACGCCTGGGGACGCATCGACTTCCTCGTCAACAACGCGGGCATCACAATCGACAAGACCGTGCGCAAGATGACGGACGAAGATTGGTGCGGCGTCATGGACGTGAATCTCTCCGGGGCGTTTCGCATGACCAAAGCTGTGCTCGAGCACATGATCTCGCGAGGCTCCGGCCGCATCGTGAACATCAGTTCCGTCATCGGTCAAACCGGCAATGTGGGTCAGGCGAACTATGCGGCATCAAAAGCGGGGCTGTTCGGTTTCACCAAGAGCCTGGCGCTCGAGATGGCACAGCGCGGCATCACGGTCAATGCCGTGGCGCCGGGATTCATCGAGACCGAGATGGTCGCGGCCGTTCCAAAAGAAGCCATGCAAAAAGTCATCGAACGCATTCCGCAGCGCCGGCTCGGCAAACCGGAAGAAGTCGCGCGCGTGGTATCTTTTCTGCTCGAAGACGAGTCGAGCTATATCACGGGCGCGGTTTTCAACATCAACGGTGGTTTGGAGATGTGATAAACGCGTCCAGATCGCGTTTGAGCTGCGCGTGGGCCTGAGGGTTGAGGTAGGCCATATGGCCGGAGCGGTAATAGGCGAACGTGATGTGTGACTGCAGCTCGGGCGCCAAACCGAGGTGCTGCATCGAGTACTCGGCGGCGTAAAACGGCGTCGCCATATCGTAGAGCCCGGCCGCGACGAAGACCCGCAGATACGGATTCTCGGTGAGAGCGTCGCGCAGATCGTCTGAAACGTTCGTTGCGCCGGCGCTCCATGCGAGGCCGGTCTTCCAATCCCATTGGTGATTGACATTGCCGTTTAAGAAAATGTACTTCGCATTGGTTCTGAACTGGAGATCGTCGCGAACGTAATCGTTCATCGTCGCGGTGAAAGCCGAGAAGGTTGCGTTTGCCGCCGGATCGGTGCGAGCTGACGAACGCGCCGGCTGCAGCGCAAACTCGGAGAAGCGAGCGTCGTAGCGACCGACCGTGCGATCTTCGGCGCCGAGCACCTGTTTGCGAAATTGCGCCGGCCGAACCCGCAAATTCGATCGCAGCAGGTAATCCAGGGACAAGCCCGTGTCGGCGTGCAGCTGCTGCGCGATGGCATTCTTCTCGGTGCTCGAAAGGCTGGAGCCTTTCGCTAGCGCCTCCGCATACGGACCGCTGGCGAAAGCCCGCACGTTTTGCAAAAATGCTTTCAGATCACCGGGATCGCTCGGCAACTTGTGATAGTACGCGGCGACGGCAGCTTCGGTCGGCAAGAACAGCCAATAGGGAAGATCGTTTCCCGGCTGGGGCGCCAGGGTCGCAAAGTCCAGGACCGTACCGATGAGGATCAGGCCGTTGACGTCGATGCCCTCGTCGTGCAGCATTTTCGCCAGAACGGCGCTTCGCGTGGTTCCGTAGCTTTCGCCGGCAAGATACTTCGGCGAATTCCAGCGGTTGAAGCGTGTGATGTAGCGCCGGATGAATTGAGCAAATGCTTCGCCATCGGCTTCCACGCCGTAGAAATCTTTCGGTTTAGAGCTGCCGACGATGCGGCTGAAGCCCGTGCCCGGCGCATCGATGAAGACGAGATCCGTTTTGTCGAGGATGCTGTCGGTGTTGTCGACCATCGCGTACGGCGCGGGCGGCGTTGCCGCGCCGTTCACGGTTTGCACCATGCGGGGTCCAAGCGCACCGATGTCGATCAGCGCTGACGAGCCGCCCGGACCACCGTTGTAGGCGAACGTCAGCGGCCGCTCGGATACCGGCCCACGATGGTCGGCGGTGAACGCGATATAGAAGATGCTGGCGGTAGGCGCACCCGTCGCCTTGCGCAGCAAAAGCGTGCCCGCCGTCGCCGTGTACGCTATGCGCTTGCCGGCAATCGTCGCGGTGTGGTGGGTGACGATGGTGTTCTCGTGCGGCACCGGCGTCGGAGCCGCACTCGCGGGCGAAGACGGTGACGCACTCTCGCTGGGGATCGGCGACGGCATGCGGGCGTTCGCCGCCGATCCCAGCGACGCAAGCACGGACGCGAAAACGGCAAGGAAAAAGAGACGCTTCGCGCCAGCGCGCACGAGGATCAACTCTCGGGATCTTCCTCCGGAAAAACTGGAGCCGACGGCCGGACTCGAACCGGCGACCTGCGGTTTACGAAACCGCTGCTCTACCAACTGAGCTACGTCGGCACCGGCCCGAAGCACGAAGAATCGGACCGGCGAGGTGGTTTCAACACGCATCGCTGCGCCCCTGGAGGTGCCCATATCCTCGCGCGAGTCGACCTTACGACGCCGTTGCGTTCGCGTCACGAGTTCCGGCGAGGGCCTCTCATACGCCTCAACGTACACGCACCGGCAAGGGGGGAGAGGAGCCTTTTCTTTGTTACGGACGCCTGTTTGCGGATTGCTTGGGATCGAGTACCCTATCGCTCTCGGCGGGATGAGCTCGGTGTACGCACCCGACCTCGTCGCCGCGGTCTCGAATGCCGGCGGGCTCGGCACGCTTGGCGCGACGTATTTGGAACCCGCCGGCGTGCGCAATGCATGCGCGCAAATCCGCAGCAAGTCGGATAAACCATTCGGCCTGAACTTTCTCATCTTCGAGCTGAAAGAAGAGAACTTTGCCGCCGCGCTGGCGGAGAAACCCGCCGTCATTGCGTTCGCGTGGCCGCGCCCGGATCAGGATATCGCCACGTTGATCCAATGCTCGCACGATGCGGGTGCGAAAGTCACGTTCATGGTGAGCGGCGTTCCGGAAGCCGTGCGCGCGGCGGAGGCGGGCGCGGACGTCATCGTCGCGCAAGGCACCGAAGGCGGCGGCCACGTCGGTTGGCAGACGACGCTGACGCTCGTTCCGATGGTCGTGGACGCCGTGGCGCCGCTACCCGTGCTCGGGGCCGGCGGCATCGCGGACGGACGAGGGCTGGCAGCCGCGCTGGCGCTGGGCGCCGACGGCGTTCTCCTGGGAACGCGTCTGCTCGCATCGGTCGAGTCGCCGATCCATCAGAATTACAAACAAGCGATCGTCGACAGCGATGGGCACGACACGGCCCTCACCGAGATCCCCGATATCGCCGCCGCGTGGCATTGGCCGGGAGCGATGTCGCGCTCGAGACGAAACCGCTTCATCGAGCGCTGGGCTGGCCGCGAGTGGGAGTTGCGCAAGAACCAAGCGGCGGTGCACGCGGCGGTCAAGGAAGCGCGCCTGCGAGGGGACGTCGACGAGGCGCCCCTCGCGTTCGGTCAAGACGCGGGCTTAATACACGACGTTCTGCCTGCCGCCGAGATCATCGAGCAGATGGTTCGGCAAGCCCGTCAGATCATCGAGCTGAAGCTCCAGCGCTACATCTAGCAGAGAGCTTACGCTTGCTGCCACTCCTTGAATCGCTTCGTCACGGCATCGAGGTTTGCTGCCCACCACTTGGTGTCTTTGACGAACGTGTTCTGCGCCGTTTCCGGGCTGCCGGGAAGCGACCCGCGGATCGACGCGGGCATCATGCCGTACGCCGCTTTATTGACGCAACCGTAATGCGACACTTCGGCGAATGAGACGCAGCCTTTGGCGTTTGCTGCTATCGAATTGAGCAGATCGTTCGCCGCTTCTTTGTGGGGCGCGCCTTTCAAGATCGTCAAATAGCTGCCGCCCAGCGCCGCTTCGTTGAGCACAAATGCAAGATTGGTTCCTTGATTCTTGTTCGAAAGCACGACTCTTCCGTTGAAAGCCGTGGCCAGCGTCGTGGCGCCCGAGGTAATTTGCTGAATCGGCTGCGCGTTCGTCGAGTACCAGACGATATTGCTCTTCCCAAGCTTGTCGAGACTCTTGAGAGCGCGTTCAACGTCGAGCGGATAGAGCTTGTTCACGGGAACGCCGTCGGCAATCAAGGCAGCCTCGAGAGTCGAGCCGTCGCTCAAATCAGTGTAGAGCGAGCGCTGGCCGGGATATTTCTTGGTGTTCCAAAAATCGACCCAGCTCGCGGGACCCGCCGATCCCATCTTATTTTTATCGTAGACGATGCCCCAAGCGTAGGTATCGTACAGAAATCCATACTCTTTGGTCATGGCCGGATTCATCTCGTTTTGATGCGTGAAATGCACCGGCTCCAGTAAGCCCTGACTCACGGCGACCGGATAGTCTGCGGCTACGACGACCATCGCATCGATCTGTGGATGCCCACTCTGCACTTGCAGCTTCAGCGTCGCAAGCGACGCGTTCGACGTGAGCTCGACTTTCGTACCGGTCGCTTTCGTGAACGGATCGAGGTAGGCGTCGCGCAGCGCCTTGTCGAGCGCGCCGCCGAAGGTCGACAGGACGACGATGTCTCCGGACGCTCCGCGCGCGAGCAGCGGCTTGAGCGTCAAGCCGGCGGCCGCGACCGTGGTCGTCCCCAGCAACGTCCTGCGTGAGATCTGTTTCATCGATTCACCTCCGATTCGGCTTTAGTTTTTCGTAACGCGCCCCATCGCCGCCAGTGGCAGCTCGTTGTCCCCCGTCCTAAGCATGTCTAGGATCAAACCTTGAAAGTGCCGGACCGGAACTTCGATGTTCTGCGCGAGGTACCCGGGCGGCACCATCCCGGTATCGTGACCGCGCTGCGTCGACAAAACGACTCCGACGTCTTCGCCGATCACACGGCGGAAGGTCGCGATCCGGGAAGCGACCTCTTCTTCCGGCATTCCCGGCGGTAAATAGTACTCTTTGGTCACGCGCGTGCGCTTTGCGTCGATGGGGTCGGTGATTAGAAGGAAGAACGATTCACCCGCCCGGCCCGAAAGCCACAGTCCCGGAAAGACGTACGCAGCGTAGTGATCGTGCGTATCGGGACCCGCCTTATCCTTGACGCTGGGACGCGCTTCGATTACCTGGGCGCCGGCGAAACCGTAATACTCGTACTTTGCGTGCTGGACGTCGTGCGTGCGGGCGAGAATCGGATGCACCGTCGGGCAGTGGTAGCACTCGAGGACGTTGTCGACAAACGTCTTCCAATTGCAGTCGACGACCATTTCGTCGCGGCCGGCCCGCGGCAGATCCATTTGAAGGCCGCGTGCCTCCGAGATCTCGCGCACAGGCCCCAGGGTCTGCGCGAGGGGCTGGGCCTTCGGATCGGGATTGACGAAGACCAGATGGCCCCACGTCTCGACGGAAAACGGGATCAGCCTGGTCGTTTCTTTGCAAAACGGGTGAGGGCCGTCCGTCTTCAGCTCCATGCCGCGCGGAATGCCGATGAGATTACCACAAAGGTCGTAAGTCCAGCCGTGATAGGCACATTGCAACGTGCGCGCGTTGCCGCAGCCCTGCGCCACGTGGTGGAAGCGGTGCCTGCACACGTTGAGAAATGCGTGAAGGCCGTCTTCCGCCCGCGTGACGACGTACGGAAGCCCCGCCACAACGCCGGCAAAAAAATCGCCGGCTGCTTTGAGATCGCTCACCCGGCACGCGTACTGCCACGAGCGCTTGAAGATCTTCTCGACTTCGGCTTGATAAATCGCGGCGCTCGTGTACCAGATCGACGGCAGGGACCGGCCTTCGTCAAGGCACTGCAAACCTTCGTCGATTAGCCGCCAAAGGCCATCGCTTTCTCCCAAATACGCCACAGCCGTTTTTTTCACGAATAATTACGCCGATGCCTGCAGGGCAGACCCTTAGAGACTCCCAACCGAATAAGCCGCAATGCCGAAACCGATACGCGCGGCCAACACCGCTGCGATGCTCCCGGTGATGATTTTCTACGGGATATTTCTGGTTTGGCCGCTCTTATCGATGGTCGTAACGAGCACGAGCGGTGGCGGCAATGCTTATAGGAGATTGCTTGCCGATCCGCTGTTCGCAAATGCTGTAGTAACCACGCTCCAAATAAGCCTGATTACTACCGCAATCACGATCGTTCTCGCGTACACCTGCGCGCTTGCTGCATGGCGCTCCAGCGGTGCGGTTCGAGCAATCATCATCGGACTCGTGCTCGTGCCGCTCGCGACGAGCATCATGGTGAAAACGCTTGCATGGACCATCATTCTGCAAAGCAACGGCGTCGTCAACAGCGTGCTGCTGCATCTCGGCATAATCGGCCAGCCGCTGCATCTCCTGTATACGCGATTCGCAGTCATCGTGGGGATGGTCCAGTACGTCGTTCCGTACGCGTTCTTGCCGATCTACAGCTCCCTCACGGGCATCGACGCACGTCTCGAAAGAGCAGCATGGAGCCTGGGCGCATCACGACTCCAGTCGTTTCTTCGCGTGATTGTACCGATGTCGCTGCCGGGGGTTGCCGGCGGAGCGATTCTCAGCTTCATCACGTCGACGGGGTTTTTCGTCACGCCGGCGCTGCTCGGCTCTCCGCGCGATGCAATGATCGCAAACCTCGTCGAATACTACGCGCGTCAGTTAGTTGATTTTCGGGTTGCGTCGGCGCTCGGCGTGTTGATTTTCGTTTCGCTCGGCATGCTCACCGTCTATTATCAGCGCTTCACGCAACGCGCACAAGAACGGAGAGCGCACTGGTGAGGCATTGGACTCTTGTGCTGCTGAGCGCGCCGGTTCTCTTCGTGCTGATCTTGCCGATGCTCATCGTGATCCCAATGGGGTTCACCTCATCGGGGCTCATGATTTTTCCGCCGCCCGGGTTCTCGCTTCGCTGGTTTGCTGCGGTACTGACGGACCCAGATTGGCTCAGCGCGCTTGCGGTTTCCTTGAAGGTCGCTGTGATTGCGACCGCCATCGGTTGCGCAGGTGGAGCGCTCGCAGCTTTTGGTCTGATGCGCGCCAGAGGATTCTTCGCGTCCGTCGCAGCCGTGGTGCTGATGCTCCCGCTCGTGGTTCCGCTCATCGTGCTCGCGTTTGCCGATTACACCCTCTACAACCGCTTGGGCCTGGTCGGGCACTGGGAGGCGATCGCCGTCGCGCACGGGGTCCTGGGCACGCCGTATGCTTACGTTCTCGTTCGAGCCAGCCTCGGCAATCTCGATCCTGCCCTGGCACGCGCGGCACGCAGTCTAGGCGCGAATGCGGTAACGACGTTTTGGCACGTGTATTGGCCTGCGATTTCCAAAGGCGTCACCGGCGCCGCGGTTATCGTCTTTGCACTCTCGTTCGACGACGTCGTGCTGGCATTTTTCTTACAATCGCCCGGTGCCGTTACGGTTCCGGTGAAAATGTTCACGGACATTCAATACGGTTTATCGCCGGCCATCGCTGCGATGGCATCGCTCGTTCTCGGCATCGCAGGCACCGCGGGCATCATCGGGTACCTGCTCGACGCTTCGCGCGGGCTCTTCCCCAAGCCGGCGGCGGAAACGGTGCAAGCGACATGAACAGCATCGAGCTGAGCAATGTTACGAAGCGCTATGGCCGCGGTCCCGTGGTGCTCGATGACGTTTCACTCAGCGTGCAGCCGAACGAGCTGGTCACGGTTCTGGGCGCTAGCGGGTCCGGCAAGACGACGCTGCTCATGATCGTTGCCGGATTCGAAGAACCAAGCTCGGGTACCGTCTTCGTAAAAGGGCGCGCCATCAACGGCGTGCCGCCGCAAAAACGAAACCTCGGCGTCGTCTTTCAGAACTATGCGCTCTTTCCGTATCTCTCGATATGGCAAAACGTCGAATTTCCGCTCAAGGTTCGCGGCCTTGCTCCGCGCGAACGGCGCACGCTCGTTTCCAAAATCCTCGACGTGGTCGGCTTGACGCATCACGCCCAGTTTCGCCCGCATCAGCTCTCCGGCGGACAGCAGCAACGCGCGGCACTTGCGAGGGCGCTCGTCTTCGAGCCGGCGGCCCTTCTGCTGGATGAACCGCTTTCCGCGCTGGACCGCCGGCTGCGCGAAGCGCTGCAGTCCGAAATCAAAGACGTGCAGCAGCGAACCGGCGCATCGATCCTCTACGTGACCCACGATCAGGAGGAGGCTCTGCGTCTCTCCGATCGTATTGCGGTGATCGCACACGGGCGAATCGCGCAGATCGGAACACCACACGAGGTCTACCGGAATCCGGTAAGTTTGTTCGTCGCAGGATGTCTCGGCGAGATCAATACCCTGTCGTGCACGCCGCTCGAGAAGATTTCAGGGATCATCCGCGTGCAATACCTTACCGGCGAAGGACGTGCGAGGCGCGCGCCGGGCGGCAACACGGACGCAAGCGCATCCGGGATCGTCGCGGTACGGCCCGACGATCTGTATTTCTGCAGCGACACCGATGTGGCCGAGAACCGCATTCTCGGTGTCGTCAAAGAGATGTCGTTCTTGGGTGCGGCGGTCCGCTATCGCATCGCCGCCGGCGAGAATGACGTCGTGGTGCGCCGCCCCGCAGGGGAAGCAGCAGCCCACGATGCCCAGCCGGGTCGGGACGTAGTTTTGGGGTTCAAGGAAGAGAACGCGACCTTTTTCCCGTCGTAGGAGGCCACGTTCACGCAACGTCCTTGAGGACCCGAGCGGCTAGCTCGAACGAGCGTAAGCGCGCGCCTTGATCGAAGATCATGGCCGTAATCATCAGCTCGTCGGCCCGAGTGCGTTCGACAAAACGCACGATGCGCTCCCGAACCGTCGCCGGCGAACCAACGGCGGCATAACGCTGCCGATGCGCGACGGCCGCAAGCTCGTCCTCGGAAAGTCTCCGTTCGAGATCGGCGGCGTCGATCGGCGGGGGCAATCGTCCCGGCGTGCCGCGCAGCAGATTTGCAGTCGCCAGCTGCGAAGACGTGAGAAGGTGCCGCGCGTGAGCATCGCTTTCGGCCACGACGACGAGGATCGCCGGCATGGCGTAAGGCGCCTGCAGCCTTTGCGATGGCCGGAAGGTGCGGCGATAGACATCCAGCGCTTCGAACAGCAGATCCGGCGCGAAATGGGAAGCGAAGGAAAAGGGCATTCCCAGCTCACCGGCTAGCTGCGCGCTGAAGAGACTCGAACCGAGAAGCCAAATGGGCACGTGCGAATGGGTTCCCGGCACCGCCTGAATGCCGTGCTCCGGAAAGCCTTCGTCGAGCAGGGCTTGCAGCTCCAGCACGTCGTGCGGAAAACGATCCGACGTCGTCACGAGATCGCGCCGCAACGCGCGTGCCGTCATCATGTCCGTTCCGGGCGCCCGGCCCAGCCCCAAGTCGATTCTTCCGGGGAAGAGCGCCTCCAGCGTCCCAAACTGTTCGGCTATGACCAGCGGAGCGTGATTGGGCAGCATCACACCGCCCGAGCCGACGCGCATGGCACTCGTCGCACCCGCGATCGCCGAAATGACGACAGATGTCGCAGCACTCCCGATACCCGGCATGTTGTGGTGCTCGGCGAGCCAATACCGGTGATAGCCCCAGCGCTCGGCATGCTGCGCCAGCTCGATGGAATTGCGAAGCGCGTCGCTTGCAGAGGAACCTTCGCAAATCGGGACGAGATCGAGAACCGAGAAATGCTTCAAACGGAGATATCGTGAAAGTTGAACTGGTAGAAGTCAAGACCGCCGACGATTTGATTCACGCCGGAGCATTTCTGGATGGGGCGCAATCCGAAAACGCCGTTCCCGGTGTCGACGCGGTCTTGATGATGCACGGGAACAGCTCGAACTTCTATCAGCCTTTCTATACGTACTTCGCCGAGCAATTGGCGCAACGTGGGTGCCCGAGCTTGCGCGCGAATAATCGCGGGCATGACGTCGTCAGCCGAGCGACGGGTCAACGCAATCTCGTTTCGACGGTCGAATCGTTCCACGAGCAACCCGCGCAGTTTTTCGGGACCGCCTACGAGAAGCTCGACGACTGCCGTTTGGACTGGGACGCGTGGATTTCGTATCTCTGGGAGCGAGGATATCACCGGATCCTGTTGTGGGGGCACAGCCGCGGCGCGGTCAAGACGGCTTACTACATGGGGCTGCAAAACGACCCGCGCATCAGCGCATGCATCCTCGCTTCGCCGCCCTGGTTCTCGTACTCACGCTGGATGCGCAGCCCGCAGGCAGACCTCTTCCGTGCAAATCTCGCCGAAGCGCAGGCCTGGGTCGATCGCGGCGAGCCCGACCGCATAATTCGCGCGAAGGTGCCGATGGAATATCTCTCGGGTGCGGCCAACTATCTGGACAAGTACGGGCCCGACGAGCGCTACAACGTCATGCGCTACGTCGGCAACATCGACGTGCCCGTGCTCGCGATCACAGGTACGGTTGAGGTCCGGAAGCGCTTCGGCTTCGACGGCCTGCCGGAAGCCTTCAACGGTGTGGCGCGCGCCAAGAAGAGCTTGACGCATCTGTCGGTTGACGGCGGCGATCATTACTACACCGGATGCCAAGACGTCGTTTGGCACCACATCCAAGGATGGCTTGCCGGGCTTTAGGTTTGCATTGCGCCGCTGCGGGGACGATAACGTCGCTCGCCATGACGAAGAGTGACTCACGGCCCGTTCCGATCACGGCAATCATCCCGGCTCTCAACCACGAGATTCAAGCGGCACAAAGCTTGCGAAGCATCGCGGCGCAATGCCGTTCCGCCGCGGAGATCGTGGTCGCCGATCGGGGTTCCGGCGACGCCACGGTCGCCGTCGCGCGGGAAAACCATGCACGCATCTTGTGCGTCGATGGCGCGGGCATCGCCCAAGCGACCGATGCCGCGATTGCGGCCGCGAAGCAGCCGTGGGTCGCGGTCGTGGAATGCGGTGCGGTCTGGCACTCCTCGCTCCTGAGCCGGATCGAACGGCTTTTGGAAAGCGGGTCGCACGCCGAGCTCATCGCCTGCGCCTACAGGACGGTCGGCACGACGCCGCTCAATGCGCGCCGCCGAACCGTCCGCGCGGGACCTCGTTTCCCCACCGTCTTTCTGAAGCGCTCACTGTGGGAGGCGGCGGGAAGCTTCGAGCGGGCGCGGATTCTCGCATCTTCCAGAAAATCGATTCTGGTAATCGCCGAACCGCTCGTCGACGTGCGCGAAACGGAAGGCAGAGTTCGCCGCCGGCTCCGTTTATGGAAAGCCAAATCACTCTTTGTCCGAGCGCGCTCGCGGCTCACCTTCCCGGTTGCCATCCCGCCGCGCTCCCCAACAATCCACTGCTTTCAGCCGAGCACACGCGACCTTCTCAAGGAAACGTTCAGGCGTCGAACGGCGACGGCAAAGCGTGTAGCCTTGACGTTCGACGACGGTCCGAATCCGTCCACGACGCCGCAAATTCTGGACATCCTGCAGCGAATGAACGTTCGTGGGACGTTCTTCTTGCTCGGAAGGCGCTTGCGCAAAGAGCCGGCGTTGGGACGGCGTTTGGCGGCAGCCTGTATGGAGCTTGCGAATCACACGATGACGCACCCGCAGCTCACGCTATTCGAAACGGCTGCGCAAGCCCGCGAAATTCGCGAAGCATCCGCGGTCATCGAAGAGCTGTGCGGGACTACGTGCCGCTACTTTCGGCCGCCCTACGGTCTTTTTGATGAACGCACTCTCGAAGCGGCGGCGCAATTGGATCAAACTACGGTTTTATGGAACGTCGATTCCGAAGACTGGTCCGGGATCGAAGCACCGGAGATCGCACGGCGCTGCTCGGCGGCCAAGGAACGGTCCGCGGTCGTGTTGCTGCACGACGGCTTGCAATCGACCTGCGATGCGCTTCCCGGGATTATCCGGAGATATCGTCAAGCGGGATTCGTGTTCGCAACGGTGTCAGAGCTCTTGAGCGAGACCACCTTTGCGCGGTAATCTCCCTGAAAGATCGAAGCCGCATGCGAGGGGGTTTGCGTGACCGGCGCGTCGTCGGCGCTGTCCAGCGGCGCGTAACCGAGCGCGGCTGCATTCCTCGTGTCCCAAAAGCCGGCGCGGTTGCGCGATACGCCGTAGACGACCTCGTTTCGAACGTCCGGATGCTCGAGGCCGATGCGAACGAGCTGCGCCAAATCGCGTGGACTTATCCATATCGCACGATCGAGCGAGCCTGATGGCGCCTCGCTGCAGTGCCCTATCCTGATCGCGAAGACGCGCATGCCGAACTTGTCTGCGTACATGCTGGCCAAGCCCTCGCAGTACACTTTAGCGGCTGCATAGAGACTGTCAGGACGCGGCGGAACGTCGGGTCCTATGTATTCGTCCCTGCGGTAAAATCCGGTGACGTGGCCTGTACTTGCCAATACAACCCGTTCGATGCCGTGACGGCGAGCTGCTTCGAAGACGTTGTACGTGACCGCGATATTGGTTTTGGCGTGCACCCGAAAGCCGGCGTCCCCGGGACAACCGGCGAGGTGCACGATGGCGCCGACGCCGCGCAGGGCTTGGTCGAGGGCGGCCTTATTATTCAGGTCGAAGCACGCAAATGTCTCACCCTCACTCAGCGCCCCGAGCGCGATGCGGTCGCACAACCGCAAACGGTAATGTTCGCGCAGGAGAGGCCTGAGAAGGGTCGCGACGCGGCCCGCCGCGCCCGTTACGAGCAGCAGCGGCTTGTGCGGGGAGCCGGCATTCGATCCGCGTTTGCAGATGGCATCGACGATGAATCGTATATCGGAAGATTTGAGGATCCAGACCTCGCTGGGCGACAGGCCCGTAACGATGCAGAACAGCACGGTGCAGTAAACCGCGCCGGCGCCGTATGTGAGACTCGACGCGAGTGCCGCCCCGGCCAAACCGTAGCGCGGAATGAAGATTAGACAAAGCGCGGCTTGAATTGCGATCGTCACCGCGTTCAGCCAGGTTACGATGGACGGACGGCCGAGCTGGAAGATAAAAAATGCGCAGTACGTTCCGACGGTAGCGAAGGTTACTACGCCGAGCAATAGGATTCGAAACGGAACGGCGGCGCCGTCGAACCGGCTTCCGTAGAAGGCGTGCACGATTCCCGGCACGGCGAACCACGCGACGGCAGCCACCAAACAAAGCAGCGCTGTGATGGCGCGAATGGCCCGTGCGGAGATCCGCGCCGCGGCTGCGAAATCGCGCGAGCCGATGTCTTTGGTTAGCACGGTTGGCGCCGTGCGCGAAATCATCAGCAGTGCCTCGGCAAGGTTCGTGGCGACCGAGTAGACGCCGAAAGCCGACAATCCCAGCATCGCCCCGATCAGCATGGCGTCGATCCGGTACGTCAACCAGCCGAGGAAGGAATTGACGGAGGACTGCATCCCGAAGCTTACGAGATCGCGGACACGCTTGCGCGTCGAAATTCGCGCGACGCCTCCGGCGACTCGCACGCAAACCAGCGCAAAGACCCCGGCCGCTATCGACGTCGCGACGGCCCATGAGATCAAGAGACCGTTGATTCCCGTTCGAAGCAGCACGGTCGCTCCCAGCGCGAGCAACGCTGCGGCTCCGCAAACGGCAACCTGCAAGTTGAGCGCGCGCAGCAGTCCGAGCGCCGAAAGATACCCGAGCTGCCAGGTCAGCAGGATGCTTGCCGGCGCGGCGAGCGTTGCGGCCACGACGATCGGCGACGCGCCCTCTACGGCGAGGTAGACGGTGCCGGCGACGGTCGTCGTCAGGGAAATGACCGTGAACAGCAACGCTGCGGGCAGCATAAGTTCCGCAGGCCGGACTTGCTTTTTGGTGATCGAATGCGTGAGCGCGACGCCGACACCCGTGGACAACGTCACCGCAAAACCGATCAGCAATTGCACTGCGGCAAATGCGCCCTTTCCCTGCGGGCCGAAAACGCGTGCCACCAAGATGCCGGCAACGATGCCTAGCACGCTCGCAAAAAGCCGTGCCGCGAACGTCACGACGAAGCTCGATGCAGAAGCTCGAATCATGCGAGCAGCGAGGCGAGCGCCGCCGCAACGCTCGTCGCGGCGCGTCCTGCCGTGCGACCGACCGCGCGCGACCGGCTGGCCAGGGTCGAGCTGTCCGGCGCGACCATGGCGCGCCGGGTGGCCGGGCCGAACAACCGGCCGCCGTTGAGATGCCAGGCGTCGACGAATTGCGAGCGCGCGCGCAGCCAGGCAGGAAGGTCTTCGCGTTGATCCACCCAGCGCCGGTATCGCAGCGCGTTGCGGGAGACGGCCGGCTCCAGTCCGCGAAGCCGATCGGCAGCGGCGAGCATCGCAGCAACCGCAACGTTCTGTGCCGGCGCGCCGAGCGCGCTCTCGAGCTTCGCTCTCAGCGAGGGGTCGTCGCGCAGCAACGCCGCCAGCAAGACCGTATCGTGCAGCCGGCTTCCATCCGCTCCGTGTACGGCCAGGTGCAGAGCCTGGCCCAAGGGGTCGAGACGAAAACGATGCGGCGCTTGCGGTACGAGTCGTGCCTCGAGCGCTTCCCACGACGTATCGACGTCGATCTCGGCTCGCGGCTGCAAAGCGACGTGCAGCTCGAGCGGTTTCCCGTCTGCGATCGTAAGAGGCGCCAAATGATGGTGGTTCTTGCGATACCATGCAATCTTAGCGGCATCGTATTGGGCGACGTAGCCGGCCTCCAGAAGCGCCCGATACGCACGCTCGGCGTCGGTCGCGCGAACCAAAATGTCGAGATCGAAATGATGCGTAAAGGTCGCGCCGGCAACCCCCTCACGCAATCGCGCCGCGCCTTTGAGAACGGCATGGTCGACGCAGGCCTCCGCGAGAATGTCGGCCGCCGATTCTGCCTGCTGGAGCAGAGCCATGTTGTCGGTCATCGCGAACGCCGCATAGCGCCGCAAACCCAAAAGCTGCCTCGGCAGCTTCAAACCGTGCTCGTCGATCGCCGCCCAAAGCAGGCCCGCACATTTATGCCGAATCGCAACACGCTCGAACGTGCCGGCATCGACGGCGTTCACCAGCATCGCGAGCGCAGCCGAGTCTCGCCGTATCACCGCCGACATTGCATCGAACAGATCTGAAAACGAACCTTTCACGACGCGACCGCGGTGTTCACGACGAGGTCGCGGCTACGCGCGAGCGCCTCGGGATCCGGCCCCTCCAAGACGTCGCCGTCGAGCAGCACCCACGCGTGACCGCGGATGCGATCGCGCCCCAGCCTCGGCGGCTCGATGCCGAGCCTCAGCTCGATGCGTTCGGGTGCGACGTTCAGGAAGCGATAGAGCGTGAACGCGCGAGCGTAGCACGTATCGAAGCGACGAAGCATCCGCAGGACCGCGCCACGCACGCGCAGGAGGCGGTCTAACGAGATTCGAGAGGTCCTCTCGCGATCGAGCTCGCGAAGGAAAGTTCGCAAGTCCGTATTCGCAAGCGCTTTGGGCAAGAGCAGGATGAATGATGCGATCCGCACGGCCGCGATCAAATCGCCGGGGCGCGCCAGCGCTCGCATCGCGCGGCCGAGCACCGTCCGCAGGGATAGCGGGTTCGGCGCCGCGCTCCAACGCTGCCGCTCCCGCGAATCGAAGAAGGTTCGGAGAAAGCCCACGCGTTGCGCGGCGGTTCGGATGAGCCATCCGCGTCGAAGAATCGCGGTATCGCCGCGGCACGGCAGCAGGAAGCGCAGCAGGTGAAGCGCGACCGTCCACATCGCCCGCATCTCCTCGGCGATGCCCCAGTACACTCTGTCTTGATGGCGAATCAAGAACTGCGCGTATCCGGCGCCGTAAGCGCGTTGCTGTCTCCAGTATGCCTTCCACGTCGTGCGATGCCGATGCAGCACCAGCGCGCCGGGTTCGAAACGAAACGGCAGAGCCGTTCTCTCGCGCAAGCGCAGGTGAAGATCGCAAGCGTCATAGGTCGCAAAACGCTCGTCGAACCCACCCGCTTCCAACAGCAGATCGCGCAAATACATCACGTTCGCGCTGGGCGCGAACGGGAAGCGTGGATGCGATAGATGCCGCTCGGTGTCGAAAGCCCCCGAGATATCGACGAATCTCGCGGCCGGCGTGTTGCTTTCGTATCCGCTGATCGGTCCCGCGGCGCCGAACGCGATCGCGCCGCCGTCGCCATCTTCCACATGCTGCATCAGGCGGGCTAACCACCCCCTTGACGGCACGGCGTCCGCATCGGTGAATGCGACCCAACGTCCGCGAGCCGCCCGAATTCCGGCGTTGCGCGCCGCCGGTGCCCCCGCGTTGGCCTGCACGATGATCCGAACGCCGAACTCGCCGGCGACACGAGCCGATGCGTCTTTCGAACCATCGTCGACGACGATGATCTCGTAAGCGTCCTTCGGAAACGACTGCCGGCACAGCGCCCGCAAGCAATCCCCCAGCGTCGAAGCGCCGTTATACACCGGGATGACCACGCTCACGCGCACGCCCGCTTCTCCCTCATGCGATATGCCCGGAAGAATCCGAGCCAATAGTTCGACGTCCAGAACCAGTGATAGTCCGCGAATTCGACGTCCGAGACGCCGGCTTTACCCGCAACGAGCGCTATGCGCGTCGAAACCCGCGCGATCAGCCGACTCAACATCTGGGAACTCAACGATCTCGTCTTGCGTCCATCCCAGATTAGCTCGTCGGGATAGCGCCGGAAAAGACGCCCCGCGCCCTCACCATAAGTTCGCGCTTGGTGTACGAGCGCGCGGCGATCGCTTCTCGTCCGGTGGTACAAGAGCGCGTTGGGTGCGTAGACGATGTCGGTTGCGAATCTTCTCATGATCCGATGCGAAAAATCGACGTCTTCCCCGGTCAGCAAATCTTCCGCCCATCCCCCGATCGCCAGCGCAGCGTCCCGCCGCACGGCCATGTTGAGCGAGGGGGCGAATGGAAACGGCGTCCTGCCGATGGCGCGCGGCGTGTCGTACAGGCCCGAGCGCGCGACGTAACGTTCTGCCGCCGTTTTTGGAGGATAGCACTGCGTATTTCCGGCAACGATGATGGCCGACTGCGTCTCAAATGGTGCGACAATCGCCGACAGCCAGCGACGCGAAGGAACGGTGTCGGCGTCGAGGTGCACGATGACCTGGGCATCCGACGAAACGATTCCGCGATTGCGCGCCGCAGAGGGTCCTCGCCGGCTCTCGTAAACGACCCTTGCCCCGAGCTCGGATGCGACGCGGGCAGTAGCGTCAGTCGATGAGTTATCGACGACGATGAGCTCGGCTGCCAGATCTCTGACTTGCGGCCGCAGCGCTTGCAACGCCGCCGCGATCGTCTGCTCCGCATTGTATGCCGGGATGACGACGGCAACGCGCCCCTTCATGTGAGTTCCGCTTCCAACCCCTCAGCGATATCGCGCGTCTCATAGGCTCGGCTGCCGAGCCGCAGCTCGACGCCTCTCGTGCGCGAGGCAAGGCTCGAAATCGTGGTTATGACGGCGCGCGCCACCTCGCGATCTGCCGGTACGACGACCTGCTCCAGAAGCGTCAAAAGGACTTGGCGTGAGGTTAGCCTCCGCAGCCACCAGTCGTGGACGTTGTCGTCGCGCACGATCTTCGCGACGACAGCGGGCTGCGCCGAGCACACGAGGCTTCCAGGCCAGACGCTTTCTACGAAGACACGCCGCTTGTCGGTCCACGCGGAGTAACGTGGCAGCGCCGCAATCGCCGAAAGCTCCGAAAACCAGCGCGCCGTGCGCGGATCGAGATTGAAGCTTCGGGAAAGCGAGAAGACCTCGAACGACCGGCGCGAGACCAGGAGCTTGTCGTCGCCCAAGGTTTTCCAGCCGCTTCGCACGAGAGCCGCCGTCAACGTCGACTTCCCGCCGCCTGACGCAGCGCACAGAAGCATTCCATTACCGCTCGGCGTAACGACGCATCCCGCGTGCATCGCATCCCAACCCGCCTCTCGCCACTCTTCGGTGAGCACGAGGCTGAGAACGTCTTCGATGTCGCCGACCGCTGGTTCGTCGAATTGGATGTCCGGAACCGAAACGATCCAGGCGCCTCCCGGCTCATGCTCGACGGCAACACCGGATCGAGTCGACGCGCGACAACCGCCTCGTTCGCGATCGACCAGCATTCGGCCGCACGTCAAGTAGGTGCCTCTCGCCGCAAAGGTAAGGGTAGCGCGCCGAACGTCGACCGCGATCTGACGTTTTTCCGAGAACGGAAAGCCTCGATAAAGCTCGAGGGCGCCCACGATAACGCGGATGGCGTCAGGCCGGTCGCCCCCAACGAGGATCTCGAGGGGGCCGCACTCGCGCGAGAGCGGCCCGCCCGCGGGCTTATTCAGCCAGGGGGATGCTTGGATCGAATGCACTCGTTACCAGCCTGTGGAGCGGCTCCGCCTGACGCTCGATGCACGGACTGATCCATCGCGTGGGAGCATCGATGTCGGGAAGCGATGCCGGCTGCGCTTCCTCGACCAAACCGAATGCGTGCAGGTCATCGAGAAAGCGCCAAATATCGGCCGCATCGTTCGAGGTCGCGCCCCACTGAGCGCAGCGCTTCACGATAGCCTCCGGCGCAGCGGCACCGCTTTCCATCAGCTGCACGATGGCCCAGCCGGTCTCGTTGAGGTGGTAAAAGTATTTGGTGGTTAAGTCGAGCAGGATTGCGCCGTCGCCGTAAACCGTCGGCACGACGCTGGAACGAAGCATCCCGGCTCGGGTCGATATCGTCGGGTTGAGTTGCATAGATTGAATCTCCAAGCCGAACGCAGGAACGTTGGCCCCCTAAGTATTTTGCCGCAAGCAAGCTTGCCGGAAGGCCTCTTCGGGAGGCAGCCGCTGTTCGAAGGGACTATTGTGACCCGGGCCGGATTATGGATTCCTTAACGCTCGGGCGGCGGGCCGCCGCCGCAACCCTCGTTCTGGCAATGCTGTGCGTGACAGCAGCCTTGCCGGCGCGCGCGCAAGACGAGGCGCAGATCGGCGCACAAGTCTACCAGCAGCTGGCAAAAAAAGGCGAGATCGTCGATGCTTCACCCTGGTACGCCGTACTGAACGAAATCGGGCGGAACGTCTCGCGCGTCGGCAACACGCAATATCAATATCCGTTTCATTTCATTTTGGTAAGGGAAAAGCAACCTAACGCATTCTCGGTGCCGGGCGGGAACGTATACGTCACGCTGCCCTTGATGTCGTTCGTCCGCAACAAAGAGGAGCTGGCAGGCGTTCTCTGCCACGAAATGTCGCACGACATCCATCATGACGTCGTGCACCTCGCTCAAAAACAGCAAACGACGGGCATAATCGCGGTCGGGCTCGACATCCTCCTCGGAGGCCACAGCGCCATCGTCGGGAATGCCATCAACATCGCGGCACAATTGCAAGACCTTCACTTCTCGCGAGACGTCGAGGAAAACGCTGACCATCTGGGCGCAGAGAATTGCGCGCGGGCCGGTTACAACCCGTGGGGCATGGTGTGGCTTTTTCAGCAGTTCGAGAAAGCCGATACGGGCGGCCAGATGGAGATGCTGTCGGACCATCCGACGGACCAGCATCGAATCGATGCCCTGAAGGCGGAATTCCGCTCGGACCCGGCGCTCTTTGGCCGGTTCAGCCCCAGCATATCGAGCGCGCACAAGATGCCGACGCTCGCCGAGCTGCGCAGCCGCTACGGTGACGCACGTCCCTTCGCGCCCGCAAAGCGGGCGGGATATTGACAATGGTGCTCAACATTTGGTCCGACGTCATTTGACCCTTCTGCTATCTCGGCTCGGTCTGGGCCGAAGAAGCGGCGAGGCGTCTTGGAGCACCGCTGCGGTGGTTGCCGTTCGAGCTGCATCCCGAGACGCCGCCCGAAGGCGCGCCAAAGCCATTTCCCCCGGATCGGTGGCCCGCCGTTCGCGAACGCCTCGTACTCATGGCACGCACTGTCGGCTTGCCGATCGATCCGCCGCAGCGCAACGTAAACTCACGCCTCGCGCTCGAAACCGGCGAGCTGATCCGCGAGATCGGCGGCGACGATTCCTCCGGCGCGTTCCATCATGCGGTATCGCGCGCGTTCTTTGCGCAGCGCGCCGACATCTCGAGGGCCGAAACGATTATACCGCTCGCCGAAGCGTACGGCGCCACTGCGGCACAAGTCGAAGATTCGTGGAAGGAACGCCGCTTCGCGAGCAGGGTGGATGACTTCGTCGAGGCCGCCGTGCGCGCGGGCGTAAACGGCGTTCCTGCAATGGCCTGGCAAAACCGAATCGCCGTCGTCGGCATGCGACCGCCTGACGAGCTGGTTTCGTTGCTGCGACAATAAAAAACCGCCGTGCGGAGGGGATCGCAAAGCGGCTTCTCCTTTCATACCACAAACGCGCGCCGTAAAACTAAGACGGAACTCGCAACGCAGGCAGCGCTGCCTAAACGCGAAAGGTTCGCGAAAATCTTCTTCGTCTCTCAGTGGAGACGGTGGAATTTTCTGAGCGGCTTCTCTTGACCAATCCGCACTTGACGTTCGTGCGCCTGAACGCGCACGAAATTTGCCACTAGCCTTCAACCCACCTGACTAATTCGTTGAAGGCCTCCAGCGCGTCCGGGTGTCCCGGCCGGAGCGCGGGATAATTTGGGTCTTCCGACCATGCATCGACGTGCTGCGCGCCCGCAATGACGCGTCCTCGGTACGACGCCGACTTCCCGGCTGCCGTTACCAAGCGGCCATAGGGCTCGAAATGCATCTGCGGCGGGATGAGGTGATCGTACTGCGACGCCACATCGATCAGTTTGCCGTGAATGTTCCCCGTGTGCGCGTACGCGCCAATCCGCTCCGAGATTTCCGGCGCGCGCTCGATGCGCCAGCTGCCGATACGCTCGTTCCACGCTTCGGCGGGATCGGGTGAGCGTACGTCTCCGTATGCGATCGAAGCCTCCGGATCGAACAGCATCGCGTGCAGCCACGCCGTCAAGCGCCAATAAACGCGAAAATTCCTAGCATAGAGCGAATCACCGCCTTCGCGTGCAATGACGTCGGGCGGAAAGCCCAGCCTCTCGACCAGCCGCAGGTTCCCGTGTTCCATTGCCTCGACGGCTTGCGGCAGGTGCGACAAAAGGTTGTGGTCCTTCGACCACAGCACTGCGTTCCATGCGATGCCGCCGGCATACGCGGTGCTGTATTCGAGCGCGTAGCGCACTTGACAGCCGCCGTTCGACAAGCCCACGGCGTAGACGGCTTCCGGCGCACGATGGTGCACGTCTTCGATGATCTCGCGCGCGACGTCCGTGATCAGGAAGAAATCGCGCATCCAGCGTTTCAGCGTGCTGCCCGGCGCGTGCTGCCAAAACGAGATGCCGCTGCCGTCGGGAAGCAGGAAGCGCGGCATCGTCACGCCGCCGACCTCCAGGCGCTCCCGGCCGCTCACGATCAGGTGCCCGTCGCCTTGCGACTTGTTGCCGCACACGTACGCATAGCCGCGAGCGACGAGAGGATCCGACCAGATGAGATCGTTCGCAAATTCTGAGCGTTGCGCCGGCGTGCCGGCCACGACCAGACGACCGTTCCACCGCTTCGGAATGCGCGCGATGAAACGCTGCGCGGGCCACAACGATCCCGATACGCGCCAGCCCGGAATGGGATCGGCAGGCGGAACCAGAGTCGGCGAGATCGCGCGCGCGTCGGCTGCAGCGTACGCCGGCGAGCCGAGCGGGACGGAGGGGCCGAAGATTCCGAAAGCACCCGAGGGTAACGGCTGCGCGATCCGGTATGGCACGTTCGCGGACGCTCGCAGATCCGCGACCGCGTCGACCGTTACCATGCGGTCCATGCGCGCCGCTTCGTGGGAGATGCTGAGAATCCGCTGAGAGTTACGATGCTTCGCGATGCGAATAGCAGGCGAAGATGCTACGCCGTATCACCGCCTTGAGCCTCGTGCTCGTCACCGCGTTGTGGCCTGCCGTCTCGGTCGCGCAGAGCGATACCGGAGAAATTACGATTACGGTCCTGGACACGAGCACCGGAAAGGCCCTCGACGATGCGCGCGTCTTTCTCGCCGGTCCCGTCATGGCGAGCGCACTTACGCAGCGCTCGGGGATCGTCAAGTACACCGACGTGCCGACGGGTATTTATAGAGTTCGAGTCTTCAAGCGGGGCTATGACGGTGCGCTCTCGCGTGAGTTCGAGGTTTTGGGCGGAAAAGACGTGACGGTCAAATTCGCGCTCTCGATCTCGAGTGCCGGTGGAAGCGCTCCCGGCAATCTTCGCGTCATCGGCTCGGTCACGGTGAAGTCGAACGTGCAAATAAACACAAACGACATCTCGGACGAAAGCCCCATTCGCCGCATCTCCGATTCGATGCTGGATGCGCTCGACAAACTGGCCGGCGTTTCCGTCGACCAAGCTTCAAACGATCCGGACTCGCCGGTGACGATCTCCCTCAACGGCCACGACGAATCGCAAACCTCTATGACGCTCGACGGCATTCCGCTCTCGGTGCCGGGCACGGCCACGAATCTGCGTGGAATTGGCACGGACCTCTTCGTCGGCTCGAGCGTGAGCTTTGCGCCCACGGCCGCAGGTCTCGGCGGCGGCGTCAATTTCCGGACGCTGGAACCGACGCAAAGCTGGAACGAGCGCCTCTCCGCGACCGACGGTACCTACGATCGCTGGAACTATCAGGTCTCCGCGACCGGCAGCGTCGGACCGCTCGGCATCGCGGTCATGCATACCAGCCGCGGTGGAAACAATCCACTCACGTTTCAGGATTATGAAGACGCCAGCGGACTGACGTATCCGCACGGTGGGTTCGCCACGAATCTGGGGGATTTGCTGAAATTGCGTTACCGCGTCGGCGACGCGGGAACCCTCGTCGGCACGTTTCTCAGCTCCAACGGTGCAATCTCGCAAATTTGCACCCAGTGGGTTACCGTGCTGCCGTGCGGCATCGGACCGGGCAACGAAACCTACAACCGATTCCGGATGGGATATCTCAGCGCGAGCTCGCTGATCGGCAACGTCGCGCTTACCGCAACTGCCTTCGACATGGCAAGCAGCAACTCGGTCGACGATCTGGATCGGGTCGTTGCGGGCGCTGCCGACCCGCTCGCGACGACGGCACAGACGCACACGAACGGATACGCCTTCACGGCGTCGGTCGGCCACAAGAAGCATACCTTCTCGCTAAGCGGCAATATCTTCAGCTCGAGCAGCGAGTTTATACCGCTGGTCGCATCGGCATTCGTCACGTCGTCGGCCGTCGGCGTGAATGCGCACCAACTCAATATCGGCGACACGATCAAATCGACCGACAAGCTGAATCTCAACCTCAACACGTCGCTGGCGGACACGTCGGGCATCGGATATTCGATTCTCGGCGGCGGCGGCGCGACGTGGCGCCCCAGCGGTAACGACACGTATCAGCTCGCGCTTGCGCTGGGAAGCGCGCAGCCGCCACCCATCATTCCGCGCACCTTCAGCGACCCGGCTGCCGCGCGCTTCAATTGCGATGCCGGGACCGCGATCGTGAACGGCCCCGGCGACACGGGCTCGCAAGCGCAATCGTCCATCAGCTACAACTTCGATTGGACGCATTCGTGGCGTACGGGCCAAATCACGGTCAACGCATACCGTCAAACGCAGATCGGCCAGACCATCAACGCGTTGATCGACGAGACCGGCGAACCGGCAGGCTACTTTCCGCCAGGCTACCTGGCAGCCATCGGTTCCGTCTGGGCTCAGCCGACGATCTGCGGCGGCGCGGCGTTCAACCCCGCCGGCGTTTATGTCAGCGAGCCTATTGCCGGCACGGCCCGCGCGTACCAGGGTATCGATTTGGGCGGGCGCATCGCGCTGGGACCGAACGTCGTCGCCCTGCCGACGTACGCATTGAACAGCGCCGTTCTCGTTGCCGCAGATTCTCGTCTCACGACGGCGCCGTCGACATCGATCATCGGGGCGCAGCTTCCCGGCAGGCCGCTGCATCGCGCGGGGATCACGTTCGATGCGAACTTACCCCGCAGTGGACTCGAGTTGTTGGCCAACGCGCAGTACACGGGCGGCAACAACAACCGGAACTTGGTTCCGTACACCACCGTCAACTGGGGCATATCGCACGCTTTTGGCCCGGGCCGCCTGACGCTGTTTGAAACAAACGCGTTCAACACCGTCGCGGGCGAGTTCTCGACGCTCGAATACGCCGAGCCGGTTCCGGTGAACGGCGGCGGCGTGGTGTTCTTTGCGGCGAACCCGCTCTTACCGCGCACGATCAGCTTGAACTACACGATGACGCTCGGTAAGGGTGCGCAGCGTCCCCAATCGTCGCTGCAGCAGCAGGCGCGATTCGCAGAGCACGGCGGTGGCCCGGAAGACCGGGGCGGTGGCCCGGTGATGCTGATGGGCGGCCCGCATGAGCCCGGAGGTCCGCCCGGTCCGCAAATGCGCGTTCAATTCCGGCGCAACGTCTTGCCGCCCGGCGGCGATCCGTTCGCGCTCGCCACGGACAATCCGATGTGCAACGCGCAAGCGCAAGAAATTGCGCGCCGGGTCATCGACGGCGTGCACGCTTACGTCAACGCGTACGAAGCGCATGCTCCGCCCCCGGCCGTGCCGGGTTACACGGTCGAGCCGCACGCCGGCGCGGCTCCCGGCGTACCGTATTGGCTGGAGCTGCGCCCGGAAGGCTTGCCGCCACCGGGCCAGCGCCGGCGAATCGAGCCGCGCTTCCGTCGCGAAGAAAACGGCGGGAACGTCGCGATCAGCGGAGCACCGGTCGTGACGCCGAGCCCGACTGCGAGCCCCTCACAAGCGAGCCCGCCGCCACCGCCGCCGCGCGCGCTCTTCGAGCGTATGCGCGCGATGGCGGCATGCTCGTATTTTACGCTGCTCACGGCGGAACAAGCCAAAGCCAAAGGCATCGATACGGCCCGGCCGGTGTTCAGCGGGTACGCGCCGGGAATCGGTTTCTTTGCGGTCGGGCCGCGTCAGCTGCCTCAAGGCGGCGGCAGCTTACGGCCGTAGACTATTCGTCTCGGTCGTGAAACGTGCCGCGCTTGGCCGTTCGATCGAGCTCGAGATCGTCGAGGTAGTAATACACGATCTTCCGGTCGTCGAAGCCGACCTTCGCAAGCTGCTGACCGTTGATGTCAACGACCTCGTGAACGTGACCCGTCTTGCCGGCATATTCGTAATTCACGGCGGAGTAACGTGCATCACCCGGCTTTGGGCGTGGAACGGCGGCAACGCCGCGCAGCGGCGTTTGATGGCGGTGGGGTTGGCTCAAAGGGACCTCTGCGTCAAGCAATAACCTCTCCAGGCGCAATTCGAGGGAGGAGCCGGATGTTCATCGAGTACCGCGGAAAACGCCCAAAGGTGGCGTCGTCCGCGTTCATTGCACCGACCGCGGTGCTCATCGGCGACGTCGAGATCGGCGAAGAATCGAGCGTTTGGTTCGGAGCCGTCCTGCGGGGCGATAACGGCCCGATTCGGGTCGGCGCGCGCAGCTCGATTCAAGACAACTCGGTGCTGCACGTCAGCGAAGGCTGCGAAACCTACGTCGGCAACGATGTGACGATCGGTCACAGCGTGACGATGGAAGATTGCCGCGTCGAGGATTGGGCGCTCGTCGGCAGCAACGCCGTCATCCTCAACGGCGCCGTCGTCGGCCGAAAAGCGCTCGTCGGCGCAGGCAGCGTCGTTGCAGCGAATGCGCAAATCCCGACGATGACCGTCGCCGCCGGCGCTCCCGCCAAGGTCAAGAAGCCGCTGGAAGGCGAGGCCGTCGGCTGGTGCGAGCATGCCCCGCCGGCGTACGTGAAGCTCTCGCGCTCGTACCTGCAACAAGGGATCGGCGACCCCGATCTGCACGAACTGGCTGAAGCGAAGAGCTGAGCGGCGCGCGGCCTCGTTTGTCAGCCTGAGCGAAGCGCCCGTAGGGCGCGGAGTCGAAGGAGCGCAAAGTACTCCCCTTATGAAGTGGTACTTCGAGCGGGGTCACAGCGCGGCGGAATTTCGCTCGCGGCACATGATGGTGACGTGGGTGCGCGGCCATTTCAAGAACGTAAGCGGCAAGCTCGAGTTCGATCCGGACCGGCCGGCGGATTTGCGCGTCGAGGCGACGATCGATGCCGCAACGTGTTGGACGGGCGAACCGGCGCGCGACGCTCACCTGCAGAGCGAGGATTTTCTGCACTGCGAGCGCTATCCGACGATTACGTTCAAGAGTACCGGCGTCGAGGAGGTCGGACCGGCCGACTATCGTCTGGGCGGCGACCTCACGATTCGAGGCGTGACGAAGCCGGTCGTGCTCGCAATGCGGCACTTAGGCATCTGGCAAACGCCGTGGTGGGAAGACGGCGTCGACAAGGGGCCCAAGCTGCGCGCCGGCTTTACCGGACACACCACCATCAATCGCTTCGACTTCGGCGTCAACTGGCAAAGCGATCTGCCGAACGGCGGCATCGTCGTCAGCCGTGAGATCGACATCATCCTCGACGTCGAAGCCATTCGAGAAGAATAGATCCGTGCGACCATGTCGGCTTGATTCCGCTCGGTGAAATACTCAGCAAGCGAGCCGCGGCGCGCGAAGACGGTGTCAGCCTCCGATCGCAAAGCGGCATCTTCGGTTCGGCTGCGTGAAAGATCCTCATCCAGCGCCGTCGCGGCGAGAGCGTACTCGTCGAGAGCGCACTGGAAGTCGGGCTTCGGCGCCGCTTCGCACGAGCGCGCTACCTTGGCTTCGTTCTCCCAGCTGTCGTTGAGCGGCAGCGACGAACCGGTGCCGCCGAGACCTGCCTCAGTTCGCTCCGTCCACGTCAATGGGCGCAACGGCAATGCCTCTACCCAATCCCAAACCGCTGCCGTGCCAAGCAATGGAATGTTGCTGAGCGGCCAAATACGCGCCGAGCCGTCGTTGGAAGCGGTGAGCACGTGCTGCCCGTCGGCGGTAAACACGGCATCGTTGACCACATCGCCTTCCTCGAGGCTTGCGAGCATCGAACCTGAACTGACGGACCACACCCGCGCGGTGCGATCCTCCGATGCCGTCACGATTCGGCGCGCATCGGGGCTGAACGCCGCCGAGTAGACGCGTCCGAGGTGACCGACGAAACGCTGCACCGGTTTCCCGGAAGCGGCCTCCCATACGATCGCCGTCCCGTCGTCCGATGCAGTAACAACCTCCGTGCAGGTCGTGTCAAACGCGACGGAGTTAACGGCCTTTTGATGACCGCTCAATGTCTGCAGCAGCTTGCCCGAGCGAACGTCCCAAATCTTTGCCGTGGTATCACCGGATGCCGTCGCAATCGTTTTGCCGTTCGAGCAAAACGCCACATCGTTTACATCCGATCGATGCCCGGTAAAGGAACGAACGAGCGCACCGGTGCGCCGGTCCCACAGGCGGGCCGTACGATCGTCGGACGCCGTTGCGAAGAGGGAACCGTCAGGCGAAAACGCCACGGAGTTGACGGCGCCCGCCCGATCCCGGAGGAGCAGCGTCTGCCGGCCGGTCGACACATCCCATAGGCGCACGCTGCCGTCGGTGGATCCTGTTACGACCCAGCGATCGTCCGGACTAAGCGCTGCGGAGGTAACGTCTTGCTCGTTCCCATCGAACGTTCGCAGCAGCGCACCGGTTCGAACGTCCCACAGCCGCGCCGTCTTATCGTAGGAAGCCGTCAGGATGCGCTGTTGATCCGTGTCGAGGACGGCTGTATTCACGATCGCATCATTGATTCGAAAAACACGCTCGGCGCTGCTCGGCGCAACGTTCCAGATGCGCGCACCGCCGTCCAGCGACGCGGTTACGACGTGACGGCCGGACGCATCGAATCGCGCGTCGTACACGTAGCCGCGGTGCCCGCTCAGGATCTCAAGGCAAATTCCGGACCGCGCATCCCAGAGGCGCGCCGTGTTGTCGGACGATGCCGTAATGATTCGCGTTTCATCCGGACTGAACGCCGCCAGGCGGACGTTGTCTTTGTGACCTTGGAGCGTTACGAGGAGCCTTCCGTCGGAATTCCAGACGCGCGCCGTGTGATCGTAGCTCGCGGTGACGATTTTGCTGCCGTCCAAGCTAAAGGAGACCGAGTTCACGGCGCCGAGGTGCCGCATGATTGCAATGGCCCGACCCGAGGCGACGTCCCACAGGCGAGCCGTCTTGTCTGCCGAAGCGGTGGCGACGCGACGTCCGCGGGGGCTGAACACGGCGTCAACGACTGCGTCGCCATGTCCGCGAAAAACGCGCAAGAGCTTGCCGTCGACGGCGCTCCACAGCCGAGCCGTTTTGTCGGAAGATGCCGTAAGCACGTATCTGCCGTCAGGACTAAATCGCGCTGAGTTGACCGCGCCGTCATCTCGCAGCACGGCGATCTCTTTACCCGTTGCAACGCTCCAAACTCGCGCCGTTCCGTCAGACGACGACGTCACGACGTGTTGAGCCGTTCGATCGAAGCGAACCATCGTGACGGGACCGGTGTGACCCGCAAGCGTCAGGAGCGGCTTGCCGTTTGCCTCCCAGAGCCGTGCCGTCTTGTCGGCAGATGCCGTCGCCACGAGACGGCCGTCCGGGCTGAATTCGGCATCGTAAACCCAGCCGCCGTGCCCTTGCAAGACGGCGATCGCGTAGCCGGTGCTTGCGTCCCATATCCGCGCGGTACCGTCCTCGGAGGCCGTAATGAAACGGTTCCCGGCCGCGTCGAAGCCGGCCGCGCGAACGGCGCCGGCATGGAGCACGAGCGCTTGCGCCGGCGGTGCGCTGCCGAAAATCCGAACGAGCGTAGTCGTCGCGAGCGCCGGAAGATGAACCCCCGGACGTCCTCGCGTTCGCTCGGCAGCCTGTGCCAAGAGCGCCAAGGCTTGGTCCGGCGACCCCGCCGTGCGCGCTGCGTCCGCTCTCTCGACCAGATAGCTGGCCTGCTGCGTCAAGGCCTCATCGAGACGCCGCTGCGCGACGCGTTCGTTCGCGTACGCAAACCACCCCGCAGCGACGGCCGCGGCCGCAAGCAGCGACATTGCCGCGGCAATCGAATACGCGACGCGCGCGCGCCGTTTGGCAGCTTCCAGCTCTCGCTGCTTGAGGGCATCAAAGCCGACGCCGAGCAATCCCGATATCAGCTTGAGCTTGGCGTTTTCGCGACCGTCGCCGACCGCGCGCGCGTCTGCGGCGATCGGCGCCGTCTCTTCGCCGGTCAGCTCGCCGTCCGCTCCAATCTTATAACGCAGGGCTTTCGGAAAGCACTCCTCGCCGGCGTCCCGCGCGCCGGGCTCGCCGTCGACGATGATCGAAAAGATGCGCTCCTCGCGCCCAAGACGCTTGAAGGTCAAAATCTCTTCATCGACCCAGCGCGATTTGGCGCTTCTCGGCGAGCAGATGACGATGAGGCATGACGATTCTTCCAGCGCGGCGCGGATCTGCTCGGTCAAATCCGATGACGACGGCAGCTCTTCGCGGTCGCGAAAAATCGGAAAGAGCTTGTCGGGAACCGGGCCGTTGCGCCCGGGCGTGCCGACTAGGCGCTTAGGTACGCGGTACGATTCGAGCGTGCGATGGAGCCATGTGCCCCACTCGCGGTCGACGTGGCTGTAACTTATGAATGCGCGGTATTTCAGATTGCCGCTCTAGGGCGCGGCGTAGCGAGTTGAGTCGGCATACGCCACGAAGCGTGTGTACTCGGGCTGGAAGAGCAATTTGACCGTGCCGGTGCGGCCGTTGCGATGCTTCGCCAAAATCAGCTCGGTTAAGCCCGGTTCGGCGGTCTCTTTGTTGTAGTAATCCTCCCGGTACAGGAACGCAACGAGATCCGCCTCCTGCTCGATGGCCCCGGAATCGCGCAAATCTGAAAGCATCGGGCGTTTGTCTTGACGCGCTTCGACGGCACGATTGAGCTGCGCAGCGGCGATGATCGGCACTTCGAGATCTTTTGCCGTTTGCTTGAGCATGCGGCAGATCTCGGAGATCTCTTCGTTGCGCGTTGCGCCTTTCGAGAGCTGACCGGGGCGCACCAGCTGCAAGTAGTCGATCAGAATGATTCCGAGGCCGTTCGAGGACGCTTTGAGCCGCCGGCAGCGGCTGCGAATCTCCGTCACCGTAATCGCTCCGGAATCGTCAAGATAAATCGGCAGCGTAGAGAGCTGGCTCATCGCCTCGCTGAGCACGGTCCACTCGGAGTCGTGGATGTTTCCGCGTTTGAGCTTCTGCGAATCGAGCCGCGCCGCGGATGCCAGCAGCCGCTGCACCAATTCTTCGTTCGTCATCTCGAGCGAGAACACGGCGATCGGCTTGCGGTCGATCCGGGCGGCCTCGCCCGCCATGGTCAGCATCATCGACGTCTTGCCCATACCGGGCCGGGCGGCCAAAATGATCAGATTGCCAGGCTGAAATCCGGCGGTATGCTCGTCGATGTCGCGAAAACCGGACGTTATGCCCGTGCGGTCGCCGCGCTGACTGAATAGCCGGTCGAGGTTGTCGAAAACCGGCTTGAGCATCTGCGAAACCGGCGTGAATTTTCCGTGCTGCTGCCGCCGCCCGACCTCATAGACGATCTGCTCGCTGGTGTCGATTGCGCCTTCGACGTCGTCTTCGCCTTCGTAACCGATGCGCGTGATCTGCGTGCCGGCGTGAATGAGGCTGCGGAGAGAAGATTTTTCGCGCACGATGTTCGCGTAGTATTCAGCCGACGCCGCGGTGGGAACCGTATCCATCAGCGACGTCAAATACGCCATCCCGCCGACTTTCTCGAGATGTCCGCGTCGTTTGAGCTCTTCCGACAGCGTGATCTTATCGAGCGGTTCGCCGCGCTCGTACAGCGAGAGCAGAGCCGTGTAGATGGTCTCGTGCATCGCGGCGTAAAAATCTCCGGGCTCGATCAGCTCGGCTACCGTCGCCATCATTTCACGGTCGACCAGAATCGAGCCGAGCAACGCCATCTCCGCCTCGAGGTTTTGAGGCGGGATGCGATCGACGGCGCCGGCGGTCATCGAGCGCGATTTCGACGCAGATGCCGCGGGACCCGCATGCCGCGCGCGCGCGCCGGCATCTCGAGCCCGTACGCTGCCAGCGCTTCTTGCACCGTGGCGACCGGAATCACGTCGAGGCCCAGCGTCGTGCGGTCGAGCTCCCGCGCGTTCTCCCTCGGGATGACGATCGCGCGCATTCCCGCTTGGCGCGCGGCGTAGAGTTTCTCGATTATCCCGCCGACGGGACGAATCCGGCCTTGAATCGAGATCTCGCCGGTGACCGCGATGTTTTGCGGCAACGCGCGCTTCGTAAGCGCTGAATACGTCGCCAGAAAAATCGCAAGGCCCGCCGATGGACCATCGATGTTTCCACCGCCGATCACGTTGACGTGCAGGTCATAGTCGGCAAGATCGATTCCGGCGAGCGTGCGCAGCACCGCGGCCGCATTGAACACGCTGTCCTTGGCCATCGAGCCCGCGGTTTCGTTGAAGCGTACCGTGCCTTTGCCGGCGTGCGCCGCGCGGAAGACGATTGCTTCGATTTCGATCAAACTGCCCAGATAATGCAGCACGCCCAGGCCGAAGGTCTTGCCGACCTCCCGTGTGCGCCGCGCCTTGACGGGCGTATGCGGCAGCATTCGCCCCGATTGCACGACGGCGAGGATATCGTCGGCAGCGATCAGCGGCTTGCGCTTGGCCTTCCGTTGGCGCACCAAAGCTAAGCCGAACGCATCGGCCAGAATCTGCACGGCTTTGCGCCCTTCAATCGTGTAGGACGCAATCAGCTCGGCGACGGCTTTCGAGCAACGGGCGCCTAGCCGCTTTGCCGCCGAGGTGACGATCGTCGTAACCTGCGCTTGCGTGAGCGGCTGGAAGTGCACCGCAGCCGTCCGCGAGAGAATCGCCGGATCGATTTCGTCCGGTTCGCGCGTCGTCGCCCCGATCAAGACGAAATCGGCCGGCGCCCCGTCTTTGAAGAGCTTGCGCACGTACGCCGGAACGCTCGGATCGCTCTCGTCGTAGTACGACGACTCGAACGTCACGCGCTTGTCCTCGAGGACCTTGAGCAGCTTGCTCTGCAGCAGCGGATCCATCTCGCCGATCTCGTCGATGAAGAGTACGCCACCGTGCGCGCGCGTCACCAAGCCGAGCTTCGGCTCGGGGATTCCGCTGTCGGCGAATTCTTTGCGGGACCCTTGGTAGATAGGATCGTGCACGCTGCCTAGCAGCGGATTGGTCGTCTCACGCGGATCCCAGCGCAGCGTCGATCCGTTCGCTTCCACGAACGGCGCGTCCGCCGCGAACGGCCCCTGCTTGACGCGTTTGACCTCCTCGAGCACGAGGCGCGCGACCGTCGTCTTTCCGACACCGGGCGGCCCGAACAGGATGACGTGCTGCGGATACGGCGACGCCATCTTTGCGAGCAGCGAACGCACGGCGGGCTCCTGCCCGACAACCTCGCTCAGCGTTCGCGGGCGCAATTGCATGAGCGCGGAATCGGACAGCGAGCGGCCTTCGAGCTCTCCGAGCTCTTGCAGCTTCCTTTGCGTTGCAGGCGTCTCCGGACCGAGGTCTTCCTTTAGCGCTTCGAGCTTGAGTTCGCGCAGATAATCGTTGTGGCGTGCCGCCATCTTGGCGTTGATCTTGCGATCGAGATTGTCTTCGACCGTGCGCTGCGCCATCAGCTCGGCCAGACCTTCTTCCAGTTCTTCGAGCTTCTGCCGGTAGGCAGCCGGTGCCGGCGGCGTTATCGTCGGATCCTCGAAGACCAGCCGCTGCAGCGCGTGAATGCGGTCGCCCACACGGTCGCTGCGCATCCCTTTGAGCGCGCCGAGCTTGCCGGCGCGCAGCACGATTTTCTCGGCGCCTAAGACGGTAGCCAGAATGTCGTAGAGCGCGTCGACGTGACGGCGCAGCTCTTCCTCGCCCCCGTGCCTGCGGCGGAAGCGCCGAACGTATCGCTCCTTCTCGTTCATACGGCGCTTCGCCCTCCGGAACGTGCTCGGCCCATCACCATTTCAAACATGCCGACATTATAGCGCCGGCCGCGTAACAGCATCGGCGACTACGCCGGGACGACCTCCACGGTCGCCTTCGCCGTGACGTTGTTGCCCAGCCGCACTTCGATCGGATACGTGCCCAGCGCCTTGATCGGTGACTTCAGCTCGATCTTGTGGCGATCCAGCTCGACGTCGAAGTTCCGGTGGATCGCGTCGGCAATCTGAGCGTTCGTGATCGTGCCGAACAGCTTGCCGTTGCCGCCGGCTCGGGCCGGGACGGAAAGCGGCCTGCTCTCCAGCAGCCGCGCGAGCTCCCGTGCTTGCGCGAGATCCTCCGCTTGGCGCTTCGCCTTGGCCTTTTTCTGCTGTTCGAGCTTCGCGACGGCTCCAGACGATGCTTCGGCCGCGAGTTTCTTCGGGATCAGATAATTATTGGCATAACCTTCCGCGACCTCGACGATCGCGCCGGTTTTGCCGAGCGGCTTCACGTCGCTCAAAAGAATGACTTTCATTCCGGCCAGGCTTCTATTCCGCGACGAACGGCAGCAAGGCGATGACTCGCGCGCGCTTTACGGCAGTGGTGAGACCACGCTGATGTTTGGCACAGTTCCCGGAGATGCGACGCGGCAAGATTTTCCCGCGCTCGGAGATGTATTTGCGCAGCCGCGTCGCGTCCTTATAGTCGATGCCTTCGACTTTCTCGGCGCAAAAATTGCAGACTTTGCGCTTCGGACGCCGTTCCTTCTTCGCGGCCGCGCGCTTTTTGACGTTCGCCATCAGGTAACGTTCCTTTGCATGTAGGTGGAGAACGGCCGAGACGAACTCGGCCCTACACATGTCCCGCCGGGGACAAGCCGCCGACAAAAAAGCCGCCCGGGCTTCGCCCGGTAGCGACTCGTGTGTCGAGGGACCGGGGACGAGTATAGCCTAGTCCCGGGCTGCGAGCAACTCCGAGAAGTCCGTGACCTTGAGCCGCTCTTCACGGCCGGCCCTTTTGCCCAGCTCGCGCTCGTAGCGGTCGAATGCGAGCCAATCTTCCCACAGACACACCCGCACGCCGCGGGCGCGCAAAAGCGCGTCTACCGCCTGTTCCGTGCCCTCAGGCGCCGGCGGCAGCTTGGGCAGGTCCTCGAGGATTGCACGCGCCGTCTCGGCCGCGTCCGCTTTATTCGTGCCGATCACTCCGCTAGGCCCGCGCTTGATCCAGCCGGCGACGTACTGGCCTAGCACCACCTCGCCGGCCTCGCCGACGACGCGGCCCCCGACGTTGCTGATGACGTGCGCGCGCTTGTCGAACGGCAAGCCGGGGAGCGGGATCCCGCGATAGCCGACCGCGCGGAACACCATGCCGACATTGACGGAAGCGTGCTCGCCGGTGCCGACGGCGTTCTCTTTTTCGTCCAGACGATTGCGTTCGAGAACCAGCTCTTCGATGTGGTCCGTGCCTTTGATCTCGACGGGGGACGCGAGAAAAACCAGATGGATGCGGCGCGGACGGCCATGCGGGGGCCTTGCGGCAAACCCGCGCAACACCTCGAGATTGCGCTGTAGCGCGCTCTTGGCGGCCACCACGCTTGCGCTGGCTGCATCGAGCTCGAGCTGTGCCGGATCGACGATCACGTCGGCGTTCTCGATCTCGCCGAGCTCACGCAGTTCCGGCGTCGTGAATTTCGCCTGCGCAGGCCCGCGCCGGCCGATCAAGTAGATGTCGCGCACGCGGCTGGCTTCCAGCGCCTCCAGCACGTGTTCCGGAACGTCCGTCTGACGTAATTCGTCGACGTGCTTGGCAAGAATGCGCGTGACGTCGATTGCGACGTTGCCCACCCCGATCACCGCGACCGCCGGCGCATCCAGGGAAATGCGCCGCGAATGCTGATCCGGATGGCCGCTGTACCACGCCACGAATTCGGTCGAGGAGAAGTTGCCGGCGAGATCTTCTCCCGGAATTCCCAGCGCGCGATCGACGGCCGCGCCGACGGCGTAAGCCGCCACGTCGTAGTGCCTGCGCACGTCTTCGATCGTGAGGTCGAGACCGAACGCGACGTTGCCGAGAAAACGCACGCGCTCGTCCTCGAACGTCTTCGCGAAGGTGTTGATGACGGACTTGATCTTGGGATGGTCGGGCGCGACGCCGTACCGAACCAGGCCATACGGCGCGGGCAAGCGGTCGATGATATCGATGGAGAGCGGACCAGGATGCGCTTTGAGAAGCGCATCGGCAAGAAAAAGGCCGGACGGGCCGGCGCCAAAGATCGCTACGCGCAGCGGTCGACTCACCCCGCCATCTTACGCCGCTAAGGCTCCGACCTCCGCTGTGCGAGAATCAACAGTAAAATCACGCCCATGGCAGCGAAAGGAATGCTCTGCAGTATCCACACGGTGTGCTCCGTTTCGATCCGATCGGTGAAATACTCGAGCACGAAAACACCGAGGGCGACGACGCCCGCAAGAAACAGCGTCGCTTTGATGAGCGTGACGGACAACGATTTATTGATCACTTCTCCGTAAAGGAGCTTCGATGAGGATGATCGTCAGGCCCGCCGGTATCAACGATGCCGCAGAGATCACTTGAGCTCGATGCTGCTTTGGGTGCTGGAAGACAATCCGAGCCGTGCATTTTACGAACGGCTCGGAGGCTGCGTGGCAGGACGGAAAAGGGACAGCGTAGGCAACACTGCCGTGATGCTCATCGCATACGGCTGGCGTGACGGCGGCCGCGGGATGTTGTAACCCGGCCTACTGCGCCGCCGGCCGTTTCATGGCATACTAAAGTGCGAGGAAGATCGATGAGGAAGCACGTGTTTCTGGCGGCCGCGGCGCTCTTGGCGCTTTGCGCCGCCACATTCCCGAACCCCCCGGCGCAGCGGATCGCAGAAGGCGCCGGCATGCAGAAAATCGTCTTGGCGGGCGGCTGCTTTTGGGGGATGGAGGCCGTCTTCGAATCGCTGCGCGGCGTAAAGAGCGCCGTCGCGGGCTACTCCGGCGGCAGCGCTGCGACCGCGCACTACGAGATCGTCAGCACCGGCACGACGGGCCACGCGGAGTCGGTCGAGATCACGTTCGATCCGGCGAAGATTTCGTTCGGTCAGCTTCTCCAAGTGTACTTCTCCGTCGCGCACGATCCGACGGAACTGAACCGCCAAGGACCCGACGTCGGCTCGCAGTACCGGTCCGTCATTTTCTACGCAAACGACGCGCAAAAACAGCTGGCCCAGGCGTACATCCGGGAACTGACGGCAAAGCACGTTTTCAAGGATCCGATCGTCACGCAAGTCGTGCCGCTGAAAGCGTTCTATCCGGCCGAAGCATACCACCAGCACTTCGTCGAGCGGCATCCGAACTATCCGTACGTCGTCTACGAGGATTTGCCGAAGCTGCAAGCATTGCGCCAGGACTATCCGTCTCTGCTGAAGCGCAGCTGACATCAAGCGCGGCGAGCGTCTTTGGAGAGCAATTTCGCATCGAGCTCGTGGAATTGCCCGAAAACCGTGAGGTCGTACGCGATCTTTATGCCGCCTGCCAAATAGAACGGCAGCCCGATCGAGGCGGTCGCCATGGTCACCCCCGCAACTGCGGGCCCGAGCGCCGCAGCCGCGGGCCTGATCGCGTTCGTCAATCCGGCAGCGCGCGGCCGCTCTTCCGGCGAGACGATCGACATCACCATCGCCTGGCGCACCGGGACGTCCATCTGCGATAAGGCGAAACGCGCAACGAGTATGGTTGCCGCCCATTCGAAGCTCGGCACCAGCGGAATGACGGCAAGCAGCACGTTGGACGGCAAATGCGTGAACACCATGGTGCGCACCGGGCCGATGCGCCGCGCCAATGGTGCGGCAAACAAGAGCGAGATCGCGGCGATCGTGTTGGCCGCGAAGAACAATTCGCCAAGAAGCGTTCCCGGAGCGTGAAATCGCACGCTGAACCAATACGCCATGAAGCTTTGCACGATGATCCCGCCGCCAAAGGCATCGACGGCAAAAAGTACCGCCAGCCGCTCGACGGCGCGCGGTACGTGCGAGGCAATCGGCGCTTTTTCGCGCGGCGGCGTCGGCACGTGCGGCATCGTCGCGTAGAGGCCGGCCAGCACGAGAGCGATCGCTGCATAGCCGAGCGGCGCGGCATCCGCCGGCAGAACTGCCGGCATCGCAGCGCCGATTGCGATCGCGAAGGATCCGACGAGATTGTAGTAGCCGAAGACCGTTGCGGCCTTCGAGCCCGCCGCATCGGCGATGAGCGTTTGCTCGAGCGAGGAGAACGGGCCGACTTCCTGTGTGCCCAGCCCCACCGTGCCGAGCAGCATCGCCGCCAGCGTCGGCGCGTAGCCGCGCGGAAACCACAGCAGCGAGCCGCTGGCGGCCATCAGCAACGACGCAACGACAAGCGTTGTCCGCCGATCGAAGCGCCGCACCCAGCGCGGCGTCGACGCGGCGTATCCTGCGCCCGCGATAAGCCCAATGGTAAAGAGCGCACCGACGAGCTGCGACGTGTATCCGCGCTGCTCGAGCAAGAGCGCGAGCGCGACGGTCAGCCAGCCGTAGCCGGCGTTGCGCAGCGCGCGGGTAGCGAAGATTCGAGCGACGACGCCGTTCATAAGCGATCCTTCGGCTTCGCCGCGTTCCGCTCAGGACGAAAGCGGACCGGATTGAAAAAGGAGCGTGAGGAAGACCTCACGCTCCTTGTTTCCTTGGGGTTTAGGTTAGAACGAGATCAGGCTCTGCAGGAAGATCGAATCCCGGTCGTCCTTTGTGAGGAACAGGGTCGAGCTTACCGGCATGTCGGTTCCCGGGAGCAACTGCATGTGCTGCGCGATGATGCCCATGTCGACGTTGTTGCCGACCTTGTGATGGATGCCACCGTAGTAGATGAAGTAACCGCCCGGGTTCGAGATGTAGAGCTGCTGGTAGCCGGTCGTACCGGTGATGTCGGTCTCGGGGCTTACGCCGTTGAAACCGGAGCCGATGAAGCCGAGCTCGGCCCAGCTCGAGCCGCCGGGGCCGGCCGGATTTCCGAAGGTGGCCACCGCCCAAACGGCGTTGGGTTGGTACCACGACGTTCCGGTCGACGGATCGTTACCGAACATGTGCCCGAACTCAGCCTGCAAGTGCAGGTTGTCGTTGAAGCGCCACGTTCCGTAGATCGACCCATACCGCAGCGGGACTGCGTACGCCTTGTACACCTGCGCGGGCGTATCCCACAAGAGCTCGTTGTTCCCGAGCTCGGTGATGTACGCGCCGCCCACGTTCAAGTGATGCGGGATGAAGTCGTAGTCGGCGTGCGCCCAGAACTGCTGCTGCGATTGCCCGGCAGCCGCACCGGGTGCGAGGTTAGCCGTGTTGCCGAAGCCGTAACCGGCCTCGACCTGCAAACCGTGCTTGATGTAGCCGAGCTGCGCGCCGTTGAAGTAGTCGGCCCACGCCAGGCCCAGAAGCTGTCCCCCGAGATCGCTGAGCGACTCGAGGGGAAGAATCCGGCCCATCGTCACTTGGAATCCCTCCGGCGAGGTGTACTTCGCGTAGGCGAAGTTGATACGGAGCGCACCGTTTGCCGGATAGTCGGTGTTAGCGGCGCATGCCGGATTCGCGCAATACGACGGGTTGATCGTGCTCGTGCCGCCGTACGGGAACGGCACGGCGCCGTTTCCGGGGCTATCGACGTAGTAGCGATCCTCAAGACGGATGCCGTAACTCCATTCGGGCGTCACGCTACCCGAGAAGATCATGCGCAGCGTCTGGTAGTCGGTCCCGAACGTATTCTGACCGGACCAGGCCACGTTTTGTCCCGCCACGCCGCCCGGGCTGCCGAGGCTGTTGCCGTAGGCTAGCTTCGTTGCAGGCGCGAGAGGGCAGGGAGCTGCCGCGCATCCCGGCAGCACCTTCGAGCTGTAGGCCGCAACCGTGTTGCGGAACTCGCCCGGAGCACGCAGGAAGTAGTAGAGATGGAATTGCTGACGGTTCAGCGTTGCGCTGTTCGCCGCGACCTGCTTGCCGAGCTTGTCGACTTTGGTGTCGAGGTCGTTCAGATGCGCCTGCACTTGCTTCAGCTCGGGACCGAACTGATCGACCAGTGCCTTGACGGTTGCAATGTCGTCCGCGTTGACTTTCTGGCCGGCGGATATCTTCGCTTCCAGGTAGTCGACGACGCGGTTGACGAGCACCGCGGCTTCGTAGCGAGTGATCGGACGTTGCCCCTTGAATTGGCCGTCCGGATAACCCTTGATCAGACCCTCGCTCGCCAATTTGGCGATGGCCTGATATGCCCAGCTGTTGGGCGGAACGTCTGCGAAGGGATTCGCCTGCGCAACCTCTTGTGGTCCTGCGCCGGCCGCCGCAACCGTCGCTACGGGTGCGGTCTGTGTGGTCGAGCTGCCGGCCGCCAAGGCGGGCACTGTCGCACAAAGCGAGAGCACACCGAGAACGGCGATCGCTCGACCAAGATGTCGGGCTAAACTCACGTTTTCATCCCCTTTTGTGGATGTTTTTCGCGGACACGGCTACGCGGCCCGTGGCGGCCGGGGTCGGCAGGGGCTTGCCTCCCTCGGCGCACGCGCCGCCGTCGTGTGACGTGAAACGTGTGAAGATGCTTTTACAAATATGCTAGAAAGGCGGGTCGTCCTCCATTCCGAGGCGGCCGGCGTCTATGCGGTGCCCCACCCATGGGGGGCAGGGCCCGGGCTCCTACCTTTATCCGGCCGCTGGGCGCCAGACCGTCCCGTCCGTGAAATCGACCTCGGAAACGCGGCAGTAGCTCGGCTCGGGGCGCCAGTAATCCCTCCGGGCGAACGCATCGAACTGCGCCCGGATGGGGACACCGGGGCTGAACGTCCCGTCGTCACGGATCGTCGCCGAACGGCCGTTGTACCGAATGGAGAACACCACGCGCTTGGCCGCCACGCTCGCGTGGTTCACGAACGTGATCGCGACGCCGCTTACGAGCGGCCCCGGAGTCCCTCGGCCCATCGGAGACTCCCACGCCATCTCGACGCGGCAGCTTTGCACGCTCACCGGCGCGGCGAACGTTTTCCAAGCCAGACCGGCATCGGGGGCCGCCGTCATACCCGTTCCTTTTGCGAGCGGCGGCCGTTGCACCCGCATCGCGAGGTACAGCTACGTTTCGGGAAAAAGACCGCGGCATGACAGCAAACGGCGCCGTTGATTGGCGCGATCAAATCTACGACGTGTTCCGCGAAAACGACATCCATCACGTCGCTCACGTACCCGACGGCGGACACGCCAAGCTCATCAAGCATTGTGAAGCGGATCCCAAGATGAAAACGGTCACGCTGACGACCGAAGAGGAAGGCGTCGCCATGCTCGTCGGCTCTTGGCTCGGCGGCGAGCGCGGTGCGCTGCTCATTCAATCCAGCGGGGTCGGCAATTGCATGAACGCTCTTTCCACCGTAAAGCACGGCAAGTTCCCCATGCTCATGCTCGTCTCCATGCGCGGAACGTGGGGCGAGGGAATGCCGTGGCAGGTGCCGATGGGCCAGGCCACGCGCGCCGTGCTCGAAGCGATGGGCGTGATCGTGTACGAGGTCAACGCGGCTGACGAGGTGCGCGACACCGTCGAAAAAGCGTCTTGGCTCGCGTTTCTCAGCTCCGTCCCGGTTGCCGTTTTGTTAACTCAACATCTCATCGGAACGAAGAAATTCGCAACAGCATGACTACAGCAGCAACGTCTCCCATCTTGACGCTGGATCGTCGCAGCGTCGTCAAAGCGCTCGTCGCCGATCGCGGCAACGATCTCATGTGCGTCTCTGGAATCGGCAGCCCGTGCTGGGATCTCGCCGCCGCGGGCGACCATCCGCTGAATTTCTATCTCAACGGCGCGATGGGCAGCGCAGCCGCGATCGGGCTCGGCCTGGCTCTGGCTCAGCCGCAGAAACGCGCCCTCGTGATTACCGGAGACGGCGAGCTGCTCATGTCGCTGGGCGTGCTCGCGACGATCGGGGTTGCGGCTCCCAAGAATTTGGCGGTCGTCGTGCTCGATAATCAGGTTTACCTCGAGACGGGGGCACAGCCGACGCATACGTCGCACGGCGTGGACCTCGCCGCCGCCGCCCGCGCCTGCGCGATCCCGGCGGCGGAAACGGTGTACACGCAAGCCGACCTCGATGCAGCGCTTCCGCGCATCCGCCGCGCCGACGGCCCGATTTTCGCGGTGATCAAAATCTCGCCGGAAAAGCCGCCGCTCGTGTTACCGCCGTTGGAAGCGACGTATACCAAGCATCGCATGCGCGAAGCGCTGACGGGTAAACCATAAGCCGACAAAAGACGCTCGGCAGACGTTTGTAGCAACATTCCTTATTAGAGGGAACCGGCAATTTCGCTGGGTATATCGCGGGCGTGGCATTACCTAAAATGGCCGTTCGCGAAGCCCATGTTGGGCTGCCGGGGATCGGTGCCACCGAGCGAGTCGACCGGTGGTGGGTCGAACCGCTTGTAACGGGAATTGCGCTCGTCGTCCTCGTTGCATATTCGACATACGCGGTTTTCGCCGGCAGCGATTACCGATACGGCCCGTATATCTCGCCCTTCTATTCGCCGTATTTCAACGTGCCGATCTCGCCGGCGATCGTCGTGGCGTGGATTCCCGGATTGTTCCGCATCAGTTGTTATTATTATCGCAAGGCCTACTATCGCGCGCTGTTCCTGAGTCCGCCGGCTTGTGCGGTCAGCGAGCCGCGGCGAACCTACACCGGCGAGCTGCGTCCGCCGCTTTCGTGGCTGCCGATGGTTCATCGCTGGGCGCTTTACGCATCGATCGTCGTGCTCGCGTTCTTGTGGGCAGACGCCGTGCGCGCGTTCGATTTCGACGGACATTTCGGCATCGGTCTCGGCAGCTTGATTTTATTGGCCAACGTAGTTCTTTTGACCGGCTTCACGTTCGGCTGTCACGCGCTGCGCAGCCTCGTCGGAGGAAACGTGCGCTGCTTCTCATGCGCTCCCTTGGGACAAGCGCGCCGAAGGATGTGGCTGGGCGTGTCGTTGTTCAACTCGCGCCATCAGTTTTATGCGTGGACGAGTCTCTTTAGCGTCGTGATCGCAGACTTGTACGTACGGCTCTGTGCCGCCGGCGTGATCACCGACCCGAGGCTTTTCTGAAGGAGCCTCTGGAAATGGCCGCCGGCCGCCATAAGGCGGACGTTCTGATCATCGGCGCGGGGGGCTCGGGCCTTCGCGCCGCGATCGCAGCACAAGAAAACGGCGCCAGCGTCATCGTCGTCTCGAAATCACTGCTCGGCAAGGCGCACACGATCATGGCCGAAGGCGGCATCGCGGCCGCGATCGGCAGCTCCGACCCGCGCGATGATTGGAAGGTGCACTTTCACGACACGATGTTCGGCGGAAAGTACCTCAACAATTGGAAGATGGCGCTGTATCACGCGCAAGAAGCACCCAAAGAAATCGAAAATCTCGAGAAGTGGGGCGCCGTCTTCGACCGCACCGAGCAGGGCGGCATCCTGCAGCGCAATTTCGGCGGCCACGCGTATAAGCGGCTCGTCCAAGTCGGCGATCGCACGGGGCTCGAGCTGATACGCACGCTGCAAGATGCGGCAGTTGCGCATGGCGTCAGGGTTTTTGCCGAACACACGGTCACGCAGCTCTTGCGCGCCGACGGCGCAATCGCCGGTGCCGTCGGCTATCAGCGCGAAAAGGGCGATGTCGTCGTGTGGGAGGCACCGGCAGTCATCATTGCGACCGGCGGCATCGGGCGCATCTACTCGGTGACGTCGAATTCGTGGGAAAGCACGGCCGACGGTTTGGCGCTGGCTTTCCGCGCCGGCGCGGAGCTCATGGACATGGAGTTCGTGCAGTTCCATCCCACCGGAATGGTGTGGCCGCCCAGCGTGCGCGGGCTGCTCGTCACGGAGAGCGTGCGCGGCGAGGGCGGCTTGCTCACGAACAGCAAGGGCGAGCGCTTCATGGAGCGCTACGATCCAAAACGGATGGAGCTCTCGACGCGCGACGTGGTAGCGCGATCCATCTACACGGAAGTGCAGGAAGGCCGCGGCTCACCCCACGGCGGCGCGTACCTCTCGATCGCGCACAAACCGGCGGATTTCATTTTGAAAAAGCTGCCGTCGATGTACATGCAGTACAAAGAATTTGCGGACGTCGACATCACGAAAGAGCCGATGGAAGTCTATCCGACCACGCATTATATGATGGGCGGTATACGGGTCGACGCGGAGACGGAAGCCACGAACGTCCCGGGCCTCTACGCCTGCGGCGAGGCGGCCAGCGGCATGCACGGCGCCAATCGCCTTGGCGGCAACTCGCTTTCCGATTTGCTGGTCTTCGGCGCGCGCGCCGGCGCTGCGGCCGCAAAGTACGCAAAGAGCGCGCCGCGCCGCGGCGACGTCGCTGATTCCGTCATCGCGGAGGCGGAGCGCGATATGCTGGCACCGTTCGGAGGCACGGGCGACAATCCGTTCGCCGTGCAAGAGCAGCTGCAGAATCTCATGATGACGGAGGTCGGCGTCTACCGCTCCGAGGAGAAGCTCACCGAAGCGCTCGCAGCCATTCGCTCGATGCGCGAGCGCGCGCGCAGCGCACGCGCCACCGGAACGCGGCAGTACAATCCGAGCTGGCACGCGGCGATCGATCTGAAGAACATGACGCTCATCGCGGAGACGATCGCCACGCACGCGCTCATGCGCAAGGAAAGCCGCGGCGCGCATACGCGCGTCGATTTTCCGACGACGAGCGAGGAGCTGGGAAACGTCAACGTCGTCTCGCGCCTCGTCGACGGCAAAGTTGAAGCGACGTTCGTTGCTCGCGAGCCGATGCCCGATGACTTGGCCGAGCTTGCAAAGGGAGAAACCGTGGTACACACGTCGTGAACGGGCAGCAACGGAAGGGGCACCCCGAAACCATTGCGATCCGCATCAATCGCGGTGACGCCGGCGATGACGTAGGCCGCTTCGAAGAGTTTCGGCTGCCGTACGCGGAGGGCATGGTCGTTCTGGACGCGGTGATCCAGGTGCAAAAGGAACAGGCTCCGGATCTCGCGATTCGCTGGAATTGCAAAGCTGCGCGCTGCGGCTCATGCTCGGCCGAGATCAACGGGAAACCGCGGCTGCAATGCAAGACGCGGGTTTCCGATCTGGATCTGACGCAGCCCATCACCGTCTCGCCGTTGCGCACCTTTCCGCGAATCAAGGACCTGGTCACGGACGTCTCGTGGAACTATCGCGTCAATCAGACCGTGCCGCCGATGAAGTACGCCAAGAGGCCTCCTGCCAAGGTATATCAAAGCGACGTCGATCGCGCGCAGGAGATGCGCAAGTGCATCGAGTGCTTTCTCTGTCAAGACGTCTGCCACGTGCTGCGCTATCAAACCGCTGAAAAGCCGACGTTCATCGGACCGCGTTTCATCGTTCGGACTGCCGGCTTGGATTTCAATCCTTTCGATGAAGGAAACCGTACCGGTTTTCTCTTGCGTGAAGGCGGTCTCGGAATGTGCAACATCACGAAGTGCTGCACCGAAGTGTGCCCCGAAGAAATCCACATCACCGACAACGCCATCATTCCGGAAAAGGAACGCGTTGTCGACGCGCACGCCGATCCGCTGCGCGCGATTCTCAACGGCCTCCTGGGCAAATCCAAAGAGAACGGATCTCCTTAGGTACTCTCGCGGGCCAGCTGCCACACCACGATAAAGAAGCACACGATCGCAAAGAAACCCAGCATCGGGTGCAGCACGGTTCCGATCAGAAAGGCTGAGGTGGTGATCGCGAGCAAGATCGGCCACGGTGATTCGCTTGACACGACTGCGATGTGCTCTCCCGCCAGCTCCGACGGCAGACGCTCTTCGTCACCGTCATACGTCGTCGTCTTGCGCGAGCCGAAGAGATAGAGCACGACCCACAAAAAGCCTATTGCCATAAAACCGAGAAAAACCGTCCCCGGCGCGTCGCCGGTGTCGAACCAGTAAGCGGCGCAGATAACGAGCCCGAAAACCATCGCGAAGGAGAACATCTTGATCGAGATTTTCATTTGGGCGAATCTTTCGCGTACTCGGGATAGTGCAGATCGAACGCGGGCCGTTTTGAACGAATCGGCGGCAATGCATGAAAGTTGAACTCCGGCGGCGGTGACGAAGTTGCCCACTCCAAAGCTTGTCCACCTCCCCATGGATCGTCGGCCAACGGCCGCTGTGCCTCGGCAGTGCGATGCGACATGACGATGTTCCAAATGAAAACAGCCGTGCTGACCGTGATGATTGCCGCACCTATCGTCTCGACGAAGTTCAGCGTCCCCCATCCCGGCAGATTCGGATAGGTATAGACTCTCCGCGGCATGCCCGCGACGCCGAGCAGCATCATCGGGAAGAACACGAGGTTGAAGCCGATCATCATGGACCAGAAATGCAGCTTTCCGAGCCTTTCGTTCAGCTTCACACCCCAGATCTTCGGCCACCACATGTACAGCGCGCCGAATATCGCGAACATGGCCCCACCACCCAGGACGTAGTGAAAGTGCGAGACCAAGAAATAGCTGTCTTCGACGTTGAAGTCGATTGGGGGAGATGCGACCATCACGCCTGTCACCCCGCCGAGCAGGAAGTTGAGCATGAAGCCGATCGCAAACAGCATCGGAGTATCGAGGGAGATCTCACCGCGCCACATCGTGGCGATCCAATTGAAGAATTTTATACCGGTGGGAACGGCAATCGCAAACGACATTGCAGAAAAGAACGGATCGTTTACAGCGCCGGTAGTGAACATATGGTGTGCCCAAACCGACATCGATAGACCGGCTATGCCGAACGCCGACAGCACGAGACCGCTGTAACCAAAGATCGGCTTGCGCGAGAAGACGCCGACGATTTCCGTGATCATTCCGAAGGCGGGCAGAATCATGACATAGACTTCGGGGTGGCCGAAGAACCAGAACAGGTGCTGATACATTACGGGGTCGCCGCCCCACGGAGCGTCGAAGAGCTTTGCGCCCAGATGCCTTTCCAGAAGCAGCGAAAACAGCGCCACGAACAACGACGGGAAGGCCATCAAGACCAGAAGGAACGTCACCAGAACGTCCCAGCAAAACACAGGTATCCGCCACATACTCATCCCCGGCGCTCGGAACACCAGGATCGTCACCAAGCTATTGATGGCGGTCAGGGTCGTCGACAAGCTGACGAGAATCAGCCCGAGTATCCACAAATCCATACCGGTACCCGCGGCCGTCTGGATAGTGGAAAGCGGCGCGTAGCCGGTCCATCCGGCATTGCCCGCACCACCCTCAACTCCCAGCCCGCCAAAAATCGTGACGCCGCCGATCAGGAAGATCCAATAGGAGTACGCGTTCAACCTTGGAAACGCCATATCGGCTGCCCCGATCTGCAGCGGAACCAAGTAATTCGCCAAACCGAAGCTGAAGGGAGCGATAAAGAGGAAAATCATCGCTGTTCCGTGCAGCGTGAACACCTCGTTGTATACGTTGGGACTGACAAAAGACGCGTCCGGCTGGACGAGCTGCAGGCGGATGACGTCCGCCAAGAAGCCGGCGACTCCGAAAAAGGCCAGGCTCGTGACCATGTAAAGGATGCCGACACGTTTGTGATTTGTGGTGATGAGCCAGGAGATGATACCGTGTTCGACGAGCCTCTGTTTGCTTGAAATCGCTACGGCGTTCACAACTTGCCGCCTTGACTGCGAATCCAACGCGCGAAATCGGCTTGTGAAACGACTCGAACCTTAAAGTCCATGAGTGCGTGGAACGTTCCGCAGAACTCGGCGCAGCTGCCCGGATACGTCCCGATGCGCGTGGGTTTGAAATCGAATACGTTGATCATCCCCGGATTGGCATCGCGCTTGAAGAGAAATGCGGGAACCCAAAAACTGTGGATGACGTCGCTCGACGTCAGATCAATCCGCGTCGTCTCGTTGACGGGAAGAACCAACGTGGGCGCCGATGCTGTCGTACCATTCACGACGACGCCGTTTCGCGGATAGGTGAAGCGCCAGGACCATCGGTACCCGACGACATCGACGATTTGGGCAGGGTGCGGCTTTACAGCTTCGACTTTGGCTTCAACGATATACGTCTTGATGAAGAGACCGATGACGATCAGGATCGGGATGACGGTCCAGGTGATTTCGAGCTTTGCATTTTCGTGCACCGTCGAACGCGACTGCCGGATTGACGGGTCGCGGCACCGATAGGCAACCGCGCTCCAGACGATCAGCCCGGCGACGATTGCGTACACCGCAATTCCGGCGAATACGAACACCTTCCAGTCACCGAGCATGTCCATGCCCTGCGCGGTATCCGGTGGAGCGACCGAGCATGCCGCAAGAAAGGCGAGAAGAGCAAGCGGTGCGACACGCCGCATGTGCTCGCGTCTACCCTCGGCTACTGCGCCTTAATCATCGGACGAGCGCCTCTGCTTTCAGGAGACGTGCCGGCTCCTGGTGTGGGTACAGTTTCACCCGTGAACAGCTCGGTCGGGTACCGCGCCGATGATAAGCGCCTTGAAGTGCGAGGTCATGCGCTCATTCTCGGAATGGCACTTTTCCTCGCATCGGAGCTGATGTTTTTTTCTGGATGGTTCGCGACATATTACGACCTGCGCGGTCACGATGCGGTCTGGCCGCCGGCCGACGTGCATCTCGATACCGCCGAATCAACCGTCGCGACGTTGTTCTTGCTCATCTCGAGCTTCTTTGTATGGCGTGCGGTAAAGAGCATCCGCAAGGAGCAGTGGGCGACGGCACGTGGCTGGCTCGGCGCGGCGATTCTCTGCGGCGCGATCTTTCTCTTGATCGGGGTGCACGGCTGGCTGCACAACGGCTTCGGCGTCGACACGCATGCTTACGGATCCATCTTCTACGCGCTGACGGGGTTCGATGCATTGCACGTGGTCGCGGGCCTGATCGCGCTGTGTTACGTCGTGGGCGGTGTGAATCGTTCGGCCTTTGTCGGCGCGGACGCGGCCGGCGCCGAAGCGATCGGATATTATTGGCACTTCGTCGTCGCCATCTGGGTCCTGGGCATCTGGCCGACCATATATTTCGTTCGATGATCGAGAAGCGCCGGCGAAGGGCCGAAGTAATCGCGGCATTTTGGTTCGTTGTCGCGATCGGAGCGAGCGGCGTTTTCGCCGCCTCGTTTGCGGCATTTCCGAATACCGAAGCGCTCGGCGCGAGCCTGGGCGTCGCGTTTGCGGCGATCTCTGCGGCACTGATAACGATGAGCCGCGACCTCTTGCCGCATGAAGAAGTCGAAGATCCGCAACATCCCCAGCACTCGGCAGAGGACCAGCGCGAGTCCGTGGTGCGGCTGGCCGAGGGCGGGATGACAACGATCGTCAGCCGCAGGACGTGGCTCGTGCGTCTCGGCGTCGCTGCTGCGACCGCCCTTGGAATCGCGGTGCTTTTCCCGCTGCGAACCTTCGGTCACAGCCCGAAAGGACGCGTTGGTCTCACGAACTGGAAGAAAGGACGCCGCCTCGTCAAGGAAGATGGAACCTTGGTGCGCACGGACGACATCCCGCACGGCGGCGTCGTGACGGCGTTTCCGGAGGGTTTCGTCGGCCCGGATCACCTCGAGGATATGGGCGTTGACGCGATCGTCGTGCTGCACGTCAAGACCATCGAATTGCAGCTCCCGAAGGACCGCGCGAGCTGGGCGCCACGGGGCTACATTGCCTACTCGAAGATCTGCACCCACCTCGAGTGCCCTCTCGGTCTGTATCGCGCGCAGTCGCAAGAACTGATGTGCCCGTGCCATCAATCGACGTTCAACGTCCTCGACGGCGGACACGTCGTTTTCGGGCCTGCGGTCAGAAACCTGCCGATGCTGCCGCTCGAGATCGCGTCGGACGGCACCCTGCAGGCGGCTGGCTACATGTCAAACTACGTTGGTTCCGACAACTGGGACTACGGCGCAACGTGGCGCCGGCCACGCGAGCGGCGCAGCGGATGATTCGCAAGCTCGTTCTCTACCTCGACGATCATCTCGGCGCCGCGCCGTTTTTGCGTCAGGCGCTTCGCAAAGCTTTTCCGGACCACTGGTCGTTCATGCTCGGCGAGCTGGCCGCATATTGCTTCATCTTCCTCGTCCTGACGGGAACCTATCTCACATTCTTCTTCCAACCGTCGGACGCGCCGGTGCAATATCACGGTCCGATCGCGTCGCTGGCGGGCCGCTGGATGACGGAAAGCTACAAGTCTGCTCTCGATATGTCGTTCGACAACAAGTTTGCGCTGGTGATGCGGCAAGCGCATCATTGGGCAGCCGACGTATTCGTCGCTGCGATCTGCTTGCACATGGGGCGCATCTTCTTCACCGGGGCGTACCGCAAGCCGCGCGAGCTGAACTGGTATATCGGCATCACGCTGCTCATGCTTGCGATGGCCGAAGGCTTCACCGGCTATTCCCTTCCCGGCGACAACCTTTCGGGGGCCGGGCTGCGTATCGCCGTCGGCATCGGTCAATCGATACCGGTCATCGGAACGTGGATCATCTACCTGTTCTTCCATGACACGTTCCCGTCGGGCTTCGTGAGCAGCCGCCTTTATCCGCTCCACATTCTCTTCTTGCCGATGGCGATCGCAGCGCTCGTGACGGTCCACGTAATGATCCTATGGCATCAAAAGCACACGCAATTCCCCGGTCACAAACAGACGGAGCACAACGTCGTCGGCTCTCCGCTTTTCCCCATCTACGCGGTGAAGTCGCTGGCTCTCATGTTTGCGACGTTCGGCGTGCTCTTTCTCATGGGTGGGTTGCTTGAAATCAATCCCGTATGGGAGTACGGGCCCTATACCCCCTGGGTGCTGTCGTCGCCGGCGCAGCCCGACTGGTATATCGGCTGGCTCGAGGGCGCCTTGCGTCTCGCGCCGCGCTGGGCCGTTCGTCTCGGCGCACACTCGATCGGTGCTCCGTTCTGGCCCGGCATCTTCATGCCACTCTGTCTATTCGTCGTGCTTTACGCCTGGCCGTCGATCGAATATGCCTTCACACGCGACAAAAGCGATCACCAGCTGCTTGAGTTTCCCTGGCAAAATCCCGGACGCGTGGCATTCGGCGTATGGGTGGTTTTCTTCGTGGCGATCCTGCTAGGCGCAGGCTCCGATGACGTTCAGGCTTACCTCTGGCATACGCCGGTCCAAAGCATCGTTTGGGCATATCGCGCGGGCGTGGTCGTCTTGCCGCTGCTGGCCGCAGCATTCGCCTATCGCATCTGCCTCGAGCTGCAAGCGCGCCACGGTGAAGACAAGCCGCATCGCGTCCTCTTGCGCCGCTCGCCGGAGGGCGGCTTTGAGGAGGAGCGCATCGCCACGCCGTGATACCGTCAGCGGCGCTTCGTCTCACCAAGCACGGAAAGGGTCAGCGGCTTATTTCCGGGCAGCTCGCCGTTCTTCGAGAGAATGTAGGCGGTGACGTTCAAGTACTGCTGCTCGGTGAGCACTCCCGGATTGCTCGCCGGCATCGCGACCTTGACGAAATCAAAGATCGTTTTTGCGCTGCTGAATTCTTTGCGGAACGCGGGTCCGATGAGCGGCGGCACTCCGTCGCGGCCGCCGAGGAGCTGACCGTGGCAGTACATGCAATGCTGCATGTAAACGCGCGCCCCATTGTCGGCTTGCGCCTGCGTGAACGGCGCGTGCGTCTGCGCCCGAGCGACGAGCGTGGCGGAAGCAAGTAAGGCAACCATGATGAAAATCGGTCTCACGTTCTCTGATGTACCCCGATGCTAGCAGCCTGGGCAGCCGGGCTCGTCCTGGCGATGGCGCTGCAGCCGCCTCCAAGAAACCTCGTCGCGGCCGGTCGCGCGATTTACGACGTTCACTGCTCGACCTGTCATGGCACGGACCTGGGCGGCTCCGAAAACGGGCCCCCGCTTCGCGGCGTGGGAGCCGCGGCCGTCGACTTCATGCTGCGGACCGGAAGGATGCCCGCGGAAGTGCCGGGTGTCGAACAGCTTTCCGCACCGCACATTTTGACGGCGCAAGAAATCCGGGCAATCGTCGCGTTCACCGTGGCGAGTGGTGTCGGCAACAGTCCGCCGATACCGAAGGTGCAGCTCAACAACAATCTGGCTGAAGGCCGCAAGCTTTACGACGACAACTGCCAAGCTTGCCACGGCGCATCGGCGGAAGGCGCAATCGTCGGGTTCGGCTGGATCGCGCCGCCGCTGGCGCCGGCCGATCCGGTAACGGTCGCCGAAGCCGTTCGCTTCGGCCCCGGCCAGATGCCGCACTTCAACGAGCATCAAATCCCGCAAGACAAGCTCGACGATCTCGTCAGCTATGTGATGACCCTCAAGCGGCCGGCGGACATAGGCGGTTATCCGCTCGCACACGAGGGACCGAGCGGTGAAGGTTTGGTTGCGTGGTTCTTCGGCCTGGGGAGCACGTGCGTCGTCATGGTACTCGTCGGACAAACGCTTCGCTCGCGGCAACAGCCGAATCGAGATGAGCCGAGATGACGATGTCGAGCGGCAGAGGATGCCGATGGCCTAGCTTGCTCGGTTTTGCTTCAAGAGCAAAGCGGTACGTCTTCGGCGGAGGCATTTTGGCATGGCCGAAAACGTCAGCGATTTCATCGTACGCCGGCTCTACGATTGGGGGGTCCGCCGCATCTACGGCTATCCTGGCGACGGCATCAACGGTTTAGTCGGAGCGCTGCAGCGCTTCGACGACAAGATCCAATTCATTCAAGTACGCCACGAGGAACAAGCCGCGTTCATGGCCTGCGCCCACGCCAAGTTTACGGGCGAGGTCGGCGTATGCATGGCGACGTCCGGACCCGGAGCAATTCATTTGCTCAATGGGCTGTACGATGCCAAAGGCGATCACGTGGCCGTCGTCGCGATCGTCGGTCATGCTGCGACGACGGCGCTCGGCGGCGACTACCAGCAAGAAGTCGACTTGCCGAACCTCTTCAAAGACGTCGCATCCGGCTATCTCTCGATGGTAACGTCGCCCGTAGCCGCACGCCACGTCGTCGACCGTGCGATGCGGACGGCTGTGGGGCTGCGGACCGTCACGTGCGTCATCGTTCCGAAGGACGTACAGGAAAAAGACGCCATCAAGAAGCCGCCGCACAAGCACAACACCGTTCATAGCGGCATCGGCTACTCGCGACCGCGCATCGTTCCGCAAATGCACGACCTCAAGCGCGCGGCGGAGCTTCTGAACTCCTGCGAGCGCGTCGCGATGCTCGTGGGCGCCGGCGCGATGGAAGCCGGCGATGAAATCGTCGCCGTCGCGGACAAGCTTCAATGCGGTATCGCGAAGGCGCTGCTTGGGAAAGCGGTGGTGCCGGACGACCTTCCGTATGTCACCGGCACAATCGGTCTCTTGGGCACGCAGGCCAGCCAAGAGATGATGAGCAATTGCGACGCCCTCCTTATGGTGGGCTCGTCCTTCCCGTATTCCGAATTTCTTCCGAGCGAAGGACAGGCGCGCGGCGTGCAGATCGACATCGATCCACGCCTAATCGGTATCCGCTACCCGATGGAAGTCAACCTCATCGGCGATGCCCGCGACACGCTGGCCGAGCTGCTGCCGTTGCTTCAACAAAAAGAGAACGCGTCGTGGCGCGACCGTCTGGCCGAAACCAAGAAGCGCGCCGCTGGGGTCGCCGAACGGCGCGCCGAGATCAAAGGGCATCCGATGAATCCGCAGCCGATCTTCACTCAGCTATCGAGGAGGCTGCCCGACCGGTGCATCGTGACCGCAGACGCCGGAACCTCGACGAATTGGGCGGCGCGGCTTCTCGAGATGCGCAAAGGCATGAAATTTTCGCTCTCAGGCGGGCTTGCAACGATGGGACCGGCAGTCCCGTACGCCATCGCCGCAAAATTTGCGTTTCCCGATCGCGTCGCAATCGCGCTGACCGGCGACGGAGCCATGCAAATGAACGGTCTCAACGAGATGCTCACCGTTGCCAAATATTGGAAGATGTGGAGCGATCCGCGCATCATCTTTTTCGTCAGCAACAATTGCGATCTCAACCAAGTGACCTGGGAGATGCGCTTCGAGACCGGCGACCCGAAATACGAGGTATCGCAGCAGCTTCCGGATTTCCCGTATGCGAAATTCGCGGAGTCGCTTGGTTTCATGGGCATCTCGATCGACAGCGAGTCGCAAGCCGGCGACGCCTGGGATCGAGCGCTCTCCGCCGACCGGCCCGTCATCTTCGAGGCTCACACCGATCCCGCTATCTCACTCTTGCCGCCGCACATTACTTTCGACATGGCTAAAGAGATGGCGATCACGATGTGGAAAGGAGATCCGGAAGAGGTACCGGTCATCATCGAGACGGCGAAGCAAATGATGGCGGGGCTTCTTCCGAAACGCGGCGGTGGCAATCGATGACCGTTGCGGCACATTCCGGAGCGGCAGTCGAGCAGCTCGAAGTTTCGGCGTTCAAGATTCCGACGGAGGAGCCGGAGTCCGACGGCACGCTCGAGTGGGATTCGACGACGCTCGTTGTCGTCGAGCTGCGCTCGGAAGGCGTGACCGGCGTGGGTTACACGTACGCCGACGCGGGCACTGCAAAGCTGATCGACGAGAAGCTCGCCTCCGTCGTACGCGGCGCCGACCCGATGCAGACGAACCGAATATGGACAGAGATGGTGGCGACGATTCGCAATCTCGGAAGGCCCGGAATGTGCTCGATGGCGATTTCGGCGGTCGACTGCGCGCTGTGGGATCTCAAGGCGCGCCTGCTCGGCATGCCGCTCTATCGGCTGCTAGGCGCCGTTCGCGACCGCATCCCGGTGTACGGCAGCGGCGGCTTTACGTCATACTCGCTCGAGAAGCTTCAAGCGCAGCTGGGCGGTTGGGTCGACGACGGCATACCGCGCGTCAAGATGAAAGTCGGGCGCGAGCCGGATCAGGACATCGATCGCGTCAGCGCGGCGCGCGCGGCAATCGGCGACGAAACCCAGCTCTTCGTCGACGCAAATGGCGCATATCTCGTCAAGGAAGCGCTCGCCTTCGCCGAGCGATACGCGGAACTCAACGTAGTCTGGTACGAGGAGCCGGTCTATCATCGGGACCTCGCCGGCCAGCGCCTCGTGCGCGAGCACGCGCCGGCATCGATGGAGATCAGCAATGGGGAGTACGGTTACGACCCGTTCGATTTCGCAAGCCTCATCGACGGCGGCGCTTGCGACGTGCTGCAAGCCGATGTGACTCGCTGTGAAGGCATCACGGGCTTTCTCGCGGTCGACGCGCTCTGCACGGTGAAAAACGTTCCGCTCTCCACGCACTGCGCGCCGGCGCTGAGCGCGCATCCGGCCGCGGCTGCGAAACGCCTCCGGCACATCGAGTACTTTCACGACCACGTCCGTATCGAAAAGATGCTGTTCGACGGATTTCCGGCGCTGCATGACGGCACGCTGGATCTCACGCACTCCGGGCCGGGCAACGGCCTGAATTTCAATCGACATCAAGCGGAGCGCTACAAGATATGATCGATCTCATCGGAGCAGTCGAGGGCGTGAGGGCTAAGGCGCTCGAGCTGGAACACCCGCCGCGGGTGCGGCATCATGCCGCCGCGGCTCCTTTGGTGGACGCTCGAAAACTTGAGACGGCTCTACGCGAGAAACTCAAAGGAGAAGTCCGCTTCGACGCTGCCAGCCGAGGCGCGTACTCCACCGACGCCTCGAACTACCGCCAGGTTCCGATCGGCGTCGTATGTCCGCGGGATGCCGACGACGTCGTCAGCACCGTCAAGGTCTGTCACGAATTTGGCGCTCCAATTACGTCGCGCGGCGGCGGCACGAGCCTGGGCGGGCAGACATGCAATGTTGCGGTGATCATCGATTTTTCAAAATACATGAACCGCATCATCGATATCGACTGGGAACGCAAGCGCGCGCGCGTGCAGCCGGGGCTGGTGCTGGACGATCTCCGCAAGAAAGCCGAGGAGCGCCATTTGACCTTTGGCCCCGATCCCGCCACGCACGACCACTGCACGCTGGGCGGCATGATCGGCAACAACTCCTGTGGGATGCACGCGCAGATGGCGGGCAAGGTCGAAGAAAATATCGAAGAGCTCGAGATCGTCACGCACGACGGCATCCGCATGCGCGTCGGGCCGACCAGCGACGACGAGCTCGAACAAATCATTCGCGAAGGCGGCCGCCGGGGCGAAATCTACGCGCGGCTGCGCGAGCTGCGCGACCGGTATGCCGACGAAATCCGCGCGCGCTTTCCGCAAATCCCGCGGCGAGTCTCGGGATACAACCTCAACGAGCTCTTGCCGGAGAACGGCTTCAACGTAGCCCGCGCGCTCGTAGGCTCGGAAGGCACGCTCGTCGCGGTCTTGGAGGCGACGTGCCGTCTGATCTGGAGCCCACCGAGCCGCACCTTAGCCGTCCTCGGCTTCGACGACGTTTATCAGGCGGCAGACGCGGTGCCGCTCGTCAACCTGCACAAGCCCATAGCGCTCGAGGGAATCGACGATTGTCTCATCGAGTACATGAAGCGCAAAAACGTGCATGTCGATTCTCTCAAAGAGCTGCCCGCTGGTAACGGCTGGCTAATGGTCGAGTTTGGTGCCGAAACGAAGGAAGAGGCGGATGCGCAAGCGCGCACGATGTTCGCAGACATCAAGGGCCGCATCAAGCCTCCTTCGTTCAAGCTCATCGACGATAAAGAGCACGAGAAAAAGCTGTGGGAAGTTCGCGAAGCCGGTTTAGCCGCAACCGCGCACATTCCGCTCGAACCAGAAACGCATCCCGGCTGGGAAGACTCCGCGTGTCCGCCGGACAAAATCGGCGCCTATCTGCGCGATCTGCGCAAGTTGTACGACAAGTACGGCTACCGAGCGGCGCTTTACGGGCACTTCGGCCAAGGCTGCATTCATTGCCGCGTCGATTTCGACCTCAAGACGGCGGACGGCATCAAAACATGGAAACGCTTCCTGCATGAGGCGGCCGAGCTGGTGACGTCGTACGGCGGCTCGTTATCCGGCGAGCACGGCGACGGTCAGGCCCGAGCCGATCTGTTGCCGATCATGTTCGGCGAACGCGGCGTACAAGCGTTCCAAGAATTCAAAAGCATCTGGGACCCGGAAAACAAGATGAATCCCGGCAAAGTCGTCATGCCGTATCACGTCGATGAGAATATGCGCTACGGCGTCGACTACGAGCCGTGGGTTCCGAAGACAACCTTTCAATTTCCCGACGACCATGGCAGCTTCGCCGACGCCGCCGATCGCTGCGTCGGTGTGGGGAAATGCCGGCGCGAGAACAGCGGAACGATGTGCCCCAGCTACATGGCGACGCGTGAAGAGATTCACTCAACGCGAGGGCGTGCGCGTTTGCTGTTCGAGATGCTGCAAGGAAATCCAATCGATCGCGGCTGGAAATCGAGAGCCGTCTTCGAGGCGCTCGATCTATGTCTCTCTTGTAAAGGCTGTAAGGGCGAATGCCCGGTCAACGTCGACATGGCAACGTACAAGGCCGAGTTTCTTTCGCACTATTACCAAGGCCGGCCCCGTCCGCTCTACGCATACGCGTTTGGCCTGATGCCGTGGTGGGCGCATCTCGCGTCCTATGCGCCGGATCTTGCCAACATTCCATCGCAAACGCCGGGCTTGCGCAACGTCGTGAAAGCGCTCATCGGCATTCCGCAACCACGACGGCTGCCGCCGTTCGAACGCACCCCGTTCAAACGCTGGTTCCATCGCCGCACGCCACTCAATCCCGACGGACCACCGGTCGTGCTGTGGGCCGACACCTGGAACAATTACTTCAAAGCACACACGGCCAAGGCCGCGGTCGAAGTTTTGGAGCAGATGGGCTATAACGTCATCGTTCCAAAAGCTGCGCTGTGCTGCGGACGGCCTCTCTACGACTTCGGCATGCTGGGCTTAGCCAGGAACCTGCTGCACGAAATCATCGATACCCTTCGCCCCTATATCAGAGAAGGCATCCCGGTCGTCGGCCTGGAGCCGAGCTGCGTTTCCGTGTTCAAGGGCGAGCTGCACGAGATGCTGCCGCACGATACGGACGCGCGGCGACTCGAGCCCCTTACGTTTATGCTGGCTGATTTTTTGCAGGAACGCGCCGAACACGTGCGTCTTCCGAAGCTCGATCGCAAAGCGGTCGTGCACGGACATTGCCATCACAAGTCCGTCCTCAAGTTCCAAAGTGAAACGGAGATCCTCAAACGCCTCGGGCTGGATCTCGAGGTTTTGGACTCCGGCTGCTGCGGGATGGCGGGATCCTTTGGTTTCGAACCGGGCGGGCATTACGATGTCTCGATGAAATGCGGGGAACGCGTGCTGCTGCCCAAAGTTCGCGAAGCGCCTTCCGAAGCATTGATCGTCAATGACGGCTTCAGTTGCCGCGAACAGATCGAGCAGAATACGAATCGTCACGCACTGCACCTCGCAGAGGTGATCAAGATGGCATACGAGCGGCCGCCGATCGAGCCGTATCCGGAGCGGCGATACGTTCCCAATCCGCGGCGCGCGGAGCAGCGTGCCGTCGCGCAGTCCCTCGTGGCCGGAGCGGCTGCGGCCGCCGCCGGCGCTGCACTTTGGGTAACGGCACGGAGATGAAGAAGCAAGAGGTCATTGTTATAACCGGCGCGTCCGCCGGAATCGGACGCGCCTGCGTTCGCGAATTCGCAAAACGGAAGTGTAAGATAGGGTTGCTGGCGCGTGGAGTCGACGGGCTCGAAGGCGCGCGCAAGGAGGTCGAGATCGCCGGCGGTGAGGCGTTGGTGCTGCCCACCGACGTTTCCGATCCTGCCGCCGTGGAGCGCGCGGCCGAAGCGGTCGAATCGCGCTTCGGCCCGATCGATACCTGGGTAAACGTCGCGTTCGCGAACGTCTTCTCGGAGTTCGTCGACCTCACGCCGGAGGAATATCGCCGCATCACGGACGTGACGTATTTGGGCTACGTCTGGTCCACGATGACCGCACTTCGCCGAATGCTGCCGCGCAACCACGGAACTATCGTGCAGGTGGGCTCCGCCCTTGCCTATCGCAGCATCCCGCTGCAGTCCGCGTACTGCGGATGCAAAGCCGCGATCCGCGGCTTCACCGACTCCATTCGGTGCGAGCTCGTTAACCGGCGCAGCAAAGTCTACATCACCATGGTGCAGATGCCGGGTGTGAACACTCCGCAGTTCTCATGGAACCGGACGAAGCTGCCGCGCAAGCCGCAACCCGTTCCGCCGATCTTCCAACCCGAAGTCGCGGCGCGCGCCGTGTGGTATGCAGCGCATCATCGCCGGCGCGAAATGCTCGTCGCTTTTTCGACGGTGCTCGCAGTCAACGGACAAAAGTTTGCCGGGGGCTTGCTCGATCTCTATCTTGGCAAAACAGGTTACACCTCGCAGCAGTACGACGGGGGCGTGCCTCCGGACCGCCCTGATAATCTGTGCGAACCGGCCAAGGGCGACTGGGGAGCGCACGGTGCTTTCGACGCGCGCGCCCACGCGCGCAGTTGGCAGCTCGAATTGGTGACAAACGACAAGCTCGTGTTTGCAGTGCTGGCCTCGGCGTTGGCCGGGGGCTGGTTACTCCTGCGCAAGCAGACCAGTCGCTGACAGACTCTGCGGTTCGGTCAATAGTCAATACAGGTTACTATTGCTGGGAAAACCCATAGAACCATGCAAACAACGATCAATCATCCCGTTCGCGAAGTTTGGACCAAAGCGGGACCTATAGAGGCGGCCAGCGCCGATACCACCGAGCTGCGCAGAGTCGAAGAGGTTCACCAAGCGCAAATCGGCGATGCGACGCCAATGGGCCTCTTCGGCTTCGCCACCGGCACGCTCGTCATCGGCTTCGTGCTCAGCGGGCTTACTCCGTACACCGGCCTGCCGGCGGTGATTCCTTCGGTTCTCGTGTTCGCCGGCATCGCGCAATTCATTGCCGGCTTGTACGCCTTTTCGAAAGGCAACACGTTCACCGGCACTACCATGTGCTCGTTCGGCGCCAACTACGCGCTCGTAACGGCGTTCATCTGGATGCAGCAGGCCGGTTTGATTGCGAAAGGGCATACCGAATCGCTCCTGCTGGGCGTCGGGCTATGCTGCCTCGGCTACATCTCGCTGGCGCTTGCCGTTGCCGCGATACGGGTGAACGGGGTGCTGGTTGCGACCCTGCTATCGTTGGTCGCGGGATATACGCTCCCCGGCATCCGCTTCTTTGGTGCTCCCCCGGTCATCGGGCACATCGGCGGCGGCTTTCTGCTGCTGGCGGCATTGCTGGCCTTCTACGCCGGCGGCGCGATGGTCATCAACAGCACGCACGAGCGTCAGGTTTTCGCACTGGGCAGAGCCCGTCACGACCGGTAAAGCCTAACCAGAGGACGCTCTATTCCGGTCGGTGGACCGCTGCAGGAACGATCGAGAGCCGCTGCAGCGGTCTTTCTTTTTGGACCTAGCGAGCACAATCGACTCGCATCCAACCGAGCCCGCACGAGGGCAAAAGGCACCGCACTTGGCAGATGTCTTACAAACAGGCCAGTGCCCGCCGGTGGAACGATGCGATAAGGGCCATGCGCCTTCAGGGTGGTATCTTCTCAATAAGGACCACCGCGAACGTTGACATCCACACCGCCCGCTCCACCGCCGGCGCGCGAGCCGCTGCTCGCCGCGCCGCGCTACATCGAAACCGACAAGGGCTACGCGCTGCGAATCGGGCGGCTTTACGTCCATCAAAGCACGTTTATGCTGCTGGCGGCGATCGTTATCGGTGTCGGCGCCGGCTACGGCGCCGTCGGCTTTCGCGCCCTCATCGCAATTGCCGGCGATTTAGCCTTCGGCATCATCGCGGGCAAGTGGCTCGCAGCCCTCGGGATTGCCGCGACGGTCGTCGTGACGGTCCTCGGCGGCATGGCGACGGCGGCGATCGTCACAAAATTCGCCGCCGAGGCCAAAGGCCACGGCGTGCCGGAAGTGATGGAAGCCGTCGCCTTGCGGTCAGGCAAGATTCGCCCGCGCGTCATCTTCGTCAAGAGTTTCGCCTCGGCGATTTGCTTGGGGTTCGGAGGAAGCTGCGGCCGCGAAGGCCCGATCGTCCAGATCGGCTCGACGATCGGCTCGCTGCTCGGGCAGGTCGGGCGCGCGCCGGCGCCCATCATGCGCACGCTCGTCGCATGCGGCGCCGCCGGCGGGATCTCTGCAACCTTCAACGCGCCGATCGGCGGCGTGTTCTTCGCGGCCGAAGTCATCTTGTCGGAGTTCGCACCCCGCTCGTTCGCCGCTATCGTGATCTCCAGCGTGGTCGCCGCGGTGGTAGGCCGCGCGTACTTCGGCAATCATCCGTCGTTCACGGCATCGGAGTTTTATCTCGTCTCGCCTGCCGAGCTCGCTCTCTACGCCGTGCTCGGCGTCATCGCGGCGTTCTGGGCTGCGGGTTTCGTGCGCCTTCTGTACGCGATGGAAGATCGCTTCGACGGACTGCGCGTGCATCCGGTCGTGCGTGCGGCAATCGGCTTTGGGCTGCTGGGCCTCATTGGCATGTGGCGCCCGCAAATTCTGAGCGTCGGCTACGGCGCGATCGATCAAGTGCTGCGTTCTCACGTTCCGCTGACTCAAGCCGCGTTGCTTTCGGTTCTCAAGCCGGTCGCGACCGCGCTGACGCTGGGCTCCGGCGGCAGCGGCGGCGTCTTTTCGCCTTCGCTCTTCACCGGCGCAATGCTCGGCGACGCGTTCGGCCGCTTCGTGCACGGCATTGCACCGGCATGGACGGCGGCACCGGCGGCTTATGGGCTGGTCGGGATGGCTGCCGTTTTCTCGGCAGCCGCCGAGGCACCGATTACATCAATCATGATCGTGTTCGAGATGTCCAGCGACTACACGATCATCCTTCCGCTGATGGTGTCGAGCGTCATCGCAACGTTGATCGGGCGCCGGCTCATCCGTGGAACCGTCTACGAGCTCAAATTGATTCGGCGCGGCATCAATTGGGACGCGGTTCGCCGTCCGCGCGTTCTCGCGCGCCGCAACGTGGCTTCGATCGAGCGGGAGGAAGCGCTCACCGCCGATCCGGACGAGGCCATCTCGGAAGTCGCCAAACGAATCAACGCCGACAGCCACTGGGCGATTCCGATCGTCAGAGCAGGCCGCTGCCTCGGTATCGTCACGCTTGCCAGCCTGCTCGAGCACGTGCGAACGGAACCGCTCTTGCCGATCGGCCGTATCGCGCAACCCGCGCCGACGCTCACGCCGGACGACAGTCTCGAACGCGCGGCCACGCTCTTAGCCGATCATGACGTCCACGTGCTGCCGGTCGAATCGCCGGAGACGCACCGGTTTCTCGGAATGGTGACGCGCCGCGACGTGCTGGAAGCCTACCGCAGCGCCGTCCGCTTATAGGTGAATGCCGGCACGGCCCGAGATCTCCGCCAAATACGCCGCAACGATCGCGTCGACGCTCTCGTCGGCTTGAAAACCTAGCCGCTCTGCCCTCTTTGCGCGAATGGCGCGCGGCCACGTATCGACGATACGTTGAATGTTGGGATCGGGCTGAATCGCGATCAGCGCCGCGGCTCTCTCGCCGCCGGCACGCCGCACGGCGCCGATGATGTCGCGCACGGACGCCGAGACGGCCGGCAACAGCAACGAACGGTGCGTCCCGAACGACGAGGCGTCGAGATCGTATGCGCGCTCGATACAGTCGATCACCTTCGCGACCGACATGAGCGTCATCACGGAGTCCTCGCGCACCGGACATACGGTCGGCTTGCCCGAAAGGGGCTCACGCACGATGGTCGACGTAAACGTGGATGCCGCGAGATTCGGCTCGGGACGCACGATGATCGTCGGGAACCGCAGCGAGCGCCCGTCGACGAATCCTTTGCGGCTGTAATCGCTGACGAGCAGCTCCCCGCACGCTTTTTGCGTGCCGTATGACGTCTGCGGGTAGAGCGGCGTATCGTCGTCGATGACCGCCGGCAAATCGCCGCCGTAGACGGCTTCACTGCTGCCGAATACGACTCGCGGCGGGACCGGCAGCTTACGGCACGCTTCCAGCACGTTGCGCGTGCCGTCGAGATTGACACGCATGCCCAAATCAAAATCGGCCTCGGCGCCCGCGCTCACCACGGCGCTCAGATGAAAAACGCCGCTCGTTCCCGGCGCGATCGCGTCGCAAACGCTGCGGAAGTCGGTAATGTCGCCCACCCTCTCGCTGACGCGCGGATCGTCGGACGGTTGGCCGCGATGATGCTGGACGTCGAAGAGCAGAATGCCCTTGACCTCCGGACGCTGCAGAAGGCGCGATGCGAGACGGCGGCCGATGAACCCGCTTCCGCCGGTTATGACGATATTCACGCCCGCAGGATTCTCTCTCGGGCCTGCGGACTCTGCATCATGCCGGATACCAAGGCAACCGCCCTCAACGCGGTCACGGCGTATTTCGACGACGGCGGGTTCCTGCGAGATCTGTCGCGCCGCGTCTCCATCCCTACGGAAAGCCAAGGCGACGCGCGCAAAGACGCGCTTCGCGATTATCTCGAGCGCGAGATCCATCCGGCGCTCGAACGCATCGGTTTCCACAGCGCGATCGTCGAGAATCCCTCACCGTCCGGCGGAGCATTCTTGCTCGCAGAGCGCATCGAGGATCCGCGGCTACCGACAATGCTGACATATGGGCACGGCGACGTCGTGCTCGGCATGGAAGGGCGCTGGCAGGCCGGCCTCTCACCCTGGGCGCTGACGGTGCGCGGCGACCGCCTCTACGGACGCGGCAGCGCCGACAACAAGGGCCAGCATTCGATCAACATCGCCGCGCTTGCCGCCGTCCTGCAAGCACGCGGCAAGCTCGGCTTCAACTGCAAGGTGATACTCGAGACGGGCGAAGAAATCGGCTCGCCCGGCTTACGCGAGATGTGCGCGCGCGAGCGCTCGCGATTGCGTGCCGATGTCTTCATCGCATCGGACGGCCCTCGCGTCTCGGCAGAACGTCCAACCGTCTTTCTCGGCAGCCGCGGCGCCTTCAATTTCGACATCAGCGTCGGGCTGCGCGAGGGGTCGCATCATTCCGGAAATTGGGGCGGCGCACTCGCAAATCCGGCAGTCATTCTTGCGCACGCGCTCGCCACCATCACGACTCCACGCGGCAAGATACTGATCGCCGAATGGCGTCCCAAAGAATTGCCGGCTCGCGTGCGCGAGCTGCTGCGCGATGTTCGCATCGGCGAAGGCGACGAATCGCCGGAGCTCGATGACTCCTGGGGAGAGCCGGGACTCACTCCGGCCGAGAACGTGATCGGCTGGAACACGTTCGAGATCTTGTCCCTCGGCGCGGGCAATCCAGAGCGGCCCGTCAATGCGATTCCCGGAAGGGCAACGGCGCATTGCCAAATTCGCTTCGTCGTCGGGACCGATCCTGAATCATTTTTGCCCGCGCTGCGCCGCCATCTCGACGAACGCGGCTTCGAGATCGTCAAGGTGCGCCGCGCCGAGAAAGGATACTTTCCCGCAACGCGGCTCGATCCGGACGATCCGTGGGTGCGCTGGGCGGTCGCCTCGATCGAAGCTACGACGAAAAAACCCGTGGCGCTGCTGCCGAATCTCGGCGGTTCGATTCCGAACGACATTTTCGCCAAAGACCTCGGTTTGCCGACGATTTGGATCCCGCACTCGTATCCGGCTTGCTCGCAGCATGCGCCGAACGAGCACCTTCTCGCATCCGTGGCGCGCGAAGCGCTCCAAATGATGACGGCACTCTTCTGCGACCTTGCCGACGCCCCGCCAAAGCTCTGAGCGCAGCCCGCGCTCGTTCTCGCGCGGTTATCTTGCGACTGCTGCCGGGGCGATTTCGTTGAGGACGGCTTCTGCGTAGTCGAGCACGTCTTGCATCGCCGCCGGGTCGGGGCGCCGCGCGCCTTTGACTTCGAGCGTGCAGCGCTCGCTTCGGAATACCTCCACGTCTCCGGACAGGTCTGCGCCGGAGGCCGCCGGGTCGTACTTCACTTCCGCCGCCGGCTTTGAAGGATCGAGCCCGGCGAAGTTCATCTTGATCGCGATATAGCGCGCTTCGACCCTCAGGAGCGCAACCTTCAGCGCTTCGGTCATCTCGCCGTTGACGCTGGAGAGAATGAGCGGCGGCAACTTTCCTGTCGTCGCCTGTACGTGCAGCGTCTTCCAATCGTCGAGGTCGTTCAGCAGCGTCGCGTCGAGTACGCTGTCGTCGTCCAGGCCGATAAAGGCGCGCTGGGCGGCGGCGACCGCAGGCTGTTTACTGCGATGGATGCCCTCGTTGTGCTTGCGGATCGACTCAGGGTCGAGGTGCTTGCCGTGCTTGCGCACCCACGCCTCCGCCTCGACGTACGTGGGCAAGCTGGTCTCGACGAACTTGATGAATTCGTCGCGGTCGAAGCCGAGATCGAGCGCCGTCTTTTCATCGAAGCCGCCGGTACCGTGACGGTAGCCGGCGGGCAGCCGGCCCAGCGCGTGCAGCAAGATCTTCATCCACATCCGCGGCAGATGGCAGGCACCCAGAGGGCCCACGGCCGCGGAGCTGACCATCGGCACGATGGGGGCCATTTTGTCGTCCCGGTTCATCGTCGTGGCCCTTCGACTCCGGGTGCCTGCGGCACCCTCCGCTCAGGGTGACAATCAGTTGAGGACGACGATCTCCTGTCCTTCGTCGTCGCAAAGGAAGCGGGTCGTATAGCGCATCTCCGAGCCCATGACCTTGGCCTTGCTGTGCACGGTAAAACGATGCATCGGATGCCCGTTGTGCGCCGTAACCCCGCCGTAGTCGAAGTGCACTATTGCCTCGTTCGCGGAATCGAGGCGGCTGCGCGCGGTCAGCTCGTCGAGCAGCCGTTTGCGCAGGTCTTTCGGAAGAAAACGCGCGACTTCCGTATCTGCGATGCGAACCGCCGGCATCCGGCCGGAATCTTCAAACGGCTTGCCGGTCACCCATTCCATGACGGCTTCCCAATGCGCCGCCTCGACGCTGACGAACTGAAAGCCGTAGCAGTGGACGGTTTTGCCGCCTTCGCTCACCTCGGAGCTCCATACCGGATGGGCGCGCACCGGAACGTCGCGGCCGAGCTGCAGCACGGCGTCGACCACGATCGCATCGATCGCATGTTCGCTGATCGCGCACATGCCGCCACCCCCCAGATCGACCCCGCGCAAGGGAAGCCACGTCTTGCCGCCGTTTACCGAATACCGCGCCCGATAGTCTTTGCGAACGCGCGGATAACGGCGGCGATTCTGTTCCTGGCCGGCATACCATCCGACCAAATGCGCTAGCAACTCAACACACCCCGAAGCGAGCATACCATAGCGCTCGCCTGGTCGCTAGCCGTCTGATATCACATGGATGCGCGGTAGCGAGATCGTGAAGCGCGAGCCTTTCCCAGGAACGCTTTCGAGCACGAGTGTCCCACCCGCGCGCTCGATTGCGCGTTTGGCGATCGCAAGCCCCAAACCGGAGCCGGCGACGTCGCGTTGATGACCGCGATAGAACCGGTCGAAGACGCGGCTTGCGGTTTCCGCGTCGATCCCCGGCCCCTCATCGGCGACATCGATCGCAACGCGGCCGTTGTCGGAGCGCACGCCTACATGAATGCGCCCATCGGTGTATTTCAGCGCGTTATCGATCAGGTTCGTCACGGCCTGCGTCAAATCGCCCGGATCGATTGCGGCGAGCGGACCCGCCGGCGCATCTAAGAACAGCTCGCGGCCGCTATTTGCTTCGGCAATCGGCACCGTGACGTCGCTCACCAGCTGACCCACGTCGATGGGCTTGGCCTCACCGGCGTCTTGCACGCCCTCCCATTGCTCGAGCAGCATCAGCTTATCGATGAGCGATCCCATGATTTGGCTTTGCCCGCTCATCGTCTCGAGAATGCGCTCGCTGTCTTCCGAGCGCAAACCGCCTTTACGAAGGATGCCGAGAAAGCCGCGGATGACGGTTAGCGGCGTGCGAAGTTGATGGCCCGCGTCCGCCATGAATTGCCGCATCGCAGCGTTAGCACGGTCGCGCTGGGCAAACGCGCGCTCCATTTGGGCCACCGCGCCGTTATACGCTACAGCGAGACGCCCAAATTCCTTGCGCGGATCCGCGCCGATCGGCTGCGGCGTCAAGTCGCCGGACGCAAAACGTTCGAGCGCCGCCGTCACGTCGACCAGCGGTCGCAGCATTTGCTGGGTGAGAATACGCGCTATCGCAAAGGCCACGATCACGGCAAAGATGAGTGCCACGAACAACGGAACGATGAATCGCTCCACCGACGACGTCAGCACCGCATCGTTGGGCTTCACCACGAAGTCGACGTGCCCGGCGTGCGCGCGCAACGGCTGCAAACCAAAAGCCGTCGCGAGGCCGATGATCGGTAAGGCGAAGGGACCTCGTCCCTTGGGGTCCGCGGAAAGATCGCCGCGCATGCGAACCGCCACCACCGGCGGGGTATCGGGCTGCGAGCTGCGGAAGACGGCCGCGCGGCGCGCACCGTCGAAGACCACCACCTCGACGTCACCGCGCAAATACAGTGGTGCGACCGTGTTCGCGGCGAGGGTCGCGTTGTCGCCGGCGCGCGGTGCTCGGAGCGCGTCGTGAACTTCGAGATACGTGGCGGATAGATCTCCGCGTACGGCTCCGACGTACGAGCTGAAGGCGAATATCGCCAGCGCGACGACCAGCGCACCGAGAATCACGGCGACCTCGACCGTCGCGACGATGAGCAACCGGCGGCCGATACCGCCGCTCATGGTTCCGGATTCGCGCGCAGCACGTACCCGACGCCGCGCAACGTCTGAATCAGCTTCACCGGCTCCCCGCTGTCGATTTTGGCACGCAGGTACGAGACGTATGTCTCGACGGTATTCGGAACGACGTCACGGTCGACACCCCACACGAGATCGAGCAGCTGCGCGCGCGTAAAGACACGCTCGGGATATTGCACGAACGTCAAGAGCAAATCGAATTCGCGCGTCGAGAGATCGATCCGCCGCTTTCCGCGGTGAACCGCATGGCGCGACACGTCGATCACCAAGTCGGCGTAGCGGAACGTTTCGCGCTGCTGCATTCGCGGACGGCGCAGGGCCGAATGCAGCCGCGCGATCAGCTCCTCGATCTCAAAGGGCTTGCCGAGATAATCATCGGCACCGCGCGTCAACCCGGTCACTTTCTCGGCCGTCTCCGTCTTCGCGCTGAGCATGACGATCGGCGCATCCGTCAACCGGCGCAGGGCCGGCAGCAGCGTAAAGCCGTCGATCTCGGGCAGCATGACGTCCAGCACGATCACCTCGGGCGTCCAAGTCTTGACCAGCTCGAGCGCCGCTTTCCCATCCCGGGCGCTGCGCACGTCGAAGCCGGCCTGCCCCAAGCCGTATTCGAGGAGGTCGCGAATCGCTGCCTCATCGTCGACCACCAAGACACGAGCCCCGGGCGGCGTTATCTCCACGTTCGCAATCGAGCTTCCCAGACGGTTCCCATAGTGCCGAGTACCATGGACGAGGTGCGCATAGCTAGGGTTTTACGCGCTGCCGGCATTCTGCTGCTGGCGCCCGGCTTGGCGCTGGCTGCTTGCAGCCATTCGCGTCCAACCGCGGCTCGCGCGCCTTTCGTTGCAACGACGGTCGCCACGGACGGGACCATTGGTCCGCTGGAGCAGCTGCCCGGCCTGATCGCGCCCGCTCAGAACGTCGCGCTTCAATCGACGCTGAGCGAGCCCGCGGATCAGGTCTACGTCCAAGAAGGCGATCGCGTGCACGAGGGACAGGTTCTGGCGAGGCTCGATACCGCCGACCTGCAAGCCCAGCTTGCGTCCGATCTCGCGGCCGCGAACGCGAATGCGGCATCGACGGCGCACACCACGTATGCCGGCAGCCTTTCGATTTCGCAGGGCATCGATCAGCTTCACAGCGCGCAAGCCGCCGTCGAGCAGGCTCAGAAGACGCTTTCCTTCGATAGCCTCACGCTGCAGCGCGACCAGCAGCTCTTGCGCCAGGGCTTCATCGCGCAGCAGAACGTCGACCAAGCCGCCACGGCCGTTCATAACGACCAGCAAGCGCTCCAGTCCGCACGCGCGAACCTCGCGTCGGCACAAGCCAACGTTCAGGCAAACGGAGCGTCGCTCGACGCGCCCGGCCTCCAACAATCGTCGGTCGAGCAGGCCAAAGCCCAAGAGGCCGTCGCGCTCGCCAACGCACGGCAAGTGCGCGTTCAGATCGCAAAGGCCACGATCGTCTCGCCGATCGACGGGGTCGTCGTGAACCGCAATCTCAATCCGGGCGAATATCCCGGAACGCGGCAAATCTTCACGATTCAGCAAGTCGATCCGGTGTACGCCGTGCTGCAAGGCTCCGGCGCGCAAATCGCCCAGATGCGGACGGGTGCGAAGGCCGTCATCAGCGTCTCGGATTTAGGCGGAAAGACGGTGAGCGGCCCTGTCGTCGGCATCCTAAACCAGATCGTTCCCGGCTCGACGAACTTTGAAGTCAAAGTTCAGCTCGCGAATCCGGGACGGCGCTTGCGTCCGGGGATGGCGGTGCTCGGTCACGTTGCGCTGCCGAAAGTGCGCGGAATCATGGTGCCGACGACCGCCTTCACCGATCCAAATCGCGACAAGCTGCTGACCGTTGATGCAGCCGGCATCGTGCACAGCGTTGCCGTGAAGGAGCTCGCAGACAACGGCAGCACCTCGGTCGTAACCGGAATTCCGGCCGGAACTCGAGTCGTCACCGACGGACAAACGAGCATCGGTGACGGGGAAAAGGTCGCGATCAAGTGAGCCTGACCCGGCTCTTCGTCAGCCGGCCGACGCTCGTTTTCGTCATCATCGCCTTGATGACGTTTGCCGGCGTCGTCTCGACGACGACGATCGTCAAGCAGCTCTTTCCGAACGTCTCGCAACCGACCGTCACGATCTTCGCGCAGTACAATGGCGCATCGGTCACGGTCATGCGCGACAACATCGTTCGGCCGATCGAGCAGCAGCTGGCCGGAACCACCGATCTCCAGACGATCAACTCGACGGTGCAGCAAGGCACGGCAACGATCGTCGCCGTGTACTATCTCGGTTCCGACATCGCGACCGACGTTGCGCTGACGCAAAAGGCCGTGCAGGCGTCTGAGAAACAGCTCCCTACGAATATGTCGCCACCGACGATCGGCATTCGCGATCCGGGGGAATCGGTCGTCATCTCGCTGGGCGTATTCTCGCAGAAGCTTTCGGCCGGCCAGCTCTCGCTGCTGGTCGACAACGTGATCGTCCCGCGATTGCAGCAGATTCAGGGCATCTCGAACGTTTTCGTCGGCGGCGACGTCATCCCGGCGTACGAAGTCGAGGTCGATCCCGCAAAGCTCGCGGCACACAATCTAACTCTCAACGATATCATCAACACGGTAACGAACGGCAACCAGCGCGTCGCGGGCGGGATCGCGTATGCGCCGAATCGTGAGACCACGATCGACGTCCGTGGAGACATCACGAGCCCGAGCTCGATTTCGAGCCTGCCGGTCATCGTTTCAGGCAACGCGGGCCAGCCGGGTCTTTCGGCCCTGGCCGGAGGCGTCGACACGTGGACTGCCTCAAACGCGACGCCTCGCGTCGGCGACGTCGCAACGGTCGTGGCCGGGAACGAGCCGCAGCGCCGCTTCGCAAAAGTGGAAGGCAAGCCCGGGCTGTTTCTCTTCATCCAAAAGACCGCCCAGGCGAGCGATATCGTCTCTTCGGAAAACGTTCTGAGAGCGCTGCCGCAGATGCGGCGCGAGTACCCGCAAATCCAGATCAGACTGCTGAACACGCAGTCGAAGTTCACCGGTCAGCAGATCGACCTCGTGACGCGCACCCTTGCCGAGAGCATGGTGCTCACCGCGATCGCGATGCTGTTCTTCCTGCGCTCGTGGCGCAGCGCGATCGTCGTGTCGATCGCGATCCCGACGTCGCTGGCGATCGCCATCACCGTCATGAATCAGCTTGGGATGACGATCGACATGATCTCGCTGCTCGGCATGTCGCTGGTCATCGGCATCCTCGTAGACGACTCGACGGTCGTGCTCGAGAACATCGAGCGCCACTTCACCGAGCTGAAGGAATCTCCCGAGGACGCGGCCGTCAACGGCCGGCAAGAGATCGGCGCCGCTGCCGTCGTCATTACCCTCGTCGACGTCGTCGTCTTCTTCCCGATCGCGTTCGTCCAGGGCCAAGTGGGGCGCTTCCTATGGGAATTTGCGATCGTCGTCGTCATCTCGACCTTGACGTCGTTGTTCGTCTCGTTCACCGTCACCCCGACGCTGGCGGGCCTGTGGGCGCTGCGCTCGCACTGGAAGCCGCCCCGCATAATCGATGCATTCGGCAACTTCTTCGACCGCGCGCGTGACTGGTACACGCACACGGCCCTGAATTGGGCGCTCGCGCGCCCCAAACTCGTCGCCGGCCTGTGCGCGGTGACGTTCTTCGGGTCGATTGCGATGGTGCCGCTGGGTTTCGTCGGCGAAGAATTCATCCCGACGACGGACCGCGGCCAAATTTTTATTCAGTCGATCTTTCCGGTCGGTACACCGCTGACGACGGTTCGCGACAATCTCTTCAAGATGGAGTCGTGGGTCGATAAGCAAACCGATGTCGGCGGCGAAGCGACGTCTGCCGGTGCATACTCGGCTTCCTTCGGCGCGTTCGTTTACCAGGGCAACGTCGGTCAGATCGTCGTCTTCCTGGCTGACAATCGCAAGAAATCGACGGCATGGTGGGCAACGAAGTTCGGGCAGGTTGCGCGGCAAATAATGCCGCAGGCCGAAACGGTCGCCGTTCCCTCGACGACGACGGGCGGCGGCAACAAGCAGCCGATCGACCTGATCGTATCCGACATTACGGGCGGCGACCCGACGTCGGCGGCACAAAAGGTCGAAGATCTCCTGCGGCACACGCCCGGAGCCGTGCACGTCTCGAGCTCGGGGACGCAATTAGCCCCGCAGATATCGATCGAGTTCGACCGCGCCAAAGCCCAAGCGCTCGACGTCGACATCGGGCAGGCGGCCAACGCCGCCGGCGCCGCGTTCGGCGGCAATCAGGCCACGCAATTCGAGACGGAACAGGGGCTCGAGCAGGTTCAGGTCGTGTATCCGCTCGACTGGCAAAATGACATCCGCAACCTCGCCGCCATTCCGATTCGGGCGCAGAACGGCTCGATCGTCCACCTCGGCGATTTCGCGACGTTCCGCTACACGCCAACGCCTCCGATCGTCACCCGTGTCGATCGTAACAACGTCGTGCACATTACCGGCAACTACGCGCCAGGCTCGTCGCTGTCGGCCGTGCAGAACGGCTTCTTCAAGGCGCTGCCGACGCTGCATTTGCCGCCGAACATAACCGTCAAGCCGGCGCCTCTCGGCTCTCAAGACTTCATGAATCAAACGCTCAAGGGGCTCGGCAGCTCGATGATCTTCTCGGTCATCCTGGTCTTCTTGCTGATGGTTGCGCTATACAATAGTTACAGCTCGCCGTTCATCATCATGTTCTCGGTCCCGGTCGCGGCTGTCGGTGCGATCGGCGCCCTGATGCTCACGCACAAGACGCTCAATCTCTTCTCGCTGATCGGCACGATCTTGCTGATCGGCATTGCGACGAAGAACGGTATCCTGCTGGTCGATTACGCGAATACGCTGCGCTCGCGCGGTCGCGACAAGCTGTCCGCGATCAAGGAGAGCGCGTTCACGCGATTCCGTCCGATCATCATGACGAGCTTCTCGATCGTCGCGGCCAACATCCCGCTCGCACTCGGCTTCGAGCCTGGATCCGGCTCGCGGACGAGCCTCGGAACCGTCATCATCGGAGGCGTGCTGAGCTCCCTGTTCCTCACGCTCTTGCTGGTACCCGTGGCGTATATGTGGCTTGCGCCCAAAGACTGGAAGGTTCCGAAGGAAGAACGTCACCGCGCTGACGGGCCGCGCGCTGAGATCGCCGAGCGCGGTGTCGGGGTGCACACGTGAAGCTTCCGGAATGGCTGCGCCTGGACGAATTGCACCTGCAAAAGGATTCCGAAGGCATCAAGAACGCGTTGCTCGTGGGACTGTTCGTGCTCCTCGTCGGCGGCATGCTCGCCGGCTGGCTCGGCATCAAGGCCTGGAACGATTACCTTACGGGCCTCCCTCGTTAGTTGGCTGACGGCGGGTAGCGCGCCGAGCGACCCCGTGCCTGAGGTCACAAACGAGTACGCAGGAAGGCCAGGCGAGGGCGGCTGGATTATAAAGAGCGCGTGAGCAGCTCGCCGATCGACAACTTCGCGATCCCGAACCCTGGGTATTATTCGTATCCGTCGAACCTGCCCGCGGGGCTCGAACCGAGCGGCTCACCCTCAAGCGCTGCCGGCACCTCCACGCCGGCGCAGAGCACGTACCAGCAAGCGTACGAGAATCTGCAAGTGTACGATGCGCAGGAGCTTCTGAGCGTCAGCTTCGGCACGCCGCAAAACGCGTTCGAGAACGTCCTCAGCGTGCTGTCGCAGTGGGCGGGCTATCAAGCCGACGGCTACACGGGTGCGCCGGCAGCACCGCTCGCGGTCAACACGCTGGCGTAACGCACCGCGGGGCAGGAACCGCCGAATCGGCGAGCGACAGTGAACCCTTGACAGGAGGGTTCGTTCGACGTTCGATCCACTGAAAAAAGCCACGTGCATCGAGGACCTTCGCGCCATCGCGCGCCGACGAGTTCCGCGCGCGTTTTTCGATTATACCGACGCCGGGTCGTATTCGCAGCAGACGCTGCGCGAGAATCGCGAAGACTTAGAGCGAATTCATCTGCGCCAGCGAGTCGGGATCGATATGCGCGAGCGCGATCTCAGCACGACGATTCTCGGTGAACCGGCATCCCTGCCGCTCGTGCTCGCGCCCGTCGGGCTGCTGGGCATGCAGTACGGCGATGGTGAGATTGCCTCGTGCCGTGCAGCGCAGAAGACCGGTATCCCCTTCTGCCTGAGCACGATGTCGATTTGCTCCATCGAGGACGTCGCAGAGGCCGTCGACCGACCGTTCTGGTTCCAGGTCTACGTGATGCGGGATCGCGGCTTCGTCAAAGATTTGATCGCGCGTGCCGCAGCCGCGAAATGCAGCGCGCTCGTCATCACGCTGGATCTCACGATGCTGGGTCAAAGGCACTGCGATATCAAGAACGGCCTGACCGTTCCGCCGGAGATCACCGTCGCGAACCTGGTCGACGTCGCGATGAAACCGTCGTGGGCACTGAGCGTTCTGCGCGGCAAACGCAAGAATTTCGGCAACATCGAAGGCCGCATCGCCGGGATGCAGGGCGTCAAATCGCTGGTCGAATGGGTGTCCAAGCAATTCGATCCGTCGCTGAGCTGGCGCGACGTCGAATGGATTCGCGGGCTGTGGCCGGGGAAGATCGTCCTCAAAGGCGTTCTGGACGTAGAAGATGCGCGCATCGCTGCCAAGACGGGCGCCTCCGCGATCGTCGTGTCGAACCACGGCGGCCGCCAGCTCGATGGCGCGCCGTCGTCGATCTCGGCGCTTCCCGCAATCGCGCAGGCCGTCGGCTCGGAAGTCGAGGTGATGTTCGACGGCGGCATTCGCACCGGCCAAGACATTCTGCGCGCGGTCGCGCTCGGCGCGAAGTCCTGCATGATCGGACGCGCGTACGTTTACGGCGCGGGCGCCGGTGGTGAAGCCGGCGTGCTGAAGGCGTTGGAGTTCCTGAGAAAGGAACTCGACATCTCGATGGGGCTGACGGGGACGCAATCCTTGCGCGAAGCCGGTCCACACATTCTCGTCAAGAACGGAGTCGCTCGATGAGCAAAGTTCGCATTCTCGCCGGCACGCGCAAAGGCGCATTCATCTTGACCTCCGACGGAAAACGGAAGGACTGGAAAGTCTCCGGACCGTTTTTCGGCGGCTGGGAAATCTATCACCTCAAGGGCTCGCCGGTCGATCCGGACCGCATTTACGCCTCGCAAACGTCGGCATGGTTCGGGCAGCAGATCCAGCGCTCCGATGACGGCGGCGAGACATGGACGCCCGTCGGCAACGAGTTCGTGTATGACGGCGTACCGGGAACGCACCAGTGGTACGACGGCACCGCGCGTCCGTGGGAATTCAAACGCGTGTGGCATCTCGAGCCGTCGGCGACCGATCGCGATGCTCTCTACGCTGGCGCTGAAGACGCGGCGCTGTTCACCTCCAACGACGGCGGCGCGAGCTGGAAGGAGCTTTCCGGACTGCGCGAGCACACGACGGGATCGAGCTGGCAGCCCGGTGCCGGCGGGCTGTGCCTGCACACCATCATCGTCGATCCGAACGACCCGAAGCGCATCTTCATCGCGATATCCGCGGCAGGCGCCTTTCGAACCGACGACGGCGGCAAAACGTGGAAGCCGATCAACCGCGGTCTGCGCTCGCAATACATCCCGGACCCGGATGCCGAAGTCGGGCATTGCATCCACCACGTCGCGATGCATCCCTCCAAGCCGAGAACGCTCTTCATGCAGAAGCATTGGGACGTGATGCGCAGCGACGACGCAGGTGATTCCTGGCGCGAGGTAAGCGGAAATCTTCCGACCGACTTCGGTTTCGTCATCGACGTTCACGCGCACGAGCCTGAAACGATCTACGTCGTGCCGATCAAGAGCGACTCGGAGCATTTCCCGCTGGACGGCAAGCTTCGCGTCTATCGCAGCCGCAGCGGCGGCGAGGAATGGGAAGCGCTCAAGAAGGGGCTCCCCCAACGCAACTGCTACGTCAACGTGCTGCGCGACGCCATGGCGGTCGATCGGTTGGACAAATGCGGAATCTACTTCGGCACCACCGGCGGGCAAATCTACGCATCCGCGGACGGCGGCGACAGCTGGGACGCAATCGCGCGCGACCTTCCTGCGGTGCTTTCCGTCGAGGTGCAAACGCTTCGGTGAGCGTGCGCGTTGTCTTGCCGGCGCATCTGCGGACGCTCGCGCGCGTCGACGGCGAAGTGACCGTCGATGTCGACGGAACCCTTACGCAGCGCGCGCTGCTTGACGCGCTCGAGCAGCGGTTCCCCGCTCTGCGCGGCGCGATTCGCGATTACGCCACGCATAAGCGCCGAGCTTACGTCCGATTTTTCGCATGCGAACGCGATCTATCGCACGATTTGCCCGACGCACCGCTGCCAGATGCGGTGCGCGAGGGGCAAGAGCCTTTCCTCATCGTGGGCGCGATTGCAGGCGGTTGACCCTTTTTGATGAGAAGACGAGCTTAGGCGTCTTCTTCGGGCGGGGCGAACGCGCGCAGCGCTTGTATCGACGGGATGAAGTAATACGCCCCGGTGAGCGGCGTCGTGTACCGCGTGAGCGCATCGCGCGGTCCGTCGACGCCGGCCATTTGCTCGAGCATGCGGTGCATTCGAGACTGTTCGGCGCTGAACCCAATGAAGAGCGTTCCGTGATCGGAAACGATGCCGTACGGCACGTTCCTTCGAAAGATTTTCAGCTCCTCACCGCCGGATAGGACCTTGGTACGGGAGACATGCGCGTCTTTGGGCATGTGCGCATCGAGTTCGACGCTATCGGCTTTGGTGCGTCCGATAACGGCTTCTTGCTTCTGCACGGGCAGATCGTCGAACGAGCGCCCTTGATGCTTCCAGACCTGAAAGAGCAGAACGCTGCCGCCTGCTCCCGGTTTGCCGCCGTCCACGGCAACGATCTCGGGGACCGCGTCGAGCGTCGGATTCTCCGTTCCGTCTTCGAAGCCCGTAAGGTCACGGTTATGCCGGTACGACCAGCCTTGCTGCTCCCGTTCGAGCGTCGCGTAGGGGGCGAGCGACTCGATGGCGGCTTTTCCCATATCGAACACGACATCGTAGCTCGCCGCCGAGAACCAGACCCAAATGTCGGCTTGGGTGGCGGGCATGGTAAAGCCGTCGGCGCCGCGGATCGGCGCGTCGAAGTCACGGACGTCCGCCGCCTGCTGCGGAGCGAGCTGCTTCCAGAGCGACGGCCGAAAGCCGATGACGCGATTGGCGCCGCCGACGGTCGAGCGCGGCTCGCGCACCGCAACGAGGGCTCTCGCGGCCGCAGCCGGATCGGCTGCCGGACGCAACGTGAATTCGAAGAAGCCGTGCGCTGAATCGCCGAGCGCAAAAATCCCGGCTTGCGGCGTGTCCATCACGGCTACGACCGAAAATTCCGCACGGTGGTTGCATCCAAGGGAAGGGAAGCATTTCCGCTTTCGGAATGGGTTCGTTCATGCCGGAGGTCGAGCGACTCTATCGTAACGCGCTGGAGCACGAACGCCGCTTCGAGGGATCGCGACCCGTCTATCCGTCCTTGCGGGTCGCGATCGTCACCTGCATGGACTCACGGATCGATGTCTTCCGGATTTTCGGCTTGGGCTCGGGCGAAGCCCATATCTTGCGCAACGGCGGCGGCATCGTCACCGACGACATGCTGCGCTCGCTGGTTCTTTCGCAGCGGCTGCTGAAGACGAACGCCGTCATTCTCATGCACCACACCGATTGCGGCATGCAAAAAGTCGACGAGAAGATGCTGAGGAACGAGCTATATCGGGAGACGGGTCAGACGCCGGCCTATGAGTTCGGGGCCTTTCGAGATACTGACGAGGCCGTTCGCAATGCGCTCGCGCGCGTCCGCGAACATCCGTTTCTCCCGCACCGCGATAACGTGCGCGGCTTCGTGTACGAGGTCGAAACCGGACGCGTCAGGGAAGTTCACGCTTCCTCTTCGGCTTCGATCTCCTCGGGAGGAGGTGTGGAATGAAAAAACCGCCAGTACAACGCGGCGTTTGCGAGCTGAAAGACCGCAGCGATCTCCAGCGGCAGCGCGATCAAGCCTGACTCGATCATCGCACCGGCCGTAGCCGGCCCGATCATCGCACCCAGCCGCGACGGCAAATTCGACAGCGCCGCCGCACGCGATCGCTCCTGCGGCGGGATGATGCCCATCACGTAAGATTGACGCACCGGCATCGTCGCAACGTTGATGAGCATCCGCACGAGATAGATAGATCCGGCGACCCAAAATGTCCGCGCCAGCGGTATCCCGGCCAGTAACGCACAGGCTGCGACGCGCAGCACGACGACCGTGCGAACGGCGCCGCCGAATAGCCGAACGACGCGCGTGACGCCGAGATACGGCAGAATAGACGCAATGTTGATGGCGGTGTACAACCCCGCTACCTGCGCCGAATTGACGCCGTAGCGCGCGTGGAACCAAATCACGAGGATCGGGCCGAGATATCCAACAGCCAAGCCGTTTGTCGCGTTGGTCACCATGAAGCGCGCGATGATGCCGCGCGTCGAAGGCGAGAGGTGCTGCACGCGTTTGTCCGCACCTCGCTGCGGCCGCGTTTCCCGGATCGGAACGACCACGAGCGCGAGAGCGACGCCGGCAATCATGCCGATCCAGAACACCGCCTGGTACGCGCCGATCCGTCCCCAACCGGCCCCGAGCAAAAGCCGCGGCAACGCAGCGATCCCGGTACCGAGAATCCCACCGAGCGCGCCGATCAGCGACAAGCGAGCGAACACCGCGGTTCTGCGTTCGTCACCTGACATTTCCGCAATTAGGGCTTGTTCGGCAGGATAATACGGGCCGAACGCACCGCCGCTCGCGACACCGCCGCCTTGGCCGATCGTTCCCAGCGCACCGGCGATGACCAAGACGATGAACGGCGGATGCAGCGCAAAAACCGCGCAGCCCGCCGCGGTGATCGCACCAAATGCAATGAGAATCGGCTTGCGCCCGATCCGGTCTGCGAGCCAGCCGACGAGCAACGTGAGCGCCGCGCTCGCGGCCGCACCGGCCGCGATGAGCAAACCGGCAGCCGCCGGCCCATAACCGAGCGCGAGCAGATAGAGGGGAACGATGACCCCGAGCGTTGCCTGCGTCATGCTTCGAATGAAGCGACCCGCAAAGAGCGGTCCGAGCATTCCCCGAATGCCGTTCGCGGCGCTCGATTTACGTGCCGCGGCTGGTGAGCTTTCGCGCCAGAAACGTGCGGTAGCCGGCAAGTAATACCAGGGCGAGAACCGTGACGGTCAGCGCCGTCGTCATGGCTGCGGGCGGCCCCGACGTGCGATAGATGTCCAAACCCGTGCGGGGATCGGGGAATCCCGGCAACAGGTACGGGAAAATCGTGCCGGCCGCGGACAGCAACAGACCGGCCAAGAAACACGCGGAGGCGACGAAGGCACCGCGATGGCGTTGGCGGCCGACGGCGATCCGGAAAGCGATCAGCGATCCAAGGGCGACGGCGGCGCCGGCGGCGATTGCCGGCGGAGCGCCGAACGTCGCCGGCGACCGGACGAAAAAGGTGCTGATGCTGACGATCGCCCACCACGCCGCGACGGCGGGAAAAAGCCGGATTGCCGCTCTGCGGCTGCGCTCCGCAACGGTCCCCTTCGTGCGAACGATGAGATAGGCGGCGCCGTGCTGGCAAAGCGCGAGCACCGCGAGCAGCGCAACGGCAAACGCGTAACCGTTGAACAAGAACCCGAACAATCCCAAAAAATAGCCGCCCTGCTGAAGCGGCACGCCGCGAACGATATTACCGAGTGCGATGCCGAAGAGCACGACCAGCCCGAGGCTCGATAATGAGAACGCAACGTCCCAAAACGCATGCCATAGCGCGTTCTCGATCATCTCGCGAATCTCGAAGGCGATACCGCGGCCCATCAACAGCCAGAGCACGACCATGAAGGGCAAATAGAATCCGCTGAACGACGACGCATAGACTTGTGGGAAAAAGGCGAACAGCGACGCGCCGGCCGCAACCAAGAAGACCTCGTTACCGTTCCAGAACGGCGCGATCGCGTTACGTGCCGATTGACGTTCATCGCCGCTGCGCGCCACGAACAGCAAAATGCTCGCCATTCCGAGATCGTAACCGTCCAGCACCACGTAGCCGCTCAACAGCACTCCGAGAACGCAGAACGCGGCGACGCTCATACCGGTGCCGTCACGCCCGGCGCGTTTGCGTGCGGCCGCACGTCGGGTCCGTTGAGAATTTCTCGCAGAACGACGAAGAGATAAAGGATGCCGAGCAGCAAGTAGACGCCGGCGAAACCGATCAGGGTGAAGACCGTCTCCCCGGCAACGACGGTCGGCGAGATGCCTTCGCTCGTGCGTATCAAACCATAGACGATCCAGGGCTGGCGCCCGACTTCGGCGGTTACCCAGCCGGCTTCATTGGCAATCATCGGAAACGGAACGGTGAGCAGCGCGATCCACCAAAACCAGCGCGCTCGAAATAAATAGCCGCGCCAGAGCAGCAGCACGCCGAGGGCACCTACCGCGACGAACGCCGTGCCGAGACCGACCATGACGTGATAGGCATAGTACGTCAAGGCAACGGGCGGCCAGAGCGAACGCGGGTATGCGGCTAGCCCCGCGACGTTGGCGCGAAAATTTCCGTACGCCAGGAAGCTGAGCACGTCCGGCACCTCGAGCGGATCCAGCAACCGCCGCCGCGCCGTGTCCGGCATGCCGAGAATTGCGAGCGGAGCGCCTTTCTCAGACCGGAAGAGCCCTTCCATTGCAGCGAGCTTGACCGGCTGATAGGTCGTGACGTTTGCGCCGTTACGATCGCCCGTGGGGAACACCGCGAGCGCGGAAAAGACGAACGCAACGATGATGCCGCTGCGCAAGAAGGCCGGCGCGATGTCGAGGTCGCGTTCCGCGAGCAAGTAAAACGCACCGGCTGCCGCCACGATGAACCCACCGGCCAAGATCGCGCCGGTAATGACGTGGAGGAACTGCCACCACGCGAACGATGACAGCAGGACGGCCGGCATGTTCGTGAGCAGCACGGTGCCGTCGCGCCCGAGCGTATATCCAACCGGATGCTGCATCCATGCGTTGGTGACGACGATGAAGTACCCGGACATCCACGAACAGAGCCAGACCACCACGGCGGAGGCTGCGTGCAGCTTCGGTGTGAGAATTCGGCGACCGTACAGCAGGGCACCGAGAAAGACCGATTCGCCGAAAAACGCAAAGACAGACTCCATTGCAAGAGGTTGGCCGATTACCGATCCGGTTCGCCCGGAAAATGCCGCCCAATTCGTGCCGAACTGAAACTCCATCGGAATCCCGGTCACGACGCCTGCCGCAAAGTTGATCGCAAAAATCCGCGTCCACAACCTCGCCGCTCGGTCTGCGACCGTGTCGCCCGCAAAGGCCGCTCTCAAACGAAACGCGGCGATAAACGGCGCCAAGCCCATCGTGACGATCGGAAACAGATAGTGGAACATGATCGTAAACGCGAACTGGATCCGATCCCAGAGGACTGTTTCCATACTCCCTTGTCAGTCTGAGCCCATTCGAGTGCGCTTCGCTCCGCTCAGGGTAACGGAGCCGCAGCAGGGACTACGCTACGAGCATAGACAGTGGGCCGCAACGACAAATGAGGCCGACCCGCGACCCTTCATGCCCTCAGACTGTGACGCCTCGTCTAAATCCGCTCGCTGAGTTTCTCGGACACGACCGCGCCGCACAAGTCGCATCTCGTGGTCTGTCGGTGCTGTGGCGGCGCCGGCGCTGCCGTCGGTCGTGGAGCAGATTGTTCTTTCGCCTTCTCGAGCAGGGCGGCTTCGGCTTCGAGAGCGGCGACGACGCGGCTGACCTCATCGTCCGATATCGCGCCGTCGACGCGCCCATAGGAACGCGGGTAGTACCAGCCCTTGACGAGCTTGGACAGCCGGTCTTCACCACGTCGCGCCGCCTCAGCAGCAACTTCTTTTGGTGTTAGCGATTTGCTCGTGGGCAAGAGACCGCGCGCATCGGCGGCACGCAGCGCTCGCAGCCACAGTGCATCGAGCGAATTCATGCCGGCATCCCACGGCGGCGAACGAGCAGCACGGCGCCGAACCCGGCGAGCGCGAGCGCATCGACGCCGATCGCCCATGGCAGCAAGAGCGTCCAAAGCGTAGGAGCGCCGGCTCTCCCCGCCGTCGCGCGCGGGGCCGCCGGAACGGTCGCGCGCTGCGTTTGGCTCCCGGCATTCTGCCGCGGCAGCGCAATCGGTGGATGCGCGCGAGGAGCGACGACAACGTGCCGCACGGCGCGCGTTGTGATTTGCGGCCGCGGGAACGCCGCAAAAGCCAAGAGCAGCGACAGTCCGAGCGCGACGAGCGCGAGCATCGCGAGCGACACGACGGACTGCGCCTGCGGGCTAAGCGAGCCAGACGATGACGGCATGATGGTGCGAACGATCGAGTAAGGGGACGACGCTCTGCGGCAGCGAGAGAACGCCTTCAGGACGCGCCAGCAGCTCCGCCCTCCGAATGCGGCCGGCCATCGTACAAATCCCTAGGTAGGCAATTGCCAGCGCCCCAATTTCGAGTGCGAGATGCCGGGACAGCGCGGTGGCGTGCAACGCGATCGAATACGTGCACGCTAGCAGCACCGCTGCGAATGCGACGGGAACGGCGACTTGAGGCTGCGTGCGCCAAACATTCAGCATCATGCGGACGCCGAACCCGAAAGCGAGCGTCAGCACCAGCGTGACACCCGGCTGGATAACGAGCGCGCGGGCCAACAGCGCGGCGACGGCTGCCGCCATGAGCAGCAGACGAATCTCACCGCGGGTTAGGAGCAGCGCCACGGCGACCCCAAAGCCGACGCCGAACAGCATGGGATCGACGCGGCTCCACGCCGCCGGAACGACGACGATCGCCAGGCCAAGAAGGGCATGCCGCCAGGTCGAGCGCGCACCTTCCTGCGGCCACCACGGGAGAGCCCGCGGCCCCGCAACCGCGAGAACCGCAAACGCGCCCAGCGTTTGCCAATCGGTGCGTGGATCGAGCATACCGAGCGACGTTACCGCGAGGTAAGCCGCCACGGCAAAGATCGTCGTGACGTTGTGGAGCATGCCGTCAGCGGCCAACACGCGAAGCCGCGCTTCGGCCTGCTCGTCTTCCGAGTAGCGCGGAACCTGCGCTTGCGTCTGGAGAACGAGCGGCTCTTTGTCGTAAAACGCCGGATCGGCGCGCCGTCGCCAATCGATCATTGCTGCCAGACGACTTCGCGCGTAAAAACCGGCACGTGATCCGGCGTGAGGGTCACGATGGGAAGCCGCTGCTGTTCCAAGCCTTCGCGGGGTCGCAGGCTCACGAAAATCACGGCGGCGCCAAACCGCTGCACTTCGTGGATGAGCACTCGTCCGAGCGTCGAACGATCGCCGCCCATCTCGATGTGCGCCAATTCGCGCTCTAGGCGGTCCAAATCCACATCCAGCGGATGCAAGCGCAGCGAGAGGATGTCGCGCAACCCGCGCTGCGCTACGAAACGTACGGTGAGGCGGCGCGCCGCAAAGATGCGGCAAAGCGCGGCAACGAACGACACGGCCTTCTCCAAGCGATAACGATGCATCGCCTCGTCGCCTTCCAGCGGTTTGGCCGTGTCGAGCACGATGCTGAGATCTTCCCGGCTCGGATCCTGAAATTCGCGCACGTAGAACTCGTTCGGATCGAACGTCCGCAGCGATAGAACGCGATGGATCAGCTTGGGATTGTCACCGGGACGGTACTCTCGCGCGCCGACGTACTCTTCCGTTGCCACCGGAATCTTCTGAAAGCGGCCGGCCGCGACGTGCCGGCCCGAAAGCAAGGCATCCACGAACGGATGCAACTGGTACTGAGCCGGCAGCACGGTGACGGCATGGGCCTCTTCGAAAACCGCCGTCGCGCGCACCAAGCTGCCCGGAAGCTCGACGACCGCGGAGAACGGGCCGACGAAGAGCGTCCCGCGCTTCTTGATCAGCACGTCCCAGACCGAGGTCGCCGAGCGACGAACGGTGAGGTTTGGAATGTCGGCCCAGGGACCGACGTCGCTGACGACGTCTCCGATCGAAAACTTCGCTTTTGTCATGACGCCGACCGCGGGGAAAAGCTGACGGTCGAGCGATAGCGTGAGCGATAGACGGAAGCTGCCCATCGCGCGAATGCGCGTCGGCACTTGAACGCCTTCAATACGCAGCGAGCGCGCGGTGTTCACGGACAGAACGCTCGTGGCGCCGACCCAGAGCAGAGGAAACGCTATCGCAAAAATAGCCAGCGGCCGAAGCGCGGGGTGAAACGCCGTCGCGATCGCCGTGACAAAGAGCGCTCCCGCAAAGAGCGCAACGCCCGCAACCGGCGCCGCCGCAAGCTCGATGCGGGTAGGCGGATTCATGCTTCCGGCGTGAGAGCCGGAAACTCGACCGCATCGATGATGCGCTCGACGATCTGGGTCTTCCACTCCGTCATGCTCATCAGCGATTCGGGCATGATTTTCGGCATGACGCGATGCGGCAACGCATGCACGAAAAGCTCCTTTATGTCGTCGGGAATCACGTAGGCGCGGCCTTGCACGAGCGCGTATGCGCGGGAGAGCTGCATGAGCTGCACGGCAGCGCGCGGGCTCGCGCCGAGCACGAGCTGATCGGAATTACGGCTCGCCCGCACGGCCTCGATGATGTAGCGCAGCAAGCGGTCGTCGATCGTGACGGAGGTGACGAGCGCCATCAGCTCCCGCACGCGAGCGATGGAAAGCACCGATGGGACGCCCGTTAGCGGATCGGACGTCATGCGGTCGCGCAGAATTTCGAGCTCTTCGTCTTCGCCGGGATAACCAGGCGAGAGCAGCATCTGGAAACGGTCCAGTTGAGCTTCGGGAAGATCGTTGACGCCCGAATGCTCGATCGGATTTTGCGTTGCGATAACGATGAAAGGATCGGGCAGCGGGTGCGTTTGCCCCTCGACGCTGACCTGACCTTCGCCCATCGCCTCCAGCAGCGCGCTTTGCGTGCGGGGCATGGCGCGATTGAGCTCGTCGACGAGCACGATATTCGCGAAGACCGGGCCGGGCACGAAGGTCTCCTTGCGAGGATCGACATAGCCGGTGATGTCCACCGGCAGCAGATCCGGCGTGCACTGAATGCGCTTGAACTCACACGAAATCGAGCGCGCAAGAGCGCGCGCGAGCATCGTCTTGCCGACGCCGGGACGATCTTCGAGCAAGACGTGCCCGCGAGCGAGAAGCGCCGCAACCACCAGCTCGACGATTTGCCGCTTGCCGACGATGACGCGCTCGACGTTGTCGATGAGCCGATGGACGTCTGCATGCGCGGCATCGAAAGAGGCGTCCGGCCTCATCGCGTCCTCCCGTGTGAGTCGTGACGAAGCGCGAGCGTCGTCGGAAGGCTGTTGAAGATCATCGGCACGAGCCAACGAGCCAGTAGCGCTGCAAGCAGCGATACGGCGAGAATCGCCGCCGCGGCGGTGAGCGTCCACGTCGACGGCAGATCTGCGGCGAGCCGCTTGCCGGCGGCGCCGAAGAGCGCGCTGACGCCTTCGCTCGAGTACGCCGCCTTAAAGATGTACATCGCCAAGATTACACCTACCCATCGAGCGCCACCGCCGACGATCCGCATCGGATCGGCAGCGGTCCAGGAGAGGTTCGGCCAAATCCTCGCCGCGAGAGCGCGCACGAGGAAGTCCAGTTCGGCGCCGACGGCAAGAACGGCAACGGCGGCCGACGCACCGAGCAGCGCCAGCACCGGCGAGAATCCCGATTCGTAACCCGCTGCCACAAACGGCAACGCGATGAGAAACGCGAGCGTTCCGACCGCGAGCGCGTCTGCGGCTCGAGCGACGACTTCCGTGCGATTGTGAAGGCGCGAGCAACGCGCGCACAGGTGCAGAACTTGTCCGGAACCTTTTTGGAACCGCCGTCCCGCAAACAGTGCCCAAACGACAATCGCCGTCGCCTCCAGCCCGACGAGCAGCGCGAGCGGCACGTATCCGGGAACCATGGCCTAAATTTTCGGTTGCGGTCCCTTTTGTCATGCCCAGTTGCTCCGACGCGCCATGCTACGGGCATGGCAAAAACGTGCCGCAGCGCGAGTCGGCGAGGACGGCCGGATTCGTTTTCGGCGAGGCGGGGATAATGGCTCAAGTTGCAACGCGTTGTCCACCGAACCTCGGAGCCTGACAAAAGCGCCCACGAACCGCTGCGCACCGTCGCCGATTCGCGCGCATCCGGCGCAAGACCCAAGTTCGTTACGCTCAACCTCATCGCGTTTTGCCTGCTGCTCGCGGCGTGGCGCGCCGGATTTTTCGCTTTCTCCAGCACGTTTGCGTCGCGAGAGATCGCCATGCTCGCGGCTTTGGTGCTCTACAGTCTCATTGGATTCTGGGCTGCCTTCAACGGCCGGTGGAAGACCGCGGCACATATCGCAAACGGCACGCCTATGTTCGCGCTGGCGATGACCGGTCTCGGCATGCTGCTTGCGACGCTCGATTTGACCGAGCTGACGCCGCAAGCGCTCGCGCAAGTCTTTCGTGAGATGGTGCTCGCCATCAGTCCCAACATCTTGGGCGTCCTGCTATTGGCATGGGTGCGAGAGTTGGCGTATTGGTGCGGCGATGCCGAGATTTAGGCAGAACACCGAATCGATCGGATTTTCTTGGGCTTATCGCGACCTGCTGACGGCGCTGCTCGTTGCCTTCATCGCGATGGCCGCTCTCGCGCTCGTGGCGGTCGTGCAGAAACCGAATCCTAAGATCGCGATCCAAGGCAATCTGATCTTCGCGATGCATTGGAACCCGCGTTCCAACAGCGACATCGACTTGTGGGTGAAAAGCCCCGGCGATGAGCCCGTTGGTTTCATGCGCCTCTCCGGAATGAACTGCAATCTGCTGCGCGACGACCTGGGGCGCCGGCACGATCCGAGCAGTGAAAATGAAGAGATGACGGTGTGCCGCGGCGCGCCGGCGGGCGCGTATGCCGTCAACGTCATGGCGTATGACGTCTACGACCACCACTTTCCCATCAACGTCTCCGTTGAGGGTTTTTACAGCAACGCCGCCGGCTCGAAGCGCATCTTTCGAAAAAGCACGCAGCTGACGTACCAGGGCCAGGAAGTTACCGTGGCGCGATTCCAGCTCGCAAAGGACGGCGCGCTCAAAGCCGGCAGCTTCAACGACATTCCCATCCTGCTCTTCCGAGGACGAAAATGATCGACGTCATCGTCTTTGCCGTTCTGGCAGTGATGGTGGGCCTGGTCTCGATCTATGGGAGATCGGGTGCGCTGCGTGCCGCCGGCTTCGCAGGTTTCGTGACCGGCATTCTGCTCTTGTGGTTCGCGGCGCTGGGACTTCCCCGCCCGCAGTATCTTCAGGTTCCGCGCGGCACGGTGCTGGGATACCACCTGGACCAACCCAAGGCCATTTATGTGTGGCTGATGCCTGACGGGAGCCCGCAGCCCATCGCACTCGAGCTGCCGTGGCGGACCGATGTCGCGAACAATCTCGTCGACGCCGCACGGCATCGGGGCCAAGCGGGCGACAGTCTGAAGATCAAAAGCGGGCGAGGCCCGATGGGACTTCCGACCAAGCCCATATTTTACGTTACGCACGCGCAAAGTTTGCCGCCGAAGGCGTCCCCGCGATAACGTTTACGCCGGCCGTAACGCCTGGCCTGGCTAGCATACGCTATGAATATCACGCGCAAGCGCGCGGCGGTTGGCGTCATACTTACGATGCTGGTAGCGATATTCGGAGTGAGCACCGTCGCGGTGCATCAAGCAGTCGCACAGCAAGGGGGAATCAAGCGCACCATTTTGGAGAAATCCGACGTACCGGGAACAACGTAGCCTAATTCCTCCCGGCGTGCCGCATAGCGGTCACCCGCAATGCCTTTCTAACCGGTTAAATGAGAAAAGCCGCGTTCGACACGCGGCTTTTCTCAAGGTCGGAACCGCTCAGAACGGGATTTCGTCTTCGAGTTCTTCTTCCGAGCCGGCGGAGGCACCACGCGGGGCGAACTCGCGAACGTTCTCGGTGTGACCGTTGCCGTTTTCGCCGTAGTTGCGATTCGCGCGATCGAGCATCTGCATCACGCTCACGACGACCTCGGCGGCTTTGCGCTTCTCGCCTTCCTTGGTTTCGTACGAGCGAATCGACAGACGGCCGTCGACGAGCACGCTCATGCCCTTCTTCAGATACGTATTGCACGTTTCTGCGAGCTTGTCCCAAGCAACGCAGTCGATGAAATCGGTCTCTTCCTGCTGCTTGGTGCGGCGGTTGACCGCCAGGGTAAACTTCGTGACCGCCGCGCCGCTGTTGACGTACCGGATCTCGGGATCCCGAACCAAATTGCCGACCAACGTGATGCGGTTGAACGAACCTGCCATGCTACGTGTCCCTTCTCATCTTCTTTTTGAACGATGCGGATGCGCCGCGAGCGTAGCCCCTCTCGACGACGCGCAGTTACCTAATGTTGCGATTCAGCGCCTCGGCAATGCCAGGTGCCTGGCACTATGGAATATCGGCGGTTTCCTGAGGCGGCTCCACGGGCCTCGGCACGGGCGTCGAGTACTCCTCGCGCCGCAGCAAGATGGCGCGCAGGACGTTCTCGTTCAGGCGCAGCAGGCGATCGAGCTCTTTGGCCGCCGGCGGCTCGCTCTTGAAGCGCATGACGACGTAGAACCCCTCGCGGGCATCACCGACCTCGTACGCAAGCCGGCGCTTGCCGAGCCGCTCGATGTCGCCGGAGACTTCGCCTCCGGCCGTTCGCAGCTGGTCGGCGATGTGGGCGATCTGCGCTTCCGTATCCGCTTCTTCGAGGTGCGGGCGCAGAATGTAGGTGACTTCGTAATCGATCGCCTTCGTAGGCACGTTTCTTCCCTTACTACGGACGCCGCCGCGCGGCGGCCCGCCGAGGCGGGCAGTGAGGACCGACTCGGATTCGCCCAGCGGGTCTGATGCCCTGCCGGCACCGAAAGTGCCTGGATGCCTTGGGGTTACCACGGGTTAGCCTCTGGTTTTTTGGCCGGTTTTCTGCTCGCGGTCGGCCTGCTGAATTTCCTCGCCTTCTTCATCGTCCGGCAGCGGACGCTGCCGATCTTTGCGGGCGCGAGCGCAATGGCGCTCCTTTTCTTTGCCGATCCCAGCGAGAGCGCGCTCTTCGCCTGGCTGTTCGTCGCAGCGACGGCCTACTTCACCGTCGAGTTCTTGCGCTTGCGCGAATACGATGCAGTCCTCGGCAACGCGCTGTTGTCGCTCGCAGTTCTCGGGGCGTCTTTTCCCCTGTTGGCGCGCTTTGACGGCGCGAACACGGCTCTCGTGCTGTCCGCCTGGGCCATCATCGCGCTCACGAACGCCGGCATCATCGCGGCCGGTATTCGCGCGCTGGGGCGCGGTTATCCGGGTGCGCGCTTCTTCGTCGTTGGCAGCATCGGCGGACTCATCGGCCTGTACGGTTACGATTTCTTCGGCTTGGGTTTCGCGTGGGAAGCGATGTGGATTACGATCGCGCTCGCCGACCGCGTCAATGCGACCGCTGGCGATGGCCCGCTATCGTCGCGAGTCGCCAACGCTGAGCTGCAAGTGCTTGCCGAGCTCGATCCGCTCACAGGCGTGCCCAATCGCCGCGCGTTCGACGACCGCCTCAATGCGGAGTGGGAGCGGGCTCTGCTCACGGGCACGCCGGTCGGCATCATCATGATCGACGTCGATCACTTCAAGGAGTACAACGACCGGTTCGGACACGTTGCCGGCGATTTGTGCCTTTCGAAGATTGCCCAGGCGTGCGCGGGCGCCCTCAAGCGTGGCGGCGATTTCTTCGCTCGCTACGGCGGCGAAGAGTTCGCGGCGATCCTCGCCACGCAAAACGACGACAACCTCGTGCTCATCGCTGAGCGCATGCGGCAGTCCGTCGCCGCCGAAGCGATGGCGCATCCCGGTCAGCCAGACGGCATCGTGACAATCAGCCTTGGAACTGCGCGCGTGAAACCGACCCTCGATGCGACGCCGACGACGCTCGTGGCCGCAGCAGATGATGCGCTCTACGAAGCGAAATCGCGCGGGCGCAACTGCGTTCGCACAACGTCGTTCGCAACCGGCTGAGCGATGCCCGCGATTCGTCACCTCGGCCGCGAGGAGATCGGCTTCTGTTTCGAGCTTGCCGGGGCGGAAGGCTGGAATTCCGGCCGCTACGACGCGATGCCGTTCTTCGCCGCGGATCCCGGCGGTTTCTTCGTCGCGGAGGACGACGAGGGAACGAAGCTCGGTTGTATCGCGGCCGTTCGCTACGAGACCTTCGGCTTCATCGGGCTTTTCATCGTCCGGCCCGAGTTTCGCGGGCAAGGGGTCGGCGCGCATCTCTTCGACGCGGCGCTCGAGCATCTCGGTGGCGTGCCGATCGGCCTGGACTCCGTGCTTGCCCAGGAAGAACGCTATGCGCGACGTGGATTCGAGCGCGCGTACGCGACAATTCGGTATACGAGCGCGGAGCGCGAGCCGCGCGACCGTTTTGCCAGCGGCATCGCGCTCGAGCGCTTGCGCGTGCTGGATGACGACGTCGTCGCGTACGACCGCGCGTGCTTCGGCTCCGCGCGGCCGGCATTTCTGCAGGCCTGGATCGCGCAGCCGGACGTCGTCGCGCTGCTGGCGCGCTCGCTGACGACGCGAGAGATTCTCGGCTACGGCGTCGGCCGCGACGCGCGCGTCGGCACGAAGATCGGTCCGCTGTTCGCGTCGCGCCTCGACGTCGCGGCGATTCTCTACGACACGATCGCCGGCCGCACGCGGCCACCGTGGCGCCTGGACGTGCCGGAGCCGAACTTTCCCGCAATCGCGCTCAGCGACGAACGCCGCATGCTTCGCGGCACGGAGAACGTGCGCATGTGGCGCGGCACCCCGCCGCATACGGCACACGAAAAAGTCTACGGCATTACGACCTTCGAACTGGGATGACGGCGGCGAAACGGTACAGCCAAGGCCGCTGGATCACTTGTGCCGGCCCTGGTAGTCGTCGCCATTTCTCACTGCGATTGCTTGGCGTCTTCGATTTGCCGTTCGACATACGTCAGAATTTGCGTCGCCCACTGTTTTGCAAGATGTGCATCGGCGGCGCGGTAAACGTGCAGAGGGTTTGCTCCCGCCAGGGCGTCGGGATACCGCGTCGTCATGTAGAAACGATCTAAAGCGCGGGCAACTTCTGCGACGTCGCTGGGCGCAGGCTTCCCGAGATCGCTCAACTCGGCCAGCAGCTCGTCAGCGACGTGAGTCCGCGCAACGTCGCCGGCGCGCGCGTTCTCGAGCCATACGGCCGCCTGCGCGAACCGGTCAGGTTGCATAGACGAGACGCGCGCTGCTCAGAATCGTGCGCCCAAAACTCGTCATCGGAAGCGCATGTTCGAACTCGTCCTGTCGAACGACGACAAGATCGAGCCCGACGCCCAGCTCGGCCTCGCGTCGCAGATCGAGATCGCGCTCGGCAACGTGTGCATCGGTCTCACGGATGACGAGAACGTCGAGGTCGCTTGTCGGCCCGATCCGACCCGTCGCGTAGGATCCGAAGACGTAGACTGCGCGGATATCCGGTTTTGTGCGGCATGTCTCGATGAATCGCCCTAAAGCCACATCGAGCCGCGCGCGTCTCTCGGCGACTCGAAGCTCGTAGCGCCTCAACTTGCCCATGATGCAGGACGTTCATCCGACGGGCACTTGTTTCCCGGGAACACCGGCGCCCGTGGTACGGCGTGCGACGGGTCTGAGCCCCGAAAACTAGGCCACGGATAATTGTGGGTTTCCGGCCAAAGAAGGCCAGCAAGGAGACCCACCCGATGCGCAAGAGTCGCTTTACCGAGGCGCAGATCGTCGGCATCCTCAAGGAGCTTGACGCCGGCAGATCCGTCGTCGAGCTCGCACGTAAGCACGGCGTTCATGCCAACACGTTGCGCCTTTGGCGCAGCAAGTATGGCGGCCTCGATGTCAGTGATCTGGCTCGCCTCAAAGAACTCGAGAGCGAAAACTCCGAGATGGAACGAATCATCGCTCGCCAGGCGCTGGAGATTCGCGCCATGTCCGAGGTAATCCGAAAAAACGGGTGGGGCCCTCAGCGCGCAAGGAAGCGGTGAGGGCGCTCGAAGCTGAAGGACTCAGCGAACGACAAGCCTGCGTTTTGACAAAGTGTCCGCGCGCGACGATGCAGTATCGATCGCGCAAGGCCGACGATACGCACTTGCGCGAGCGCCTGCGCCACCACGCGCAGACTCGCCTGCGTTTCGGCTGGCGACGGCTGCGGATTTTCCTCAAGCGCGACGGCATCGTGCTCAACCACAAACGCTTGCGACGGATTTATCGCGAGGAACGGCTGCAGGTTCGCCCACGCAAGAAACGCCGAGTTCGACTCGTCCGCGGCAATGTCGCGCCGGCGCCGACGATCCTAAACGAAGAATGGAGGCTTGATTTCATGGAAGATCGGTTGCTCACGCGGCGCAAAGTCCGCGTCCTTACGATCGAGGACCGCTTCAGTCGGGAAGGCCTGGCACTCGATCCAGACTTCTCGCTTACGAGTCGGCGCACGATCCGAATGCTCGATGAAATCGCGGATGTTCGTGGATACCCAAAGCGTCTGCGGATCGATAATGGCCCCGAGCTGACGTCAAGTGCGATGCTGGATTGGTCGATCGAGCACGATGTCGAGCTGCATTTCATCGATCCCGGCAAGCCAGCTCAGAATGCCTGGATTGAATCGTTCAACTCGCGTGTCCGCGACGAGTTCCTCAACGCTGAAGTCTTCCGAACGCTGCACGAGATGCGCGCCGCCGCCGCACGCTGGCTCGTCGACTACAACGAAGTTCGTCCGCACAGCTCCATCAGCTATCTTACGCCGCAGGAGTTCGTCGCATCCCTGAAGATTACCGCAATCCCACAGTTGCCGATGGCCTAAGAAATGGGCTCAGACCCCGACGAGCTTCGCGCTGGGATAACGGCGGCGAAACGGTTCCGTAGCGTTCTCTGTCTAAGGTGGAACCATGACGGCGCAGCCCTGGGACCCTCGCTTAGCTCGCCTCGAAGGTGCCTACGAGCAGGTCGACAGACGCCTCACTGCCATCGACGCGCGCCTAGAGACCCTCGACCGCAAGATCGATGCGCTTGAAGCGAAGGTCACGGGAAAAATCGACGCTCTCGACACGAAGCTCGATCGGAAACTCGACGACTTCACGAAGCGAACGGATACGACGCAGTGGCGAACGACGTGGCTTATCCTGACCACCTGGATCACGATCGTGCTCACGCTCTTCTTCCACAAGACATAGAGAGGACGACGAGCTTCGAGCTCGGTTAGTACACGACACCGCACAGAACGGCGAACGACGTTCCGCTGCCATTGGAGATGTTTGGCGAAAAGACCAGCGTGCCGTTTGGTACGAGCGCCATCGCAGTCGTGCCCCGCCTGACACGCTGAAGCGTGTCACACGCCGAGACTGCCGTCGGTGCGACAGGCCCGGCTGTGGAGGTCATGCTCGTGAGCGCCTCAACGCCGTTGGAGGCTAATGACCACAGCCACCCGTCGGGCGTCACGAACACGGTTCCCCACATGTTGGTGTCGTAAGCACCGGCAGACGTCACCAGCGTCGAAGGCGGCGTTATCTTGTACACGAGACGCGTCGAGTTGATCGCATAGATGCTCGTACCATCGGTACCGCCACCACGAGAGTACCCGGTGCCGGTGAGCGACCCAGCAAGGGATTGAGCGTACGTGACGACACACGGCGGGGGACCGGCCGGCGTGCAAAGGCCTGCAGATGGCACCGCGCTCGTGTCGACGGCGAACTGTTCGAAGGCGCTGCTCTTACCGTTCACGATGTACAGGGAACCGTTGATGGGAACGAGCGGTGTGAAGAATCCGGCGCGGCTGCTCGTGCCCGTGATGGGATTCGATCCAGTCGTATCGGTAACAGTTTGGGCTCCGTTTCCCGTATCGGTTGGCGTCGTTCCCGGTGAATAGGCCGCGGCAAGATTTGGGCTGACGAGACCCGTCTGCGGGTTGATGCGCCAAACCTCTCCGTCCTTGGCGATCACCCAGATGTAGCCACCCATGCTGGTGATAGCGTGCAGCGGCGTCGTATCGTTTCCACCGCTCCCCGGCGTTGAGAAGATCTCGTACTCCGCGAAGACACCGGGACCGGGTTGGATCGTGGAGCCGTTTGCAGGGTTGATGACGGGGCTATGGATCACGGCGACGGCGACGTACTGGGGGTTTGGACTGATACCGGAGGGATAGCCGTTGTGTTCGGCTATCCAAATATTGTTGTCCGGACCGATCACCATCTCGTCGGTGCCGCCGGGAACGGTGGTGTTTGGCGACGTGCTGCTCAGCGCACTCGCGCTGACGCCGTTCACCGACGTGACGTTTACGGCAATCGGTGTCCCGAAACCAGACGCACCGTATGTCACCGCATACAATGGTGTCGCGGAGTTCGACGTACCCGCGTACACCGTGCTGCCGAGTGGATCGTAAACGACCGCGCCGACGGGTCCATCGTATGCTGCCGGAAAATTGACCGTCCCCATCGAGAAAATCGTCGGCGTGATCGAGACCGTGATCGGCGAGGGCGTCGTCGTCGGCGCGGGGCTCGCGATCGCTGCGGTGACGTTCAGCGTGCCGGCAGGCACGAAATGACCGTTGTACAGCACCGCGTACGAATCAGAGGTGTTGCTCAGGGTCACGCTCGAGGCGGCGCTCGCGAACGGGCACGGCGTCGCCGACGAGGCGCCCGCGGGAATGTAGACGAGACAGCTCGCGCCGGAGGCATCCGTGTCGGTGATCGTCACCGGCTGAATCGCGTTGTTCGCCGGAATCGTGTTGCCGCTGGGATCCTTGGCCGTGATCGTCCCGGCCGCAGAGTACACGTTGGGCGCCGCATTGCTCGGATAGCTCGCCGCCGTCACCGACGGGTTGGGCAACCCATTGGGCACGATCGCGGCAATCGCCCCTAGCGTCACGCCGCCCAGCGCCGCGCCCAGCGTGTTCAGCGTGATCGTCGTGCTCGTCCCGGGCTGCGTGAGCGTCGCATTGGCGTTCACCTGCACCGTCGTCACGCTGCTGGCCAAAAACGTCCCCGTCCCGTTCGTGCCGGTGTAGGCCAGCACGTACAAATCCAGCACGCCGACGGGCAATTGCACGTTCACCGTGCACGTGTACGCGCCGCCGCTGGCAAAGCACTCACCCGGCGGCGGCGGATTCGTCGCCGTGCTCGTCACGTTCACCGTCGCGGCAACCACCACGTTCGACGGCGGATTCATCCCGCCGGGGACCGGCGTTGCGCCGGCCATGTCGCCGATATACTCGATCACCAGCGATTGCGTCGACGTCGGCACGTACGCGGGCTTGCGCGCACCGGACTGCGTCGTCGGCGGCGTGCCCAGCGTGATCGTCAGCGTTACGCCGACTTTCTGGCCCAGCTGCTGCCAGGGCACCGCCGGCAGCGACGACTTCCCGCCACCGCCGCAGCCCGCGAGCGCCAACGCGGCGGAAATTCCAAGCAGCGCAAAGGCGCGCGCGTGTCGGGTTATCTGCACGAATCTACCTCTAGTGGATGCTGATGCCGGTGGGAGAGACGGTTGGTACGCCCGACGTGTCGACGGTGACCGTCGCGCTCGTACCGCCGCTGCTGGAGCTGATCGCGATCGTGCACGTTCCGGCAGGCTGAACGGTCAGTCCCGTGACGGTGAACGTGCCCATCGGCCCGTTCGCCGTCGTCGCTGACGCGCTGCCCGCAATGTTCGCGACGCTCGCGCATCCGGATGAAGGCGTTGCCGTAAAGACCGTCCCACTGCTCGCAATGGCTTGCGTCACCGTGATCGTCATCGGGGCGCCGGAGCCGAGTGCCGTGAAGGCCAGCGTCGTCGAGTTCTTGCCGTTCGCCATCACGCTGGGACTGATGCCGGGACCTACCGACGACGGGCCGCAGCCGACGATGAACGCCGCGGCAACAAAACATGCCAGCAATAACGAGCGCATTATCTCGCGCTGTACGCTTGAGCGAACACGCCCTCCTTTCGTCGGAAAGCGTGCTGGCTTGTTATGTTTGTGTGAGCGATTTCTGAGTTAGTAGACAACCGCGCAAACAACGGCTGCAGTGGGGTTGGTGCTGCCAGACGTGTTCGGCGAGAACAGCACCGTGCCATCGGGGCCGATGATAATCGGCGTGCTGCCGCGTTTCAGGTTTCGCAACGTGTTGCATCCGCTGAGCGAGGTCGGCGTGACGGCCGAGGCAGTCGAGGAGATGCCGGGAATCGCTTCGACTCCCGAGCTCGACAGCGTCCAAAGCCATCCGTCTGCAGCGATGCCGACACCGCCACGGTAGCCTGAGGCGAACGCCGATGCCGACGTGGCGACCGACGACCCTGGTGTAACCTTGAAGACCTGACCGGTTGCAGCGTCGACCGTATACAGGCTCGTTCCGTCGGTACCGCCCCCAAGGTACGGCTGCCGAAGTACGCCCGCCAAGGAACGTGAGTAGGCCGCGATACAGGGCGGCGGGCCGGAAGGGCTGCAAACGCCTGCGGAAGGCGATGCCGATGTATCGACCGTCAGCGTGTCGAGGCTTGAGAACCTATCGTTCGCAATGTACAACGAGCTGCCGAGGGCGAACAGCGGCGAATAGAGCACGTCACCGCCGGAACCGCTGATCGTCACGGTATCGCCGGGATCGGTGACTCGCGTGGCTTGCGTGATGGTTTGGCCGGGAAGATAACCGGCTGCCAGGTTCGGACTTACCAGCCCCGTCGACGGATTGATCCGCCAGAGGTCGCCGTCTTTGTCCATCACCCAGATGTATCCGCCCATGCTTGCGATGGAGTGCAGAGGGGCCGCGGCGTTGAGATTTCGGCCCGGACCAGCCAGCTGGTATTCCGCGAAGACGCCTGCACCCGGCTGTATCATGCTGCCGCTCGGCCCGGCGGGGTTGACCACTGCGGAATGAAGCACGGCGACAGCGAGATATTGATTGCTGCCGCGACTGTCGTGCTCGGCGATCCAGGCGTTGCCGTCGGGACCGATCACCATCGCGTCGGTGCCGCCGTTGCCGGATAGGCTTGTTGCTGCAACACCGTTGACCGACATGACGTTCACGGCCGCCGGCGTGCCGTAGCCGGTGGTGCTGCTATACGGAACGGCGTAGAGCGGAGCGCTCGGGTTGTAGATACCTGCGTAGACCGCCTTGCCGACGGCATCGTAGACCAGCGCCCCGATCGGACCGGGACTGCCGCTGCTGAACGCAATCGACCCCGTCGAGAAGATCGTGGGCGTGATCGGCACGGCGAGCGGCGATGGCGCCGGCGATGGCCCACCAGATGCCGTAATGATCACCGAAGCGTTCGGGACGAAGCGTCCGTTGTACAGAATCGCGTACGAATCGCCCGCGTTGTTCAGCGTAACGCTCGAAGCAGCGCTCGCGAACGGGCACGGCGTCGCGGAGCTTGCGCCTTGCGCAATGTACACGAGGCAGGTCGCGCCGCCGTTTTCGGAATCCGTAATCGTCACGGGCGAGATCGCGACGTTGCCGGAGATCGTCGAGCCATCGGGTGCTTTAAACGTCGCGGTGCCTGCCGCGGAGTACACGTTCGGCGCAGCATTGTTCGGATAGCTGGTCGCGGCGACCGAGGGATTGGGCAAGCCGAGCGGTACGATCGCGGAGATCGCGTTGAGCGCCACGCTGCCCAGTACGGCACCGAGCGTGTTGATCGTAACGGTCGTCGTCGTGCCCGGCTGCGTCAAGGACGCATTGGAATTGACTTGCACCGCCGTCACGCTGCTGGCCAAAAGCGATCCGCTTCCATTCGTCCCGGTGTACGCGAGAATGTACAGATCGATGATGCCGAGCGGGAGCTGCACGCTGATGGTACAGATGTAAGAACCCGCATTGTTATAGCAGGTTCCGACCGGTGGTGGATTCGTCCCGGAAGTCGTCACGTTCACCGTCGCGGCGGTTGTGACGTTCGACGGCGGCGTTGCGCTCGGCGCGGAACTGTTCGCCGCACCGATATACTCGATGACCAGCGATTGCGCCGATGTCGGAATGTACGCGGGCTTGCGCGCGGAGGATTGCGTGGTCGGCGGCGTCCCGATCGTCACCGTAAACGTGACCGGCACCTTGGCGCCGAGTTGCTGAGCCGGGACGGCCGGCAGCGATGACTTTCCGCCGCCGCCACATCCGGCGATTGCCATCGTTGCAAAGATTACGAGTAGCGCGAAAGCGCGCGCATGACGGAGCCGCACGTTGTACCTCAATGGACGCCGATGCCGGTGGGAGAAACGGTAGGGACGCCCGAGGTATCGATGGTGACGACCGCGGCGCTTCCACCGGCGCTCGAGCTAATGGAGATCGTGCACGTGCCCGCGGGCTGCACGCTGAGCGCCGTTACCGTGAACGCTCCCGACGGCCCGCTCGATGTCGTTGCCGATGCGCTGCCGGCGACGGTTGCAACGCCCGAGCAGCCCGACGCGGGGGCTGCCGTGAAGACCGTCGCCGCGCCGGCGTTGGTCTGAGTCGCCGTAACTGTCTGCGTCGCGCCGTAACCAACACCGGAGAACGCCAATGTCGCCGAAGGCGCGCCGTTTACCATCACGCCACCCTGGCTTGAGGTCGCCGGTGCGGGTGTCGTCGCTGACGGACCGCACCCGGCACAAAAAAGAGAGGCAAGCCAGACGGTCCGCAATGCTCGCATGCCTAGCCCGGTATGCCGCCCAAGCAACGGGCACCTCTATTGCTGCCCTTTTTAAATCACGCCACGCTCTCGAAGCTGGGACAGCCGTTCATCGGCCAGCCCCAATTCGGTTCTCAGAATCATCTCCGTGTGCTCTCCCAGCAGCGGCGGCGCCAGCCGGTACTCGACCGGCGTTCGTGACAACCGCACCGGGTTTGCCACGATGGGAGCCGCCTCTCCCGAGCCCAGCCGCATCTCGCGGACCACCTCACGAGCTTTGATTTGTGGATCGGCAAAGACGTCGGACAGCCTGTTGATTGGGCCTCCGCCGATCGCTTGCCGTTCGAGCTGCGCGACCCACCACGCGGTCGGATGCGCGCGCAGCGTCGGCGCGAGCGTCTCGGTGACCAGCTTGCGATTCTGCACGCGCGCGGCGTTGGTCGCAAAGCGCTCGTCGGCGAGCAGATGCCCGAGGCCAAAGGCATTGCAGAACCGCTCGAACGTCGGATCGTTGCCGATGGAGAGCATCAGGTAGCCGTCGGCCGTTTGAAAGACTTGATACGGCACGATGTTCGGATGCTGATTGCCCAGACGCGGCGGGTTCTCTCCGGTCGCGAGATAGTTCATGGCCTGATTCGCGAGCGTCGCGACGTGCGCGTCGAGCATCCCGATATCGATCTGCTGGCCTTCGCCCGTCGCATCGCGATGGCGCAGCGCCGCGAGAATCCCGATGCAGCCGAAAAGTCCGGCGAAGAGATCCGCGACCGGCACGCCGACTTTCTGCGGTTCCCCGTCAGGCTCGCCGGTAACGCTCATGATACCGCCCATCGCCTGGATGAGGCTGTCGTAACCGGGGCGCGTCGCGTACGGACCGGTTTGGCCGAAGCCGGTGATCGAACAATAGACCAGCCGCGGAAAACGCTCGCGTATCTGCGCGTACGAGAGCCCATAACGGTCCAGCGCACCGACTTTGAAGTTCTCGACGAGGATGTCGCACGTCTCGAGCAGCCGCAGCGCGATTTCTTGCCCTTCTGGCTTCGCGATGTCGAGCGTGAGCGAGCGTTTGTTGCGATTGGTGCCGACGAAATACGCGCTCTCTTTCGTCCCTTTGATGTACGGCGGCGCAAACCCGCGCGTGTCGTCGCCGGAGCCGGGCTTCTCGATCTTGATGACGTCGGCGCCGAGATCGCCCAGCATCTGCACGCAGCTCGGCCCAGCCAAAACCCGCGTCAGATCGAAGACGCGTATACCGTGAAGCGGCCCCACCGCTATGTCATGGTGTTGAGCAAGCCGCTCCTCACCCCACCGTGGAAGTGCGCTTCGCTGCCCACTCCTTCACGGCGTCGATCTTCGTGGCGAGGTAGTCGTAGAATCCGCCGTGGAGGATGAACTCCTTACGCAGCGGGTCGAGGTCGAAGCGCGCGATGTCCGTGCCATCCTTGCGCACGACTTGCTCGTCGACGTCGATTTCGAGCTGCTTCGCGCTGCGGCACTGCTCGAACGCCGCGCGATCCTCGATCAGAACCGGCACGACGCCGTTCGTGTAGCAGTTCTCGTGGAAGATGCGCGCGAACGATGGGGCGATCACGGCGCGGAATCCCCAGTCGGCGAGCGCCCACACGGCGTGCTCGCGCGAGCTGCCGCAGCCGATGTTCTCACCGGCGACGAGGATCTTGGCGTCGCGATGCGCTTCGAGCTGCTTGAGAAACTGCGGAGCGCCCTCGAAAAGATATTTCCCAAAGCCCTGGCGCGAGATCAGCGTCAAGTATTTGCCCGGAAACATCTGATCCGTATCGATGTTGGCGTGATCGAGGACGACGACGCCGCCCGCGACGATCATGCCGCGCCCCGCACGGCCGCCTCGCGGGTTTGCAGCGGCGGCAATTCGTCGGGCGTCGCAATGCGGCCGAGAATCGCGCTGGCCGCGACGACGACGGGCGTCGCGAGATGCACGCGCCCGCCTTGGCCCATGCGGTTGCGGAAATTGCGATTGGTGCTGGAAATGACGCGCATCCCCGGCGCGACGATTCCCATCGACATGCCAAGACACGGACCGCACGATGAATGCGTCCAGAGCGCTCCCGCATCTTGGAAGACGTCGTGCAAGCCTTCGCGCTCGGCTTGGCGTTTGACAGCCTGCGAGCCCGGCGTCACGATCGTCGGCACCGCGACTTTGCGGCCTTTGAAGATGGCCGCGGCCGCGCGCAAATCCGAGATGCGTGCATTGGTGCACGAGCCGATGAAGGCTTGATCGACGGCGATCTCGCGCATCGGCGTTCCGGCTTGCAACCCCATGTAGGCGAGGCTATCCGGATCGGCGTCGAGAGGCACGCGGCCGTCGATCGGCACCGATTCGCCAGGATTGGTTCCCCACGACACGACCGTGCGAATGGCGGACGCATCGATCTCGACCGTCCGCTCGTAGCGCGCGTCCAGATCGGCGCGCAACGTGCGCCAATACGCGGCCTTCTTCTCGAAGGCGTCGCCTTTGGGCTGCGCTTCTCGGCCGCGCAGATACTCGATCGTCGTTTCATCCGGCTCGATCATCCCGGTGCTCGCGCCGGCTTCGATCGCCATGTTGCACAGCGTCATGCGCTCTTCCATCGAGAGCGCACGAATCGCCTCGCCGTGGTACTCGAGCACGCAGCCGGTGCCGCCTTTGAAGCCGAGCGTCGCGATCACCGTGAGCGCGAGATCTTTGGCGGTAGCGCCCTTCTGCAGGTAGCCGCTCACGTTGATGCGGATGACTTTCGGTTTTTGCTGGATGATGCAGCCCGCGAGCATCGCGCCGCCTTGCACGCTCGAGCCGACGCCCTGCGCGAAGGCACCGAACGCACCGTGCGTGCACGTGTGCGAGTCCCCGCAGATCAGCGTGATGCCCGGTTCGACGTAACCGCGCTCCGGCGTGACGACGTGGCAGATGCCGTTGTTGCCGACATCGTAGAACGCCACGCCGTGCCGTTTGGCCCATTGCCGCAGCGCATTGGCTTGCACCGCGGTTTCGGTATCCTTCGCGGGTGAGACGTGATCGTTGATCGCGACGATCGCCGCCGGATCGAAAAGGCGATCGCCGAAGCGCTCCGCGATTTCCGCGGCGGGCTGCGGCGTCGTGATCTCGATGGCGATGATCCGGTCGATGTAGAGCAGGGCGTTACCGCCCGGGAGTTCCTCGACGACGTGCGACTCCCAGACTTTATCGAAGAGGGTCTTATTCAAAAGGCGCTCCGCCCCAGGCTCCGCGCCCCCCACGCTGACGCGCGGGGTCCCCAAAGCGCTCGGCCCATCACCATTTGCTTCATGCAAACCTTTTAGCGCCGGCCTCGCAACGAACCTATACCCCAGCAGTCTCCTTCTCGCGCGGCATCCACGGCATCATCGCGCGCAGGCGGCGGCCGATCGATTCGATCGGATGGGCTTGACCCTTCTTGCGGAACTCGACGAAGCGCGGCTTGCCCGCGGCGTGCTCGGCGACCCACTCCTGCGCGAACTTGCCGCTGCGGATCTCCTCGAGGATCTTGCGCATCTCTTTGCGCGTCTCTTCCGTGATAATGCGCGGACCGCGCGTGTAGTCGCCGTACTTCGCCGTGTTGCTGACGCCGTTGCGCATCCCTTCGATGCCTCGCTCGTAGATGAGATCGACGATGAGCTTGAGCTCGTGGCAGCATTCGAAGTAGGCCATCTCCGGCGCATAGCCGGCTTCGACCAGCGTTTCGAAGCCCGCGAGGATCAGATGCGAGACGCCGCCGCAGAGCACCGTCTGCTCGCCGAAGAGATCGGTCTCCGTCTCTTCCGCAAAGGTGGTCTCGATGATGCCGGCTTTTCCGGCGCCGATCGCGACCGCGTACGCCAGCGCGATCTCGCGCGCGTCGCCGGCGGGATCTTGATGCACGGCGATCAGCGACGGCGTGCCGCGACCCGCCTCGTATTCGGAGCGCACGAGACGTCCCGGCGCCTTCGGCGCGACCATGAAGACGTTTGCGCTCGCCTTGGGCACGATCGTGCCGAAGCGAATCGCGAAGCCGTGCGAGAAGCCGAGATACACGCCGTCCTTGAGATTGGGCGCGATGTCGCGCGCGTAGATCGCGGGCTGCTCCTCATCCGGGATGAGAATCATGACGACATCGGCGCCGCGGACGGCATCCGGAATCGGCCTGACGGCCAGGCCGTGCGCTTTGACCTTGTCAAAGGACGATGAGCCTTCGCGCAACCCGACGACCACGTCGAGGCCTGAGTCTGCAAGGCAGCGCGCCTGCGCGTTGCCCTGACTGCCGTATCCGATGACGGCGATGCGCTTCTTGGCGAGGACGCCCGGATCGGCGTCTCGATCGTAATAGGCTTGCACGAAATAACTCCTAGACTTCTCTTACGTAAAGCTCGTCATGATGGCGTTGCTCGCGAACTCACGCCCGGCGTGATGATCGCCGGATGCCGGAACCTCCTCCAAGCGACCCGGCGGCCGGATGAGGGAGGCGCCCGTCGCCTCCTGCGCCAGCCGTACGAGTTCGCCGTCGGAGACGACTCTCCGCGTTTGCGCGAGCTTGGCGAACGCGTCGAGGAACTTCTTCTCGGCCGCACGGTCGAAGACGAATCCGATATCGCGCACCCGCGTTAAGATCGCGTGCTTTCCGGAGTTGCGCGACAGCGAGAACTTCGTCTCTTCGACTCCGACCGACTTGGGATCGATGATCTCGTACGTGCCTTTATGCTTGAGGATGCCGTCCTGGTGGATGCCGGATTCATGCATGAACGCGTGGGCACCGACGATCGCCTTGTTCTTCTGCACCGGCATGCGAGTCGAGCGTGCCACTTGCTGCGAGATGCGCTGCAAGTTGCTGGTGTCGAAGCGCGTGTCGACGTGATACGCATCTTTGCGGACGCGCAAGCCGACGACGACCTCCTCGAGCGAGCAGTTGCCGGCGCGCTCGCCGATACCGTTGATCGTGCATTCGACCTGCCTGGCCCCGGCCACGACCGCCGAAAGCGCGTTGGCGACGGCCAGGCCGAGGTCGTCATGTGTGTGCACGCTGATCACGGCATTTTCGATGCCGTCGACGTATCTCAACAGGTATTGCATCAGCTCGGCGTACTCTTGCGGCGTCGTGTATCCGACGGTGTCCGGGACGTTGATCGTCGTCGCGCCGGCTTTGATCGCCGCGGAGAAGACGCGCACGAGAAAGTCCCAATCGGAGCGCGTGGCGTCTTCGGCCGAAAACTCGACGTCGCTGCAATACTTCTTCGCCCGCTTGACCGCGTCGACCGTTTGCTCGACCGCCTGATCGTGCGTGATGCGCAGCTTGTGCTCGAGATGCAGATTCGACGTCGCAAGGAACGTGTGAATGCGCGGCGCCTCGGCGTGCCGCAGCGCCTCCCACGCCGCATCGACGTCGGCGGGTACCGTGCGGGCCAGCCCGGCGACGCTTGCACCCTTCACCGCTTTGGCGATTTCCGTGACGCTGTGCACGACGATGGGCGAAGCGGCCGGGAAGCCCGCTTCGATGACGTCGACCTTCGCATCGGCAAGCATCTGCGCGATCCGAAGCCGTGCCGACGGAGACATCGTTGCGCCCGGCGATTGCTCGCCGTCGCGCAGGGTCGTGTCGAAAATAATCACGCGGTCCATGTCGTGCAGACGCTCCTTTAATGAAGAAGGCCCCCGCCGCTTTGGCGGAGGCCCTCGAAAGCCAAACGCGCTTAGCGGCTACGTCGGGGACGAACCGGTAAGGGCGAGAATGAGGCCGATGAAACGGGTGCTCATGTAGGGCTGAGACTATCGTATACAGTCCCCGGATGTCAACTAACTCGCGTCATGGTGAGCGGCCGGCCATGCCATGGTGAGCGGCCCGCGATGTCACGGTGAGCGGCCCGCGATGTCATGGTGAGCGGCCTGCGATGTCATGGTGAGCGGCCCGCGATGTCATGGTGAGCGGCCCGCGATGTCATGGTGAGCGGAGCGAGCGAATGCGAGCGGAGTCGAACCACCGCTCCTCAGCCTCCGGGCCGCCGCGCTGCCCTTCGACTCCGGGCGCCTCCCGGCGCCCTCCGCTCAGGGTGACAAGGCGCCCCGGCGCCCTCCGCTCAGGGTGACAAGGCGCCCCAGCGCCCTCCGCTCAGGGTGGCAAGGCGTTCCGGCACCCTCCGCTCAGGGTGACAAAGAGGGCGGAATGCCACTCTAATGAGCGAACCCGCCTCTCGTGCGCCGCTCATCTCCTCTCCGGGTCTTCTTTTTTTTGGCCTTCGCGGCGGCGGCCGCAGGCTGCGGCGGGGGCGGAGGGGGAGGCGGCGGCGGCAGTACCCCGCCGGGCATCGGCGGCGGCGCTCCTACGCCCACACCGGCGGTCCCGGCCGCCGTCACCACGATCGGACCTATCCAGCCCAACGCGCTCCCGACGACCACGGGCACAGCGCCCCCCGCCATCACCTCGTCGCAGTTTGCGACGGGGGTAGCCTACGGGCAATACGTCTATTCCGCCGCGGGCAAGGTGAACTTCGGCAGCACGAATCCCCCCTCGACGATCACGGACAACGACACGACGGGGATCACGTGCCTCGTCTACGAGCCCGCCGGCGCCGCCTCGGCGACGCCGTGCCCGCTGTCGAGCACGAAATCGTCGGTGACGCTCACGAGCTCGAACGACGGCTACGCGATCCTCTACAACGGAAAGCCGGTACCGGGCGCGTCGGTCAATCTCTCCGTCTCATCGCCGAGCACGTCGTATTCGGTGCCGATCCTCGGGACGGTTTCGCTCGGCACGTTACCATTCGCAAGCGGCGGCGGCCCCATTGGTGCCCTCGCGGAAGATCCAATCTCCAAGACCGTCTATGCTGCCACGGGCAACCCGAGCACGCCGCTCGTTGCGATTACATACTCGGCAACGGGCTACGGAGCGCCCACTCCCATAAACGTCTCGTCAGTGAATGGCGCCCCAGCTTCCAGGTTAGCCGCAAACCAGGCCACGAACGTGATAGGCGGTGCGGATGACCTCGTCATTGGACCAGACGGTAACCTTTGGATAATTGAAAACAACGGTCCGAACACGAATCAATACGTTGCCGTTTATCCATTGCATACGGCAGCGGTAAACCCAAACGGTGGACCTGCGATTAGTCCGGCCACCGGCGCCTTCGGCGAATACTTGTTGTACGAGGTCGACTCCAAACCGCTAAAAGGCATCGCAAGTGACGGCACCTATATCTGGGTGATCGACAACTTCGGCGAGCTGTGGCGAATCGATCCACTGAATACTGCCCCTGTCCCGGGCGAAGTCCATCCGAATCTCGCGACTGCTTACGCGCCCGGAACGGTACCGACATTCAGTTCAAACGCAGCAAAAGCATTAACGATGACGAATGGCACCGCCCCGTTTGACACCGCTGGTTACGGGCGGCTTGCAAATCTGGTGTTTGTAACCTCGAGCGGCTTTCTTTGGACTAGCGAAGACTTTCAAGGGCACATCGTTCAGATTACTCGCGACACAAGTCCCAGCGGTACGGGAATTTGCAGTGTCGGGTCGCCATGTTTGGGCACATACACCGTGTCGACCAGCACGCAAAGTTGCCCAAGCGGAATCTTCAGTGACGGCACCAATTTGTATTCTGCGGATTGCGGCACAATCCACGTCTATAAGTATGCGCTTCCCGGACTGTCGCAAACTGTCTCAGCGATTCCCTTCCCACAGGGGCTTCTGGGGGGCCTATATCAGACGAGCGACGGATGGTTTTGGACTGTAACATCCAATGGAGCGGAAGCAATCCCAAGCATGGTTGCGATTACCGGCGGGGTCGCGACGCCACCAAATACGCCCTGCCTCAACAACACGTCTAACTTTAAAGCCATCGAACTGATCACTGGACCAGACGGCTCTCTCCTGTTCTCGCCAGCCAATGGCGGCGGAGGCGGCACGAGCGCCGCAGTGTGCGCCATCGTATATTAGATTGTTCCTGCTGAAGCGCGTCGTCGCGTTCGCGCTGGCGTTCGCAATCGCGCTCGTGCCGGCAATCTCGCACGCGCAGAGCGACACCGGTGCGATCGCGGTAACCGTCGTCGACGCGGCGTCGAACGCGCCGCTCGCCGGCGTGCGCGTCTTCTTGACGGGCGTCGTAACGGCAACCGCGCTCACCACGCGCGCCGGGGTCGTGCGCTATACCGACGTTCCCACCGGAATCTATCGCGTGCGCGTTTCGCACGCCGGCTACGATGTCGGGCTCAGCCACGAGTTCGAAGTTCTCGGCGGCAAAGCGGTCGCGCTCCGATTCGGGCTGTCGCAGGCAACGAAGGGCTTACGGGTTATCGGCGCCGTCACGGTACGGCCGACCGTGCAAGTCAACACGAATCAGATCACCGGCGACAGCGCCGTCCGGCGCATCTCCGATTCGCTGCTCCAAGCGCTCAGCGCGCTGCCGGGCGTCGACGTGACGCAAAGCTCGAACGATCCCGATGCCGTTGTCACGATCTCGCTCAACGGGCACGACGAATCACAGACCGCGATCGCCGTCGACGGCGTCCCGCTTTCCGCTCCGGGCGTCGCCGCGAATCTGCGCTCGATCTCCAGCGATCTGTTCACCAGCGCGAGCACGAGCTTCGCGCCGACCGCGGCAGGTCTCGGCGGAACGGTGAGCTTCCGCACGCTCGAGCCGACGCAAAGCTGGAACGAGCGCGTCTTCGGCTCCGACGGCACGTTCGACCACTGGAACTACAACGTCGCCGCAACGGGCAGCATCGGACCGCTCGGGATTGCCGTGATGCATGCGAGCCGCGGCGCGAATACCCCGCTCACCTTTCAAACCTTCGCGGACACCAGCGGTCTGACGTACGCGCACGGCGGCTTCTCGACGCTCGACGGCGACTTCGTGAAGTTGCGCTACCGGCTCGGGGATAGCAGCTCGTTGACCGGCGCGTACCTCACGTCGAACAATGCGATCTCGCTGCTGTGCACGCTCGACGTCACGATCCTGCCCTGCGGCTACGGCCCGGGGAATTCGCTGCAGACGCGCTTTGCGCTCGGGTACGGCACTTTCGCATCGCTGATCGGCAACGTCGCGCTCACCGCAACCGCGTATTCCGCGGACAGTCACGAGAACGACGACGAGCTCAACCGCGTGCTCGACGGCGCCGCGTTTCCGTTCGAAACGACGACGCAGCGGCACACCGGCGGCTACGCGGTCACCGCATCGCTTCCGCAGCACAAGCACACGTTCACGCTGAGCGGCAACACATTCCGCTCGCTGACGACGTTCGACCCGCTGGTCACGGCGTCGGAGTTCGTCGTGCCGTCGGCCGTCGAAACGAGCGCGACGACGCTCCAGTTGGTCGACACCGTTCAATCCAGCGACAAGCTCGCGCTGAATTTCAACGTCGCGCTGGCCAACGACGGCGGCATCGGCGCGTCGCTGCTCGAGGGTGCCGGCGCGACCTGGAATCCGGCGCCGAACGATTTGCTGCGCTTTGCGGCGGCGTACGGCAGCGCGCAGCCCGGCTCGACGGCGCCGAAATCGCTCAGCAACCCGTACGACGCGCGTTTCGACTGCACGACGGGCACGACGCTCGTGACCGGTCCGGGCGACTCGCCGCAGCGTCAATCGTCGTCGAGCTATAACCTCGATTGGACGCACGGCTGGCACGGCGGGCAGCTCACGGTCGACGCGTATCGTCAACGTCAAAGCGGTCAAACGATCAACGGCTACGTCAACGCGCTCGGCGAGCCGCCGGGATTCTTGCCCGGCGGCTACATCGATCAGCTGGAGCTGGCGTGGTCGCAGGCCTCCGTTTGCGGATCGGCGCCGTTCTCGCCGCTGGGGATCTACGTCAACCAGCCGATCAGCGGAACGTCGCGGCTCTATGAAGGCCTCGATGCGAGCGCGCGCATCCAGCTTGGAAATTACGTCGTGCTGCTGCCCGCGTACGCGCTCAACGTCGCGACGCTTCTCGCCGCCGATCCGCGCTTTGCCGTCCCGGGCTCGATGATGATCGTCGGCGCGCAGCTTCCCGGACGACCCATTCATCGCGCCGCGCTCACCGCGGACGTGCTCGTGCCGCGAACGCACCTCGAGATCTTGCTCAGCGGTCAATATACCGGCTCGAACAACAACCGCGAATTGACGCCATTCGCGACCGTTGCCGCGGGGCTCTCGTATCCGCTCGGTCCCGGCCGCCTCACCGTCTTCGCATCGAATCTCTTCAATGCCGACGCCGGCACGTTCTCGACGCTGCAATACGCGCAGCCGATTCCGCTCGTCGGCGGCGCGACGAACTTCGCGGCATATCCGCTCCCGCCGCGGCAGTGGAACGTCAGCTATGCCTTCGCCCTCGGCAAAGGCGCAACGGCCGGCTCGACGCTGGAAGAACAAGCGCAGCAAGCCGCGCGCGCCAACGCGGCGCCGTCAGAGCCCGGCGGCCCCGGATCGGGTACCGGGATGGGCGGCCCGGGGGGACCGGGTTCCGGCACCGGTGGCGGACGCTTCCACAACATCTTGCCGCAAGGCGGCGATCCGTTCGCGCTCGCGCAAAACCCGGCGTGCGACGCGCCGGCACAAGACGTCGCGAGGCCGGTGTTGCAGATGCTGCGAGATTACGTTGCCGCATACGAAGCGCGCCGGCCGCTGCCGGCCACGCCCAATTTCACCATCACGGCTCATCCGCAGCCGGCGACGCCGCCGTATTGGCTCGACGTCGAGCCGATCGATCTGGCAAAGAGCCCGCTGGCAGGTCGCGTGCGCGATATCTTCGCCTGCGGCTACATCGCCGTGCTCACGCAGCAGCAAGCGCGCTCGCGAGGCATCGTCACCGGCAAAGGCGTCTTTCTCGGGTACGCGCCGGGCGTCGGCATCTTCCGCGTGCTGCCGCGCCAATTACCCCCCGGCGGCGGAGGCGTGCGCTAGCCGCGTCGTTGTCCTGAGCGGAGCATCGCTTTAGCGTTGCGAAGTCAAAGGACCGCGACAACCTTGCCATCGCGGCTCGGTGGAGAGCAGAAGTCAGTCAGCCGTAATGATCGTGCCGACGTCTTCGCCGCCGAGCGCGCGCGTCACCATGCCGGGGCTGAGGCCGTTGACGATCTGCAGCTCGCGGCAGAACCGCGCGCGCGGCAGATATTCGATCACTACGCGCTCGAGAACCAAATCCGCCAGATCGCGCCGCAGTAATTCGCGCGCGCCGATGCGCTGGATGAACCGGGCCGACGGATTTTTCTTCGGATCGTCCTCGTACAGACCGTCTTCGTCTTTGATGAAGATCGCGCGCTTCACGCCCAGCACCTCGGCGGTAAGAAAGACGCCCGCGTCGGTGCGATGGCGCGGAATGCGCCCGTTCTCCGTCGGCTTTTCCCAATAGCCGAACGGCGGCATGCCCGTCATGATCGGGATGCAGCCGAGATTGAAATACAGCGGCAGCTTTTCGAAATCGTCGTGCAGCATGAAGATGCCGCCGTGCTTGGCGAGCAGCATCTGCAGCATGCGCGCGTTTTGACGCGGCACGTACCCACCCAGCGCCGCGAGCACGCCGGTCGGCAATTCGAGATCGGACGCCATCGCGTAGATGTGCCGCGCACGGGTGCCGCCGCCGCAGCAGAGCAGCAATTTATAGCGATCCTTTAGCGCTACCAATTCATCGAGAATCGGGAAGAGCGCGGTGCGCCCCCGATCCATGATCGATTGTCCGCCGACCTTGATGACTTTGACGTCCGGGATCATCGCGACCGCGTCGTAATTCAGACGCGGGGCATCGGCGCCGGTGAGCGTTGCTTCGCCCAGCGCGCTTTGGATGAGGCGGCGGCTATGCACCAGCGGCCGCTGCTTCCAACGATAAGACGCTCGGGATGTCGCCGTGCCGCAGGATGACCGTCCCGACGTCTTCGCCGGCGAGCGCTCGCGTGAGCTCGCCCGGCCGCAGGCCGTTGACGATCTGAATGCGCTCGACGTGGCGCGACGTCTTCCACGCATCGAAGAGCTGCCGGTCGAGGATGAGCTCATCGGGCATATTGGCGAGCAGCTCGGGCAAGGACGTGCGCCGTATGAGCTTTGCGCCGGCGTGCTTCTTCGGATCTTTGTCGTACAGCCCGTCTTCGTCTTTCACGAAGATGATACGCCGCATGCCCAGCACTTCGGCGTGAATGAAGAGGCCAAAGTCCGAGCCGTGGGTCGGCAGCGGACCGTCCTCCGGCGGCGGTTCCCAAAAATGGTAGGGCGGCGTCGAGATGACGATCGGCAGCATCCCGCCGTCCAGATACAGCGGCAGCTCCCAGAAATGCTCACGCTGCATGACGATCGAGCCTTTGTGCGCGAGCAGGGCGTTCAGGAAGATCGCATTCGCTTCTTCCATCGCGCCGATGAGCTGAGCGATGCCGCCCGTCGGCAAACCGAGATCGACCGCGATCGAAACCGTGTGGCGCACGCGCGTGCCGCCGCCGACGCCGACGATGATCTTGTGCTTGCGATCCAGGTCCGCGAACTCGCCGACGAGCGGCCCGAGAGCCGAGCGCCCGCGATCGAAGATCGACTGCCCGCCGATGCCGACGAGCGTGACGTCCGGAAGGATCGCAAATTCCTTCTCAGAGGCGGTTTTGGCGATGACGCTGCGGTCGACCAGCGACTCGCGCATCAGCGGGGAGGCAATATGCGTACGACCATCGTCTGAAACGAGCTGGCTCACAACGGGGGCAGGTACGCTCGACTTATCGGAAAGACCTTGCATCGCGCGCACGAGATGAAACGTGACGTAGCCGGATACCAGGCCGAAAAATGTGTTTACGGCAAAACCCGGTATTAAGATTACGTAAGCAAAAGCCGGCGCGATAGCGATAGCCGTCATCGCGAGGATCGTGGTGAAGCGCGCCGCGCCGATTACACCTCCCAGAATCGTCCATGCGAGCGGACTCATGCGCTTGGGATCGCGCACCATGAACGGCACGCAGATGTCGCAGACGACGCCGGGCGTGACATGCTTGACGATCTCAAAAATGCCGAAGCGGCCGTCGCCCATCATGAATGCCGCCGTGCCCATCACGAGGCCCGTGAGCGTCGAGCCGAAGCGCGAACGTGTTTTCAGCGCCGCGATGATATAGAGCGGCGTCAGCACGACGAGCTTGTGCCCGGGTGCAAACGGAATGCTCGGCAGGATCTTCAGCGCGCGAATGCCCAGCATCGAGAGCGCCATGCCGGCGATGACGGCAGCATCACGGCCTGCCGCACCGTGCGTTCCTTCCAAGTATTCTTCCGCGCGCGCGATTTGTGAATCGATGCGGCGCACGATCGGCGAGACTTCGCCGTGCGCTAGTTTCTTGACCGATGCCCAGAAGGATTCCCCAGGCTGGCCGCCGCGGCCGCCGCCCGAGCCGCGACCCATGCCGCGGCCGCCGCCGCCCTGCGCGACGAGCGTCAGCACCGCGTCGATGCAGGCCGAAATGAGGGGCGGCGTCCCGAGCTTCTCGAGTCCCGATGCGATCGCGCGAGGATCGCCCGAGCGCGCGATCTGCGATGCGAGAACGATCGAGAGAACGCGCAGCGCCATGAAGCAGCCGGCGAGCGCGCTCGCGAGACTCCAGCCGGTGACCGCATACGAAACGATCAAGAATGCCGCAAAGCTTGCGAACTTCAGCAGCTGCCGGCTCAGCGCGCGCAGCCCGAGGCCGCCTGCGAACCACAGCGCAAGCTGCACGAGCAGCACGGCGCCGATCGCAACCGGCGCGTGCACGAAGAACACGCCGACGGCCACGGCAACCAGGTAAAGAATGCGTAAGCGAGGATCGATCCGGATGCGCCCGACCATCCTCGCTACGTTCGCTGTTGGCTACGCCGCTCTTTTGCGCGCGCTCGGGGGGAGGGCAGCGGCTGCGCTGAGGGCGCTCGGATGCCCGGCGCAGCCACTGCCTCCGTTTAGGCCGCCCTCACCACTCGAGCCGTTCGAGTGCCCGGACGACGCAATGCGTGTCGCGCGTGAAGATGCCGATCGGGCCCCAGTAGTTGAAGCCGTACGTCCATTGCCCGTAGCCGCCGGCTACTTGCAGCGGATTTATGCGGGTTCGCGTGAGGCTGTTGTGACCGCCGGCGCGCCTGCCGCCGCGAATTTGCGACTTGGGCATGGAGATCGTGCGGTCAGGTGCATGATAGATCATGCAGGTTCCAGGCTGCACGCGCGCGCTCACCGCGGCACGCGTGACCATCACGCCGTTGTCGTTGTAGACCTCGACCCACTGGTTGTCGACGATGCCGATCTTCGCCGCATCCTTGTCGTTGATCCAGCACGGCTCCATACCGCGTGAGAGCGTCAGCATGCGGAGATTGTCGTAATACGTCGAGTGGATGTGCCACTTACCGTGCGGCGTGATGTAGTTGAGGATCAACGACCGGTCGTCGACCGGACTGTTGACGATGTCGCCGGTCAAGTGCGGGTCGAGCTTCGGCTTGTACGTGGGGAAGTGCTCGCCGAAGTCGATGTACCAAGGATGATCCATGTAGAACTGCTCGCGGCCGGTCAGCGTGCGCCACGGAACGAGCATGTCGACGTTGATGCACCACGCCGAGTACGCGCGGCCATCGTTGATCATGCCCGTCCAGCACGGACTGATGAGCAGGCGCCTGACTTGACGCGTCAAGTCGCCGAACGTCGTCCGGGCGCCGCGGATCCCCTCCGCAAGCTGTGTAAGCGGCAGCCCGGTGATGTGGGATTCGTGCTCGAACCCCGTGTAGGAGACGTCTCCGTTGGTTTCAGGCGCCAGATGCAGGATCGCGTTGCAGACGTCCAGCGGATCGTCGAGGCTCGGGAACTTCTGTCCGTTCCACTCGATGCAGCGCAATTTGCGCGAGTCGGGTGAGAGCGAGACCGGTGCCTCGAGCATCTGATCGTAGAACTTCGCGACGTCGATGTGGACGCCGTTGAAGCTGATGCCATCCGATTTGACGTTCGGACCCAGCGTGATGTACTTGTTGTATATGCTCCGATAATCGCGCGTTATGACCGCGAAGTGCGGCATCGTCTTGCCGGGAATCGCCTCGCACTCGCCGTCCCACCAGTTCTGGACCTTGGTTTGCGCGCATTCGTCCGGCGTGTCGTGCTGGAGCGGATAGGTGTTGATGTCTTTGACCGGTTCCGGAAACGCCAAAGGCGCCAGCTCGCTGACCTTCTTCGCAAAGGTCTTGAAGATGTCCCAATCGGTCTTCGCTTCCCACACCGGCGGCACGGCTTGGCCGAGCACGTGGATGTAGGAGTGGAGATCGGTCGAGTTCAGGTCGTTCTTCTCGTACCACATCGCCGTCGGCAGGACGATGTCCGAGTATAGTGCCGACGTGTCCATGCGGAAGTTGATGTCGACGACGAGGTCGAACTTGCCGCGCGGCACGGGCTCGCGGAACTTCACCTTCTTGACTTTATCTCTGGCGTGCTCTTCCGCGACTGCGTTGTCGTGCGTGCCGAGATAATGCCGGAGAAAGAATTCGTGGCCCTTGGCGCTGGCCATGATGGCGTTGCCGCGCCAGATGAACCACATCCGCGGCCAGTTCTCCGGCGCGTCCGGGTCCTCGACGGCAAACTTCAGCTTGCCGGACTTGAGCTGGTCGACGGCTGCATTGACGATCTCTGCGTCGGTCTTCGCTCCCGCCGCTTGCGTCTCGCGCACCCAGTCCAGCGGGTTGCGGTTGAACGCCGGATAATGCGGCATCCACCCACGCTTGACGGAGTCGCAATAGATGTCCATCGCGTGGCCCTTCGCGAACTTCGTATCGGGCGGCACGGACGAGTACTCGGTGAAGTCACCCTCGTAGTGCCACTGACAGCTGTTCGTGTAGTGCCAAACCGGCGACTGCGTCCGGCGCGGCGGCTTGCTCCAATCGAGCGCGAAGGTGATGGAGTTCCACGGCGCAGCCGGCGCGAGCTTCTCTTGACCGACGTAGTGGTTGAGGCCGCCGCCGTTGACGCCGCAGCAGCCCGTGAACAGCATCGCGACGATCGGCCCGCGATAGCACAGACCGTTGTTGTACCAGTGGTTGAGGCTCGCGCCCGTGATGCACATCGAGCGGCCGTTGGTGTGCTCGGCGTTGGTCGCGAACTCGCGCGCGAAGCGGGTGACGGTCTCGCGGCCGATGCCGGTGTACTGCTCCTGCCATGCCGGCGTGTACGGCATCTTTTCGTCGTTGTAGTCTTGGGGATAATCGCCCGGCAGGCCGCGCCCGACACCGAAGTGGCCGTTGAGCAGGTCGAAGACCGTCGTGACCGGGACGCGCTGACCGTCCGTCGTCTCGACGTAGCGGATCGGTATCCCGCGAAGGAACGTCTTGCGCGAGGCAAACTCGAAGAACTCGACCTGAACCACCTCATCGCTGTTATTAAGGAAGCTCAGCACAGGATCGATCCGGCTGCCGTCCTTGCCGTCCTCGAGCTTGAGGTTCCACTGACCGGCTTTCTTCTGCCAGCGATGGCCGGCAAAGCCCATCGGCATCTTGGGGCCGCCCGTTTGCTGATCCCACATCAGCATCTTCCAGTCGCCCAGCTCCTCGTCGGCATACTTTGCGACGCGATTTGCGCGCAGCAGCTGACCGGCCTTGAGGCCTTTGGTGCCCTTGGTCAATTCGACGAGCAGCGGCGCGTCGGTGTACTGCTTCACGTACTTGTCGAAGTACGGGACTTTGCGGTCGTGGTGGAATTCCTTGAGGATAACGTGGTTAACTGCGACCCAAAGCGCGGTGTCCTGACCGGCCTTGACAGGAATCCACATGTCCGAGTACTTCGCGACCTGGTTGAAGTCGGGTGAGATCACGACGAACTTCGAGCCGTTCGCTCGCGCTTCGGAAATGAAGTGCACGTCGGGCGTGCGCGTCATGTTCAGGTTCGCCGCGATCGACACGATGTACGAAGAGTTGTACCAGTCGGCGCCCTCGCACACGTCGGTCTGGTCGCCCCACACTTCCGGGAACGAGTTCGGAAGGTCGGCGTACCAATCGTAGAAGCTCATGTTCACGCCGCCCATGAGCTGCAGGAAGCGCGCGCCGCCGGCGTAGGACGCGAACGAGAACGCCGGGATCGGCGCGAAGCCCATGATGCGGTCTGGGCCGTATTTCTTTGCCGTGTGCAGGCACGCGGCGGCGATGAGCTCCGTTACCTCTTCCCACGTCGTGCGGCGGAAGCCGCCCTTGCCGCGGGCGCGCTGATAGCGCTTGCGCTTGGCGTCGTCTGACGCGATCGACTCCCACGCCTCGACGGGATTGGTGTGCTGCGCCTTGGCCTTGCGCCAAAAATCCAGCAGCGGTCCGCGGATGTACGGATACTTGACCCGGATCGGGCTGTAGACGTACCACGACGCCGAGATGCCGCGCTGGCATCCGCGCGGCTCGTACGGCGGCAGACCTTTTTCCAAGAGCGGATAGTCCGTCTGCTGCATCTCCCACGTGATGATGCCGTCCTTGACGTAAACCGCCCAGGAGCAGCCACCCGTGCAATTGACGCCGTGCGTGCTGCGCACGACCTGGTCGTGCTGCCACCGATTACGGTAGAACTCTTCCCAACGGCGAGACTTTGGATCGACCAGATCCTGAATCCATCCCATGTCCTTTACCTCATCAAATGCGCGCGGGAGGAACCGAGATAAGTCACCTATGTTGACGTTTACTCTAACAACGTACTTTTATATAGTCAACAAAGTTGACCAAAAGCGGCGCATGTCAGACGGAGGTTCCCGTCCGGTTCCGTGCGAAGCGCTGCGATGCGGAGTCCCAACATGCAGACGATGCAGAACCCCAGCCGGCGCGCCAAACCCTCCGTCGACGGTGCCTTCGAGCGGCACCGCGATCAAAATCTGCGCCGGTTACTCGCAGCGGCGACGCGAGCCCTCAATCGGCACATCACGCGGGAACTGCACCGGCAGGGTTACCGGGATACCCGTCCCGGCCACGCCGCGCTCCTCGCGAACCTCGATCTCGCCGGCAACAGCGTGACGGAGGTGGCAGAGCGGGCTCAGATCTCCAAGCAGGCCATGGCGCGGCTCGCCGTCGAGCTCGAAGACATGGGGATCATCTCCCGCCGTGTGGATGGCTCGGACAAACGGGCGCTCACGCTGTCGTTCACCAAGCGAGGACGCGATTTGATTCACAGCACCGTCGCCGTCGTCGATGAGGTCGAGCGCGACCTGGCACGGCAAATCGGCGAGCGCTCGATGGCAACGCTCAAGCGCAGCCTCGCGACGGTCGCGAAGCTCGACGACTGAGTGGCCTAGCCGGAGGCGCGTTCCCGCTTCGTAACGCGGTAAACGGTTCGCACGCCCTTGACGCTCTCGAGCTTGCGCAAGAGCTTGTGCAGCTGATCGAGATTTTCGATCTGAAGCGTGAGCGAAGTGACGGCGATGTCCTTCTTCACGCGCGCCGTCACCGACGACGCCGAGCTCTTCAGCTCAGCGCAAACCGCCATGATGTCTTGCAATAGTCCGGCGCGGTCGAGCGCTTCGACTTCGATGTCGACGGCGTGCGTCGTCGTGATGTTGTCGGCCCAGCTGGCTTGTAAGATGCGCTCCGGCTGCGCGTTCATGTAGGCGACGTTCGGGCAATCGGCCCGATGCACCGACACGCCTTTGCCGATCGTCACGAAGCCCATGATCGGATCGCCGGGAACGGGGCTGCAGCATTTCGACAGCCGGACCAGAACGTCGTCGACGCCGGCGATGCGAATGCCGGAAGTATTGCGGGCGACGCGCCGCGGCGCGGGCCGCGGTACGGCCGTGATGTCGACGATGTTGGAGCTTTTCAGCTCTTCACGCAACCGCTGCGCGACCGAAACCGCCGAGGCGTCGCCGAAGCCGATCGCCGCATACAAGTCGGCGGGCGTCGCATAGTTCATCTTGTGGGCGATGCGTTCGAGCGCTTCGCCGCGCGCCGCGTCGGGCCGGATGTGCTGCCGCACCAGCTCGGCTTCGAGCGCCTCCTGACCTCCGAGGACGTTCTCTTCCTTACGCTCTTTGCGGAACCACTGCTTGATTTTGTGCTTGGCGCTGGACGTGCGAACGATGCCCAGCCAGTCCAGCGACGGCCGCGCAGCTTTCTGCGTGAGAATTTCGCAGATGTCGCCGTTGCGCAACTGATAATCCAGTGGAACGATCTTGCCGTTCACCTTCGCGCCGATGCAGCGATTGCCGACGTCGGTGTGGACGTGGTATGCGAAATCGAGCGGCGTCGAAGCACTGGGCAGCGAGAACACGTCGCCCTTGGGCGAGAAGATGAAAACCTGATTTTCGAACAGATCGAGCTTCAGGTTTTCCATGAATACCCGTGAATCGCGCGCGTCGCTTTGCCATTCGAGCAGCGAGCGCAGCCAAGCAAGCTTGTTCTCGAAGGTGTCTTGCTTGCCGCCTTCCTTGTAGCGCCAATGCGCCGCGATGCCGTATTCGGCGGTGCGGTGCATGTCCCACGTGCGAATCTGCACTTCCAGCGGATCGCCGCCGGGGCCGACCACCGTTGTGTGCAGCGACTGGTACATGTTCGGCTTCGGCATCGCGATGTAGTCTTTGAAGCGCCCCGGAATCGGCTTCCAGCGCGCGTGCACCTCTCCCAGCGCGCCGTAGCAATCTTTTACCGAATCGACGATGATGCGAACGGCCGTGAGGTCGAAGATCGTCGCGAAATCGCGGCCCTTCTTCATCTTATTGTAGATGGAGTAAAAGTGCTTTGGCCGGCCGGTGGTCTCGTTTTTGATACCCACACCGTCGAGGCTGTTGCGAAGCACGGTGGTGACGCGCTCGACCGCGTCTTCGCGCTCGCTCTTCCGCTTCGCGACGCGGTCCGCGATATCGCGATAAGCGTTCGCGTCCAGGTAACGCAGGCACAGGTCTTCCAGTTCCGAGCGGATCTTCCAGATGCCCAGACGGTGCGCGATGGGCGCGTAGATCTCCAGCGTCTCGCGCGCGATCGCCAGGCGCTTTTGCTCGGGCAGGCTCGAGAGGGTCCGCATGTTGTGCAGACGATCCGCCAGCTTGATGATGATGACGCGGATGTCCTTGGCCATCGCCAAGAACATCTTGCGAAGGTTCTCGACTTGCGCGTCTTCCTTCGATTGATACGGAATGCGCGTCAGCTTCGTGACGCCTTCCACCAGCGTCGCGATCTCGGTGCCGAATTGGGACGCGACTTGCTCGCTCGTGACGACGGTGTCTTCGACGACGTCGTGGAGCAATGCCGCAGCGATCGTCGCGCGGTCCATCTCCAGCTCGGCGAGGAGCTCGGCAACCGCCAAGGGGTGCTCGATGTACGCCTCGCCGGAGGCGCGTTTTTGATCGCCGTGCGCCTGATCCGCCCAATCGTAGACGCGGCGCAGCCACGCCCCGTCGAGGGACGCGTCATAGGCCTGGACCTTAGCGATCAGCGCTTCTATCGACATACCCGTGAGCGTATTAACGCTTATCTAAGCACAACCCACGCCAGACCGGAAAGGGAGCAGCCTGAACGCGCCCTTTAATATCGCATGAACGCGGTGACCGCGTGGCCGCTGAGCGCTTTGCGGCCGCCCAAGGCCTCGAGCTCGATGAGGAAGGCGAACTCGACGATTTCAGCCCCCAACCGCTCGACCAGGCGGCCGGTCGCCGCAGCGGTTCCTCCCGTCGCCAGCACGTCGTCGACGACCAGGACTCGCTTACCCCGGCCGACGGCGTCCGCGTGGACCTCGAGCGAGTTCGTCCCGTACTCGAGCGCGTATTCCTCGGTGACCTTCGAGCCGGGCAGCTTCCCGGGCTTGCGCACCGGGACGAAGCCCGCATCGAGCTCGTATGCCAGGGGCGCGGCTAAAATGTAGCCGCGGGCCTCGATGCCGACGACGACGTCGATGCGTTCGTTTTTGAACCGCTCGACGAACAAATCGATCGTCGCGCGAAAACCCTCCGGGTCTTTGATCAGCGGCGTAATGTCGCGGAATTGAATTCCGGGGATTGGGAAGTCAGGGATCGTCCTAATCAACCCCTGGAGATCGGCGAGCTGCACGCGCGGCGCTTCGCTTGATGGCCGACAGAACCATTCGGCCGGGCCAAGCGTTTAGTACAGCAGAGTCTCCCGGCACTGCGCCGCGTCGCGCACGCCTGGTAGAAAGGGATTGCTGTGAAGCTGAAAACGCTGACGACGGGCGTGCTGTGCGCCGCGCTCGCGCTCGGAACCATGACACCCGCTTACGCAAACGGAGCGGCCGCCGCGCGGAACATTCTGCTCTTGGGCGCGGCGGCTGCGATCGGCATATCGAACTGGAATCACAAGCGCCATATCAAGCAAGAAGAGATGCAAGAGCAAGGCCGGCGGCAGCAAGCTTACCGTGAGTGGTATTACAAGAAATACGGCCGTTATCCGACGGAAGCACAATTTAAGGACTGGTACACGAAGACGTACGGGGTGCAGCCGTCGTAACTAGGATGGGTTGACCCTCGGCAATCCGGATCCGAAAGCTCGGCAACGTCTCCTCATAGCGCTCGCCCTGGCGATTGCGATCCACGAGATCGTGATCGGGGTGGGCGGATTTTTGCGTTTGCCGCAACCGTCTGCTCCGCCGCTTCCGCAGCCGAGCGTAATCTTCATCAATAGCCCGCGCATCGTCGCTGCAGCCCCCCTGCCGACCCCGACGCCGAAGCCGACGCCCACCCCGCCGCCGCGCGTAACGCCGGCCCCCAAGCGCGCCGTCGCCGCGCCTCGCGCAACGATCCTCGCACGCGTGCACAGCGGCGGTTCGCGGGGAGGACCGAAGCTCGAGGTGCATACGCCCAAGCTCGTCCATCACAATACGCCCGTGCCGGTGGCCCGAGCGACCGAGCAGCCGCAGAAGACGCTCGTCGCGCTCACCGGAAGCGGCCCCAGCCCCGCGCCCGGAATCGGAAACGCTGCCGGAGCAGGCACGGGCCAAGGCTCAGGGTCGGGAAGCGAGCGCGGCGCCGGCGGCGGGACCGGCGGCACGGGGAGCAGCCCGCTCAACGCGGATGCGCCTTGCGGAGAGCCGGTCTTCTACGGCTTGCACGCGCAGTACAACCCCAAAGACGGCAGCTTCGATGAAATGGTTCGCGTCCAGCTGCATCTCGCCAACGGCGAGACGCTCAGCGGCGAATTTCATTATCCGTGGCACTATCCCAGCGAGCGCGACAATCCGTTTTCGCCGAATTGGCGCGGCGGGCCGGACGATCCCATACCCGCAAAATTGCCGCCGCCGGGCTTCGACGTGTCCAAGGAACCCTTGGCTGTGCAGTTGACGCTCCAAAACACGCTGCCGAACGGCACGACGCGTTTCTTGCCCTGCCCGTCCGCAAAGGTGCCGTAAAGCACACAGAGCTGAGCGCTCGCTTGCCGAAGAGACAGGCAGCATGTTCGCCGATCTCATCGAATGGTTCGGTTCTCGCAGTCGAGAGAAGCGGGAAGCGCCGCGCACGCGGCAGCCGTTCAAGGTGTCCTTCTCGACAAATGGCTTGACCTGGAGTCCCGCCACCCCCGTCGACATCGGCGTGGGCGGCATTTCGGTCCTCTCGGCGCACGGCTTTCACAAAACGGAGCTCGACTTCAAGCTGACGCTGGGAAATCGCGAGATACCGTGCCGCGTGGCGATCATTCGCCACGAGGGCGCCGTGCAACAGGGGCGGCGGCTGCACAAGTACGGCTTGCGATTCGTGTCGATGAAGAAGGACGATCAGGACGCGATGATGCGCTGGCTGCACGGCAAGCCCATGGAGACGATCAACAAAGCCAAGGAAGAGCTGGCGGCCATTCGCATGAATCCCGACGACGTCGCGCGGCTCTTCCCCAAAGCGGTGCAGCACCGGCTCCACGAAGAGCTGATCAAACGGGGTCGTCTGGCTCCGCACAAAGACAAGCACGAGCCGCTCGTCGCGTATTACTACGGCGGTGCGACGACCGTTGGCGGCAAGCGATTGCACCGGCTCACGATCGAGTCGAAGATCGTGCACCACAACCACAACGAATCGCGTTTCCGCACCCGCTTTGCGTTCGACGACGACGCGAACGAGATTACCGTCGTAGACTAACGCTTCAGGTATTCTCGGGAATCGTCTGTTCCATCGGTATCGTGATGATTCGCGCGAGCTTGTCGTCGAAGTAGAGCTGCGTCACGTAGTTGTTGCTGTGATGAGGCTTCACGACGCGTGACTCGATGCGCAGCGCGTGCATCTCGAGGCCCTGCCGCCGCGCTTTGCCGAGGTACCGCAGCTTCACCAGCGGCTCGACGCTCGGGCTCAGCGGCGCGAGCCGTTTCAATTTCACCAGTTCGTTGAGCAAACGCTCGAGGGCCGCCTTCGGCAACAAACGCGCCGCATCGTCGGGTCGCGCCTGCAGTGCCGTCAAATCCAGCGCCAGCCGGTCCTGTTGGTTCACGGGCTGATTCTGCACGAATCGGGACAGTGCGTCCCAATGGTCGGAGGTGATGCCGACGAACTTCCCGCCGACGCGCCACGCGTTTCCGCCGCGCAACTTGCCCGGGATGGCTCCGGCCTTCTTCACCAAAGCGGTGACGGTGCGCTCGTCCAGCGTCAGCTGCACTAAGAATTCGTCGAGCTTGATCTCGTCGTTGGTGAGGATGCCCAGACCGCCGACGCTGATGTCGACCGCGAGAGCCGGCAGCATCGTGGCCCCGCGGTCCAGCGAGTATTGCACCTTGTAGGGCTTTTTGACGCGCGGATGCGCGCGCTCGATATGACCGCGTTTCTTATTGTCTGAACCAAAAAACGGCATCGGCAAAGCCTAAACCCGCGGCCGGAGAGCGCGACGTGGAGGAGCGGTAGGATTCGTCCGCCCTCCGGCGCCCTCCCTGCCCGGAGGACCGGGCGGGCGGCGGTCCCTGCTTCGGCTTGCGAAGCTCGCCGCATCGGCGAAAAGCCTTGGTACGAACGCTCCGTTCGGGATGCCGGCGAAACGGCACGCAAGCGAATATGCCGCGAACGCAGCGCTCTCTTTTCGCGCGGCCAGGCGTGCGCCCAAACACGCAGGCGAACCTGGGCACGCTCCGATAGTTATTTCATAGTGACTATTTCGACTCGCCTCTGGTTATCGGCGGCGGCTTCGCTCGTCGCCCTGGCCATATTTTGCACCGCCCTCATTGGCGAGCTGAACGCGACGACGCAGGCCTCGGACCTCGAACGCACCCGCGAGCTCCTCGTCCTGATCGTCATTTCCGGAGCCGCATTCGTGGGCGCCATCATCGTGACGGCGACCGCGTTGTCACTGCGCGCTTTCGGCGCGCGGCTGACGCGGTTAGAGCGCGCGCTCAACGAAACGGGTCGTATCGGCGGCGGTCACCAGCTGATCGATACGGACGAGGCCGACTTCTCAGGCGTTGCGTCCGCCTTCAACGACATGGCGATCCGTCTCTCGAGCGAAGAAGTCCGACGCGACGAAGCCGAAAGAAATATGCAGGTGCTCAACGAGTCGTTGAGCGCCAAAGCGTCGGAGCTGGAAACCTACTCGCATACGGTCAATATCGTGCGCAGGATGTCCGACCGGCTGCCGAGCTGCAGTGACGAAGAGCAATTCTCGGCGGTCATCCGCAGCTTCGCTCCGGAGCTTACGCCGGGGCGCGCCGGAGTTTTGTATCTGCTGAACCAGTCGCGGAACTTGCTGCGTGCCGGCTCCGCTTGGAACAATCCAACCTCGAGCCTGGATGAGTTCACGCCCGAGGAATGCTGGGGCCTTCGCCGCGGGCAAGAGCACGTCAGCGGTGTGGGGCAGGTCGAAGTAACGTGCCCACACATCGTTCAAAACGGCAAGACGCACTGGTGCATGCCGCTCATCGCGCAAAGCGAGACGGTCGGTCTATTGTATTTGGAAGGCGCGCCTAAAGAGAGCGCCGGCGACAAATTCCAGGGCGAAGACGTCACGTACATGCTGCGCGAAACCATCGCTCTAGGACTAGTGAACCTTCGTTTGCGCGAGAAGCTGCGCTCGCAATCGGTCCGGGATCCGCTTACCGGGCTCTTCAATCGACGTTATTTGGACGAATCGCTGGAAGTCGAGTTCGCGCGATCGATGCGATCCGAGGTGCCAATTGCGGTAATCATGATGGACATCGATCACTTCAAGGTCTTCAACGACACGTTCGGACACGATGCGGGCGATCTCGTGCTCAAAGAAGTTGCCGCGGTGCTTTCGCGCTCGACGCGAAAAGGCGATATTGCCGGCCGGTTCGGCGGCGAAGAGTTTCTCCTGATCATGCCGGGCGCCGATGCAAAGCGCGCCGTCGCACGGGCCGAGACGATGCGCCGCGCGATCTCATCGCTCGACCTGCGCTTTTCGGGGCAGACGCTCGGGCACGTCACCGCCTCTTTCGGCGTTGCGATCTATCCGACGGACGGTGACACTTCCGAATCGCTGCTGCACGCCGCCGATCAGGCGCTGTACGCGGCCAAGACTGCCGGCCGCGACCGCGTCATAGCCGCCGTTTAGCGGTTAGCGGCATTCGGGCGGCGAGAGCGTGATGACGTGCTGGCCGCGCGCGTTCAAAACCTCGACGAACGTGAACGTGCGGTAAGGGTCCTCCGGGTTGTTGCGCATGTACGCCACCGCCCACACCGACTGCATCACCGCGGCAGGTCCCGGAGCCTTCGACCACTTGCCCGGATCGGCGCCGGCGAACGATCCGTCCTCGACCGTTGCGAGCCGCCCTTTCACGCCGACCACGCTGACGCCCGCGAGCGCGCTGCTGTGCCCGATGTCGTTGCGCAACGACGCGAGATCCACGGAGTCGTGAGAGAGCGCGACCATCGGATTGCAAGCGGTGCTGACCGCAACGACGAATGCGGCGCCGGCCAAAAGCATGCGCAAAAATTCGCGAAGGCAAGACGTCGGTCCTAGACTGCCGTCATCGTTCCCGGATCAGAGTCGCCCTCGGCCGGCGTGACGGCTCATTTACGGGCGACGATGACGCCGAGCGGATGATGAAACCGGATGGCGTTACCGTCGCGAAACGGTTGTAGCCCCGTCGCTTCGCCGCCGCGAATCTCACGTTCGAAGATTTCGCGTAGGCCGTCGCGATCGGTTGCGCCGGCAAGATCGAGCCAG